>ERZ1740065.21-NODE-21-length-77753-cov-16.488082_pt1 | contig 77753 bp, 79 predicted proteins | sample MGYA00581738_ERZ1740065 | MGnify/ENA primary metagenome ERZ1740065 (study PRJEB43018, sample SAMN04849749) | marine metagenome | isolation source: floating plastic debris | place: Pacific Ocean | collected 2008-09-01 | study: EMG produced TPA metagenomics assembly...
GCGATATTCTAGATTGTTCTCAATTTATTTTGTGGGATTCTGATGAGAATAAATTGGTCTCGATCAAGTCTTTTAGACCGGCTGCCCAAGGCAACGCTTAACAGTCGCAATCGCCCCTAGGCTGCGGACTAGACTAAAGCCTTTTCGTAAATCCGATAGGTCTTGTAGATAGTGGCTCCGGTGCTCTCGATGATATTTCGCGATCGCATATTGTCCTCATACACCCAAGACAACTCAGCTCGTTTATAGGGAGGCTTTTTATCAGTACCGCCCTTCATGCCCAAATACACCACCGCCAGGGCCACCATTTTGCGACTATAGTCCGGTAGTGTGCAAATGGCTAAGACTCGGGCCTGATTGATCTTGCGGCGATGCCACAGGAATTTCAAAATGCCAAAAACATTCAGTTTACCCTTCACATGCTTGAGGGCAATGTTGTAGTCCGGCAGGGCCATAAAAAAGCCCACCATTTTGTTGTCCGACTCTTTTTTAGGATCTTCGGCAATTACAAAAATATCCGTATCTACTAAGGTTTGCAGCTCCCGTGCCTCCACCATAAACTCCGCTTCGGTGCGGGCGCTAGAACTCCAGTTATGGGCAAACGCAGTGGTAAACAGTTCGTAGATATGGCGACAGTCCTGCTCAAAGGCCTCACCTTTGGTGTGGATAGTCCGAAATGTAATCCCTGCCCTTTGAGCAATTTTATAGCCCCGCTCAAAGCTGTCAGGCAAAGGCTTGTCTAAGGACAAATCGTAGGCATAGGCATCTTTAGCCTGATGCCAGCCGTTGGCTTTCATGATGTCCAAATAATACTTGGGGTTATAGGGCATCATCAACATCGGATCTGACTCAAATCCATCTACCAAAAAACAGCAGTTGTTGTGGGTAGATAAATCAATGGGTCCGCGCGCCTGGGTCATCCCCTGTTGCTTCAGCCAGTTAGTCGCCTCATCCAGCAACGCTTGACCAATTTCGCTATGGTCAATGCACTCAAAAAAACCAATTAACCCGACAGGGGTATTTTCCCGTTCAATAAGTCGGTCATTGACCGCAGCCACCACCCTACCCACAGGCTGTTTCTCCTGATAGGCAATAAACTGTCGTAGCCTACCGTACTGAAAAAAAGAATTCTCTTCGGAGAATTGTTTAATCATACTGGTCTCAATGGGGGCAACCCAGTGAGGGTTATCCCTATAAACATAGGCTGGAACAGCAATAAAAGCAGCTTGCTCTTCGGATGTAGTAACCGGCCGAATAGAAAAATTACTCATGGCTAATGTGAGTAGTAGATGGTGAGCTGTGTTTGAAATTAGACTATTTTAGCTACTAAAAAGCTAGCCTTATTTCTCTATTACCACTCACCACCTACTCCTTCCTATACTTTGGCACCCTAGGCGTACTGGGCAACCGCTCCACCCAACTTCTGACGAACAGCCACCATAGATTCTATCAACCGATCCATATCAGCCTGGGTATGGAGGGCATTGGCCGTAATCCGAAGACGGGGTTTAGCAATAAACCAGATGGCCGAAACCCAGATACCGTACTCTTCCATTAAGGCGCGGGCAAAGGATTTTGGATCTAGGTCGGGGGGTAACAACACAGGAACTACGTTGGTTTCACCAATGGCATCGAAACCGGCCGCAATTAACTTAGAGCGCAAATAACGGGTATTTGCCTGTAGCTTAGCCACACGTTCCGGCTCGCTACGAACCAGGCGAATGCTTTCTAGGGCAGCAGCCGTAACTGGCGGCGGTAGGGAAATCGTACCAATGGATGTAGGCGATACATCCAACAGGTCGATCAGCTCACGATTAGGGGCACTAATGGCCGCGCCAGCCGACCCGGCAAACTTAGAAAACGTAGTCATAATAATGGGCACAATACCGCGCTCAATCACTGACTGAGGAGTGATCCCAAAGTGGTCGTAAATGCCTTCGCCTTTACTACCAATAGCACCGCTGGCATGGGCTTCATCCATGACCACAACACTGCCCGGATAGTCTTCCATGATGTCTAGCATGCGGGGCAGGGGCACCACGTCACCATCCATGGAGAAGACCGCGTCAGAAATCACAATGACCCGGTCGTCAGGACGCACATAGCGGCGCATCTTGCGCTCTAGATCATCCATGTCGCAGTGACGGTAGGCCTTTACCCGCACTTTGGGGCTGTGGCCAAACATCTTGCCCGAGCGATTATCCGCATTTACCACCGCAGCAATAATGCAACCGTGATTGAGCACATCACTAAAAATAATGGTTTCACGGGTATGCTGAAAGCCCTGCACGGGGACTGCTAAGTGGCAAAAGCCATCCATTAGAGCCTGCAATGCCATCCATGCATTCAGAAAAAGCTGGGTATGGGGCAAGTGCTTAAAAGCAGAGATTTCTTCTTCAAGCTGACGGTGCAAATCAATCCGACCGCTAAGCACTGAACAAGAGCTATTGGACGTACCATAGCGGCGGATGGAATCAATAGCAGCCTGAGTTACCGCATCATCTTGAGCCATGCCCAACACGTCATTGGTACAGAATGTCAGAACCTGGTGCCGCCGACCGGTCCCTTGCTCTTCTACTTCGATCTGATTGCCATTTTTTTGATGGCAAATAAACTTGTCGGGGTATAAACCGCTTGAATGTAAACGCTGCACATAGTCATTAACGACTTCCACAATTTACTCCTCATCACCTACATTGAGCATATCAATCAACCAAGGCTTAGCCCAGCAGCCAACCCCCTTGATAATGGGTCCTGGCAACGGGGGCTTGGGTATCCCCAAGCGGGCGATTCACACAAGCATACCGTTACTAACCTCCTGAGATGGTTGGATAGAAGACTCTTTTGCCGCTTCCAAAGCAGACGAAGGAGAAACTTCTAATCGCTCATATTGTCCAACAATTACTCGCTGTAGAGCGATAATTGCCGGATTTACTTCGACGTAGTTACGCTGCGGATCGATGGAGTAGTTACGCTGCTCACTTTCCATCATCTCTACGTCTTGGTGCAAAAACTTGAGGAAAACGCTGTTCAAAATAATCTTTTCTAGCACTCTAGCTAGGGGACCACTGAGTAGCCACTGGGGCAGGGGCAATTTGAGAAACAATAGGGAAAAAGATCTTGTTTCGCGGGGGCCGACAGGTAGTCGCATCAGGTAGAGCGATGATACAGATTCTAATGCAGTAGCGTAGTGGGGATAGCGATAGCGGATAGAAACCGTGCGAGTAGCGCTTTTGCTTCCTTGCGTGCCCAGACCTAGTAGCTTACTTAAAAAACCCTCGTAAGATACCTGATAATCGGCGGCGACGCCATGCTCATCTTGTTTTAGATCCAATAGCTTGGGGTCGTACCAGCCTTGCAGATCCTTATGCAAAAATCCGTGGAACACATCCATCGTATTTTCGTTACAAATGGAGAAATGGGCCTTAAAGTGTCCCGGAATACGCACCATGAACCAGCCCGGTTCCCCGTACTGAGGCACCTCTGGTAAAGGCTGTTGCTCGGCTAGCTGAGGATCCCCCGGAAAGACCCATACAATTCCATAGGACTCGCGGGTAGGATAGCTACGGGCTTGGGCACAGGGTAATTTTTGCTCTTTGGGAAAGTAAGGAATGCCAACACACTGGCCATCACTATCAAATTCCCAGCCATGGTAAGGACACACCAAGTTGTTACCATGCACTTCTCCTCGATGTAATTCCACTCCTTTGTGGGGGCACGCATCCGCTAGGGCGCTGACTACTCCATCGGCACTGCGATAGACCGCCAAGGAAGCTTCCCAAACCTGAACAGAGACAACATCCCCTGGCTTCAGGTGGTCGGCCCACAAAACTGGATACCAGTAGTTTGGGTTGATGCCAACAGCACGGGCGCGCCGGTATATGGGTTGACCTTTGAGAACAGCAGATGATTCCATCGTCTAAGGCTAGAAATAAGGGTTGAGGCTAGTCAGTGACAGCGTTTTTACACTGTACGAGACTTATCTTGATTTTTACTGAGTAACCCCCAATAAACTCAGTTTTTGGGCTCCAAACGGGGCCCATAGTGGTAGCAGTATGACGGTAGTCAACTCGATGCTGACAATATTCAGTGACGCTTCACGAACTGTCAATGAAGCCAGGTAGGGAGATTTGAACAGTCGGCTACAACATAAACAGCCACCTCAAACGCCAGTAGACATATGCACGTAACAACGCCAACTGGGCAGGTATAAGTTTTTGCTTATGCCTAGTTATGGGTAATGTTAACATCTATTAACTTGTCGCGAACCATTGGCCTGTTGAGGTGTGTTCTTTGCAAGTGTTGCTGTGTTCTCCCCTATGACCACTGTCTATCAAAAACCGGTTGCCTCAAAACTAGGGAGGTTACCGCAAATACCGACTCGTCCACCGTGGCAGGTACTCGCTGTACTTATGGTGGCAGGCTGTTTATCCAGTGCAGTCGGAGCCATCGTTGCCCCAGTCTTTCCAGAAATTGTTGAGCAGTTTGGCCTGAACAGCCGGTGGGCGGGGGTTCTGGTGAGTACCCATACCCTGACGACGGCTTTGGCCAGTCTTGTTTTTGGTCTGCTAGCCAATCGTTTAGGCAGCCGCCGCATTTTGATCGCTTGCCTGGTGGCGTATGGAGTGTTTGGTAGTTTGGGGGCAACGGCCCAAGGATTTTGGGGAATTGTGCTATCACGGGCGCTGGTGGGAGTCGCTAGCGGCGGTATTGGCGCAGGCAGCATTGGAATTTTGAGTAATTTGTATGATGGCGAAGCCCGCACACGGATGATGGGCTATGCCACTAGTGCCTTGGCCACAGCCACCGTAATTTTCCCAATTTTGGGTGGCTGGTTGGGGTTGTATCATTGGCGCTGGGCGTTTGTCCTCTATGGTTTGGGACTACCGGCGGCCTTGGCAAGTCTGTTGTTTTTGCCTCGGGGACGACGCTCTACGGCCACCTTACCTAAGACCCATGGCATCGGAAATGTGATCCGGCAAAGTAAGGTATGGCTACTGTTGCTAGCTCTGGCTACGGCATCAGCAATTTTTTATGTCGTCGTCGTTTATGCACCGCTCTACCTGAAGGAAGCAATTAACGCATCATCGCTCCTGAACGGCTGTGTTTTGGCGGCTCGCTCGGTGGGAGCGGCGGTGATTGCGGCGGTGGGGGCAGCCAAGGTCTCTAAACGATTGGGGGCTGGGGGTGCGATCGCAACTGGCTTCTTCCTCATGGCCATCTCCTTAGCTACCATTCCCAATGTCCTATCCCCGCCGCTAATGTTAGCTGCAGGGCTGATTTTTGGTCTAGGATTTGGTCTAGTCATGCCCAACTTCTACAGCGCCCTAGCCGATTTATCCCCCGACACTCAACGGTCTGGAGTATTAGCCATTGGCACTGGCTGCGCCTCTCTGGGGCAGTTTATATCCCCCTTCATTTTTGGACCTGTGTGGGCCAGTGCTGGCACACATGTGTTTTACCTAGCAGCGGTGATTGCTGCTACGGTGGGATTTCTAAATTGGCTGCGTCGTTAAGGCCAACCGCTCAATGATCCTCAAATATTCACTCCTAAAATTTCTCAAAACAGGTGCCATCCCCCTGCTGCTCACCACCGTTGCCCTGAGACAGATCGTTTTAGTGCATACGGTGGGTCTAAGCCCCTGGCATGGAGGCGGGTTTGGTATGTTCGCCTCAATTGATCGAGATGAACGACGGGTGGTGACCACCCAGCTGATTGATTGCAGTCATACCCATGATTTTGTGTTGTCACAGATTTTGACAGACTCCCCGGACGTGCTCAGCGCCCATGCCTATACCCATATCAGCACCTTTCCAACCCAGTCTCAGCTGCGTCGTACCGGTAGGCGTTTACTCTCGACAGATGCGCAAAATCCCATCGCTGAACTTCACAGCCAGAACCAGGATAAGAACTGCGATTCCAAACTTGCACTGCAGCCATGGCGATTAAGTTATGACGGTCGGGTGATTACCTACGAGCCGCTTACAGACAGGGTTGAGGTTCAGCCATGAAGCTAGTCAAGCAATGGAACTCTTGGCTGAGTGGTCTCATGCAACCGCCCCTATATCTGTTGGTGCTGCGGCTAACGACGATTTTGCTCCTACTCCATGGAATTGATCACTGGCTCTGGACCATGCTGCCAGAAAAGTTGCTAGCAGCGGCTATGCTGCTGTACTCACCGCTTGTGCGCCAGCGGTGGATCTGGCTAGCCATGAGTCTATGCCTCGTTTTTAATAATCTGTGGCACTGGTCTAACCTGGTCAACCATGAATATCTCTACACCTACTGGGTGCTGGTTTGCACGTTAGCAATTTGGAGTTCAACCCCCAAGCAGGTGCTGCGCTGGAATGCCCGCTGGTTGATTGGTCTGTGTTTTCTATTCGCTACCCTTTGGAAATTCCTAGGTGGGGAATATTTAGACGGCTCGTTTTTGCACCTAACATTTTTGCTAGACAGCCGGTTAGCCATGGGGGCTGTGCTGTTTGGGGGGCTAGATCTGACAACGTTGGCAGATAATCGTCAGCTATTTGAAACCATGCAGGCATCAGCCGCTGTCATGGACCCACAGCAGTTAGCAACGACACCTCGCATGGCGGTTGTGAGCTTAGTGCTGTCCTACTGGACGATTTTGATCGAAGGGCTGGTGGCGGCTAGTTTTTTGCTGACGGTGCCCCGTTGGCTGTATCAAAAACGGGACTGGCTGCTATTTATATTTGTGACTACCACCTATGCGGTCATTCCAGTCTTAGGCTTTGGCGCGTTACTCATGGTGATGGGGCTTATCCAAACAAAAAGCAGTTTTATTGCACGGCTTTATTTGGGTTTACTGATTTTGATGCCCCTCTGGATGCCTTTACCCCAGGCAATTTTTTGGCTAATTCAGAAAATATTTTTCTCTGCCTAAACGTACGGTAGAGGTGTTCCATGCCCCTACCGTACGTTTAATCTAGATTTAGACACTAGCCAACCATTGTGTCTGGCGATTCCTGTAACAGCCATAGGCCACTGTAGGTCATACCTGAATCATCGGGGCGGATGAGCAGAAAATGTAACCCCTTAGCGGTGGCTTTGCGTTGCTCAAACGCATTGGCAGCACCGCGAACGTCGTTATCCTCAAAGGTGGTCAAGACGAAGCGATCGCAAAGTCCCGCCTCCAAAATCAATCCGTCAGGCTGACCGGCAATATACTTCAAAAAAGCAGGTCGTACCGACTCTAGCCACTGGGCCAGCCCCATGGCGCGGCGACCGCCATCAATAACCACCCCCGGAATCAACACAGTGCTCGAAAGACCAATTTCTAGAGGCAGCAGCTCTTTGGGCACTGAGCGGATAGGAATTGATTCGTATTGGAACCGTAGTAAATCAGCGTTGGAAAGCCCCGCAAATCGCCACGTTTCCCCCCACAAGTTGTCGGGCAGCGGTACGGGGGTAGAGCGCTCAATGGCAAACGGAGAGTAGGTTTCTCCGGTGTAGGTTTTGAGGTTTGGGTACCAGGCGGTGCGCTGCCGTAACCACTGCTTTAGGGTGGCAACATCACGCTTGGGCACCACGGGAATATCCAATTCTCGACAGGCCACCTCTGCTAAGGTTTGCGTCTGGGGTCGAAAGACATACAGTGCTTCAGGACGGTAGCCAGCTCGATGGATAGCCCGTTTTAGCTGATGCCGTAGCCACATGGCATTAGCCTCGGGCTGGGGACAGGTTTCACCATAGCTAAAACCCATGTCGGGGGTACACAGCAGTAACTCCCATAGGGAATGGGCGTCGGTGTTTTTTAATGGACGGCGGTAGAAGTCGAGCTGCCAGGGGGGACTCATGAAATATAGAGCTGGTTAACGTAGTCAGACACCATGCGATCGCTATTAAATATGGGCGCAATGGTGCGGATAGAGGCTTTCATCCGCTTTACCCAGCCGTGGGGAATATGGTTGCGATCGCAATCATAATAAAGCCGCACAATATCCCGTTCTAGCTGAGCATAGAACGATTCTGCATCTATCGTATCCTGAACCTCCTGATCCCTTGTTTCTGCATCTTCCCCAATGGCCCAACCATTGAGATGGGGTTTATACCCCTCACACCACCAGCCATCTAAAACGCTGAAATTAATCCCCCCGTTCAGCGCCACCTTCTGACCGCTGGTGCCCGACGCCTCGAGGGGGCGGCGGGGCGTATTTAACCACAGGTCAATCCCCTGGACCATCAGCTTAGCCGTGTACATGTCGTAGTCTTCGATAAAGGCAATTCGGTCCCGCAGATCCGGATGGCAGCTCCATTCAGTAATTCGCTGAATAATCCGCTTGCCCGCGGTGTCGTTGGGGCGCGCCTTACCCGCCAAGATCAGCTGTACCGGTCGCTTCTGGTTAGAAAAAATCCGTGTGAGCCGACTGAGATCGCGAAAAATCAGATCGCTACGCTTGTAGTCACTAAAACGCCGAGCAAACCCCAGGGTAAGCACTTTAGGGTCCAACAGACGCTCAACCGCTTTAATATCGTCAGAACATTCCTTACGCTCTCGTCTGGCCTTTAGAACTCGATCGCGGGTGTATGCAATCAGTCGTGCCTTTAAAATCTGATGTCGCTGCCATAGTCGCTCATCGGGTATGTGCTCAATTTTGCTCCAGATGTCAGGGTCGCTGAGACGCTCGGCCCAATGTTTACCCAAATAATCTTGATACAGATCCTCCAGTAGAGGCGCAATCCAACTGCGGGAATGGATGCCGTTGGTAATGTAACCAATGGGCGCTTTTTTCTCCGACCGTTCAGCATATAGGTTTTGCCAGAGCTGACTGGACACCTCCCCATGGCGTTTACTCACCGCATTGGCCGAACGGGTTAGCTGTAGCGCCAGGGCCGTCATGCTAAACACATCAGGATTAGACGACTGGGCACCCAGGGCAAAAAACTCGGCACGATCTAGCCCTAACCGAGGCCAGTAGTCGACAAAGTAGTCGTCCATCATGGCCAAGGAAAACACCTGTCCCGTTGGCACCGGGGTGTGGGTAGTAAATAGGGTGCGATCGCACACATAGGGGGTCACATCCGCCAGGATGCCCCCCATTTGATCCAACTCAAACCGTGCCAGCTCTAACAGTGCAAAGGCTGCATGGACATCGTTAAGGTGATAGATGGCAGGCTCAATCCCCAGTGCCTGGAGCATACGCACGCCGCCGACACCTAAAAGAATTTCCTGGGCCAGCTGCTTGTGGGGGTCACCGCTATACAGCTGAGCGGTAATTTGCTGATCATCAACATCGTTCTCAATAATGTCCGTATCCAGCAAATACAATAGGCTGCGCCCCACCTGCACCTGCCAGACCTGGGCCTTGACCATCCGCTGACGAATCGTCACCCGAATCTTGAGCCGTTGGCCATGCTCGTTACACACCGGAATCAGCGGCAGGTTCTCAAAGTCATTATTTTTGTAGTGGGTTTCTTGCCAGCCGCTACGATTGAGCCGTTGGGAGAAATACCCCTGTTGGTATAGCAACCCCACCCCCACCATCGGCAACCCCAAATCTGAAGCAGACTTGAGGTGGTCACCGGCCAATATCCCCAAGCCACCACAGTACAGCGGCAGCGACTCATGGATGCCGTACTCCACACAGAAGTAGGCCACTGGGTTGTCGGCGGTAATACTGGGGGCAATCTCCTGGGCCCAGGTTTGGTCACGATGCAAATAGGTTTGAAACTCAGCCGATAGGGTTTGCAGCCGCTTGAGATAGTTAGGATCCTCTGCCAGCTGCCACAGACGCTCTGGTGTAATGGCCTGCATCAGCGCCACCGGGTTGTGCTGACAGTCTTGCCACAGATCGGGGGCCAACACACGAAACAGCGACCCCCGCTCCGAGGTCCAGCTCCACCAGTAGTTGTAAATAAACTGGGTTAGGGGCTTGAGCGGGGGAGGTAGCTTGGCACTAAGGGAGCGACGAAGAGTCATGATCCTTCCAGAAAAGGGTGGGAGTGGATAACAGCAGCATAGGCAATCGTGCAAAAAATTCGCACAGCTGCTGCAAAATTAACGGCGAAAGGCTGCGGTATAGTGAACCAATCTTGAACCTGGGTTTGGTAGCAGCCTGGGTTTTACAACGGATAGAGCCAGTAGTGGAGTCACCGTTGAGCAGTCAATTTAGCCCCGTGCGGCAGTGTTTCATGGCCCCAGCCCTTACCCAATTTGGTCAACAGATGTCTCACCTCACAGGGGTGCGGGCAATCATGAAAGATATCATCGAAACCCTACAGTCGGGGCAGTCCGCAGACTTTATTAACCTAAGTGCGGGCAATCCGGTGATTTTGCCAGAGGTGGAGCAGCTGTGGCGCGACTGCACCGCCGAGCTGTTGGCCAGCTCAGACTATGGCGAAGTGGTCTGTCGCTATGGGTCTAGTCGGGGCTATGAACCTTTGATTGAGGCCATTACAGCCGATTTTAACCAACGCTATGGCCTCAGCCTACAGGCTAAAAATATTCTGATTACCCCTGGAAGCCAGTCGCTTTATTTTTTAGCCGCCAATGCCTTTGGTGGCTACACGGCCGAGGGCCAGCTTAAAGAAATTATTCTGCCCCTGAGCCCCGACTATACGGGCTATGGCGGTGTCTCCCTCTATCCTGAGGCGGTACGGGCCTACCGCCCAACCCTAGAGATAGATGCGGCAGCCCACCGATTTAAATATCGGCCGGACTTTAGCCAGCTAGCCATCACCGAGCAGACTGGGTTTGTTCTATTTTCTCGACCATGTAATCCCACGGGCAATGTCCTAACTGACGCGGAGGTGCAGCGGATTGCCAGCCTGGCAGCTGACGTCCCCGTCTTTATTGACTCAGCCTATGCCCCACCGTTCCCGGCCCTCAATTTCACTGAAATGACCCCGGTACTCGCCCCTAATGTGGTCCATGGTATTAGCCTTTCAAAGGCAGGGCTGCCCGGTGAGCGGGTGGGGATTGCCATTGGCGATGCCGCTACGATCCAGGTACTGGAGTCATTCCAAACCAACCTGTGTATTCACTCTTCCCGCTATGGTCAGGCGATTGCGGCCCGCGCCATTGCCTCGGGGGCCCTGACCGAAATTGCCAAAACCGTCATTCGCCCCCACTACCAACAAAAGTTTGCGGTGATCGAAGCCACCCTGGATGAGGCGATGCCCAATGTGCCCTGGTACCTGCATCGGGCCGAGGGGTCGATCTTTGCTTGGCTCTGGCTCCAGGATCTGCCCATGGATGACCAAGCGTTTTACCAGACCCTCAAACGGTATGGGGTGATTGTTGTGCCTGGCAGTCCATTTTTCCCAGGCCTTCGAGATGACTGGGACCATAAGCATCAGTGCTTTAGGATTAGCTTGACCGATACGGCAGAGCGGATTGCGATCGCAATTCGCCGGCTGGCTAGTCTGACTGAGGACGTCTACCGCCAAGGCAACACTTAATCACATCATTCCCGTCCCATCGCTCCCTATGCCTTCTACCCCAACACCTTCAGCCGAATGGCTTCCCATTGGCCGCATCGTCGGTCCCCATGGTCTTAATGGCGAGGTTCGCGTCTATCCTGATAGCGATTTCCCACAACGCTTTGAGCAACCTGGCGAACGCTGGTTACTCAAACCAGGAGCAACCACCCCCTCCCCCATAAAGCTGATCAAGGGACGATTTCAAGACGGTAAAGGGCTTTATATTCTAAAACTGGCTGGCATTAACCATCGCGACCAGGCAGAAGCACTGCGGGACTCCCAGCTGCTGGTGGCGGCTGACGACCGTCTCCCCCTTGACCCCGGAGAGTTTCATGTGGGCGATCTGATGGGATTGGCCGTCATCCTCCAAACCACAGGGGAGCAAGTCGGTACGGTAACCGATGTTTATCGAGCCGGTAATGATTTACTTGAAGTGGCGCTGACCCCACAAGACGCGGCAGCAGACACCTCCCAAGCTCAGCCACGCACCGCACTCATTCCGTTTGTAGAAGCCATTGTGCCGGTGGTTGACTTAACCAATAGTCGAGTTGAAATTACTCCACCCGATGGCCTAATTGACTAATGTCGCGGACTAATATCGCGCTCGGTATCGTGCATGCTCAATCCGGCCAAATGGGCTTGGCTGGTAAGCAATAGCCGAATTCGCTCTAGGGTCTTACGGTCGTTGATTTGCTGCTCTTGATAACCCCGCTGCCATACGGGAGCACCCGGTATACCCCTCACCAGGTTAATGCGCTTAGCCGCCGCCGCTTTGAATCCTGCCACAAATGAAGAGAGGGCACGGGGTTTGGGCGGACTTTGCCCCAAACCATAGGACGATGACTGGGCACCGTCAACCACAGCTACCAATGCCCTGACACCGTTAGGCAGCACCGTCCATAGGTCGAGTTCAATGTCACGCTGGTGAGCCACGGCTATCTGTCGCCATTCATCCGCCACAATCTGCCCGGATGGTGTGAGCTGCGTATGCTCACCTAGCACTTCACCCAACAAAGACTCTTCCTGGTGAGTTAAGAGATGAACGTGATAAACCCTGGTGCTGGGTTTGGATAGCCCCAACTGGAATGTACTAGCCAACCTTCCCTCAGTGCCGATCGAGGCATTGCGTTATCTTCCGTTGGTCTAGATTTCCCTAATGCTGGTATAAATTCTCGCCAGCCAATAACGTAATTTACCCGTGTAGTGACGCCCATTAGAACACCTCTGCACGGGTAAACCCAATCAAATCAAACTAGTCTAAATGGGCAGAGCGAGACTCGAACTCGCATGACCAAAGGCCGCCACATTTTGAGTGTGGTGCGTCTACCAATTTCGCCATCCGCCCGTAGCGTAACTATTATAGTGGATGCTGCGCGTTTCTAGTAGCTTTTGATAATCTAAGGTGCTGTGCCACTGGGTAATTTCCTTAGCCCGCAGCACGGGCACAGGATGGGTGAGATCTTGGGTGCGCATCTGCTTTAGAAGAGCTCCCAGCTGATCGTGGCCTAGCTCTTCATAGGCATTGGCCTGGGATAAAAATGCATCCAAATTGAGTTGGGGGGAAAGGGTGGGAGAGCCCCCTGCGAGCTTCATCAGCACCGAGGCTACCACCCGAGCGTCTTGGCTGACCAATAGGGCAGCGCGATCGCACGTAAACTCAGCGCAGCGTACCCATTCTAAAATCTGGCTTTGCAGGTTTTGGGCAAGGGCAGGACCCAGGGGGAGCTGGCTAGCCGCCAACGCAATCAAATTAGCCAGGGTCAGATACACACCGTGATCGCACTTGAGGTGCCCCAGTTCATGGCCGATCACCGCCTGCAGCTCTTTGGCATTGAGTAGCTCTATCAGCGAAGTGTGCACCACAATAAATGGCTGCTTACCCCGCATGGCAAAGGTATAGGCATTGGGCGCCGGATGCTGCTTTACATAGAGCTGTGGATGTTCTATGTCTAACACTTGGCAAGCTTCCACCAGCAGCCCATAAATGTCAGGCAGCTGCTGCGGCCCGACCAACACACTGGTAGCAATATTTTCTAAGTAGAAAAATTGTTCTGCTGTGGGTCTCAGCAAGGTGCGCACTGCCAACCCCAAACCGGGCAGCTGCTTGAGAGACTCAGTGGCTTGCAAATCTAGTGGATGACGAAAATGGTTGGCCCGTAGCCCGGTCAAAATAGACTTTTTATCCACGCCATCCACCTTTCTAGTTGCTGTGCCTGCTAATTACCAGTGTAACGGGCTAAACCACAACGGGCTGAGATTGGATGTCCGCCGAAGCAGCGTCCTGGCCTTGAACACGGCGTAACTTAGCCCCCACAGCAGAGAGCTTAGCTTCAATGTTTTCATAGCCCCGGTCTAGGTGTTGGAGACCGTGCAGCGTGGTCTTACCCTCAGCCGCCAAACCTGCCACCAGTAAAGCCGCCGCCGCCCTCAGGTCAGTGCCTGTAACCGGTGCCCCTGAAAGGAAGGGCACACCCCGAATAACAGCAGCGTTACCCGTCAGGCGAATGTCGGCCCCCATCCGATTAAACTCAGCCACGTGTTGCAACCGGTTTTCAAAAACCGTTTCCGTAATGACGCTATTGCCCTCTGCCAGGGTGGTCAGGGCCATAAACTGAGCCTGCATGTCTGTCGGAAACCCAGGGTGGGGACGGGTTTCAATCTCAATCGGCAAAATGCGCTCACCGGGCACAATACGCACCCGGTTATGACCTTCCATTTCAATTTTGGTACCGGCCTCAGCCAGTTTGGCAATCACCGGAGTCAGGTGCTCTGGAATGATGGGCGACAGACTGATGGGAGATTTAGTCATGGCCCCCGCCAGCATAAAGGTACCGGCCTCGATGCGGTCTGGAATAATGCCGTAGTCGGTGGAATGCAGACTGGGCACACCGGCAATGGTAATGGTGTTGGTACCGGCTCCGCGAATACGAGCCCCCATGGCCCGACAGAAGTTTGCCAGGTCTAGCACCTCGGGTTCCTGGGCAGCGTTTTCAATCACCGTTTCACCTTCTGCCAAGGTGGCAGCCATCATCAAGGTTTCAGTGGCTCCAACGCTTGGGTAATCCAGGTAGATTTTGCCCCCTTTGAGGCGACCACGACTGCCAGGCACATAGGCATGGACGATACCATGGTCCATGTGCACTTCAGCACCCAGGGCCTGCAAACCTCTAATGTGCAGCGCGACGGGGCGGGCACCAATGGCACATCCCCCTGGCAGAGGAATACGCGCCACCCCTAGACGGGCCAGCAGCGGACCAATGACAAAGAAACTGGCTCGCAGCTTACTGACAATTTCGTATGGGGCTCGGGAATGACTGATGGAACTGGCGTCTACATCTAGAGTATTGCCGTTATGGGCCACCTTGACCCCCAGAGCTGTAAGCACCTCAGCCATGCGGCCAATGTCTACTAAATTTGGAATATTGCGAATCCGACAGTCCTGGGAACAGAGGATTGTGCCCGCCATGACCACTAGAGCCGAGTTTTTGGCTCCACTCACGGGTACATGGCCGCTGAGGGGCTGTTTTCCCCAAATTTCGATCACAGGTGCAGACTCGCTGGAGGAGCGTTTATCAGCCTGAAGTGAGGTGTTGATGGTAATGTCCTCCGAATTCAATAAAGTAAGACTCAGCCAAACAAGAACACAAAATCAACGCTCTAACGAGCTTTGTCAATATTCGTGATGATTCTACCTGAAACTACTGATTTGTTAAGTCATATTAATATCCTTTTGTGCCTGAGCTAACACCGTCATTCTGCTGAAAATCTAAAAGTAGGGGTTTAGGGTAAAAATTAGGGGTTGACGAATCACCCTGATTGCTGAAGGATCATAAGTCACAGCTGCTGACACAGCTTTAAGCGGAACTGGCGGAATTGGTAGACGCGCTAGATTCAGGTTCTAGTGTTCGCAAGGACTTCCGGGTTCAAGTCCCGGGTTCCGCATCTTTTAATTACTCTGAGAGTGGGGCAAGGGGCCTACCAAAATTTGCCCTCTAATGTACTTAGGAACGCGCTTTTCCCAGGGCAATGGCGCCGTAATCATTCAGTTTTTCTTATTTATTCAGACTTTTTTATCGATTATTAAGCGAATGCTCAGAAAATCAGCATCGAACCAATCGATAATTTAGAACTTGCTCGGGGTTAACGCCATCATTGCCCCTCAGGGTCGCTATTGTGCGGCTGGTAAGTTAGGCTACATCGTGCCCCACAGCAAGGTCTGGATGTTAGAGAATTCTGCTGCGATTACCAGTACTAAAAACTCCATAGCTAAACAATTTCGTAAGCTCCATCAGGCAAAAGAGCGGCGGCGTCAAAACACGTTTTTGTTAGAGGGAACCCATCTGTTGCAAGAAGCCTGTGCTGTTGGGTATCCCCTCAACCAGATAGCGGTGACGGAAGCCTGGTGTCGTAACCACGGTGCACTACTGGAACAGTTTCAGCATCTGGATGCAGACATACATTTGGTCAGTGCCAATGTATTAGACAGCATGTGTACCACGGTAAGCCCGGATGGTGTGGTGGCCACGGCCCAACGGATGGTCAGCCCTGCTGTTAATGACGCCTCGGTGTCGCTAGGGGTAGCTCTGGAGCGCCTACAGGACCCAGGTAACTTAGGAACGGTCATTCGGACAGCGACAGGGGCAGGGTGCGATCGCATCTGGCTCACCACCAACAGCGTGGATGTAGACCATCCCAAGGTGCTAAGGGCGACAGCGGGGCAATGGTTTCGTCTCACCCCTCAGACGGTTCCCAGCTTAGCTGACCTGGGCTCGCTGGATGTGCAGCTAGTGGCCACCACACCAACGGCCTCCTTAGACTACTGGGACTTGGATCTGCGGCAGCCAACCGTATTTTTAATGGGGAATGAAGGGGCGGGACTATCGGAGCAGAGCATGACCCTGGCCACCCATCGGGTCAAAATCCCACTGGCGGCGGATGTGGAATCGTTGAATGTTGCGATCGCAACCGCCTTACTCCTCTATGAAGCCAAACGTCAGCGTCGACAAGGCTAACGCTTAGTCTGGGTATTTTTTGTCGTTGGGTTAGGGCCAGACTGACTCAAGGGTCGTGCTCTATCCGGGTCAGAGTCAGAGGTACCCTCATCTAAAACGACAGTTTCCGTGGTATCCCCCAACAGCTCATCTAGATGCTCTAGGGACTGCATAAAATCGGCAACAGCAGACTGTCTTAGCTGACGTTTATCCATAATCTTGCCTCGCTAGTCGACCCCATTCACGGCCATAGGGTTAGCCATTGAAACCGGCACAGGGCCCTTAGTAATGAGAATTGTGAACCTAACTCTAGCCAAGATGTTCCAAATTCAGAAAAACCTAAAAAATTGAACGACTTTAGTAAAGAGCATCGCCCCCTAGGAACAGGCTCCAAACATATAGATTTTTCTACAGGGAATAGGGACAGACATTGAATTTAACAAATTTGCAACTAATTGCTCAATATTCAAGTTGTCTAATATCCACAATCTAGTTGAGAATGGACTTTGCCCCTAGGTTACCCATGTCGTTGGCTGAGGGGTCGCTAATGTGCTGAAACAGGAGATAGTTGTGAGTTCATCCTTTGATTACGACCTAATCATTGTGGGTGCCGGTGTGGGTGGCCATGGAGCAGCGTTACATGCTGTCAAAAGTGGATTAAAAACCGCCATTATTGAAGCAGCTGACATGGGGGGCACCTGTGTCAATCGAGGATGTATTCCGTCTAAGGCTCTACTGGCGGCATCTGGCCGCGTGCGAGAACTGCGAGATAAGCACCACCTACAGTCCTTTGGGATTCAGGTGGGAGATGTGCAATTCGAACGCTCAGCCATCGCCGACCATGCGGGCAATTTGGTCAGCAAAATCCAGGGTGATCTCACCAACAGTCTGACTCGCCTGGGTGTAGATACCATTCGCGGCTGGGGCAAACTGGCCGGAGCCCAAAAGGTAACCGTGGCCACGGCTGACGGGGAGAAGACCTACACCGCCAAGGATATTATGCTGTCGCCGGGGTCGGTTCCCTTTGTACCACCGGGCATTGAAACCGATGGCAAAACCGTATTCACCAGCGACGAAGCCATTAAGCTCGACTGGCTCCCCCAGTGGGTGGCCATCATCGGCAGCGGCTACATCGGGTTAGAGTTCTCCGATGTTTATACGGCTCTAGGCTGCGAAGTCAGCATGATTGAAGCGCTCCCGCAGCTGATGCCCACCTTTGATCCAGACATTGCCAAAATTGCTAAGCGGGTGCTGATCGATCCGCGCGATATCGATACCCACGTGGGTGTGATCGCCAAAACCGTTACCCCCGGCTCACCGGTCACAATTGAGTTAGCCGACTTAAAAACCAAGGAAACCGTCGAAGTATTAGAAGTCGACGCCTGTTTGGTGGCCACCGGACGGATTCCGGCCACCAAAGACATGGGCTTAGAAAGTCTGGCCATCGAAACCGATCGGCGGGGCTTTATCCCGGTTAACGAACGGATGGAGGTCCTGCGAGACGGGGAACCCATCCCCCACCTTTGGGCCATTGGTGATGCCACTGGCAAAATGATGCTGGCCCATGCGGCGTCGGCCCAGGGCGTAGTCGCCGTGGAAAATATGTTGGAAAATAATCGAACCGTCGACTACCGCAGCATCCCCGCCGCCGCCTTTACCCATCCAGAGGTTAGCTTTGTCGGTCTAACAGAGCCCGCTGCCAAGGAACTAGCAGACGCAGAAGGCTTCAAAATTGGCTCAGTGCGTAGCTACTTTAAGGCCAATTCCAAGGCCCTGGCGGAGAATGAATCCGATGGGTTAGCCAAGGTGATCTATCGCAAGGATACGGGGGAAATCTTGGGTACCCATATCATCGGCATCCACGCGGCGGACCTGATTCAAGAGGCGGCCAATGCCATTGCCCAAGGGCAGACGGTCAAAGAGCTGTCGTTTATCGTCCACACCCACCCCACCCTATCTGAGGTGTTGGATGAAGCCTTTAAGCGGGCCGAGGTAACGGCATGAAAATAAGACGGCGTCCCCCGAACCCGACCGTATCGGTCGATACGCTGCGCTACCAGGTCAATGTACCCAATAGCGAGCCGCAAAATATCCTGGAGAAAATTGTTTGGCACAAAGAAGCTGAGGTGGCGCGGCTGCGCGAAAAAACGCCCCTTGCCTCTTTACAGCGGCAGGCGATGACAGCGGCTCCACCCTTAGATTTTGCCGCTGCCCTTCGCCAGGGCAAAACAACGCCAGCGGTGATTGCGGAGGTGAAGAAAGCCTCTCCGAGTAAAGGGGTGATTCGAGCAGATTTTGACCCGGTTGCGATCGCAACTGCCTACGAGAAAGGCGGTGCCACCTGTCTGTCTGTACTCACAGACGCAGAGTTTTTCCAAGGCAGTTTTGATTATCTGGCTCAGATACGCCAGACCGTAAAACTGCCCTTACTCTGCAAGGAATTTATCATCTACCCCTATCAGATCTATCAAGCCCGCATCCATGGGGCGGATGCTATTCTCCTGATTGCGGCTATTCTGTCAGACAAGGACCTAGGCTACTTTATACGCATAGCTAAAGCTTTAGGCATGACCGCCCTGGTAGAGGTCCACACCGCTGAAGAACTAGAACGGGTGTTGACTATCGAACACGTTGAACTGCTAGGTGTCAATAACCGCAACCTTGAAGACTTCTCGGTAAGTTTAGACACTACTCGTGATCTGTTAGCCCAAGCATCATCCAGTGCACGAGCCGATCAGATTACCTTTATTAGCGAGTCTGGCATCCATCAGCCAGCTGATGTGGCTCAGGTCACTAAGGCTGGGGCTCAGGCCATTTTAGTAGGCGAATCGCTGATGCGGCAGTCCGATCCCGGTGCGGCCATTGGCCAACTCATGGCCTAAGCGACCGTAGGCCATTCATTTTCTACCAGTTTCAGGTTCCTTACTCTGATTTTCCGACTATGGATCGCCCTATCCCCCTACCGTCTCACATTCACTACGAGCTCCTACTGCGACTCTTAGAGCGTGAGACGGCGGCCGCCATTTATCAACACTCTCCCCAAAAGGAACAGCTCCACGAATTAATCATTACCCTGCGTAAGGCCATGTCCCAGCAAAAACAGCTGGAAGCAAGCTGTAGAGTATCCGAACTACCGGTGGAGTATCACTGGTCACTCAATGAAAAACCGGGTAGCTAACATCCTCTTGCCCCCATAATCACAAATATAAATGCCCTCTTGAACTATCGAAGCTCAAGAGGGCATTTATATTATTAACTGACTGTCTTAATTTGGTAACCCCAAACAGCTCCTATCCTTAAGGATGAAGCAGCAGGTCAGGAAAGAAACGGTTAAATTCAATCAGAATGCCAGCAGTAATAAGCATCCAAACTGTAGCTACTACAGGAGCTGTAGCAAGGTATTTTACTAAGCCTTCGGGCATGGGAAAGTATCCTGAATACAAAACGTCTAGAAAAAGACTAAACACTCATCAGCATGACCCGTCTCGATTCGAATTATCAAGACTAAGCCATACCCAAGGAGCATCACCTAACGAGGCGAGACGGTAATTTCATCATCTTTGGCAAACATTGCACCAGACGCCATGTCTTTAAATGCAGCCAACGGCCAAGCGGCACCAGCCAAAGAAGACTTGATAGCCAAGCCAGTGTCGATGATGATTTCCATTTCCTCGGGCTTTTTGGCAGAGCGAGACGCAATCAGATAAGAACGACCAGCCCAGCCAATCCAGCCAGCGATGTACAGAAACAGAATACCGGGAATTACAAACTCACCCAGGTGAGCCAAATCACCATCTACCACCAGGTGGGGTAGACCATCTTCGCCACAGAGCAAGCTGGAGTTAGCATAAAAATCAAAACGTGCTTTAGCACCGTCTGTTTTGGCCGCAGAGGCACGTTGTTGGAACGCAGCCGACTCGCCACAGGGGGTCAAACCAGCTACATTGTCTCCAGCCAAGCTGGCAGAAGCGGGTGCCGCGAAGCCACACCAGAGGCAGATTACTAGAGCCAGAGCAAACAACCGTCGCATAGAGTGTTTCCTTTGTGTTTTACAAAAGACAAAAAATACACGTACTGATTAGACGAATCTAGCAATCTGAGAAAACCCTATATTTCAGAGCGTCTCAAATTGGATCTTCCCAAGAATCAGCAACGTAAAAAATTAAATTCAGAAAATCTCTTAACTTAGAGAACCAGCGGTAATGTTGCCTTGCATAGCTAATAACTAAACCCGGACGCCTACCAATGGCCTAACGCAGCGTTTAAACCTAACCAACGTGAACTAAATTAAGGATCTAGCTGACTCTCAGGGATCATACCTTTCTGCCAAACCCTGGCAGGGTAATTGATCACAAGACTTTACATGCTGACACAATTGACCCATGGCAACGATTCTAGCAATTGAAACTAGCTGCGATGAAACCGCAGCGGCGGTGGTAAGTCATCGTCAGGTGCTCAGCAGCGTAGTCGCTTCCCAGATTGATTTACACAGTCGCTATGGGGGCGTTGTCCCAGAACTAGCCTCCCGGGAGCACCTGTTGACCATTGGGGACACCGTCAAGGAGGCGCTGCTGACGTCCCAGCTAGGGTGGACCGATATTGATGCAGTGGCCACCACCTGCGCCCCAGGTCTGGTGGGTGCTTTATTGGTGGGCATGAGCGTGGGTAAAACCCTATCGATGGTGCATCAAAAACCCTTTTTAGGCACCCATCACTTAGAAGGGCACATCTATGCAGCCTATCTAGAGCACATGGATTTACAGCCGCCCTTTTTATGTCTGCTCGTGTCTGGCGGGCATACCAGTCTGATTCGTGTCGATGGCTGCGGTCAGTACAGCGTACTTGGCAAAACGCGAGATGATGCAGCGGGTGAAGCCTTTGATAAAGTTGCCCGATTGCTGGAGCTAGGGTATCCCGGTGGCCCCATCATTGACCGACTAGCCCAGCAGGGGAACCCCCGGGCATTTAGGTTGCCAGAGGGTAATATTTCGCTACCAGAAGGGGGATATCACCCCTACGATGCTAGTTTTAGTGGTCTGAAAACAGCAGTTCTAAGACTGGTGGAACGCCTTAAGTCAGAGGGGGTTGATCCGCTGCCCTTAGCCGATATAGCGGCCAGTTTTCAAGACGCCGTCGTCAGGGCACTCACGAAGCGTGCGGTGCGCGGTGCCCAAGATCAGGACTTGCCTGCCATTGTTTTAGGGGGCGGTGTTGCAGCCAATAGCGGTCTGCGTCGTACACTCTCTGAAACCGCCGCCGCCCATGGCATTAGCGTCTATGTACCATCGCTCAAATTTTGCACTGACAATGCGGCCATGGTGGCCTGTGCGGCCAGCGATCATTTTGCCCATGGGCATCGCTCTAGTTTGGACCTTGGTGTTTATTCCCGTCTGCCCCTAGAGCGTGTCTCAGAACTTTACTAGTCACCAGACAACCACTGACGGACCTGGGTCTCTAAGGCTAGTGGCTGCTCTAGCATCGCGAAGTGACCACATTGCTCAAACTCAACGACAGCCTGTTTTCCCTGATGAAAAAATCGATGAAAACTAGCCAAATGATTGACATAGCGAGGCTCCATCACCGTATCTTGTTCTCCGGTAATAAAATATACCGGCTGTGAGAGCTGCGAGACTATTTGCGGTAGCTGGTGAACCTCTTTTTCAGTGGTAGAGGCTAATAGTGACTGGGTAGCTGCGTCTGGATCTGCGCGCAGGAAATCTAGGAGCCGCTGCTGCCCCCAGCGATAGCTTAGGGTTTGTCGCACCATGATGTTGGCAAATACCCAGGGTAATAGGGGCAGATGCTGCAACCACTGAGGCCGCCACTCCACCATTTGTTGACCCGCGGTGCGAAATTTTTCAAACGCGTTATGTATATATATGCCGCCGCCTGCATTTACACAAATCACACCCCTGACCCGCTCTGGAAACAAGTAAGCGGCCCACAGGGCGATGCTACCGCCCAGGGAATGCCCCATCAGCCATACATCATTCAAATCGAGGGCATCTAACAGCGCATTCAAATCATGGGCATAGGCGGTCAGACCATAGGTTGACGTCTCTAGAGCCGAACAACGTTTGGACAGCTGCTGAGTAGAATCACCAAACCCACGCAAATCATAGGCAAGACAGGCAATATCTGGGGCTAGCTGCTGCATTAGGGGCTGCCAATAGGTCCGGCTTAGCAGCCAGCCATGCACACACACCAGGACCGAGCGATGGGAAGTAGAAAATAAATTAGGAGTGAAATCATAGACATGGGGCACTCCAAAGACAGGTGTCACCACCATGGGGAAAATAGAATTCGCACAACGACATTCAAGCTTGAACCAGTCCCATATAGCCTTTCAAAGGCTGAGTTAGAGCGGATATTGACACGAGCGCCGAAGAAACCCGGTGGCATATCTAGTAAAGTCCACCCAACAAGCGTTCACGCATGCCATCAGCAATTTTATGGCCTAAATATTCTGGGATTAAACTTTCGTTTGGACCCAATAGGTACAAAATCAGCCGGGTACGACCACGCCATACCAATAGATTAGCATTCACCACCAGCAGATCTTCCTGCCAAATGGCGTACATGACTTTGTAAAATAGCCCTGGCTGGTTGTCTGCTTCGATCAGTAAGGCCGGCAGATGAAAAACCGGATCGACATAAAATTCAGTTTCAACTTTTTCTAAGCCCGCATTGAGATTAAACTCAACGCTGAGCATTTCTTCTACTTCATAGCGCCCGGCTAGTGCTTCTCGAATAGCACGACAGGTGTTGTCAGCGGTCTTATCGCTTAAGGCTTTGCCCCCACGGGAGACGACCAGCTTAACAAACACCAACATGGGGGGATAGATCTGGCCATAGAGGCTCAGGCTATGGATGGTCAGCCCGTAGGCCGCAAGAACGCCAAAGATATCACTGAGTAAAAAAGATTGATTACGGTAGGCAAAATGGAGGGCGCTACGGTTCCCTTCTGGTTTAATCTCAATGACTGCTTTTTTCGTTTTGTATAGCTGATAGGCAAGCCGTAGATTTTGCAGCTGAATTTCGCTGCTGACAAATTGCTCATAAAACTGCGGGAAGGCTCGGTTGAAGCGCTTCAGCAACTCTACTGTTGATGTCTTTAATCCGGCTGCCATAAATATTCAGAAACTGCATCAGTTGTACCGGTTCACTGGTTTGGTGTGCTGCATATGTCAGCTCGACAGATGCCTCATCAATCCGATTGTCGCCCCAAATTTGTCTAAAGTTCGTCTAATATAATGCGGCCCCAGGTAGCTCATGATTAAAGGACCACCTATGTTTGCTAGCAAGTCTACCGATTGGTGATGAAATTTTGGTTGATTCTAAATCAATGTTTTTACCCTCCTAGGAAAGGATAGACCTATACTGCTAGAGTTAAGACAGAGTTTATATTTCCAACCGTTTTGTATGCATGGGTTTCTGGAAAAGCTTATTTAGTCCAACCGAGGCTTCATCAGTGCCCACGCAAGCTGTTTCTGATGATTATGCGATAAACGCGGCAGGTCCTGACCAAACGGCTCGGATTGTTTTCAGCACAGATCGCAATATTGATCTGTATGAGCTGGAGGAGCTTTGTGACGCTGTGGGCTGGTCGCGCCGTCCCTTACGTAAGGTCAAAAAGGCTATTCAGCATAGCTTTTTAGTGGTAACGATGTGGGAACAGCAAGGAGCCCGCAAACGGCTGATTGGGTTTTCCCGTGCCACATCGGATCACGCGTTCAATGCAACCATTTGGGACGTCGTCGTGCATCCTAGTTTTCAAGGCAGGGGATTGGGCAAAGCCTTGATGGCGCAGCTGATTAAGAAGCTGCGTAGCGAAGATATCAGCAACGTCACGCTGTTTGCAGATCCTCATGTGGTCAATTTTTATAAAAACTTAGGATTCATGCCCGATCCTGAAGGGATCAAAGGTATGTTTTGGTATCCGGAATAGCTATTGACACAGCTGTTTGGCCTCGGCAATCCACTGGGCTACTTGGGTGGTATCGGGGCTAAGATCGGCCCGCTGCATTAGTTTTATCTGTAGGCGTTTGAGTTGCTGGTGGAGCTGAGCCACAGGCAACAGGGACAGCTGCTGGGGCGAGCTGATGCCAGCATGGAGCAGTAGGCCACAGTATTGACAGCCGACACTTGGAATACAGGCGAGTTTGGCTAGGGCAGTCCATTTATTAATGTGCTTGACATGGGAGTTGAGTTGCTGAGCTAGCTGCAGACGAGCTGGCTGGCTGCGGGTAACTTTAAGCAAGTCAAGCGTGGTGGCAATATTTAATGCTCTCAGCTGCTGCTGCTGTTCGTCAGAGATACCTGGCAACTGCTCGATGGCCCAGTTATGAAGCTTAGAGGAGTTTGGTGGGGTTGATGGCATGGCGCATGACGTTGGAACCCGGTGGGGCAAACGGGGTATAGTTGTGTTAGATTGTTGACCTGCTACACTAGGACTTCCGTAGAAAAGACGGTCTAAGTGCCTTTAATAGCGGTTTAAACGGGATGTAGCGCAGCTTGGTAGCGCGCCTGCTTTGGGAGCAGGATGTCGCAGGTTCGAATCCTGTCATCCCGATTGTATCGGTTTCATGGCTTTAGCTTGATGGTTTCTCTGTTGGGACCGTTGAATTTTGTTCGGGTGATGCAGTGGTCAATTTTGGAAATGGCTCCCTCACCGTCAGAGTGTCTAAGCTGTGTTAGATGATAGCAATGGGCAATTGTTAGTTTGGCCCCATCAGGAGGTAGGTATGAAGTTAATGTTGGGTCGGTTACTGTGTGGCTTATTAGGTGGCGGCTTGCTTACAGCTATGCTGCCGATGTCTCCTGCGATCGCACTTTCAGAAGATGAGCTACTCGAGAAATTTTCGGCCGTGCCTGTGTTTGTGGTAGCTGACAGCGCTGGCGGATATGTCACCTCACTGGTCGATCTACCTAATGACGGGATGGGGAATATAGCCCTGTTGAGAGTCTTCTTTAGCGAAGATGATGTTCGTAGTTTTGTGGAGCAGGTTCGTGAAGACGAGCCTAGGTTCAATCAAGGGGGGTCAGTCGGTGTAATTGATCTGGCAACCGTCCATCTCCTGGCAAAAGAACAGCGGGAGACACCCCTAAAGCTAGTGTTTATTCCTCAAACAGATGACCTGGAAGCAGCTCGAGCGTTAGACAGTGACTTTGGGGGCACAACCTCGTCATCCCTGGTGCCGTTGTTTGCTTTACAGGATGCAGCTGGAAACTACCTACCGGTATCGTTTGGCTCAGAGCCCGAGGAACCCGTATTTTCCATGTTCTTTTCGAAGCAGGATGCGGATAGCGTCTTAAGCGCACTGCAATCGTCAGGTTCAGATGTGAGTCAGCTCAATATTGGTGTGGTGTCGTTGGCTGATCTCTCTAGTGATTTACTGGGTAGAGATGATGAGTCATTTGAGCGCATTCAGTTTCTGCCAGACTCCGAAGTCATCAACCATATTCAAAATCTAGAGTTGGAATAGGCACTGGGGACTGATTGCCCAATAAGTTCCTATGGCAGGGAATTTATAGTAGAGGTCTGGGGCAGTGAGTGGAGTAAGTCGTAGATACGATGGGCCATGGCCAGTTTCGTAGCCGTATTCAAGGGTACTTGACGTCCTTGGATATCTAGAAATACACCGTGGTTGCGATCGCACCCAAATCCACTCTCTGGCTGATCCACCGGGTTGGCCACAATGGCATCTAAACCTTTGCGCTTGAGTTTGCCTAGGGCGGGCTCAATGATATCGCCAGTTTGAGCCGCAAACCCCACCAGGGTTTGATCGGCTCTTTTGCTAGCGGATAGCTTTGCCGAAATGTCTGGCACAGAGTCCAGGGGCAGGGGGTTGGGCAAATCGGCCTTGGCTAATTTTCCAGTCACTTGGCCTTGGGGTCGCATATCGGCCACAGCGGCAGCCATGATGATCCAATCTGCTGCATCGCTCTGGACCAGGAGGGCGGCTTCCATATCAGTGGCGCTGACCACCGCTGTCGTTTGCACCCCGTCGGGAATGGTATCGCGGAGGTGGCTCTCCATAGGGCCATGGACCAGGGATACGTGGGCTCCGCGATGGATAGCTGCGGTTGCCAGGGCAATTCCCATGCGACCGGTGGAGGGATTGCCAATGTAGCGAACCGCATCGATAAATTCTTGGGTGCTACCGGTGCTGATAAGAATGTGCTTGCCCCGGAGGTCGCGGCGACCGTGGGTATGCTGTAGCGAGTCTAGGGCCGCCAGGATAGTTTTGGGTTCAGCCATGCGTCCAGTGCCGATGCGATCGCATGCCAACCGCCCAGCCGCCGGACCCACCGCATGGTAGCGTTCATCCGTTAAAACCTGCTGCCAGTTGCGCTGTACAGCCCGCTGGAGCCACATATCCGTATTCATTGCCGGTGCCAATAGCACCGGGCATGTGGAAGCCAAGACCGTATTGGTCAGCAGATTATCCGCTAAGCCGTGGGCCAACTTACCCAGTGTATTTGCCGTTAAGGGAGCAATTACGAAAACATCTGCCCACTCAGCCAGCTCAATGTGTAGCGGTCGAGCCTGGTCAGCAGACCAAAAATTGCCATCAGAATAAGCAGCATGACGGGCAAGGGTGGCAAACGTCAAAGCCGAAACAAACGCCTCAGCCGCCGGTGTCAAAATGACCCGTACATGACTCCCGGCTTTGGCCAGGGTTGATACCACCTCACAAACCTTATACGCCGCAATACCGCCACTAATACCAACAAGAACCTTGTCAGCTGGCAACGTATCCGCCATTAAGCTTCGTCAAAGGCTTCCATATCCAGTAAGTGTAAATATGAGTCCACCAGCTCCGGGCGTTGAAAAGCGACCGACCGCAGTCGATGCCAATCTTGCAACCCTTCAAAAGCTGTGGTGTATTCATCTTGCTCTAGACGCTGTGCCAGCTGGTCAACGTCTTCTTGAGTGACATCAGCAATGGGCTTAGCAGAAACTTTGCTTGTACTTGAAACCATGGATGCTGGCTCCTTTGGGCTGGGCGCTATCCAATAGTGTATTCGGTGTTGTATCGACTGTCCCGGAGTACGCCTGAAATGTTACACCAGGTTTTCACAGAACTTTCTAGCTGCATCCAGTACCTGCAAACTAATTTCATGCCCCATGTTGAATTCGTGATAGTCAACATCAACTGACAATGTGGCAAGCTCAGCTTTATTTTGGTGCGCTTGGGCAATGGGAACCACTGGGTCTTGAGCCCCATGGACAAGCAAAATAGGTCGGGGGCTGATGGGCGCTGATATAGGACCGTGACTATAGCCACTGAGAATCATCATGCCAGCGACAGGTAGTTGCATACCCACATCTAAAACCATGGCTCCCCCCTGGGAAAAGCCACCGAGAATTATTTTTTCTAACGGAATATCTGTTTTATCGGGTAGGGCAGTGAGCCAGCTGATCAGCAGCTGACGACTTTCCTGTAGGTCTGCTTGATGGGTAAACGGTTGATCGAAATCAAAACTATCAGGCAAGGCATACCACATGCGTCCACCGGGGGCACCCATGCCGCTCGCTAATTTGTGGGGGTGGGGTGCATCGGGAAACACCATTTGGTAGTTGACTAGCTGCATATAGGTCGCAATACCAGCAACGTCTTGGGCATTAGCGCCCCAACCGTGGAGAAGTACTAATAAATGGCTTGCGGTAGCGTCACCAGCGGACAGGGCACGAAGTGACATAAGCAGCAGTTTAGAACAAGAAGGTCGCTAAGGATTCTACCGTAGACCGAGAAAATCATGGTCTACTCTTCATTAATAGGCAGGCGCTAACCGCTCTAGGTATCTGGAATAACCGTAACGTTCCACAAATGAGGCCTGAGCCTAATAGCCCTTCATAAGCTATAGGAGCCCCATGAGAACATATCAGGTGGCGTTTCTGTAAGCGTGTGAACCACATAAATTTCATCAATACTCTACAAATCCATAAAGTCCACTGCATTTGAAGCTATGGATGCCCTCTGCTTATCCGATGGGCAGTCAACTTTTCATCGCGTAATGCTATGCAGTATTCCTTTTTCCGAAGTGTGTTCTTAAAAGCGACCGTGCCCCTTGCCCTAGCGTCCCTTGTTTGGCAGGCCCAGCAACTGCCAACCCGTGGGAATGCCCTACCTCGGTCAACCGTTTCCCAATCCAAGGTTAACCAAACCCAGGGTTGGAATTCGGTACTGCATGTGGCGCGTCTTGTGGAAAGCAGCCAGCGCAGCACCAATCTTGTGCTGCAGTTAGAGGTACTAAATAAGCCCCAGACCACCTATGCCAACGCGGTTTACCAGGTGTTTGCTAGAACCCGTGGTAACAGCGAATGGCAAGAGATTCATACAAATCGAGGGGCACGGCTAATGCCCGGTAACGGCGGTAAGTTCGTGCTTGAATCGGAGGTCATTTCCATCGCCGAGCTAGAACGGGAACTCCGTGATGAATTGGGTGAAGATCTACGCATTGAAGATGTAGAGCTAGACTGTGTCGTCAGTATTCGCTATGACCTGGCTGGTGGTGGTCGTGATTTACGCGAAAAAATCACCTATCGACAGAGCTACCGTGAGATCAGCACAACTTCTACAACTGCGATTGTCCGTACTTCCACATCAAGTACTGTCACAGCCAGTAGTACGTCCTCGACAGAAACTGTGGTGTCTGGTCAAACCTCCAATCGTCAAACAATTCTGACATCGGGTGGGCATGACGACGATGACGACGATGACGACGGCTGGGAAGGTGGTGATGACGATGACGACGACGACGATGATGGAGATAATCGCCGCCGCCGTCGGCAAGGCTCAAATTCTCGAACGGAAGTGAGTGGCAGTCGTTCATCTCGTAGGCGTACAGAGATTCAAAGCCAGGTCACTCGTGTTTGGGAGTCAGTGTTGCATGTGGCGCGTCAAACAGGCAGCATTCAGCAGAGTCGTAATCTGGTGCTGCAGCTGGAGATCTTAAATAAGCCTCAGACCACCTATGCCAATGTGGTTTATCAGGTATTTGCTAAAACCCGTGGTGGTCGTTGGCAAGAAATTTATACCAACAGTGGTGCCCGGCTAATTGAGGCGGCTGCGGGCAAATATATTCTGAAATCTGAGGTAATTTCCCTGACTCAGTTAGAGCAGGAACTACGGGCAGAGCTGGGCGACGAGCTGCGTCTGGAGGATGTAGAAATTAGAAGTGTGGCGAGTATTCGCTATGACCTCGCTGGTGGCGGACGAGATATTCGGGAAACATTTTCCTACACCCGCAGTTACACAAGTATCGTAACCACAACGGTCACTGAGATTACTCAAATTGTTGGGTCGTCGACAGTGGTGGTGGATAATCACTCAGATGACCATGGCGATTGTCGTCGGTGCAGTGGCGACGACGATGACGACGATGACGACGACGATGACGACGATGACGACGATGACGACGACGATTAAGGTTGGAGCACTAACCTCACAGTAGTAGTACGTCGCACTACTACTAGTTAATGAGTAATGATGAGTATCCTCTGGGTGAAGTCGTTGACAACGCCTGGGGGATGCTTTGGTATGTAGGCCACTACCGGTGTGTATCCCGTTGCCCTTTGTATGTTTAGAGAAGGAAGCAGAAGGAGTCTTGGCTGCGCTTGTGAGTTCTGCCTGACTGCTCACGTTTACACTGATCTACCCAATTCGAAAAACTCCCCTTCGCGTTTTACCCTAGTAAGGTTGATCAACCCAAGAACGCAAAAACCCCATGACACGCTTAGCGCTGCTTAGTGCATCTGACAAAACAGGAATTGTCGATCTGGCCAAGGCTCTGACCACAGAGTTTGACTTCGATATTATCAGCAGCGGTGGCACTGCTCGCACCCTCACCGAAGCTGGAATCCCCGTCACTAAAGTATCTGACTATACGGGCTTTCCCGAAATTTTAGGGGGGCGTGTCAAAACCCTACAGCCTCGTATTCATGGTGGCATCCTTGCCCGTACCGATAATCCCAGTGATCAAAAGGACCTGGCCGATAACGACATTCGTCCTATCGATTTAGTCGTTGTCAATCTCTACCCGTTTGAACAAACCATCGCTAAGCCTGACACCACCCTATCGGAAGCCATTGAGAAGATTGATATCGGTGGCCCCACAATGCTGCGCTCGGCGGCCAAAAACCATACCTATCTGACTGTACTGTGCGACCCAGCGCAGTATGAAGGTTATCTGAGCGAACTGCGGGCAAATAACGGTCAGCCCTCGTCAGAATTTCGTGCTGATTGCGCCCGCCAGGTTTTTTGGCATACGGCTACCTATGACCAAGCAATTGCCACTTACCTGACTGAGCAAGCAGGCGGTGCCACCAGTGAGCGCTTTGCCCTTAGCGGCAGCCAAAAACAACCCCTGCGCTATGGCGAAAACCCTCACCAGCCAGCGGTGTGGTACCAAACCGGCAGCCAGCCCAGTGGTTGGGCCGCTGCCGAAAAGCTCCAGGGCAAAGACCTGAGCTATAACAACCTGGTGGATCTTGAAGCCGCCCGCCGCATTATTGCTGAATTTCCCGCCGCCAATGGCCCCGCTGCCGCTGTGCTTAAGCACACTAACCCCTGCGGCGTCGCTATCGGTGAGTCCATGGCATCCACCTATAAACGGGCTTTTGAAGCCGATAACGTATCCGCCTTTGGCGGCATTGTCGCCCTCAATCAGGAAATTGACGTTGACACCGCTGAGGCCCTAACCCAAACATTCCTAGAGTGCGTTGTCGCCCCCAGCTGTGCCCCAGCGGCCCAGGCAATATTGGCACAAAAGAAAAATCTGCGAGTACTGGTGCTGCCAGACCTGTTGAGCGGTCCTAGCCAAACGGTCAGAGCCATTGCCGGTGGCTTCTTGACCCAGACAGCGGATGACTTTCAAGAAGATATAGCCCAGTGGCAGATTGTGACCGAACGTCAGCCTAGCGAAGCTGAGCTAACTGAAATGCTCTTTGCCTGGCGCGTGGCCAAACATGTGAAGTCTAATGCCATTGTGGTGACTAACGAAAGCACCACCGTGGGAATTGGGGCAGGCCAAATGAATCGGGTGGGCGCTGCCAAAATTGCGTTGGAGCAGGCGGCAGAAAAATCCCAAGGGGCCACCTTGGCCAGCGATGGCTTCTTTCCCTTTGATGATTCGGTTAAAACCGCTGCTGCTGCTGGCATTAAAGCAATTGTGCAACCAGGCGGTAGCATCCGCGATCAGGATTCGATCAAAGCGGCAAATGAACTCGGGGTGATTATGGCCTTGACCGGGACACGGCACTTTTTGCATTAGGGCTTGAAACGCTGGGTTTGATTTTGCTCCCCCAGCTTTCGGCTCAGCTCAGCCCACCCAAGTCTATTTTCACTGTGCGAAACAACCTGCTAAATGCATTTAGCAGGTTGCCCTAGTTCAGAAGTAAGGGGTGAGCGACGTCGAAGCTCGAGCTACCTAATTCCCCTTCAACCATTTCTGTCCCTTTAGGCGTCGCAATACATATAGAACCATTAGATCTAGCGTAATGCGGCGCTCATCCCCCATGAACTGCTCAATGGTGCTGGGTGTCGCTCCATTGGTGGAAAAGGAATAAATTTTTGGACCTTTAATGCTGTCTTCTAGAAAGACAATATTGAACTGACGCTCGCCGTTTGCCCAACGACCAATCACTTGGGGATAGCTGTCTTTGTCTATACCAACGATGTTGATGGGCTGAGTTTCAAAGGAAATTTGCAAATCGTCCAGCCCTTCTTCTTTCTCTAAAACTGTTTTCACAGCGGGCAAAAAGTGCTGCTCGATAAATTCAGCAAACGGTTTGTCTTCTAACTTGGGCGGTTTAGCTTTTTTAGCTTTTGCCGGTGCCTTAGCAGGTGCTTTATCATCGGGCTTTGCCGCAGGGGCCTTAGGAGTCGACTCGTCTGCCATGCTTGTGTCTGTTTGTTTGAGCTTGGAGGGTAGACCACATTCCAAACCAGGTCTTTCCCATATTAGTAAACCTTGTCCATATCCAGAACTGTAGTTTTTCTGTCGGGGAAGTTCCAGGTTTAACCTGACAGATGAAATAAGCGGGAACGCTCCCATGGAAGAGCAATTCCAACGGAAGCGTTCAGGGCTTAATCAGTTTTAGCTGGTGACGAACCGGCCTAGGTCATGACGCCAGCAATGGCCTGGCGGACAGTCGCTGCATCAGCCTTGGATTCGCTCATGGGCTCCAAACCAATAGCTTCTAAATCAGAGTCCACCATCAGTTTGACTAATCCTTCAAAATCGATGGAAGGCTTCCAACCCAGCTTGGCCTGGGTATTGGTTGGATCACCAATGAGGATATCGACCTCAGCAGGGCGCAGATAGCGTGGGTCAAACTTAACGTAGTCATTCCAATCAAGGTTGACGTAGTTGAAGGCAATATCTAGAAACTCTTTGATGGTGTGGGTTTCACCGGTTGCGACAACATAGTCACCGGGTTCATCCTGTTGCAGCATTAGCCACATGGCACGGACATAGTCTTTGGCATAACCCCAGTCCCGCTTAGAGTCAAGATTGCCTAGGTAAAGGTCTTTCTGACGTCCTGCCACAATGCGGGCAACCGCGCGGGTAATTTTACGGGTCACAAAGGTTTCACCGCGGCGAGGTGACTCGTGGTTAAACAGGATGCCGTTGCAGGCAAACATGTTATAAGACTCACGATAGTTAACGGTTTGCCAGTGGGCGTAAACCTTAGCGCAGGCGTAGGGGCTGCGGGGATAGAACGGGGTGGTTTCTTTCTGGGGGATGTCCTGCACCTTGCCGTACATCTCAGAGGAGCCTGCCTGATAGAAACGGACTTCGCAGTCGGTGCGTTGCTGATAATCACGAATGGCTTCCATTAAGCGTAGGGCTCCCATGGCAACCGTATCGACGGTATATTCTGGAGAGTCGAAGCTTACTCGCACATGGGACTGGGCGCCAAGGTTATACACTTCATTGGGCTGAACCTCTTCTAGGATACGACGCAGCATAGTGCCATCGTTGAGGTCGCCATAGTGTAGAAATAAACGAGCATCCTCACTGTGAGGATCGACGTACATATGATCGATACGATCAGTATTAAATGTTGAGGTCCGACGAATAATGCCGTGGACTTCGTAGCCTTTTTCTAATAAAAGTTCTGCCAGGTAAGACCCGTCTTGGCCCGTAATCCCTGTAATTAATGCACGCTTAGTTTGCGTCATATTGTCAGCTTCCTTTTCCTTATCTATAAAAAAAGAGCCAGCGATATAGCTCTAATTAACCCAACATGTATCTTCCAAGCTAATGATTCAGCCTACTTGATAGGGCTGTAGTAGCTGGTTTATAGCCGTAGAATTGAAGCAACCTTTCAGACTATGAAAGCTCGCTTTAAGGGATTTGAGTAGGCTTAGTATGACAGTTAGGTAAGTTTATCTACGGCTATCTACTTAACCAATCAGTGAGTTTAGGACTCCTGGATGCAACTACTATGCTTCCCACTTTGCATCACCATTGCAAAACGCTATTACGTAAGGAAGTTTGTTTTGGGTACCTATCACCTGTGTCAAGATTTTTTGTATGGGGGATGGCTAACCTGAGACAGCTATCAGGCTCTGCGATCGCGTTCAATATCGTAAATAGCTTTTTCCCAGCACCACTGTTCAGACCGGTCAGGGTTTTGCGATCGCACCCGCTCCACCAATCGGCTCGCCACCGATTGATTACCATTCACCAACCGCATCAGTCGCTGCCGGGTGGCCCGTGGCACCCCAGATGGCCCCGTCGGTAGCGACGGGACCGCAAATCGAATCGGCAAACGATACCCCGTCAGCCAGCAAAAGACCGCCACCACCAACACCACAGCAAAAATGACTGAAAAGATGGATGACATGGTCTATTTTCCCCCGCGTTATATCTAAACACCCATGGACCTAGCCGTTACCGACAGCCAATCAATTTTAGAATTTTGGTTTGGCTCACCCGCAGGCAACTATCGCAAACAATGGTTCCGCAAAGATCCCACATTAGATGCCCAGATCACGACCCGTTTTATGGACGTTTACTGGGCCATGGTCGCCTCGCCTCCAGATAGATGGCTGAGCACCGCCAAAGCAAGCCTAGCGCGGATTGTTGTCTTAGATCAGTTTGCCCGAAACATGTTTCGAGGTACGCACCAGAGTTTTGCTGCCGACCCCCAAGCCCTGGCCACAGCGGACCTAGCACTTGAGAAAGGGTACGACACACAGCTGCTGCCCGTGGAGCGATTGTTTCTCTACATGCCGTTTGAGCATAGCGAACACCTGACCCACCAAAATCGTTCCGTAGCCTATTTTGAGTCCTTGGTTCTAGCGGCACCAGACCTGAGCCATTGTCTCGACTATGCCCATCGCCATCGAGACGTGATCGCCAAATTTGGTCGCTTCCCCCATCGAAATGAGATTCTGGGACGTCAGAGCACCGAAGCGGAGTTGGCGTTTCTCAAACAGCCAGGGTCTCAATTTTAGAAACGTTCCCTAGGTAGAGACGTTCCATGGAACGTCTCTAGCCACGTCCTATAGGATTAATACCCCTTAGGTGTTTTTCTCGTATTCAATTTCAACCGTCATGTGCACATTACCCCTGGGTTGAAAATCACCTTTGATTTTGAACGTCAGCGGATCGGCCACGGCCAAAAAATCATCCATAATCTGGTTGACCGATTCCTCATGGGAAATGTAGCGATCGCGATAGCCATTGATATAAAGCTTGATAGCTTTTAGCTCTACAACCTTTTCGTTCGGGGTGTACGTAATGTAAATAGTGGCAAAGTCAGGATAGCCAGAGAACGGACACTTACAGGTAAACTCTGGCAGAGTGATGTTGACGTCATACTGTCGACCAGGACGAGGGTTGGGAAACGTAATCAGCGCATTTTCCTCGATTGCCCGCTCGCCATACTTAACAGCATCGACCGGTGGGTTGGGGGGAAGGGACGTATCAGCCATGGTGGGAAGCTCTAAAAAAATTAAGTTGATGGAACTAAGTTGATGATTTTGGAATAAACAGGGTACAACTAAGCTGGCTATTGGCCAAATCCTTCTAGGATGCCAATCTGTTGCATCTGCCAGGTTAGTCAGAACAATGAATGTTTTCTTAGAGCCTGTAATATACGACAGCTAACCTGACGCGCCCAACCGTTCTAATGCATCAGGTCTCACACACCAGGCCGTGCACATCAGGACAGGTGCCCTAACAAAAAGCAGGCGTGCTTCACTGCAATTGCTCGTATCGAGCAAACGGATTGATCAACTAGCCCTGATTTAGCTATTCAAAAGAACTTAGGGCAAGTACTTGACGAATGACGTTGACGTTGCTCTAATTTGAACGTCCCGAACGGGCAGTTTCTCGCCTGTTTCCAGACTAGCTGCTGGCCGCCTTTGGAAAACCAGCCTAGGGCAGCTGATTTGTGTTTCTATTGGAGATTTTTTGGAACTGCTTATGAATCCTTCCCACAATTCTGACTCTGGTAGAAGTCCAGTGAGATCAGATGCTAGCTATTCACCCTCGGTGCCCGTATCGGTCTATCGCGAACTGGCTGCCGAACTACAGGCCACCAAGGCCATGGTGGATTCACTGAGCGCGCAAAACACCCATCTCAACAGTCAAAACCATCTGTTGCGTCAAAATATTCATCAGATGGTGCAGGTCGCCCTTCAGCTAGGTCAACATGCCGGTGTAGCCCACCCAGCCGAAGCTGAGATGACCTTCTCCTCCACCCAGCCCACCCACCAGCCCTTAGAGCTCCATCCCCATCCCCAGTCAGAGCGACAGACCGTGCAGCCGATGGCTCCTCTTGAAAACGAGCCCCGAGTTCCCCGGCGACCCAAACCTAAGGCCGCCCTCTCCAAAGTATTTACAGAACACACCGGCGAAAATCGTCGCTACAGCCTGGAATCATCAGCCAGTGGCAGTTTGAGTACGCTGTGGTTAATTGTCTCCATTGCCATCATTATCTTGACGGCCTTTGGCGCCGGCTTTTTGATCATGCGTCCGTTGATTGGCGATCGCTAGCCGATTACCGGTCAAATTCGCAGAGTTGACTGATAAAAACTACCGCTAATATTTCTAGAATCTATGGTTCTAGAAAGTCATGGGTTGCTTTGATCAGGTTCTACTCTAAAATTAACTACGCAGCAGATGGGTCATATCGTATCGATTGTTACGGTGCGAAGTCTGCGTAACTCGCTAAACCTTGATATCGTGGCCCAAGCTCATTAGTTGGTCCGGTGTGTGGAGCTATAAATTCGCATGAAAAAAATCGAAGCCATTATTCGCCCATTTAAACTTGACGAAGTTAAAATCGCGCTGGTGAATGCAGGCGTGGTTGGTATGACGGTCTCTGAGGTGCGAGGGTTTGGCCGTCAGAAGGGTCAAACTGAACGGTACCGAGGCTCAGAGTACACCGTTGAATTTTTGCAAAAGCTTAAGGTTGAAATTGTGGTGGATGACGACCAGGTGGATGCCATTGTGGAGCAGGTGATTGCGGCCGCTCGTACTGGGGAAATCGGTGACGGTAAGATTTTTGTAACGCCGGTTCACGAGGTTGTGCGTATTCGTACGGGTGAGAAAAACTCTGAAGCAGTTTAGTGCCGTCTGAGACGTCGTTAATTAACAACTTTTTATCGGGCTATGGGCGATTTGGGGTCAACCTGGGGCTAGCGCGTATTCAGCGTCTGTTAGCTCGTTTGGGTAATCCCCAGAACCAGGTTCCGATTGTCCATATAGCTGGAACCAATGGCAAAGGCTCTGTCTGTGCCTATCTGGCGTCGGTGCTGTCAGCCGCTGGTTATCGGGTGGGTCGCTATACGTCACCTCATTTGTTGGACTGGAATGAGCGCATTTGCATCGGTCAAACGCCCATTACGAACGAGGCGCTATGGGAGCATTTGACTACCGTAGCGGCGGCGATTGAAGCCGATCGTACTGAGGCAGAAGCCGAGGTAGAAACCCCCACCCAGTTTGAAGTGTTTACAGCGGCGGCCTGGTCTTACTTTGCGGCCCAGGCGGTGGATATTGCCGTCATTGAGGTGGGTCTGGGGGGACGCTTAGATGCCACCAATGTCTGTCCGGACCCACTGGTGACAGCCGTTGTGTCCCTTAGCCGAGAGCACTGGCAGCGTCTGGGACCCACCCTGGCCGATATTGCTAGGGAGAAAGCTGGCATTCTCAAACCAGGACGCCCTGTAGTCATAGGCCCGCTTCCGAAGTCTGCGGATACGGTTGTACGTCAGCGGGCGACGCAGTTAGGGTGTCCGCTGTATGAGGTGGCTCCTGCCGCCATAGAATCTGGGCGGTGGCGCAGCGGTCTGGAGGGTGAATTTATTGATTATGAGTCTGGACTGCTGGGGGAACATCAGCGGGTGAATAGTGGGATTGCGATCGCAATCCTCCAGCTCCTCCAACGCCAGGGTTGGACCCTACCCACCACCGCCATTCAACAGGGCATGGCCACCACCCAGTGGCCAGGGCGTCTGCAGTGGCTTACCTGGCAGGGGCAGCGGCTCTTAATTGACGGGGCCCACAACCCCGCTGCGGCCCAAATGTTGAGACGCTATGTTGATCAGCTACCCCAGCCCGTTACCTGGCTGATGGGCATGCTCGCCACCAAGGATCATGCAGATGTCTTTCAAGCGCTGCTACGCTCAGGCGACACGCTACATCTGGTGCCTGTGTCTGGGCACCAATCAGCCGATACGTCTGAGCTGACTCAATTAGCCCAGGCCGTCTGTCCAGATTTAACCTGCTATCGCCATGAAACCCTTGAACAGTCTCTCGCGGCCATCGGTGAGGCCGACACGACCACCAAGGTTCTCTGCGGCTCCCTATATCTAGTGGGAGAGTTCCTGGCTCAACATCACGTCGATACCACTGGGTGAACGGCACCGGGTAAACGGCCCTTTAATTCTCTTACCCAATTTCCGCCCAACTCATCATCGGTTATCCCATTCATCCGCCGCATCGGCCACCGCCTGATCCACGGTTTTATCTCCGAGCATGGCAGCCTGTAGGTTGTCATAAACAATCTTTTGGAGCTTTTTCACATCCTCAAGCGCAGGAATCAGCACCTCCGCATCGTCTAACTGACTGGCGCTAACAGCTCGGGCCACTTCTATTGGTGTAGCATCGGGGGCAGGCTCAGCCAGGCTACTCGTGGCCGCTGCCGCGGTCGATGGCAGTACATTGGCCGCCTGAGCAAAGGATAGCTGGTTGTCATTGTTGGTGACATATAGGGCAAATTTCACCGCAGCGTCTGGAGCGTCTGTGGAGCGGGGCACCACGAGATTCATCGCCGCCACATTTTTCTTGCCTGTTGCTCCTGTGATTTGCGGCGCAGTCCGAGTCGCCGCCGCAATATCTGGCGCGTTGTTGGCAATGTTATCGAGAGATTCGGCCCCAGAAGATAACATTGCTGTTTCCCCTGACTGATATAGCTCGATGGCACGACGGTGGCCTTGGGTTAGCACTTCACGGGGCAACAGATCTTGCTGATAGAGATCGGTCCAATATTGAAAAACAGCTTTGCCCTCAGGAGTATTAAAGGCGGCATTGCCCGCGTCATCCACCAGGGGCACCCCCATCTGGATAAAAGACTGCATAACATCAGCGGCATCTTCGGGCACAAAGCTGATGAAAAAGGCATATTTACCCGTTTTCTCTTTGATTTGTTTCGCGGCAACGGCCAGTTCTGCATAGGTGGTGGGGGGTTCGCTCAGCCCCGCCTGCTCCAACAGATCGGCATTAAACAGCGTCACCCGCGTGGTCAGATACCAGGGAAAGCCAAAGCTATCGCCATTGAGCGTAGTAGCCTGCCAAATTTTGGGGAGATAGACGGCCTGCTCCTCAGGGCTAAGTTTGTCGTCCAGGGAGAGCCAAGCATTACGACTCGCCAACTGGGAGGCAAAGTCAGGGTTTAGATTGACCACATCGGGGGCTGTCCCGGCGGAAACCGCTGTCAAGATTTTGCTTTGCATGTCAGACCAGGGGACATCCACCCACACCACATCCACATCTGGGTTGGCCGTTTCAAAATCGGCAATTAGCTGGTCAAAATAGTCGGTAAATTTTGGCTGCAGCTGCATGGTCCAAAATTCTACTTCCTGCTTACCAGATTGTTGGCCAGCAGTCTGACTACCACCCCCACAGCCTGCCACCGCCAGGAGTATCCCAGCAGTTGTCCCAGCTGCCATACGTGCTAAAAAGTGCCGACGTTGAAACAGTTTCATGATGAGTTGTACGGGTCGAAAAAAGGGGGTCAAGGATGTGTTCCGCCACTTTAGACCAAGACGGTCGTAAGTGGGGCTTTCTGCAAAGGAGCCCCTAGACAAACAGCGCGCATCGGCTGAGCTGACGCTAATGCACCGTTACCCGACTCGCACAATCCCGCGCCCGCGCCCTGGCCTCTGCAACGGTAGTCCCCAAGGCTAGGGCCACCCCCATGCGACGGTTTTTGTGAGCACGGGGTTTGCCAAACAGCCTGAGCTTACTACTGGGTACGCTCAGGGCCTCGGCCACACCGGTAAATGTGGGACTATTGCTCGACTCGGTGGCAAGAATCACCGCTGACGCCCCAGGGCGAATTTGCTCAATGTCACCAATGGGCAGTCCGGCAATGGCCCGGACGTGTAATTCAAATTCCGACATGTTTTGGCTCACCATGGTGACCATGCCGGTGTCATGGGGGCGGGGGCTGACCTCACTGAAATAAACAGTCTGTTCCCGACTGGGGTCCCCGGCAATAAATAGCTCTACACCAAATAGACCAACACCACCTAGGGCATCGGTGATGGTCTTAGCAATTTGTTGGCATTTCTCCAGGGTGCTGGGGTTGAGGGCACAGGGCTGCCAAGATTCGCGGTAGTCCCCCCCTTCTTGCCGATGTCCGATGGGGGGACAGAAGTGGGTAGCAGCAGCTTGGGAATTAGACAGCTGCGGCTGGGACCGCACCGTCAGCAGGGTGATTTCAGTATCAAACTCGACAAACCCTTCCACAATGACCCGAGGGTCTTTGCCGCGACCGGCTTCAAAGGCGTAGGTCCAGGCAGCATCGACATCGGCAGTAGTTTTGACCAGGCTTTGACCTTTGCCCGAGGAGCTCATGACGGGTTTGACAACACAGGGTAGGCCAACGGTTGCGATCGCATCTCGATAGTCCATCTCCGTCGCCGCAAACCGATAGGGAGAGGTGGGCAAACCCAGCTCTTCAGCCGCCAGCCGTCGAATGCCCTCTCGATCCATGGTCAGCCGGGTAGCCATGGCAGTGGGAATAACTGTCCAGCCCTCCGCCTCCAGCTCAATCAGGGTGTCCGTTGCCAGCGCCTCAACTTCCGGCACAATCAGGTTTGGACGTTCCTGTACCACCACCTGTCTCAGGGCGTCGCCATCCAACATGCTCAAAACATGGGAGCGATGGGCCACCTGCATGGCTGGCGCATTGGCATAGGCATCCACCGCAATCACTTCAATTCCCAAACGTATCGCCTCCAGGGCCACCTCACGCCCTAATTCTCCAGACCCCAACAAAAGCAGACGTTGACCAGAGCCAGAGAGGGGAGTGCCCCAGGCCATATTCACCTGCTGATTTGCCACTTTTGACATGGTTATTTAATAAAAATCCAACTTTTTTTTAGAAATCGTGTGATCAATTTAGCCAATTGCGTGTAATATCGCTCGTAAAAAATCAATTACATTCCTTTTGGAGGCTGTTACTCTGCCAACGGTGAGAGTAACTAGTTGAGTGTTGATGCCAAAATCTACTGTCTGGTCTAATCCCCACAAAGCAATTAACAATTTGCAATGAAGGGTGTTAAATAGGGCGTAAAAGCTCCCCAAGCCAAACTAAGTCAAAACTTTCCGTTACGGAGGCGTTTTTTTACAGCCAATTTTTCTGCTTTCGCAAGGTAGAAAAAAATCAAATTAAAAAATGTACGTTTTGTGAGCTTTTTAGGGCAGTATTGACACCAACCTCTAGATTCTTTGGCGATAGCTAGCCATTCCCGCACAAATTGTGTACGATGCGTTAGCAAAAAAAACAGACAAAACCTACAGGATTGCCAAACCCAATTGTTCGGCCTTGCCTACCCCAAATAGTTTGGCGTTTGCCTAACTTAAATTGCCTTCCACAACCGGATAACTTTGTGACCGGATAACGCTGTGAATAGTTTAAAGTCGCTATTTTCAAGAAAAGCCCCAGGCGTTGGTGTTGAAATCACGCCCGAACGGGTCAACATCGCCCGCCTGCGAAAACAAGGGCAGAAGTTAAAGTTAGAAACTCTTGCCTCTGCTGAAATTCCAGAGGGCATTTTTGAAGAGGGTCAAATTATTGATACAGCCGCTATGGCTGACGCTATCCGGTCTGCTTTAAGTGAAAGCAAACTAAGGGTCAAACGCGCCACAACTGCTGTTCCTGGTCGTGCAATCACTCGGGTAATTCCAGTTCCCGCCGAGCTGGATGACAACGAACTGCGTGAAATGGTGCTCAATCAAGAAGCGAGTTTATATCTGCCTTTTCCCCGAGAAGAAGCCGATGTTGACTACCAAAAGCTGGGTTTCTTTGTCGATGAAGACGGCATTGAAAAAGTTCAAGTCCTGTTAGTAGCTGTCAAAAAAGAAGTTACTAACGCTTACATGGAAACGTTCCAACAAGCAGGGCTCAACCTCGATGTTGTTGAAACCAGCAGCTTCGCCCTCATCCGAACCATTCGTGAGCAGCTGCGGCAGTTCACCCCCCAAGAAGCGGCGGCCATTGTCGACATTCAATTTGAAAGCACAGAGATCTCAATCGTTGTTGACGGCATTCCACATTTTTCACGCACGGTACCCATCGGCACATTCCAAATTCAAAGCGCCCTTAGTCGGGCCATGAATTTACCCCCCACACGCAATACAGAACTGTTGCAGGGCATGACCGTACCGGCCACCCCCATGGACAGTATGGGGGCACCCCAAATGTCTGGCGGCACTAACCCAGGGACCGCCGCCATGCTGAGGGTGTTGGGTGAGCTGTCCGATGAACTGCGACGCTCCATTGACTTTTACTTAAATCAGGGGGAAGACATGGAAGTTGCTCAGCTACTGCTGGCAGGACCCGGTAGCGCCATTGGCCAGCTAGACGAATTTTTTGCCCAGCGATTAAGTCTACCGGCTAGCCCCATCGACCCCATTGAGTCGCTATCGCTAGAGATAGGGGATGAGATTTCTGAAGCCCAGCGCCCTGGGCTGGCAACAGTTCTTGGCTTGGGTCTGCGGGAGGTTTAGGACATGTACAGCATTGATATCAATTTTCTCAACGATCGCGAAGAACGTCCTGTTTTAGCGACACAATCATCGGCAGTTGTCAGACAGCCCTCCAGCGATCGAACCCCCATGGCCATTGGTCTTGGTGTGATGGTGGCGGCGTTGGCTGGTGTAGGAGGATTTTTTGGCTTACTAAAATACCAAGAATCCACGCTGCAAACTCGTCAGGCTGAGTTAGATGCCCAGCTGACCGAGCTACAGGCAAAGTTAGCCCAGGTTGATCGGATTAAAGCAGAGACCGAGGCAGCCCGCTCAGAGAGTCGCGCTTTAGCCGGAGTATTCACCAAGATTCGTCCCTGGTCAGCCATCGTACAGGACATTCAAAATCGAATTCCCACCCGAGCTCAGTTAGCAAGGGTGACTCAAACCGCTGGTGAACCTGTAGCAGCCACACCAGAGAGCGACCCCGTCCCCCCCGAAGCAGGCGGCATTAGCATCGATGGCACGGCCTGTTCTTTTGATGATGTCAATGATTTTGTTCTGACGCTAAAAAACTCTCCTTTTCTGGAGAGTGAGACCGTCAAGCTCAATACATCTACCCTGGGCAGCTCAGTGCTAGGCCGTTGTCCGGGAGAGGCTCAGCGTGATGAACCCACCGAGCTGGTAAATTACACCATTGCTGGCAATGTCAAAAGTGTGTCTACCGAACAGTTTGATCGACTGCTAGCTGAGCTTGAAAATCAGCAGGCATCCGTTGGTCTTTCCTCTAGGTTAAAAGCCCTTTTAGAAACAGGAGTGCTCGAATAATGACATTAAGCGGAGACTTTATCCCAGCCGAAGATGACCTATATGATGAGCCGTTAAACCCTGTTGTCTTTGGCATTGAGCTAACCCCCAAGGTTTTGGGCATCTTAGCTGCCCTGGCCGGTATCGGTTTAGCCATATTCCTGTTCCAGCGGTTTGTGCAGCCCGTACGTCTCAGCAATCAAGCGCTCAGGGCCACAATTGCCGAGAAAGAGCAGCAGCTAGCCACCCAAGCCGAACGGCTAGAAGAAATTGCCAAACTTGAGGAAGAACGGGAAGCAGCTCTGATACAGCGTCGCAACGTCTACTCTCTATTTTCAGACGAGTCCTCCATGGATACGCTGCTGATAGACATCAACCAGCGAATAAAGAACAGTAACGCATCCATCGGCGCGGCCCGAAATCAGATTACAGCTCGTGGAATTCCCCCCATTCTGGTTGAGGCGCAGCTGAAACAATTTGTCCCCAGCGGAGAAACTGTAATTCAAGACAGCAGCTTAGGCGAAGAGGTCAATGACATACTGAAGCGCCAGACCTATAGTGTTGAATTTGCCGGAGATTTTGCCCAAACCCAATCAATCTTGAGCAATGTCGAACGATTAGAGCCCCTGCTACTGATCCGAGACTTCTCCTTGGCCTCCTCTGAAACAGTCACTGAGACTGTTCTCAACAGCCAAGGCCAGGTAATAGGGCAGCCCAAGCAGCGGATAAATTCCACATTTCAAGTGGATGCGCTGATTCCAACGGGTGATCCTTCGGCACCACCAGCGATAGCCCCACCACCACCGGTGGAGGGGGAAACCGTGGAAGAACCGCCCCAGTAGGCAACCTTGTTTGTAACCCTATCCAATTCCCCAAGATTTCAGCCCCTAGGCATTGATGTACGTTAATTAAGATTTAAGGAGTGAACTGTGAAACGCTTTTTCAAACTTGGAAGTTTAATGGCTGGCGGAGCTTTGAGCGTCCTCACAGCTCAGTCTGCTGACGCCGCTGCTACAGCCATTCAAAACGTTGAACTCAACACGACTAAGACTGGTATGGAGCTGAGGCTTTCCACCAAAGGTGGCGACACTCCTCAAATCTTTGCGGTTAGTCGAGACAATGTCTTACAGGCAGATATTACTAATGCTCAGCTAGCCCTCCCCAGCAGCAAGAACTACAGCAAGCAAAATCCTGACCCTGCCATTAAGTCAATTCAGGTAGAAGCCCTGGATGACAATACGGTGCGATTAACCATTAAGGGCACTGATAAAGCACCCATTGCTAATTTGGAAAAGGTTAATGGCCAAGGGCTGCTAGTCAGCTTGGACACCCGCCCCAACGCCACGCCCCAGCCCAGTGAGCTACCTGAGACCATTGAAACCATTACAGATGAGTCTTTGCTACCCGCCCATCTGGCCCAGGCAGAAACAGACACTCCGGATGTCTTAGTTCCCAATCCTGAGGTAATTATTGACGGCAATCCCGTCACATCTCCCACCTTAAACGGTGCGCCTCCATTTCTGCCCCAGGCCGTTCCCCCTCCGGTGGGAGACATTGCCGTCTCTGAAATCGACTCCAGTCTAGATGTGATTGACTTGGGCACGGCTGAGCGGGTCCCTCGCTTGGTACTCAGGGATGCAACGGCCCGTGAAGCGCTGTCATTACTTGCGCGCGCTGCGGGGCTTAACTTGGCGTTTACTGAAGCTGGCGGTGGAGAAGGCGCAGCAGCGGCTGATACTAAGGTCACCCTAGACATTGAAGATGAACCGGTGCAAAACGTGTTCAACTACGTTCTGCAAATTTCTGGGTTAGAAGCTAATCGGGTGGGTCGAACCATTTTTGTGGGTCCAAGACTACCCCAATCGGCGCGAAATCTAACCGTGCGAAGCGTACGTCTCAATCAAGTTGATGTGGCCAGCGCTGTGAACTTTTTAGTGTTCATGGGAGCTGAGAGTGCCTTTACAGATGTCCAGGAAATCGAAACGGTTGAATCAACCATCGATGTCGGAGAAGAAGTTGAGCAAATTGAAAGAACCGAGTTAGAAACCAGCGTTGATGTTCTGCGGGCCGATTATGGAGATTCTCCACCCCTATTACGAGGATTACAGGTCATCGGTGACGCCCGTACCAGCTCTGTGACGCTAGTAGGCAGTCCTCGCCAGGTTGAAATTGCCACCACCCAGCTAGTGCAGCTAGATTTGCGTCGGCGTCAGGTTGCTATTAATTTGCGCGTTGTAGACGTCAACCTATCTGCGGAGGAGAATCTTGATGCTAGCTTCTCCTTTGGTATCAACGATTCTTTTGTCAATCAGAACAATGGCATCTTAGGGCTAGCCTTTGACAGTGCTAACCCCTTTAACATTGCTAGAAACTTTGTTGCTCAACTCAATGCCTCTATTGTGAATGGCAACTCTAAGATCATCACCGATCCAACGCTGATTGTTCAAGAGGGTCAGGACGCTTCGGTTAACTTAGTGGAAGAGGTAATTAATGAAAGTGTGACTAACGCTGTCATCAGCGATAGCGGCATCGTCACTAACGAAAGAGAAGTTGAGTTAGTAGATGTAGGACTGACATTAGCCATCAACGTTGACCGCATTGATGATAATGGATTTGTTTCTCTTTCAGTTGCACCCACCATCTCTTCGCCGGGGGCACAATTCAACTTAGGGGGTGATGATTTTGTTATCCCAATTTCAACCCGAGCCCTATCGTCTGGTCAGATTCGTGTGCGTGATGGTCAAACCCTAGTGCTGTCTGGCATTATCCAAGATACTGATGTCGCATCAGTAACAAAAGTCCCCATTTTGGGCGATCTGCCCATTATCGGTGCCCTATTCCGTGACACCACCACCACCAATGAACGGCAAGAGCTGATTGTGCTGCTGACACCGCAGATTTTAGATGACTCGGATGCTAGCATCTACGGCTATAGCTATACCCCTGGAGAAGACGTGCGAGAACTATTGGGCGAAGATGAATAATTTTCGTTAGTCTCTATAACATCAAAAAATCGCCCCAGGTCCTCTTATGAAAGGCCTTGGGCGATTTTTTTGTTCTTTAAAACACAATTCTCAATGGGCAATCCTATGAATTTTCCTAAAAATCGCTGAAATCCATATAAATTCAATGTTTTATAGATCTATATCGACTAGGGACCCCTTAGAATGGGTCAGAGAAAACATGAGGCTCCAAGGGTTTCAGCGATCTGTTGAGATTTTCCTTATGTTTCTTTAACGATTTGTCCAACGATGGGCATGGTTCATTCATTGGTTTTAATCTGCGAGGAGACAAAGATGAATAAAGGTGAACTTGTAGACAAGGTATCTGAAAAGGCCTCTGTTACCAAAAAACAGGCTGATGCAGTCATTTCTGCAGCAATTGAATCAATTATGGAAGCGGTTTCCAGCGGTGAGAAGGTAACGCTGGTTGGGTTTGGCTCCTTTGAACCCCGGCACCGCAAAGAGCGTGAGGGTCGTAACCCTAAAACTGGCGATACTATGGTGATCCCAGCTACCACTGTGCCTGCCTTTTCCGCCGGTAAGCTATTTAAGGAAATGGTTGCCAAGAAGTAGTTAGGCTATATGTAATTCGATTGATAGTGTCGCTACGGCGCTTGAGTATTGAGGATGATGTTTGGGATGTTTCTCCAGCGCTCATCTCGGTACTTTTAGCGATAGCGGCACTTCTTTTATGGGGCTAAACCGATGGGGCTAACCCCACAGGCTGTTATTTAGACTACAAAGTTTTGTTATTTCTTGTCTGGGTGTCCTCGCAGTTCAAACCACACTGAGGTCTCTAGCGGCCCAGGGCTCAAATAATTCAGCCATAGTGTCATTGCTCCAACCCCGGTACAATTGGCGGAAATAATGCTGGGACATGGCAACTTACAGCACAGATTACGATCTCGCAATTTTAGGAGGCAGCAGGGGCAGTCGGTTCGCTGCCTGTAGGGCCGCACAAACCGGCGCCCGCATTGCCCTGATCGCTCCGAGCTGGCGCACCAGTGATGCCATGGAGATCCTTCTGCAAAGTCTCCAAAGTCCACACATCAGGGATTGGGCCACCCTGCGCGATTGGTTTAACCTCCAATGCCAATCAGCTGTTAGCCCCACGGCCCTGAGCCCCTACGGCATAGACGTAATTCTTGAACCGGCCAGGTTTACCCCCGAATTGGCCCTAAGGTTAGAAAATCGTCACCTCAAGGCTAGCCGTTATTTACTCACCGATGGCTATGGCACATCAATCCCCCATGGAGCCCAGGATAGTTTGTCCTGTCAACAGCTAGCCCAGCTAAGAACCCTCCCCCACCACATTGCCATAGTGGGCAGCGGGGCAACGGCTGTGGAATGGGCTTATGCCCTGAGCCGTTTCGCTAATGTCACCCTGATTCAGAATGAGCGATCGCTTTTACCAGCGGCAGATCGCGATATTCAACGGCTCAGCCAGGCTCAGTTAAAAAGTGTCGGCATCACCTTGGCTTCTTTAGAGGATTGTCTTGATTCCGACAGTCGCCAGATTGACGCCAAACATGTCGAGGCGGATCTCTTGGTTGCCGTACCCAGCTACAGCTGGGAAGCACTACAGCTAGAAAACGTCGGTATTGAGACGCCAATAACGGTAAATCGCCACCTGCAAACCACCTGTAACCAGGTCTACGCCAGTGGTAGCAGCCTGGGTGGGGAAAATCGCCCCGAGTTAGCCCAACAAGAAACAACCATTGCCTTAGAAAATGCCCTATTTGGGAAACGGCACACCCTGGATTATGGGCGAACGTTTTATGCCATTCAACTACTGTCTCCCATAGGACACTGGGGATTAACCGAGCGCCAAGCAAGGGAACGCTATGGGGATGATGTACAAGTATTTCAAGCCGCCTGCCTGCCTGCTGTTGCTGACGATGGGGCACAGACCAATTTTTGTAAGCTCATTATCCAAGGCGTGCAGATTCTGGGGATGCACCTGATGGGAGATGGTGCACCTGCCCTGGCAGCGGTCTTGGGCCATCGCCCGACGATAGCGACCCTCAGCCAACGTATTGCAGCTGGAGTTCAGACTGGCACGTTGTACGATGCGATCCATCAGGCCGTCGAGAAATGGCATCACCACCGGTGGAGCGAAGGCCAATGGCGACGAGATTGGGCTGAAAATTGGTTTAATTTTCGACGTTCACTCGGGAATTAAACCTTGGCCAGGGTCACCATTTCTGGCTGGTCCTGATATTTTCCTCGGCGGGTTTCGTAGCTTACCTGGCAGGGGTCGCCTTCTAAAAATAGAAGCTGTACCACACCCTCACTGGCATAGATCCGGCAGTCGGCACTCGAAGAATTGGAAAACTCTAGGGTGAGATAGCCCCGCCAGCCAGCCTCTGCCGGGGTCAGGTTGGCAATGATGCCACAGCGGGCATAGGTGCTCTTGCCAATACAGATGGTGGTGATGTTATCGGGAATGGCCAAACGCTCTAGGGCCACGCCTAGACCATAGGAATGGGCAGGCAAAATAAAGTAGCTGCCATTGTCATCAGTACGCAGCTTAGTGGGTTCTAGGTTTTCTGGGTTAAAGTGCTTAGGGTCGATGACGGTACCCGGTACATGGCGAAAAATCCGAAATTCTTTGGGCGATAGGCGAATATCGTAGCCGAAGGAGGAAAGACCATAGCTAATCACAGGCACGTTGGTACCATTCCAATCCATTCGTCTTACCAACGCAGGTTCAAAGGGAGATATCATCCCTTCCGTTGCCATGGCGTTGATCCAAGCATCATTTTTGATCATTCTTCACCACTACTACTCACTCATTAAGATTGTGGGGCAGCTGTAAGGGATATTATGTCCGGTGTAAACCGATGAATGCATCGATTTGCGGCAACTGCCCATTAACTTAAGGCACAAACCTAAGGCAAAGACCTAGGGCAAAAACTCACGTCGGAATTCGGTGACCTGATCCGCCATCGATAATATCGAATAGGGCATTTTAGGCCCTGTCAAAATAATATCCATTTGAGACGGGCGCTGCTCGAGTAACTCTAGTACCTCAGCTTCAGGAATGAGCCCATAATCGATGGCAAGGCTGAGCTCATCTAGCATCACCAAACTATACTTATTGTCCTGAACGGCGGCTTTGACATAGTCCCATAGCTCGCTGACCGCTGCCTGGGCATCATCGGTGGTTTCAAAGATACAGCCAGGATATCCGCAGCGCACCCAGTCCAGGTTCTGGCCCATTTGAGTCATGTGGCCTGGGCCTTGATCAATGCCCCCTTTGAGAAATTGAGCCACCAATACGGACATGCCCTGATCGGCAGATCGTAGGGCTTGGACCATAACATTGGTAAAAAAGCTGCGGTGAACCGAGGTAAATACCCGCAGTGAGCCTTCAATTGCTTGTAAAAATGGATGACGCCCTCCCTTGGGCATACTGGGTCTGACATCAGAGGCAGGGGGAATTCGGGATGGACGACGGGTATCTTGGTTTACCCTCAGCTGTTGAACCATAAAACGCTATATCTAGTAGCACGTCCTTTAGTAGCGCCCTAAATATAGCGCATACAGGGCGGATTTAGGCAGCTGCTTAAGATGAATATCAGCTCAGGAGCCCAGACAGGGCTTAAGGTCTGCAATACAAACCACTTCCGACAAAATGTACCTGAGGTTTACGAAGTGTTGAGCCCACAGGGGTGCCCCCAGAATATTGAATCCACTGTCAGTTAGTTAAATTGTACTATCTTTGGCCGTAAGCACAGATTGTGGGGTAGTCGTATCCCAGGACGGGTTTAAGGTGAGAAAAAAATGGGGGATGCTAGGGCGACTGTGGCAACCAGGGTTAGGGTTGCGATCGCAACAACCACACTCACCCTGTCAGCTTTTATCCGTTTTTTCATCAGTTTCCCTGCAAGTCTGGCCGCCATGCTAACACGACCGTCCCAGCGCGAAGATCGCCACAACACAGCTCTTAACCGTCAAAGCAAGCTATGGTCGGGAAGTACCCTGAATTCTTAAGCCCCCATGCTAAAAGCAGTTTTGTTTGACCTGGATGGCACCCTTGCCAACACCGACCCCATACATTTTCAAGTTTGGCAAACATTACTGGCCCCCTACGGCATGACGGTGGATCAAGAATTTTACGATCGACACATCAGCGGTCGCCTCAACCCTGATATTGTTCGCGATCTTTTACCACAGCTGTCCCCAGCCGAAGGGGTCACCTTTAGCGCCGATAAAGAGGCCCAGTTTAGAACCATGGCCGCTAACCAACTCCAACGCATGCCAGGGCTGAGCGACTTTCTCCACCACATCCAGCAGCAGGATTACGCCACCGCCCTCGTCACCAATGCCCCCCGTTCCAATGCGGAATTTATGTTGCAGACCCTGGCCCTAGAGGGTGTTTTCCACCCCGTGATCATTGCCGATGATCTACCCAAAGGCAAACCCGATCCGATCCCCTACCAAACCGCACTAAATCAGCTGGGACTGCAGCCCGACGAGGCCCTGGTGTTTGAAGACTCCCCCACTGGCGTCCGCGCCGCAACCGCCGCCGGCATCCCCACCATTGGTGTTACCTCCACCCACAGCAACGCCACCCTGTGTCAGTTAGGGGCCATCTTTACCATTGCGGACTTTACCGATGACCGGCTCCTGGCCTATGGGGCCAAGTCAGATCGAACTACCCCCAGCAATCCTTTGTCTGTCTGAATTCATTAAACCCGATTAAAAGTAGACAATTTTGTAAGGGCACTCCCTTTTTGTAAGGGCACTCCCTTGTGGATGCCCTTCTATACCGGGTGCTATCAGTTAGGATTTCATATCAGACAGATTAATTGACCGATTCTAAAGCTCACCAGCCGCTAACTCGCTGAAAAGACGTAGCAGCCCCTTAGATGCTACGAATGGATTAGTTTTACGATTTCCATCATGAGCAATGCCGCCAACGATCAGCCCCAAACCGTCCAGGACCGTCTGGCCAGGCTCCGACACCTAGCCCAGGCCTTCCCCAAGGAGCAGCGTGAAGATGTACTGCTTGAGCTCGATGACCTCAGTGCCAATCTGCGAGACGATGGCTCCAGTCTCCAAACGCTCCATTCCCGTCTCAAGCGCCTAGCCGCCATTGCCATGATGGCCCGCATGTTTGCCACCAACAATCAGGAAGCAATTGAGGAGTTTGCCAGTAATTTGGTGGCCTTAACAAAGGCGACCAAAATTGGAGAGGGTGATGACTAGCAGATGGCAGATGGCGAAAAACTAATAGTAATAATTCCGCACCGATGACGTATGGTCCTGCTCCACCCATATTTGGGCATTGACTGGACCGTAGTGATGACGCAGCGCACTTTCCACCCGTTCACCAATGGTGCGAGACATACTGAGAAACTCTGGATGGACCGCTAAATATAGCTCGATCCAGACCTGACGACCGACCATACCCCGTGACCGAATCCGATTGCAACGGGTCACCCCTTCTACGGTGGTCACCACCTGGGCAATGGCTTCGGGGGCAATGGCGGTGGGACGCAGCAGAGTGGGTAGCTGGGTATTGAGGACTTGCCAGAAGCTGTAGAGGGTGAAAATTGTAAGTGCGATCGCAATCAGCGGATCAAGCCAAGTATAGCCACGCCAAATACCCACCAAACCCAGTAACAGCGTTATACTCAGCCAGCCATCTCCCAATACATGCTGCGTCGTCAGCTTCAGGGCCACACTCTGTAGATATCGACCTTGATAGGACACCAACAGTGCCAACGTCAGGGCAATAGCCACCATGGCAGCCATCAGCTGCATCAGAACGACGGTGACCTCGACCGGAAATGGACGAGACACCTGCTGCATCACGGCCTGAAACTGCCCCAAAGCAACGATCAAGATAGTGACACCAAAGAACCCTAAGACAGCTGCTAAAATCAGCGCGCCACCCACTTCTCCCCGACCATGTCCCCATATTTCTCGCCCCAGGGGGCGCTGAGGAGACGCCACCGCAGTTAAACTCAGGGCCGTACTAAAAACATCAATCAGAGTGTGGAGAGATTCCGCCAACAAACAAACCGATTGGCTTGTCCAACCCGCCGTCACTTCAATGGTCAAAATCACCAAATTGGCCCACAGCATCATCAGCAACAGGCGATAGCATGTTTGCCGCTGCTGCCCAGCATCTATGACCATGGGCTACCCATCAACCAGTTGAGCATATTCCAATGACGCGTTCCCCTGCCAAGGGACCATATCACGACAAGGATAACGTCATCAAAAAAAGCTGCACCAACCGCAAACAGAATACAACAACTTAGTAAAACCCTTTGAAGCGTGGACCTTACCGCTGTTGCACCGGGGAATAATGCTGTGTGGAAACCAATTAAAACCAGTCTAATAATTTAAATGCAGAAAGGGTACCGACGACTGGCCGTGTTTCGTCTCGGTACCCTCACTGGTTCGCTCCTCACACACATTAGTAATATTAGGGCATATTGCTGACTTTGTCATCCCTAGCTCAAATTTTCATACAGCCACCCATCAGTAACCCTAAAATCGCTCCGTTAGCTGATAGCCCAATCTTTTATCTAGCAGCTGTTTCAACACGATTTGAGTCGGTACAACCCAACGGTACACACCTTCTGCATTTGGCGAGGAAGGTCTTGTTATATCGGTGCATTGCTCCAGGGCGACTATCAGCCGACTAGCCATTTGTAAGAGCTGAGATGGCGTAGCGTCATCCCAACCATCACAAATGTCTAGCAGACAGTGAATTAACCGATGCAACGGATAAAACCCCATGCAAAATACCGCCGAAGATGGAATGTCGGCCTGTATCTGCTCGACTCCCCCCATGTGTTGTTGGTAGCCGGACTGCCAACGACAGCCCAGCTCATATCCAGACTGCAGCTGCCACAGTTTTTTATTTTCCAGAGAAAAAAGCTGCTCCTTGTGTTCCGTCGATAACGACCACGACATCAGCTGCTGTCGCCATTGCTCAATTCCCCACTGGGAAATGACAAATTCTATCCAACCATCATCCTTCTTGCGGATACTTGACCATACTGACGGTGTTGCTTGCGCTTGTAATACCGTTACAACCTTAGATGCAATTTCCCCCACGGGCTGCTGCCAGGTTTTTTCTAACTTCCGTGAAATTGCAGAACTATATATGACTGTTTCTTTACAATGAACTTTTTTTAAGGGAATATTCTGATGACAAATATGTGTGGTTTTACCGATGCTTAATAAAACCGCTGAATATCTAAGCGGAGTATGAAGGTTTGACTTAGATAACTCTTGATTGATGGGATTAAGAACTTCAATCGAGGAAGCTAAGTCAGACAATAATGTCCGTTTTAACGAAACCATGTCATATTTGTATTAGCTGGGTAAACGTACAGAGATTGCTCTGTTCGCCCCTTTTTTTGACTTGATCACAGATTAGATATTGGATTTCAATTATCTCCTTCAAAAAAATCTGAAGTAAGTATAAAGAAGTCAATTGCGGGATGCCAATCAGATCGGTCGTTTGTATTAATGTACTTGATGTATTTGTTTCGTATACTGATCGTGGTTTTACGGTTGACAAATACGGCAGCTCCTTAGTTCTTGACATAGGGCCTTTAAATTACTTCTTTTTAAATTTCATACGTGACTGCATCCAGGGTGGATCAATAACTGGGGGTTTCTTAAACCGAAAGTTTCCCAGGTTATTTTTTTGGCTAAAAACTCTATGGCTTGACACTAAGTAAATGACACTATCCGAATTATCGACAACTTCCAGCACCATCTCCATGTCCTCATCTATCCCATCGGATGACGCTCGGCCATTTCATGTCTGGCAGCGCATCCTTGATTGGGCTCAAGAGCACTATCGATGCCGCACGTTTAGTAAAGATGAACGGATTCCGACACGTCCGGGCCTACTTTATCTAGTGCAGCAGGGTGCTGTTCGCTTGGTGGGGAGTGCACAGGTAAGCGCCACACTTAAGCAGCAAAAGAGTTCTTCCGCCAGAGTCCCTCTAGTAGCCGCAGAAGAAGCATTTCTAGGGTTTGTTGGTGCTGGGCAGCCCTTTGAGATCGTTGCACAACCACCGTTTACCCTACAGAGTTTTTCCCACGTAGACCAAACCACCATTGTTTGGCTTTACTGGAATGATTTGGATACCTGGCCTCATTTTCGCCGTGAGGTTTTAGATGCATTTCGCCGTCAGCATCAGCGTAAATTGCTTTGGCTAAGTACCTTGGGTCAGCGCCGCACCATCGATCGTCTGCTGGGCTTTTTAACCCTGTTAGTGGATGAATATGGTGAGCCCTGTGACAATGGCTATTATCTGCCATTCCCCCTAACCCATGCCCAAATTGGTAGCGCCATTGGTTCCACCCGAGTAACCGTAACTCGCCTAATGGGTAAGCTGCGTCAGCGCGGCTTAATTCAAAGTCACGGTGAGAATTTAATCAGCATTCCCTTTGGTGCCAGCCTGAAACAACAGGGATAATGTAACCGCTTCAACCTAATGCATTCCATCGGGTTTGTATGGCTAAGCTATGTCCCATCGGACTACTTAAGCTGTGCAAACCCGATGGCGTTTAAAGCTGATTGGCCTTCTGCCGACAACATTAGCTCCGCATAGGCTCGCCCAATGGGAATGTCCGCATTGCTCACGATATATATTGGACGGGTCAGGGGATAGTCTCCTGACTCAAAGCCGTCTAGGTTGGGTTGATTACGTTGATTGGGGCAGTTTTGCAAATCAACATAGGGGGGCTGATAGGGGGGGTACTGATCGAGGGAAAGAGGTTTGACCGTACATTGGCCAATCACCTCTGGCGCTGAGGCAAAGTAAATGGCGCCCGGAGTATTTGCCGTTAGCCGTAGGGCTGCGGTGGTGTTGGCACTGCGCTGAACGTTACTTGCTAAGGCTTCACCATTGAGCACAGTCTGGCTAAAAAATTGAACAGTGCCTCCCAAATCGGTCCGAGAAACAGGAACAATGGGTAGATCAGGACCACCCAGCTGCTGCCAGTTATTGGTGCGTCCTGTGTAAATATCCCTCAATTGAGCCAGGCTCACATTTGTCAGAGATAGCTCTGGATGGGCGACAACGGCCACCCCTTCAATGGCAACAGGAAATTCTTCTAATAGGATTCCCCGTTGTTTGGCCTGCTGCTTTTCTTGGGCATTGAGAGGGCGTGATGTTTGGGCAAAATCCAACTCACCATTTAGCAACATCTGAATCCCCGTAGATGAACCGGGTGCTTGATTGGTGGGGGCTTGGTATACCAGCTGTAACCCTGGAATGGCCTGCTGCAGTTTTGGGTCGATTACCCCTCGAATAGGGGCCCAGGTGGTACTGCCCCCATAGTTGAATTGCCCTGGTGGTACCTCCACATCCTTAAAGCTGGCTGATGGCGTAATGGTGGAGAACTGGGACTGACCAATGCCCAACAGCCCCTTTTGTTTTACAAACCAGCCGCCACCTGACAGCACAGCTGCCAGTAAGACCAATCCCAGCATCCAGGGCCGTAGCCACCCTTTTTGAGTCGGTTGGGCGGTGGAACCAGAGGATGTTTTGGGTGGGGACGACGGTGATAGGGTGACTGGGCCAGGAGACGACGGCGAGACTGGAATCGGCGGCGGTGGCGATGAGATCGCAACCGGTGCTGCCGTACCGGACAAAGTACTGCCACCGTTGCCGGCGCCGACAGCTGGAGAAGCACCCGAAGCCCTAGAAGGGGAGGCCATCAGGGCATTTAAGGCGTCCTTAGCATTGCCATAGCGATCTTGAGGACTGGCGCTGAGCAACTTATCGAGAACGGCGGCGAGGTTACTGTCCTGGAGCGTGACATGGTCTTGCCAACGCCAGGCATTGCTATAGCTATCAAACAGCTCCGTCGTTTCTTTGCCCGTCAGCAACACGATACAGGTAACAGCTAATGAATACAGATCAGACGCTGGAAATACTTGCCCCCCTGTGACCTGCTCTGGCGGTGCATAGCCAGTAGTGTAAATACCGGTCGATGTTTTCGAGGCAGCTCCAGTGACCTGCTTCACCGCACCAAAATCTAAAAGATATAGCTGGTTATCAACCGTCTTCATAATGTTGGACGGCTTAATATCACGATGAATCGCCCTATTGTCGTGGACAAACTCCAGCACCTTTAGGATAGAAACCAGAATCGCCTTTACGGCACCCTCGGGCAGGGTGCCCCGCCGCTCTAAGATTTGCTCCAGGTCTTCCCCATCGATAAATTCTTGAACCAAGTAAAAGTATTCTTCGTCTTGACCCGATGCTGGGGACTTCACCACAATGGGGAAATAGGCAAAGAGATCAGGAATTTGCGGATGCTGGTTTCCGAGGCGCTCTAGCACTTCAGCTTCGCGGGCAAACAGCTGCTGGGCAATTTTTAACTGCTGCTGATTTAGCTGTGTGGAGGGTTTGAACAGCTTAACAACGCAGGGGCGCAGGGCCGGGGTGTCGCGATCGCACGCATAAAAAGCAGTCCCAAAGCCCCCCTGCCCCAAGAGACGCTGAGGCAAATATCGCCCCCGTAAAATCAGCGGCATACCGCAGTTAGTACAAAATAGCTGCGCTGACGTGCGGATTGAATCCTTTAGGTTGGGATGAACATTAACGGGTCGGGAACATCCAGGTCGGGTGCAGTGTAATTGCATGGAGCATTAACGTGACGACGCATTCAAGTGGCAACGCCAAAAAACCGAATCGTTGCTGATTTAGAAAATGAACCGATCGGGTTAGACACGCTATCTGACAGTATCATGCCGATAAAGTCATCCCGAGGATCAGCAACGCCCCAAAATCTATATCTAGCCTAACTGCTCTCTTCCAATGTTTTCTTATCCATCGGCTTTCCATTGGCCGCCGCCTTGGGAGAAGCCGACGGGCCACCGCCATTTTTCTTGCGATCTGGCCGATGATCAAAGTCAATTTCTCGGTTAGTAAACTGGGGCAAAATTTCCTTAGTAAATGCGCCCGCCGCCGTTGAGCGGTAGCGATTAGGGTTAAAAATTACCGACAGGGTGCGTTTCACCACCACCGAATCAATCTTGGCCCGGTGAAGTACCCCCATCTGAAGCTCTTTTTCAATGGCAGAAATAGACACAAAAGCGACGCCCAAACCCGACTGAACCGCATTTTTGATCGCCTCAATGGAATTGAGTTCCATTTCGATGCGTAATCGCCGAGTCTCGATGCCACAGCGTGTCAGCACCTGATCAATCACCTTGCGGATTGTGGACTGAGAATCAAGGGAAATGAATTTGAGCTTGTAGAGGTCTTCGCGCTGAATCGCCTGACTGCTGGCCAGGGGATGAAACACGGGCATAATCAAAGCCAGTTCATCCTCAGCATAGGGAATAATTTCCAGGGAATCTTGCAGCTCTGGCGGCACTTCACCACCAATAATGGCTAAATCAATTTGGCCATTGCCCACGCTCCAAGACGTGCGGCGTGTGGAGTGCACATGGAGCTGCACCGCCACATCCGGATAGCGCTGACGAAACAGACCAATCATTCTCGGCAGCAAGTAGGTACCCGTGGTCTGGCTAGCCCCCACAATTAAGGTGCCCCCTTGTAGCTTCTGCAAATCCTCAATGGCACGGCAGGTCTCTTGACAAAGGCTAAGAATGCGATCGCCATATTCCAAAAGCAGATAGCCGGCCTCCGTCAGCTGAGCTCGTCTACCTCCGCGATCAAACAGCGGCACATCTAACTGACGCTCTAAATTTTGTACCTGTAAACTAACGGCGGGTTGAGATACATAAAGGCTATCGGCAGCTCGCTTAAAACTACCCTCCGCTGCAATCGCCTTTAGAATGCGCAGTTGATCTAACGTAAACGGCAGGTCAGACATAACGGTTAGGGTGTCAACTCCGATATTTCAAGCAAACCCCGTGGCACGATTGGTAGGGGCCATAGGTGAAGACATCTGAACATAACCAGATTGAATACCCCTGTCGCTACCGAATAAATAGACTAGCAAGTTTGCTAGCACGTTAGAGTCTACATGATGTGTAGTTTAATCATTCCTTATGAAGGGACAATAACTCAAAACGTTAACTAAGTATTGGTTTGTGAGGAAATCTTTTAGAGAACACCCACGACTGCTGTTGTTGATATAAGGACAGCTTAGCCTGTGGTTTGTTTTATACCCGCCCTAGTCTTACTTATATGCAGTACCAATTAATTCAAAACTTTCTAGAGCTGCCCGGTATTATCGGATTTAGTCTAATGCCCCTAGACCCGACCGAGGCCTCTGGTCAGGCCTATAGTGTTGGGTTTCCCCAGGGTAATGGCCCCGAGCAGGAATCCATCCTTGCCCAGGGAATTCAACAGATCATCAGCACTACACCCGCTTCTCTAGAGTTTTGTGTGTTTCAATTTGGCCCTTATCAGGTGGAGTTGCATAAAGTAGAAAATGGGGCGATTTTGCTCGTTCTCAGTGAGGGTGAATTGCCGAGCGAATATTCTAAGGCGGTGAGTGAGCTGATGCAGTTTATTAAGGCTGACTACCCGGCCCTCGTTGACAGCATCCAGGTGATCAGAGCTGAGGCCATAGCCCCCGTTTCTGTACCCTCGGCCCAGCCGCAAACCGCTCGTCTAGACGATGTCGTAGCCGCCATGAATAGCCTAAATCTGGTGACCAGCCGATATTTAGGACCTCAATTAGTGGCAAACCATTGGCGTACGCTCCAAGATGTACCCTGGCTAAGTAAATTTTGTATCGACACTGATGGCACCGTCAGCGTCATTGACATCGATCAGCAGCTGTCTGCAGAGCAGTTGGCCGAGATTCGCCTATGGACCCAGCGGTTTCATCAGCGATGCACCCGCATCATTCGGGACTACGACACATTAGTGGAGCAAACACTGCCCACCCACCATCGACAGCTGCTTTTTGGGCAGTAGATCACAGCCTTTATTTCCCGAGCCATTTAGAAGACATGTAGATAGCTATCTTTATATCTATGGTGAAAACAGTTCGTCTTGAACCCATTGCCCAGGAGAGCATCGTTGAAACCAATGGCAACCTGCTATCGGTTTTGTTGCATCAGGAGCTGACTGTCTTAAAAGAATGCGGCGGCCGGGGCATGTGTGCCACCTGTCACATCTATGTGAATGATGGCATGGGGGCACTTACGCCCATTAGTCGACGAGAACAACGCACCCTGGCAATCATCACCTCCTGCCAGGGAAATTCCCGACTAGCCTGTCAAGCCAGAGTAATGGGAAATGGCGTTGTGGTGGAGCTACCACCGGGCATGTATGTAAACTCCATAAAAGACATTGAGTCACTGATTGGTCGACGGGCGGAGCAAGATTTACTGCACCCTCTGACGGGCAAGGTTCTGGTAGAACAAGGCAAACTGATCACCCGTTCGATGATGCGCCAGATTGACGACAGCAAAGATCTCAGTCTGAATGATTACTTTAAACACAGCCGCTAGGGAAAATGCCTAGCATCGTCAGGCCAGCGGACCACACTGTAACGATATATTTACACTTAGAGTCTTTAAAGACGTTGATACAAACACAATCTAATGTTTTTATTAAAAGTATCAAAAGATTTAGTATTCTATCGAGCGTTTTGATGGAACACCAACCTCTAATATGTGGTGAACTAACGCTTGATTTACACTGCTTACGTTTTCGATCTTGATGGCCGCTGATAAGTCTAGTAACTTGAATACCCGCCAACAGCAGGTGATGCGTGCCACGGTACGCCACTATGTATCGACAGCAGAGCCCGTTGGCTCTCGGGCCCTATTAGAAGCCTTTGACCTGAATGTCAGTGCAGCCACCATTCGTAACGTGATGGGGGCCCTGGAACGCTCAGGTTTTTTATATCAGCCCCATACGTCAGCCGGACGGGTTCCCTCTGACTCGGGCTATCGGCTTTATGTGGACGAATTGATCAAACCGTCTAAACCGACGGCTCAACGCATTGATCAGCTATTGACTCAACACTTGGACTGCCAAGGATGGAGTATTGAAGCATTGCTCCAGGAGGCAGCGCAAATCTTAGCTCACCTGAGCGGCTATGTGGCATTGGTCACCATGCCTCGCTTGGAAAATCAGGTGGTCAAACACCTACAGTTGGTAAAAATCGCACCTGATCAGGTGCTTTTGGTGGTGGTGCTAGATAGCTATGGCACTGAGTCCATGCTGGTACGACTGCCCAGGGGAACCACAGGTGTGGGCACCACCCAGGATGAGGGGGCGATGGAGCGCGAGCTGCAAATCTTATCTAACTTCTTGACGGCCCAGCTGTGTGGGAGACCTCTGTCTGAAATTTCTAGCCTGGACTGGGATGAGGTGGACACCGCAGAACACCATGTGTTGTCCCTATGCCAGGCAATTAATGATTTGGCTCACCGGAGGCGTCAGCCCCAAACCCACATCCTGGTCACCGGGGTGGCAGACGTCTTAAACCAGCCAGAATTTGCAGAGCACAGCCAGTTACGCAATCTGGTGGCACTGCTAGCCGATGGCCGAGAGCAGCTGTGGCCTCTGATGTGCTCAGATGATAACCACCCCCTCAAAATTTGGATTGGTGAGGAAAACCCCTTGGAACCGATGCAGGGCTGTGCCCTAATTTCGGCCACCTACAACCGTGATTCCACCCCCTTGGGCAGTGTGGGGGTGATGGGACCGACTCGGATGCTCTATGAAAATACGATCGCCGCGGTGGAAGCGACGTCTAGCTATCTATCGGAAATTATGTCGGGCTTTGATGTCAGCCAGTAGGCGGCAATAATACCGCTGATAAAGCCAAACAGGTGGCTTTCCCAGGAAATGCCAGGCTGGGTGGGAAATACGCCCCAAAACATAGCCCCGTAGGTGGCTAGAACGAATAGGGCAATTGCGATCGCACCCATGGTCCGCTCATAGTACCCCCGGCCCAACAGAAACCCCAAATAGCCAAATACAAGACCACTGGCACCAATATGGACTGAGCCCCCCCTGGCCAACAGCCACGTCCCGGCGCCGCCCACCAGGGTAATCATGATGGTGGCCATCACCCAGGTACCAATGGAGCGCATCATCACCCACCAGCTCAGGGTCAGCAGCGGCACCGTATTAGCCAGCAAATGCCTGAATCCACCGTGGAGAAACGGCGCTAAGGGAATTCCCCACAAACCACCCAGAGAACGAGGCCGAATACCGTATCGGTCGAGACCACCGCCAAAGACTAAAAAATCTATAATTTCAATAGACCATAGGACAATCAAAACGGTACCCAACAGCTGCAATCGAGCGATAGTCGCAGATTTTAGCTCAGATAGAAGAGGACGATCGTAAGACATAGATCAAGATGGCATCAACTCAAGAAGTGGGCAGCCTATCAAGCAAGGGCTTTGTAGCAACCACTAGCTCTAGGTTAAGCCAACTGGTCTAAAGTTGCCTTTGTGGAGCCTTCAAGTTTGTTGGGATATCGGCCCCCCTGCGTCACCACCTGTCTATCTCACGTTTGACTCCCCTCACTCCATTGATATAAAAAACGTGATCATTCCAGAACTGCTTGCGGTGCTTTCGATTTCGGCAGCCACCGGTCTCCGGCTAGCGCTACCTCTACTGCTCATTGGCTTGTTCTCAGGTGAGCGGCTGTGGGCAGCGGTACCCATTTTGGCGAATATTCCCCAGATTTTAGTCGTTATAGTCTTAGTAATTTGGTCACTATTGGAGCTGACAATTTCTAAAGATCGCGTGAGTCGTCGCTTTTTACAAAGCGCGGAGCTGTTTATCAGTCCGTTTGTGGGGACCATCGCTGGGGTTGCGATCGCACGCTTAGCCGATATCTCCGACAGCTGGTTGCTGGTCCTGCTAGCCATAACCGGTGGCTCCCTGGCCCTCGTAATCCAAATGGTGCAAGTCGGTTGGCTCTATCGCTTTAACAGTCCCCCCATGTGGGTGATGTTTTTAGAAGACGCCCTCTGCATTTGCCTGGTGTTCTTTGCGTTTGATGCCCCCGAGCAAGGTGGACTCATTGCCCTGTTTCTACTGTGGCTTGCCATTCGTAGCTCAGTGATCTGGCAACAGTGGCAGAAAAAACGCTAAAGCCGTGGGTTGCAACATCGCTTAACCCACGGCTTTAACTCGATATTTAATTCAAGGCGTTGCTAAAACTCGATATAACGTTATCTGAAAAACCCTGATTTACATATAAGCACCCGAGCGGTGCATCTCCTACATCAGTCACAGATAATTTGATTACATCAGGTTTAATTACATCAGACCGGCAATGTGCAAAGGACCATGACCGCTAACCATCTCTAGGATCAGCGCCAGAAAGCCCACCATAGCCAGACGACCGTTCCACACCTCAGCAAACGGCGTCAGCCCCCAAGCAGACTTGTCTTGGGGATAGATGCGTACCTGCTTTTGCAGTTGGGCCGCATCAGAGAATAGCTTGCGAGGGGACTCTAGCGCCTTCACCACCATATTCCCCATGTCTTCAATAAAGACAGGGTAGGTATTCAGGGCCGGTACTCGGTGAAAGCCTTTTATACCAGATTCTTCGGCCAGCTCTCGGTACTCAATATCGATTTCCTGGAGCGTTTCAATGTGCTCAGACACAAAGCTAATGGGCACAACCACAAGGTCATCTATCCCCTTTTCCGCCAGTTGCTCAATAGCGTCTTCAGTGTAGGGCTGCAGCCATTCCACCGGTCCCACTCGACTTTGGTAAGCCAGGGTAAAGTCGTTGGGGCGATCAACCGCCTTCATGATCAAGTCAACGCAGTGTTCCATCTCCTTCTGGTAAGGATCACCGGCTTCTTCAACATAGCTAACCGGAACCCCATGGGCACTAAAAAAGATGTGGCCACCATCAGGGTTTGGCAATTTATCCAGGGTTTGGACAATCAGATCCGCCATGGAACGCACATAGCCAGGGCTGTTGTACCAAGAGGGAATTAGTGTGTAATTAATCTTCTGCAGGGCCGGATCGTCTTGCCAGAGCTTATCTAACAGACGAAAGCTCGAACCGCTGGTACTAATGGAAAATTGGGGATACAGGGGCAAAATAACCAGGTCTTCAATACCATCCTGCTTGATTTGAGCTACGGCCTCCTCAGTAAAGGGATACCAATAGCGCATACCGATGTAGATTTTTACATCGCGCCCCAGATTTTTCAGATAATCTTTGAGGGCACCCCCCTGCTCCTCAGTAATCCGTCGCAGCGGTGAACCACCCCCGATCTCCTTATAATTCTCTTGGGACTTACTGGCACGACTAGTAGAGATTATCCAAGCCAGAGGTTTTTGCAGCCACGGAAAAGGGAGTCGAATAATCTCTGGGTCAGCAAACAGGTTGAACAGAAAAGGACGAACGTCCTCCAGCTGCTCAGGACCTCCAAGATTAAGCAATAGGACTCCAGTACGACCCATGACGGCGCTCTTACCTTTTAAACGAAGTTTTAATGATCTTGACTTATCGTAACAACTAACCCCTCCCATAGGCATATTAGATTTGTAGAAATTGAGAATTTTTTTCATTTGGCATGGCTGAGTCCCCTACGGCACATCCCTTAGATAAGCCCCTAACCCAGATCAATCAGCGTCTGCAAGCAGCCCAGTTGGGGCTCAAGATCGAACGGCGCGGCGATCGGCTTAACCTACGGGGCACTCTACCACCAAGACCTGGCAGTCCTAAGCTGCGCCCCTACCAGCAACGGGTACCGCTAAAGCTACCAGCCACCAAAGCCGGTCTGAAGCAATGTGAACAGACCGCCAAAATTATTGCAGGTCAGCTATTGCAAGGTATTTTCGATTGGCGTGACTATCTGGGTCCTGTGGCAGGTCTGCGTCTGGCAGGGGCCGATCTATCTGCTCGAATTGATGCCTTTGAGCATCATTTCTTTGAAACACGCCGGTCTGAATCCTCCAGCGCATCGCTCCAAACCACGTGGGAAAAGGCCTACGTTCCTTACTTACGCAAGCTACACACCACGGCAGAACGTCACCCTAACCTGAGCCTGCCCGAGGCTATTTATGCCACGGTGCAAAGCACCAAGGCCAATACCCGCAGCCGTCAAATCTGCTGCACCGCCCTGGCTGCCCTAGCTGAGTTTCTCAATCTAGACTTACCTACGGATCTAAAATCCTTTTGGGGTAACTATGGCAACAGCCAGACCCAAATACGGGAGTTGCCCTCTGATGAGCAGATTGTCGAAGTCTATGACAGTCTTAAAAACCCTCGCTGGAAATATGTCTACGGCATGATGGCCACCTATGGCTTGCGCAACCATGAGGTGTTTTATTGCGACACTCCTCACGGGCAGCTTCACCAACGCACTAGCCACACCCCACAGAAGGAAATCATTGTCCATGAAACCACCAAAACCGGTCGCCACGAAGTGTGGCCCTTCTATCCTGAGTGGGTCGAGCGCTTTGACCTGGCCAATGGTGAACTCCCCAAGGTCAATACTGACCTAACCACCACCACACTCCAGCGCGTGGGGCAGCAGGTAACCACCCAATTTCGCCGCTACAAAATTCCGTTTTCCCCCTATGACCTGCGTCATGCCTGGGCCGTACGCACCATATTAATAGGCTTACCCGATGCTGTGGCCGCCAGAATGATGGGCCATTCGGTCCAGGTGCATAATCGGACCTACCATCGCTGGATGACCCACCGAGATCAGCAGGCAGCCGTGCAGGCAGCATTGGCCAAAAATGACATCAGGGCTCCGATGTAGGGGTCGTAGGGGCATTGCATGCAACGCCCCTACGACCCCATAAATATAGATTGATAGATAAATGGGAATTACATCACCATGCCACCATCAACATTCATCACCTGTCCAGTAATGTAAGCCGCTGCCGGGTCCGCGGCCAAAAACCGAATTAACCCTGCCACTTCACTCACCTGACCGTAGCGCCCTAAGGGAATATATTTCAAAATTTCCTCAGTGTTAGGCAGCTCATTGGTCATATCAGTCTCAATAAATCCGGGAGCAACCGCATTCACCGTCACGCTGCGACCTGCCATTTCTTTGGCGACGGTCTTGGTAAAACCAATGACACCCGCTTTAGCCGCGCTGTAGTTGGCCTGACCAGGGTTACCCATCAGACCCGCTACAGATGAAATATTAATAATGCGCCCAGAGCGCTGTTTGAGCATGATCTTAGCCACGGCGCGGGTACAGAGAAATACGCCGGTGAGGTTCAAATCAATCACCGCCTGCCAGTCGGCGGGCTTCATACGTAGCAATAAGGTATCGCGGGTAATGCCCGCATTGTTAACGAGCACATCAATGCGGCCAAACTTATCCTTGGTAGCCTTCACCAGCGCATCCACCTGATCTTCTTGGGAAACATCGGCCTGGAGTGCAATGGCACTGCCACCGGCCTGGGTAATTTCGGCTACCACTTCATCTGCGGCCGCACTGGAGCGCGCATAGTTCACCACAACGCTGGCCCCTTCAGCAGCCAGGGCGAGGGCCGCTGCCTTACCGATGCCACGGGATGAGCCGGTAATAATGGCAACCTGATCTTGCATTGCTCCAGTCATGGTGAGGGGGAAATGGTTAACAGCTCGATCACTCTATTATTTTTGGGGGTTGGGGATCAATGAGGATGACTTGGAGTCCCATCAGACCGCCTTACAAATCCTCATCAGAATGCCAAGAATTTGTTAAATACCCGCCATTCTGATGGGGCTCGCTTAGCATAAAGGCTCAACCCATCCTGGACTTTAAGACAATGGCTGTTAAACAACAATTTTCTAGCTTTGAAGATATGCTAGCGGGGGCTGACAAGCCTATTTTGGTGGATTTTTACGCCACCTGGTGTGGTCCGTGTCAGCTGATGGCAAATGTGCTGGAGCAGGTAAAGGCAAAACAGCAGGATCAGCTACAAATCGTGAAAATTGATACAGATAAGTACCCTGCCTTAGCCTCCCAGTATGAAATCCATGCGCTGCCAACAATGGTGCTATTTAAAGGTGGCCAGCCCGTTGACCGGATTGAAGGGGCGCTGTCCGCTGATAAATTAATCGCACGGCTAGAGCCAAACCTATAGCTATTGTTGCTAATCCCCGGTATGACTTGAGCTGTCAGGTATTGACCCAGCAGCCCCCATCGGCAACGGTTATGATGGAATGCCTCCAGAACTGACTGGGGAAGTTGTGACGACCCATCAAACTAGTATGGAAACAGCGTGTGCCATTGCCCTAGGGAGTAACCTAGGGGATTCAGAGCAAACGATTGAAACCGCATTGGCACGGCTTGAACGTATTGAGGGTATGCGCCTGGGGGTACAAGCTGACCAGCCGGTAAGGGCGCGATCGCAACTCTACAAAACCGCCCCCGTCGGCCCGCCCCAGCCCGACTACATTAATGCCTGCGCAATTTTCCACACCACTCTCAGCCCCGAGCAGGTGCTACAAGCATTACTAGCAACCGAAGCTAGCTTTGGTCGGCTCCGGCGTGAACGCTGGGGGCCCCGAACATTAGACCTGGATTTACTGTTTTACGGCGATCGAGTGATGGACACATCCAGTCTGACCCTGCCCCATCCCAGGATGCATGAGCGGGCGTTTGTGCTGGTGCCACTCGCAGAGATTGCGCCAGACTGGCGACATCCAGTCAATCAACAAACGGTTAAAGAGCTGCTGAACCAGGTGAATACATCTGGGGTGTACCCGTTGGTGGCATAGCTGCACCATCGTCTTCTGTCGTGCCGAGACCCGCCAGGCTTGCCCATGGGACTACGTGACCAGCACATAAATTAACTGAGGAAGCGGACACCACCGCTGATCTGTGGTGTAACCTAATTCCGTCATCCATCCCATACCCAACTAACCACACCTTTACTATGCATCCTGGATTAGAACCACCCCAGCTGCTCAAAAAGTATTTATTTTATGCCGGACGCAAGTTTGACTTTGAAGTCAATCGTCTGCGGCTACCCAATAAGGCGGAAGGTCAGTGGGAATGCATTCGTCATCCGGGTGGAGCCATGGCCATTCCGGTTACTCCTGAAGGAAAACTCGTGCTCGTACGACAATATCGTTTTGCTGTAAAAGGACGATTATTAGAATTTCCGGCAGGCACGATTGAGGCCGGGGAAGATGCATCTACAACTATTCAGCGAGAGATTGAAGAAGAGACTGGCTACAGCGCCAAAGAGTGGAAAAATCTTGGCAAGTTTCCATTAGCGCCCGGATATTCTGACGAGTATATTTTTGCATTTTTAGCCAGTGATCTAGAACCGTTGGAAACGCCACCAGAGCAAGACGACGACGAGGATATCGAAGTTGTTTTAATGGCACCGGAAGACTTTGAGAACGCGGTGATCAATGGTGATGGTGTGGATGCAAAATCCATTGCCGGATACTTTTTAGCCAAGCCGTTTTTGAATAATCTTTAGGTGCAATCAAAAGCTGAAATACTCTCAGTTTCTAAGACAAACGCAACATCAACAGCTGCCTGTTGCAGACATTGACACAGGCATACCCCCACTTGGCTTGACGATCAAACCCAACAGGGACGTTTATGAAATACGGAATCATCGCTACAGACTATGACGGCACCTTAGCCACCGATGGTGTCGTTACTGATGCCACCATTACCGCCATGGAACGTTACCGCGATGCCGGGGGTACATTAATCATGGTCACCGGGCGAGAACTCACCGATTTACAAAAAACCTGTCCCCGGTTAGACCTGTTTGAAGGTGTGGTCGTTGAAAATGGTGCCGTTTTTTATCAACCCAGGACCGATGCCATAAAGGTACTGGCCCAGCCTTTCCCACCGGCTTTTATGGCCAGACTACGGGCCCAGGACGTAAAGCAGCTGCACCAGGGCCATGTGATTGTCACCACATGGCAACCCTACGGGGAAACGGTTCAAACAACCATCGAGGAACTAGGTCTAGACGCCCAAGTCATTCTAAATAAGCGAGCGGTGATGGTTTTACCCACGGGGGTCAACAAAGCCAGTGGCCTAGCTGCCGCGTTAAAAACGTTAGATCTAGAGACCGTTAAAGTGGCAGGCATCGGCGATGCGGAAAATGATGTAGACCTGCTGCAACGTGCGGATGTGAGTGTAGCAGTGGCCAATGCCTTGCCTAGATTAAAAGCCATTGCAGATAAAGTAACCACACAGTCTCGAGGCGCGGGGGTACAAGAATTAATTGAGTTTATTTTGAGTGGCTTGCTCTAACAGCCATCAACTAATAAGACGCTTTGCCAGCTACCCTAATGAGGGCATAGCGAACCTACAGAAAAGTCTCTTTTTCTAATTAGACAACTAGAAAAAGAGACCAGCAAGTAAGAGATATTTCGTTGCTATTAATTGAGGTATAGCAAACGTCCTTTAGGATGTTTACTCGTCCCATTGGCATGGCCGATTAACACTTTCAGGGACTCTGAATTGCCCTAACCAATGGGACTATGCTTTAACGCTAGACGTCTTGGTTATACTTCACACCGCGATAGGTGAGCTGTACCCGCTGGTGAGGATGACTAGGGGACTTAAATGCCTTGCGTTTAAGGGGAGCACCACGATAGGTGCCAATTTTTTCAGTATCAGTGACTTGAACGTTTTCGAAATGCGCTTCGTAGTTAGCGCCAAGAAATGAAAGTTTCATCTCGGTTCCTCCAAGTGTGTAGATGCGATGACAGAAACCCACGGCAATGGAGATGGTTGCTAAAGTTTCCTGTCGAAAACATCAAAACTGTGTAATTGAATACAGTTTATATTTTATACGGATGCATTGACAGCAAGTTAGCAAAGCTTAAAGTATGGTTTAAGCTTTGCTAACTTATTTGATGACTATTTGATGACGTGAATCACTGTGTTCTAAGGGCTTAATCTTTTTAGAACAATCTCTTTAGAACATAGGATATTCAATCTGATGTATATATCCAGCCTCTCCTAGACAGAGCGCCCCGCACGGCTTCTCCGCAAGCGCTTAGTCAGCGGCAGCCGCTAGCCCCAGACTATCGAGGATAAAGGTATATTCAAAGGCGGTTTCTTCAAGCCAGCCATACCGTCCAGATGCTCCACCATGGCCTGCATCCATATTAGTTTTGAGCAATAGTCGGTTCTGGTCGGTTTTGAGTTCTCGCAGTTTTGCCGTCCACTTGGCAGGCTCCCAGTACGATACTCGCGGATCGTTTAGCCCCCCGGTAATTAATAGATCTGGGTAGTCTTGGGCAGCAACATTGTCATAGGGTGAGTAAGACTTCATATAGTCGTAGAAGTCTTTTTCATTGGGGTTACCCCATTCGTCCCATTCCATTACCGATAGGGGTAAGTTAGGGTCCAAAATAGTTGTCAGAACATCGACAAAGGGAACAGCAGCCAAGGCTACTTTGAATAACTCAGGTCGCATGTTTAGCACAGCTCCCATGAGCAAGCCCCCTGCACTACCGCCATAGATTGCCAGTTTGTCAGCGCTGGTCCATTGGTTTTTGATCAGATACTCAGCACAGGCAATAAAGTCAGTGAATGTATTCTTTTTGTGGAGAAACTTGCCGTCTTCATACCAGGGACGTCCCATTTCTCCACCGCCGCGAATGTGGGCAATAGCATAGACCATGCCTCGATCTAACAGCGATAGGCGAATTGAGGAGAACGAAGCGGCGGACGGATATCCGTAGGAGCCATAGGCATAGAGCAACAGAGGCTGTTTGCCGTTGCGTTCTAACCCTTTTTTGTACACCAGCGAGATCGGTACCTGGGTGCCATCTGGGGCTGTCGCCATCAGCCATTCGCTCTCGTACTGACTGCGGTCATAACCGCCCAGCACAGGCGTCTCTTTTTTTAGCTCGCGTTCATGGGTGTCCATGTCATAGTCAAACACCGACGATGGCGTAATCAGAGATGTGTAGCTAAATCGGAGAATTTTGTTGTCAAACTCGGGCATGGCTCCAGCCCACACTGAGTAGGTGGGTTCTGGAAACTCTAAAACTGTTTCTTTAGCTGTGGAGAGTTTCTGAATGCGAATGGTGGGGAGGCCCCCCTGGCGCTCATAGATCACCAGGTGATCGCTAAAGACACTAATGCCGTTGAGCTGCACATCGGGTCGATGGGGAATGACGATTGTCCAATTCTCTTTTGCTAAGGCCTTGACTGGTGTCACCATTAGCTTAGAGTTGATGGCGTCTTCGTTGGTGACAATATAAAACCGGTCAGCGTCTTGGTCATTGCCAGGATGATGGGAAAGGGAATACTCCACGCCGTGCTGACGAGGACACACGACTTGAAAGTCTCCGTCTGGATGGTTGGCGTCGAGAATATGAACTTCGGAGGTGACTTTACTATCAACTGAGATCACTACATAGGCGTCGCTACGGGTACCCCCTAAGGAGAGATAGAATGCCTCATCGGTTTCTTCGTAGATCAGCTGATCTGTCTCGGGAGCTTCTCCTAGACGATGTTTCCAGACCTGATACGGGCGATGGGCATCATCTAGGCGGGTATAAAACACGGTGCGGTTATCGTTGGCCCAGATGACTTCACTGATGTTTTCAATCTCTTCTGGATAGAGCTTTTGAGTGGTGAGATCTTTGAAGAGTAATGTGCAGCGCTCTGAGCCATCGGTATCGATGGCATAGGCTAACAGCTGATGGTTAGGGCTGGTTTCATAGTCACCCAGGGCAAAAAACTCATGGCCTTTGGCCAGCTCATTTTCATCGAGCAACGTCTCTTCCTTGGCGTCTAAACTACCCTGTTTGCGGCATAGGATGCGGTAGGCTTTACCTTCTTCGGTGCGGCTGTAGTAGAAGTAATTTCCGTCTTTGGTGGGCACGGATAGGTCGGTTTCTTGAATGCGACCCAGCATTTCGTCGTACAAGTTTTTCTGAAAGTCCTTGGTATGGGCCGTCTGGGCCTGGGCGTAGGCGTTTTCGGCCTTGAGATAGTCTAGGGTATCGTTGGAGTTGCGATCGCGCAGCCAATAATAGTCATCAATCCTAATATCCCCGTGTTTCTCAAGGGTTTTCGGCTGTTTTTTAGCGATGGGTGCTCCAGACTGACTCAAAACCATTCACTCCTTAGGGTGTCGTTTTTCTACCGTTGCTGATTTAGAGAATGAATCGATCGTTTAGATCGGCTGTTTAAAAGCCTATTGCAAATAAATTCATACCAGGGATTAGCAACGCCAACATTTATACTAATCAAACCCTGCCCACCATTCTCAGATTTCATGGCTGATCTCATCCTATTTTGGCATCGTCGCGACCTCCGCATCAGCGACAATCTTGGCCTGGCGGCGGCTCGGGAACGGAGCTCTAAGGTAGTGGGTGTATTTTGCCTGGACCCAAACATTCTTGACGCTGATGATGTGGCTCCAGCCAGGGTGACGTATATGGTAAGGTGCCTTGCCGAGCTCAAAGCTAGTTACCAGCAGGCCGGTAGCGAACTGCTCATTCTTACGGGTAAACCAGCGGTACAACTGCCCAAACTAGCTGACGCCTTAGGGGTCAAAGCCATTTACTGGAACCGCGATGTGGAACCCTATTCTCGGCAGCGCGATAATGCCGTGGCAGACGCCCTCAAAGAGAAGGGAGTCGAAATGCGGACCAAGACCTGGGATCAGCTGCTTCAGGCTCCAGGCACTGTGCTAACAGGGTCTGGCACTCCCTACACGGTTTACGGCCCCTTCTGGCGTAACTGGTACAAGCAGGTCAAGCTGGAACCCGTCTCAACGCTGTCTGACTTGGTCGGTCTGAGCCCGACTGAAAAATCTAAGGCTAGCGATGCCGGTGCGATTGAGCTACCAACGGCAAAGGATTTGGGATTTGACTGGGGCCAACCGCTGCCGGTAGAACCGGGTGAAGCCGCAGCTAAAGAGTTATTAACCGAGTTTTGCCAAGACGACCGCGCCATTACGGAATACGACGAACAACGCAACTTTCCATTTGTGGCTGGGACGTCTCGACTCAGCGCCGCCCTTAAATTTGGCGCAATTGGTATTCGAACTGTGTGGGCGGCGGCCGATGCCGCCTATGGTCAATGTCGTAGCGATGAAACCCGCGATAACGTCAAAACCTGGATGCAAGAACTAGCCTGGCGGGAGTTTTATCAGCACGTTATGTATTTTTTCCCAGAGCTGGCCGACGGCCCTTATCGCGAGGCGTGGAAAGAGTTTCCTTGGGATAATAACGACGCTAAGTTTGCAGCCTGGTGCGAGGGCCGCACGGGCTACCCGATTGTCGATGCCGCCATGCGCCAGCTAAACGAAACCGGATGGATGCACAATCGCTGCCGAATGATTGTGGCCAGCTTTCTCACCAAAGACCTGATCATTGACTGGCGCTGGGGTGAAAAGTACTTTATGCAAACGCTGGTGGATGGTGACCTCAGTGCCAATAACGGTGGCTGGCAGTGGAGCGCTTCCAGCGGTATGGACCCCAAACCCTTGCGAATTTTCAACCCCGCTAGTCAGGCAAAAAAATTTGATGCCGAGGGGGAATATATTCGCCAATGGGTCCCCGAAATTCGCCATGTGGATACGGGCGCCCTCATTAGCGGAAAACTCTCTCCCCTAGATTTAGAAGGGACTGGCTATGTGTCACCCATTGTGGAGCATAAAAAACAACAGGCTCTCTTCAAAGAACTCTATAGGGAACAAAAAGCCAAGCTCGGATGATATGAACAGGCAGATAGCTATTTCAATTTCTCCTACAGGTAATTTATGACACACATTATGTCTAAGTAAACTTGATGCGTTAGGACATGATTGTTTACGGTTTATACGGAACGAATTGAGCAGCATCTGGCACTTTCCCAGGCTGCTATCCGGATTTTCACTGGGTTAGCTTGATTAAATCTTTATAACAAGGTTTTTCTATTTCGAAAATCGGGCAAATTGGAATATAAGTCGTCATTATTTGCAGCGGCGACTGGCATGATGGAAACGCACTTAGCAAGGAATGAAGCGACATGACTAATTCAGGTGGAGTTGATGGGGCCGATAAGAAAATTGTGGCCGGGATTTTAGGTATCTTGCTGGGGGCTTTGGGCATACACAAGTTCTATTTGGGCTACACCCAAGAAGGCATCATTATGCTGCTTGTATGCCTCATTGGTGGAACTGTCACCTGTGGTGTTGGTGCCGGTGTCGTCGGTGTCATTGGCCTGGTTGAAGGAATTTTATACCTGACCAAGTCGGATGAAGAGTTTGTCAGCACCTACATCACTAATAAGAAGCCCTGGTTCTAGGGTAGAGCTGCCAATGGGTCTGTCAAAATCGTCAATTTATTTGCGCTTAGGGATATTAGGGGCGTTGTGTACGCCCCTGATGGTTGGGGTGCTCCATAGGCTGGGGTACGAGGTCAAGCTATGGGGATGCCCGCTCAAAGCACTGGTGGGTATTCCTTGTCCAACCTGGGGAATGACGCGGGCTGTGGTTGCGATCGCACACCAGCAATGGTCAACGGCCATGCACCACCACTTGCTATCGCCCTTAGTCATCCTGCTCTGGGCCATCGCCATGGTCCAGGTCAGCTTAGAGGCATTCACCCAGCGCACCTGGAGTCGATGGTGGCAGCGCCGTAGCCTATGGCTGAGCGGGCTCACACTCATGTTTGGGTACCACAGCATTCGGCTCTATGGTCTGTGGCACTCCGGCATGTTAGCCACCAACATGCAACAGTCTTTTCTCAGCAACCTAATTTAACGCCAACCGCCATGCGCAACCGCAGACTCCCCCTCAAAGCCGGACTGGCCTTAGCCGGGTTAACCTACTGTCAAATCTTCGCCCACATGGAGGTCAACCCGTTTCTCAAAAACTATCTAATTTTGGTCCCCATTCAGCTAGGTGTGCTGATGTATTTTGGCTACGCCTACTGGAGTGGTAAATATAAGCAGCCGTAGTCGGCAGCCCTACAAAACATTGCGGATGGTTTGGCCAGCGGTGGTAGTGATTGGGTATGCTCTAAACTACTGATCACATGAAGCCCCTAAGCCTGAACGGTGATACTTCCATGGGAGAACCCCGCCTCAAGTTATCCGATAATTTAACTGAGTTCCCCCTAGAAATCCTAGAGCTGGCGGATTCACTAGAGATTTTAGACCTATCCAATAATCAGCTCAGCACCCTACCCAAAGATTTTTCCCAGCTAAAAAAGCTCAGAATTGCATTTTTTAACAATAACCAGTTTGAAGAATTCCCAGAGGTATTGGCCGCTTGTCCCAACCTCTCCATGGTTAGCTTTAAGAGCAACAATATTAAGACCATCAGTGAAACAGCACTGTCTCCCAATATTCGTTGGCTAATTCTCACCGATAACCAGCTAACAACACTACCAAAAGCCATTGGCAATCTGACCAAATTACAGAAGTTTATGCTGGCGGGCAATCAGCTCCACACGCTGCCCCATGAGCTAGCAAATTGCCAAAATTTAGAACTTATCCGTTTGGCCGCCAATCGGTTAGAAATGCTGCCACCACAGCTGTTAAAGCTACCCCGGCTAACCTGGCTAGCCTATGCAGGTAATCCTTTTTGCCAAACAACAGATGGGCAACACGGAGGCAACGCATCTCTGACCGCGATTGCGCCAGCAGCCGTGCAACTGGGTGAAATTCTAGGGCAGGGCGCATCGGGTGTGATTTATAAAGGGCTGTGGAAACCTAATGCAGCCTCGGAAGATACCCGGCCAGTAGCTGTAAAACTCTTTAAAGGGGAGATTACCAGCGATGGTTTACCGTTGGATGAGATGCAGGCCTGCATAGCAGCAGGGGCCCACCCCAATCTAGTCAAGGTAGTCGGTAAATTAAGCCAACCCATCCAGGGCAAAGCCGGTCTTGTCTTTTCCTTTATTACCCCTGAGTATGGCAATCTCGGCGGGCCTCCCAGCCTAGACTCCTGTACCCGAGACACCTACAGTAACGACACTACCTTTACACTGCCAGTAATCTTAAAGATTGCCCAGGGGATAGCGTCTGTTGTCGCCCACCTCCACACCCGAGGGATTATGCACGGCGATCTTTACGCCCACAACATTTTAGTCAACGAACAGGGTGAAAGTATCCTGGGTGATTTTGGAGCGGCGTCCTTTTATAACTTAGAGGATGGGGTCTCTGGAGAGACCTTACAAAGGCTAGAATCTAGAGCTTTCGGCTGTCTGTTAGAGGATCTCTTAGATCGCCATAGCTCTGACAACATTTCTGGCAAAACAGAAACCGAACTAAACGCCCTGGAACATCTTCGTCAGCTACAACAGCGTTGCCTATCTCCAACACCTGGCGAGAGACCTCTTTTCGGTACAATATGTCAACATCTGACAGAGGTATCAACGCTTGTTTGAAGCTGCTCCCTTTCGCGTGCATCGTTCTACGGTCACTCCCTGTCCGATTGTTGCCAGCATTCCCCACAGTGGGATGGTTGTTCCCGCTGAGATGCTCAGAGCGCTTAATGTCAGCTATCAGAACTTTCTTCCCCATCAAGACTGGCATCTCGACAAGCTCTATGACGGGTTGCCTGATTTGGGCATTACCGTGTTAGAAGCCGTGTATAGCCGTTATGTTGTTGATCTCAACCGAGCAGCCAAACCTCCCTTTATGGGAAATTTCTGGCAGGCCGCCGTGCCGCGACAGACGGCCTATGGCAAGCCCTTGTATCGCATCCCCCCAGCCAGTCAGCAGGTTCAAAATCGGATTGAGCAGGTTTATCGCCCCTATCATCAAACGTTAGAACGTCTGCTCCAGGAGAGATTAGATCAGTTTGGCCATGTTTACCTGTTAGATCTCCACAGTTTTGCCGGACCGATTCAAGATCAGGTGTGTTTGGGCAATGGCAATGGTAAAACCTGTTCTGAATTTTTGATAGCCGCTGTGGACTCGGCTTTTTCGTCTCAGGGATATCAGGTGGCGCACAATCATGTGTTTAATGGTGGCTACATTACTCGCCATTATGGTGAAATGCCTGGGGTTGAGTCATTACAGGTCGAGTTTCGGTATCACAATTATCTAAATCTAGAGCAGCTGGAACAAGAGCGGATTCCAGATTGGGATATCCCTGAATTTTACCAAGCAAAACAAAATATACGGCCACTATTTACCCACCTTGTCAGCTCGTTGCTAACCGACGCTTCCTAGAGATTATGTCCATGGATGGAACGAATTTTTAACGCTTCATTGCCAGCATCAATCCATCGGCAATGGGCACCAAGCTCATTGACACGCGCTCATCTCCATGAATTTTTTCATTGAGTGCATGGATGCGTTTAGTCCGGTTATCGTGATTCTCTTTTGGCTCACTCACCCGTCCCGACCAGAGCACATTGTCTAGCGCAATTAGCCCCCCTGGACGCACTAGCTGCAGGGCTCGCTCGTAGTAGTGGTCATAGTTGCTTTTATCCGCATCGATAAATGCAAAATCAAAGCTGTTGCTATGGCCTTCATTAATTAGCTGCTCTAATGTCTCTAGAGCCGGTGCAATTCGTAAATCCACCTTGTGGGCTACGCCAGCCTTTTTCCAGTACTTACGGGCCATCGCCGTGTACTCATCGCTGATGTCACAGGCAATGAGCTGACCATCGTCGGGTAGTGCCATGGCCACAATCAACGAACTATAGCCGGTGAATACGCCTATCTCCAGAGCCTTTTTCACCCCCAACAGCTGCACTAGCAATCCCATAAACTGCCCTTGCTCTGGGGCAATCTGCATCACAGCTCGAGGATGCTGAGCATTTTCTTCTCGTAATTCTTTTAAAATCTCTCTATCACGCACACCAACAGAGAGTAGATAACTATGGAGAGTTTCTGTGAGACTGAGAAATTTAGTAGACATGGGGGAGAGTTTTGGGTTCTTGGTTGTGCGTTGCTAGAGATCATGACATCTATCAACACTCCAGAAATTTTAAGACCCAGGCCTCAAAATTCAACAACCAAAACTTAAAACTCAATCCCAACCCTTGCTTACTCGCCTATGATGTCACCTCAGTTAGGCAGTTTGCTACCCTAGGGTGGACGCAAGGGAGGCGTATCCCCATGGATGCAACCCAAGTAGTACAAGTCTCTGCCCGTGTAGGGTGGATCATTGAGATTAGCCAGCAGGACAATGGTTACCGCTGCTGGGTGATCAACCGTGAACTAGATGTACTGAGCGATGGATATCTGTACACCACTAGCAGCGCCGCTTTGGCCGCAGGACGTCTGTTTGTGGAGAGGGGCTAGGAGCTCTCCACGTTGTGCATTTTTTAGGACTGACACAACTTAAGACTGACACAATACCCGACGCATGGTCTTCATATTGCCGGGTAAGTCAATGCGCATGGCTTGCTCCAGCAAGAACTTAGGGGCTGGAATCATGGGGGTGGCTTTGACGGAATAGGTGATTAGGGTCCCTTCGC
>ERZ1740065.22-NODE-22-length-75934-cov-6.373081_pt1 | contig 75934 bp, 81 predicted proteins | sample MGYA00581738_ERZ1740065 | MGnify/ENA primary metagenome ERZ1740065 (study PRJEB43018, sample SAMN04849749) | marine metagenome | isolation source: floating plastic debris | place: Pacific Ocean | collected 2008-09-01 | study: EMG produced TPA metagenomics assembly...
GCCCAGCCCATGCAGGCTTCAGCAAAGTCTCCACCTGCCCTCTTCTATCGCGAATGAGCGGTGCCCAGACAGCGTGCTCGGGTTGCACTTGGCAGTCCGCCAGAAACCTCGACAAGGCCTCCGCAGTGAGCCCGATATCTGGGTTCGCGAAAACCACTACATCGCCATCGCTGTTTTCAACACCTAAGTTGCAGGCACGACCAAAACCAATGTTTCCCGGAGCTGCGACGACCTTCGTCTCGGGCCTCTCAGCGACGAATTCGCCGCAGATGTCGACAACGTTGTATTCCACCGGTGCATCCTTAATACGGCGCTCAAGTTCATTGATGAGGGTCTTCGACTTATAGTTTACGGTGATGACACTGATCGCCCGACCTTGAGAAGGTACGTCTATCACACCTTAACCCCAGACCAATAACCCGGGCCAATACAAGCGCCAATCAAGAGCACAAGAATCCAGATGGCCCGCCATAGGGATCTGCCTGCATGTACCCAAGCCCAGGCAAGCGCCAAGGGTAGCAGCGAGCTCATCGTCTCAAGGATCCGGTAGGCCAAGAAGCCTCCTTGGACGGCCAAAGAAAAAAACAAGACAATGCCAATGGCAGAGCTACCAACACCGATTGCGACCAGTCGTGGCACATCCTTTACTCCGACCCTGTAGCAGTAGAAAAGCATAACCGCGGTAACACTTGTCACGTAGACGCTAAAAAGGCTAAGAACGCGAACTGCGGTCTTTGGCGTCAGCTCCGCTAGAAGCTCGATACGTGGGATAAAGCGTACACTTAGAATTGAGAAGAACACATAGACCGATAAGGCAATTAATGAGACAAAAACTACTTTCTGCCATAATTTTCGCGAGGACACAAAAACCAGATAAATCCAAAATGCAGCTAAGATGCCCGCGATAGAGTAATGAAGGCCGAAACTGATTGAACCCAAGATCAAGGCCCAAAGGTCACGAATTCCTTTGCACGACGCCACTAGAGCTAACAGGCTAACCGCAAGGGCAGTGCGTATCTGGTTGAACTCCAGCGTCGCCGCCCACAAAGACAAGTAGGCAACCAAAAAAATCAGAGCATTCCCATTTATGTTGCGGACTGCAAAAACCTTTAGCGTCAACGCAGTGGAAATAAGTAGGAAGAACACCACAGCGGGTTTGGTTTGGGGGCCAGATATCAACTGCACTAACAAGACAAAGAGCGGCTCATACCTAAGGCTCCACAAGCTATCCTGACGATTGATCTCTACAAAAATTCGGATGTAGTTTACCGTATCACGAGCCTCTCCAAACACGCCGACAGAAACCAGCAGGGCGAAAATGAGTGCGGCGCAAAAAGCAATTAGCGCAAAGAAGTTCGTCTTATTGACTATCAGCATTTCAACCTTGATGCACTGGGGAAAGGTTACATCGCACAACGGTAGCCCAAACCGGCACGACAGCGTCCAAGACTAATGAGTTGCGCAGGCTGCGCTACGCCAATTTAGCGCAATCAGAAAACATTTTGTGCCACGCCAAACTCAATTCCCGAGAATGAAAATGGGAAACTTCATGTGTAAGTGGTCCTGATGCTAGAACCTTACCAATATGTACGATCTTCTCGGCGGTTGATAAATCGACAGGCCTGATATACGGCGAATCTTCGCCGAGAATTTCAGCAGGGCCATAATCTCTCGGGCATGATACAGCTGCTCCACACGCCACCGCTTCGAGTATCGAAATTCCGAAGTTCTCTACGCCCTGCATGTTCGAAAACAAGATTCGGCAATTAGTAAGCGCTGCGAGCTTAGCGCTGACGCCTTGAATATAGCCCATGAATTCAATGTTCGACGACCTGCGTGAGGCTTCCTCGACAATGTCTTGAAGGGGCCCCGCGCCTGCTACTGCAAAGCGTAAGTCCGTCCGTGCTTTTGCAATCTCCAAAAACTCGCGGACACCACGCTCTTCACAAAGGCGGCCAAACAACAAGACATCGATGCCTCGTTCATCCCAAGACTTTGCCAACCGGTTGTCAATCGCAGCGTCGGCGGTGGCCGACGAATGATACACGACGTGGCCAACCTCCAAAATCCGAGAACCCAGTTTTTCGGCCAATTGTTTGCGCACTTCATGAGTTATTATGGCAAGATGAGCTCCCTTAATCGACACGTAAAACCGTACGATAGCCTTGTGAAACACATTCGTACGATGGTCGCTCATCAAGACCATGAAGTGACCTGGGAAAGGGAGCATCAGATACATCGCGAGCGTCGCAATAAGATCGAGATTTCCAGCTACAATGTAACCATTCCGGCGACGGAATCGAGCGAACAGGGCGAGAAAGCGTAAAGGCTGCTTCGTGATCGCAATGCGTTCGTCCACGAGATTCGCCACTGCGTTAACATGCGACAGGCTTTTTGCGCGGGGATGAACATAGTAGAGCCGCTCAAATGGCGAAGAAAGGTGCAAGATAATAGCCTCAACTAAGTCTCGAGAGGTCGGGGACACCAGTCGGCAGCGACCTTGGGTGATGATTCACTCGCCCACCCCTGCCACGTGCTAACCACTTAAAGATAGTCCGGCTTAGCTGCAAACCCTTCAGATGGTGAGCCCTTAGAAGGAAAAAATAGCTCTTTCAAGTCGAGGTGTTCGCCAACTTCAACCTATCCCAGCAGACTTGGCGAAAACACACGGCTATGATGATGAGATAGACGCTGGCTATCACGCTAATACCGGCAATCGGGCTGACTGTTTCAACTATCCAATTGATAGCGCAAAGAGACCCAGCCGCGCAAACGGCTGGTCCGGTAGCGCGTAATATATCCACCAAAGCAATCGAGAGGTATCGCCGCAGCGCAAAGTAACAAAATACACGCATGCTGCTGAAAGATATCAGCATAGCGGTCGCTGAGCCGACAAGGTCATAGGCCATCGTCAAAACCCAGATGGCTGGTATGGTGATCATAACAAGATTGAGGACCGAAATCACAAAGACTTCCCTTGCGCGCCCAATACCCACCAGCACTTCGACGGCGGGTCCTGATATCGCTACCATCATTCCTCCAGCGGCCAACAACTGGGTTGGTAAGGTGGCTTCGGACCATTCCTCCGAGAAGATCAGCTCGATTATAGGCTCAGCAAAGAGAACAAGGGACAATAAAAATGGAAAAAAAACGAGCGTCATGACGCGAGTGATGCTTAAGTAGTGACCTTTGATGCCTTCAAAATTCTCTTGCATCCTTGCATATACCGGCAGCATCACGCGCGAGATCACCCGGCTCAGTTGAGCGCGTATGTTCTCGGTAATCGTGTAGGAGATTGTGTATAGACCAAGTGAAGATGCCCCGAGAATGGCTCCAATAGCTAATCTATCGATGTTCGACCCTAGATAGGTCAGAACGCGGCTCCCAAGCATATAGCCGCCGAGCTCCTGCACTTCGCGAAGGCTTCTCCAGCTGAAATGCAGGCGAGGCCGCCAATTAGAAGCATGCCAAATGAACACGGCGCGCAACGCAGTGTATATTAACTGCTGAGCGATTAAGGAAAAGACACCAGCACCAGCAAAGGCGATGGCAATAGCGGCCACCGCCGAAGACAGAGTCGAAGCGACCTCGGCTGCAGCAATCGATCGAAATCTCATGCGACGCAAGAGCCTGACCTCAGGCAAGACAGCAATGCTCTGAAATAGAAGGCAGGGCGCGAGCAGGAGCGCGATCTCAGCCAATCTGGCTTCGTTGAAAACCCAAACTGTAAGGGAGGAAAAAACCGCGGCAAAAGCCAGCATCCAGCCAAAGCCAGCCACTAGCAAAAACCAGAACACGCTGTAGTAGCGTTCAGCGCTGCGCTCATCTCGGGGCCTTTGGACCAGTACATTCTGAAGGCCGAAGTCTACAAAGAGCCCAAGCAGATTTAAGAAGACCAAAACCATCGCCACGAGGCCGAAGGAGGCCGGGGCTAGCCATAGCGCCAAGACAAGCCGCGCAAAAATGCCAACACCTTTGTTTGCAAAAACGTTAAATCCACTCCAGAACAACCCTCGCCACATTGATTTGTTCGAGGCTGAGCTGAGTGCACCTAAACCTGTGTGAACCATAGTATTCAGCAACCGTCAGCGAACTGAAGCAATAAACTGATGACCAAACCTTTGAGCGCTAAAGCGCAGCGATCTGGTATAGAATTTCACGGTAGGCACCAATTACGATTTCCTCATCATAAGTCTCGGCGATGTGCAGTCGGCTCGCCGCGCCAAGGGAGGCCTGCCGTGCTGCACTGGAGTCGAGAAAACGCATGCAAGCCTCAGCAAGTTGCTCCACATCATTCGGAGCCACCAAATAGCCAGTTTTGCCGTCAACAACAACGTCCCGGCAGCCCGGCATATCAGTCGTGATAATTGGTCGACCGACTGCCCCTGCTTCCAACAGCGAGCGCGGCGTGCCTTCGTGATAGAAGGATGGCAGCACAATACAGTGAGCTGCCTCAAGGACCGGTGCCACATCCTCTTTTGTACCGAGGTACTCAACAATCCCCTCAGAGATCCATTTATCAAGCTGCCCTTGATCGACCGCGCTACGGCTATCCGGATCGAGCGGTCCCAGGAGTTGAAAACAGGCCTGTGGATGAGAAAGTCGAACAATTTTAGCAGCTTCCACATAGACACCCACGCCCTTGTCCCATAGCAATCGCCCAACAAGCAAGAAGCGGATCGACGCAGTTCGCTCCGGCATGGGCCTCACGGCGAACTTTTCTAGATTGACGCCTGAACCAGGCAACAAGTGCACACGGTCCTTTGGTATCAAACCAAGCTCAGTAAAGAGCGCCATGTCATGCGGGTTCTGGAAGAGAACAACGTGGGTCCGCCTGAAGGCGATACGGTAAAGGAATATGACCAGACGGTTGAGCCACCCCTCCTTTTCGAAAGCTGGTCCAAGACCGGTCACGTTAGGCGCGAAAGGGATACCGAGGAGCTGACTTGAGACACCGCCATATATATTGTTCTTGATTGTAAAACTGAAGACGATCTCAGGTTTCAGGCGCCTAAACCAGTAAAAGATGGCCGCCAAGAGCTTTATCTCAGACATCAATCCAACGCCGTTGCGCTTCATCGTGATGGGGATGAACGTGCACCCAAGTGCGCGCAGCCGCTCAACATAACCATCCGCTGGGGCCAAAACGGTCACACGGTGGCCCTGCTCAATGAAGCGCTGGATCAATCCTGCTCGAAAATTTGCTAGTTTGAAAGCGGTATTACCGGTAAGCAGGATATGCATAGCTTAACCCAGAAAGCAATTTGTCATCGCGTACACGCCGTTACGCCAGACTTAGGATCAGCTCCGGCTTAATGATTTGATTTGGATAGCGTATTTTATACGCTCAGTTTTTTCCTCCTATTCCATCGACCGCTTTCACGCGGCTGTCAATGAAGTTATTCGATTAGTCCGTTCGCCGAGGATCTTCGGCAATTCCCGTTACTGAGGCCCGGACGGCTGAGGCGACTTTTCTGGACGCTCGTCCTATTCTATCCGATTCAGGCCGAATTGACCCTCATTCGGGGGCAATCGCATGTCAAGATATGTCGGCAGGTGCCTAACGCAACAGATGCGACAAACACGAGGGGAAACCCATGAAGACTGTATTCATCACCGGTTCGGCCGGGTTTATCGGCTTTCACCTCGCGCAGCTTTTGCTCAACGAAGGATTCCGAGTGGTCGGCTATGACGCGATGACCGACTATTACGATGTTCGCCTGAAAGAGCGGCGCCATCAAATGCTTCGCCAGAACGAACGCTTTCGCGCGGTTGAAGCCGCGCTTGAGGATTGGGACACACTTCACGCCTTCGTAATGGAGGAAAAGCCCGACGTGATCGTGCATCTCGCGGCGCAGGCGGGTGTGCGCTATAGCCTTGAAAATCCACGCGCTTATGTCGATGCCAACCTGGTGGGCGCGTTCAACGTGATGGAGTGCGCGCGTGAATTGGACGTCGAGCATCTGCTGATGGCCTCAACCAGCTCGGTCTATGGCGCGAATGACGATATGCCGTTTGATGAACGGCAGAAATGCGACACGCCGCTCACGCTTTACGCGGCGACAAAGAAAGCCAACGAGGCGATGGCGCATTCTTACGCGCATTTGTGGAACCTGCCGACCACCATGTTCCGCTTCTTCACGGTCTATGGCCCGTGGGGCCGGCCCGACATGGCGCTGTTCAAGTTTACACGCGGGATCCTCGAAGGAACGCCGATCGACATCTACAACCATGGCGAAATGCACCGCGACTTCACCTATGTGACCGATCTTGTGCGCGGCATTCGTTTGCTGATCGACGCCGTGCCGGTGCGGCCCGAAAGCACAGACGATATCGCGACCTATGATAGCCTTTCCCCGGCGGCGCCATGGCGCGTCGTCAATATCGGCAATTCGGATAAGGTGCGGCTGCTCGATTTCGTCACCGCTATCGAAGAGGAATGCGGGCGCGAGGCGATCAAGAACTTCATGCCGATGCAAAAGGGCGATGTTCCCGCCACCTGGGCCGACGCGACCTTGCTGCGCGAACTCACTGGCTACACTCCGCAGACGGAGTTCCGCGACGGTGTGCGCCAGTTTGTTGCTTGGTATCGCGACTATTACCGTCAGTAGAAAGCCGGCGCGGCGGAAGGGGTTGGCTTACCCGCCGGATTCGTCCGTCAGCGTCGGACCGACAACCGGCTCGGACACAGCCGGCGGAGCGTCAGCGGGTGCGTCAGCGATGGGAGGGGCGTCGGGCGAGGGTTCCACAAGGCCCGGGATTTCCTCGACTTCGCCCGGCAGCGGCGCGTCACGCTCGCGCTCAAGGCGATCGAGATACTCTCGCTCGATCTGTTCGACGCGCTCCTGCTCGGCGGCGGCGCTGGCGTCAATCGTGGACAGGCGTTCTTGGCGTTGCTGTTCGATCAGTTGACCAAACCGAATGGACTCCGCTTCGTCCTTTTCTTCGTAGGCGCTCTCGATAAACTTCTGATTGCACCCGGTGAAACCGCCCGCACCAGCGGGGCTGCACGAAAACGCACCGAAATCACCAACATATTTGAGCTTCTCGACCTCGCGCACGCGCGAGACATTTTGTGGGGAATCGCTCGCGCGGAGATTGGACGGAATGCGATAGCGCTCGGCCTCAACCAGGATCTGGCAGACCACAATCTCGCCTTCTTCGGTCTGCTCGGGACACTCGTCCTCGCTGTAAGCGATAACCATGTTGACCTTGTCGCCAGCCTTGTCTTGCGCTCCCGCCGGAGCGGCGGCCGCAAACGCGCCGCTGGCCAACGCGGCCGCAAGGATGAGAGCTCTTTGCGATGAAACCATGGGCTTTTCCGATCCTATCCTCGACGCCGCAGCGCAACGCGCTCGCTTGATTGTGCCTCTGAAGGCTACATGGACCTCGCTGAACCGCCTGTGAAGGCCATTTGCGACGCCTCGTGAACAAAGGCTGGTCTGACGCGCGCTCAGTCTGATCGCTGAATCAGACCCGTTCGCTTACCTTGATTGCGATCTTGCACCCCAACCGGATCGCGCCTGAAAGCAACGGATAGGCGGGCGCCTTCTCGGCGTCGTTCGCGAGCGCGGCGTCGCGATGCTCACGCTCTTCCTCTCGAAAGCGTTCGATCATGTCCGCGAGCTCTGGGTCGGCTCCGGTCTCCTGCAGCCGGTCAAGCTGTTCGGTGTAATGCCGATCAATCTCTTCTTCGACCGCAGCGGTGCAGGCCATAGCCGCCTCCGGGCCGAGCAAGGCCGTGCCCGCACCCAGCGCGTACCCAGCAGCGGACCAGAACGCGTGCAGCGCGGTAGGACGCACCCCACGTTTGGCCATCAGCGCGTCGAATTCCTTGCGGTGAATTTCCTCATCTTCAGCCATGTGGCGAATTTCGGCCGAATGCGGCCCGCGATCGCCCATGACCGCCAGCTGCCCTTCGTAAATCCGCGTCGCGCCAAACTCGCCAGCCTGGTCGACCCGGATCATGCGGTGAATTTCGTTGCGGTCGACGGCGCTTGTCATGATGTGGCTCGCTTTTGAGGGAGGAGGATCAGCGCCAAAATGGCGATCCCGCCCAGACATGAAAAGAGGAAATTGAAGCCGGCGAGTGAAATTCCGAAAAGGCTCCAAGGTGCGACATCGCAGCGCACCAACGGGACCGCGTTCGGATCCATCACATCGCGCGAGAAATCAACCACCGCGCAAGGCGTGATCCCTTCCCACCAATCGTACTCGACACCGGCGTGGAACCCGCCGATCAGGCCCGAGATGACAATCGCGACCGCCGCCAGGCCGACCCACAGACGCGGCGCGGGCGCTGCAAAGGCAAGCGCGGCGAGTGCCAGAGCGGCGAAATGGGGCCAGCGCTGCCACCAGCACATTTCGCACGGGAACAGCCCAAAGACATATTCGGAGATATACGCACCGCCCAAAAGACCGCCCGAAAGGGCGAGCGCCAACCAGCGCGCTTGCGCGATTCCCGTCATGACCTGGCCTTTAAAGCGCCGCGCAGCCCCTTAGTCGAGCAACGCAACCGAACTCTTTGTCGTGCGGCGCAAGGTTTCGAGCGCATAGTGCAGCTGGAAGTCTTCAATGCCTTGCTCTTCGAGTTCCTCCGCGGTGAGCTGGAAGCGCGGATCGTCGATCTTATCGGATTCCAGCGCCTCGTCCTTGAGGCCAAGCTCGTTCACCAGATGCCCGCGCAGATCGCTTTCGCGAGTCTGGTACTTCTCGCGCAGCGCCAAATCGGGATCGGACAGCTGCGGCACTTTGATGTCGGGCGCAATTCCGCCTTCTTGCACCGATTTGCCCGAAGGTGTGAAATAACGAGCCGTCGTCAGCTTGAGCGCAGCGTCGCGGCCCAGCGGCAAGAGCGACTGGACCGAGCCTTTTCCAAAGCTGCGCTCGCCCATGATCAGCGCCCGGCGGTGATCTTGCAGCGCGCCCGCCACAATTTCGGATGCCGACGCGGAACCCGCGTCGATCAGCACGATCAACGGAACACCTTCAGCCATGTCGCCGCGGAAAATCTCCTCCGCGTCGTAGAGCAGCGTTTCACCGCGCGCGCGGCCACGTTGCGAGACGATACGACCTTTGGACAAAAACAGATCCGAAAGCGCGACGGCTTCATCAAGGCTTCCACCCGGATTGGAACGCAAATCAAGCACCAGGCCGCTCATCCGCCCGGTCGCTTCTTCCTGCATCATGCGCCAGGCCTTGTAGACATCCGCGCCGACATCCGCCGAAAACTCATTGACCATGATGTGGCCGATATTGCCCGGCATCAGCTCGTGGGTCACCGGCTCAAGCTCAATCACGCCGCGCGTCACGTCCACCTCGAACGGCTCATCGCGGCCCGGACGGAAAATCGTCAGCTCGATCGACGTGCCCGCTTTGCCGCGCATGCGAGCGACCGCGTCGTCAAGCTCGCCGCCATAGATGAGCTCGCCATCAAGGTGCGTGATGTAGTCGCCGGCCTTCAGGCCGGCTTCGTCGGCGGGCGAACCTCGAAACGGCGAGATGATCTTCACCGCGCCATCTTCCTGCACAACCGAAAGGCCAAGGCCCGAATAATTGCCATCGATCATCGTTTCGAGGCGCTGGAGATCGCTGCCGTCGAGATATCCCGAATGCGGATCAAGCGAAGCCAGCATGCCGTCAATCGCGCCGCGCACCAGTTGATCGTCGCTGACATCCTCGACATAGCTCGCCTTGATCCGTTGGTAGGTCGCAAAAAGCTTGGAGAATTCCGGTCCCGCACGGCCATCAACTTGCGCCATTGAAGCGGTCGTGGCGGGGATAAGGGCGACAGCGGTGACGAGCGCGGCGGTCCGAGCGAGAGCAGCAATTTTCATGAGGTTGAGAGGCTCCTTTTGAACACATTCGTATAGGCTTGCGCGCCTGAACGCCAGATGAGACCGTGTAACGGACGATCGCGCGTCCCGCATCGGGGCAAATTCGACACGGGGTCTGATTAAGCTACGCACCACGGCGCGAATTGGTTTCAAGCGATTACTTCAAATAATCTATGGGGTTAACCGGCTCGCCTTGATTGCGCAGCTCCACACCGATCACGCCCCCTTCCCCATCGGCTACACCAAGGGGTGCTCCTCCTATGACACGGTCACCGACCTCTACATCAACCCGTGACAAGCCCGTTATGAGACTGGTCAGACCATCCGCGTGCTCGATAATGACGATTCGGCCAAAGCCCTCATAGGGGCCCGAAAAGACGACCCGCCCGCGTGCAGGTGAAACAATTTGCGCACCCGGTTCAGGGCTCAGCGTAAGGCCTTTGGAACGCAGACCGCTCGCGCGTTGTTCTCCAAAGCCGGTGATCGTTCGGCCCTGGACCGGGAGCTGGAAGCGGGTCGGCGGGGCGGTGACCGGCAGCGCCGCCGGTGGAGCGTCGGGAGCTTGCGCCGACACCATCGCTTGCGACGTTTCCTTTGGATTATCGGGTCGCAACACCGGACCGGGAAAGGCCGCCAGAGTGGCGCGCAAGCGGGCGTTCTCGTCCAATCGTTTGATCAGGCCATCCAGATCGCGAGCCTCTTCAGCGAGGACGAGCGCACGCTCCCCTTCGCGGGCCGCGTTGCCCCGCGCCTCGGTCAACGCAAGACGCTGCCGTGCCTCAACCGCCGCGAGTGCGCCGCGCTTTGTCTTAAGTTGATCCTCGCTGCCGCGCAGCTGGGTCAGCGCTCGGCGGGCGCGGCGCTCCAACGTACGGCCCTCCTCCAGCTCGCTGCGCAAAGTCGCCGTGCGAGCCCGGATCTGCGGCACCGCGCTGTCGAGCACCGCGCGCACATAGACTAGGTCTTTGAGCGAGCCGGGCTGAAAGGCCGAGAGCGCAAGCGGGCGACGAGCGGTGGTTTGCAAGGCCGCGGTAAGCCTGACAAGCGGCTGCTGGCGGTTAGCGAGCCGGTTGGCCAGACGCGCGCGCTCGACCTGCGCCAAAGAGTATCGCGCCCGCGCCGCGATGATCTGCGCTTCGGTTTGCTGGATTTGTGCGGCGAGCGCCGCCGCTTGGCGCACGGCGCGCTCAGTGGCCTCGCTGGCGGCTTCAGCCTCGCGCGCAAACCGCTCAGCGCGCGCTTCGGCTTGTTCTCCCGCCTTCGTCGCGCTCTCCAATTGCTCGCGCGCTTCGTCGGGGGACAGGATCGCGACCTCGCGTTGGGCCCGCCCACTAGGGGCCGTTGCGATAACAAGCCCAAGAGCGGCGGCCAGGATTCCAACAGCGACAGAGGTTTTCAACGGCACGCCCACTCTTATGCCCGATGATAGGGATGTCCGGCAAGGATACTGGTCGCGCGGTAGAGTTGCTCCATCAGCATCGCGCGCGCCATCAAGTGCGGCCAGGTCGCGGGACCGAAGGCGAGTAGCAGGTCCGCCTGCGCGCGGTCCTCTTTTGAATGCCCATCCGCTGCACCCAGGACAAACCGCGCTTCACGCAGGCCATCATCGCGCCAACGGCCCAACAAATGCGCGAAGTCTTCGGAACCCATGGTTTTGCCACGCTCATCCAAAAGCACGGTCTTGCAAGGGATTTGCGGATCGGGATGGCGCCCACCGATCTCGGGCAGTTCGGTCAGCCTCACTGGCCAGGTCAGCCGCTTTTCATAACGCGCGACAAGCTCCGCCTCGGGCGAGCGAGCGATCTTTCCGCGGGCGATGACATGAAGCAGAATTGGAGTGCGTCCTTGTTGTAGAGTTTTTGTTTCATGCTCGCCCGTCCGGGCGAGCGTCCTCGCTAGATGTCCTGCGGGGAACATTCCTCTGCGGACCCGCTGCGGGCGGACGGTCGTCCTTGCGGTTTGCTGTCGCAAACCGTTCCCAGAGCTTACCTTGCTCGGTCGCGCGGTTTCGAAATCTACGATCTCGCAAGCGCGACCGCAGGTGCCAAGAAGCCGAAGATTCGGCGTAGGGAACAGCACCGAGGACGCTCCCGCGGATGCGGGAGCGAAAACCTAAGACGCCTGCGCCTCGCCGCTCTCGAACGACCACATGCGCTCAAGATTGTAAAAGCTGCGCACTTCGGGTCGAAACAGGTGGACGACCACATCGCCCGCATCGATCAGCACCCAATCCGCCGCCGGGAGCCCTTCGACCCGCGCCGGACCATATCCGTCCTGCTTGACCTTTTCGGCCAGCTTTTGCGCCATGGCGGCAACCTGCCGGGTCGAACGTCCGCTGGCGATCACCATGAAATCGGCGACCGAGCTCTTCCCCTCCAGTGGGATCGAGACGACCTCGATCGCCTGGTCATCATCCAGCTGAGCAAGGACCAGTTCGTGTAGATCATCAACGGTGTCAGCCGGCATGGACGCCAACCCGTTTGTGCTTTTGTGCCTTGGCGTCACCAAGTTTGCCTGTGGTTGTGACAAGCATTGTTCTCCAGATTTCAGGGCAATGAAATGGGATAGGTCCACCGGCGAACAAGGGGCGGGACGACAAGGCAGCTGGCCTCATGCGTCGTCCCAACCTTCGATACGACGAAATGTAAGCCGATCCCGCGGCGCGGCGCCGTGGCTCAAAACGTGCGTTCCGCCCAAAAGATCAGACGCCCATTCGGCGTTCGCACGGCGAATAGCCGAGGCTGAGCGATGGTCTGGATCGAAACGCAAAAACACCAGGGCCGGTGCGCTCCATTGCCCCCGTTTCCGAAAACCAGCCGCAGACACCGAGTAGCGCCTGAGCCAGGCCATGGCGGGGCTCGTCATGGCGTCTGCGTTATAACCCGGGCGCGCAATCACTGCAATCGGAACTGTCCGTGCGATGGTTCTCCAACCCTTCCACAAATGAAACTGCGCAAGGTTATCCGCCCCCATAAGCCACACAAATTCGCGGTTTGGGTAGCGCTGCACAAGCCGTGTCAAAGTATCCACAGTGTAGCGCGTTCCAAGCTCCAGCTCGATCGCGGTCGGCACGATACGAGCGCGCCGGGCCTGCAGCTCAGCCGATTTCAAGCGGGCGTGTAAATTCGCCATATCGTCGCCGGGCTTGAGCGGATTGCCGGGCGAAACCAGCCACCATGCGGTGTCGAGCCCTAAGGCGTCCATCGCGAAACGCGTTAAGCGACGATGCCCGCCATGGGCCGGGTTGAAGCTGCCCCCCAAAAGGCCAACGCGTCGCGCAAGGGCGGTCATACCAAGATAGGACGGCGCAAAGCTGCGGGGTTCACCGCAGGATCGCGCGCGTTCCACAGCGCTCTATAGGCGCGCCACACAGAACGGTTAAGGCGGCTGTCTTGATCATCACCTCCGCTCCTAGCAGTCACGCTTACGTCTGTCAGGCGGCTTGTCGTCAAGTCGACTCGACAGCCTTGGGAAAGGCCACAGAACCGCCCGCCAGAAGCTGCCACATTCGTCGCAAGAGGCAAAAAATTAGCAGAAAAGCGATTCTTGCTCCAAGCTGAACAGTTCATCGTGAAATACGTTCGCTTCGGCGGTTCCGTAGTTGTATGCAATCGACCCTTAACCTTGCCCTTGATAGCCCGAACGCAAGATTTGATAGAAATCGCGGGGCAGCGTTGGCAGAAAATTCCTCTTCTCAGGCTTGGAGCTTGCGCGCTTTGCCCGAACGCGTGCAGCGCTGGTTCCCCGACCGCGAATTCTTCATGCGCTCCGATGGCCAGGTTCGCTTCATCAAGATTTCCTCACGATTGCAGATGATGGCCGCGGGCGCCGCGCTTGTGGTCGCGCTTGCATGGGCCGCTTCTCTGGGCGTGATGGCGTGGAACCAACATCAGGCTGAAGCGAATCTTGCCTCTTTTGAGCAGGAAAAGGCGCGGATCGAGACCTCGCAGGAGCGGATCGAGGCCTATGGCAGCGATCTTGAGCGGGTGGTTGAGGATCTTGAGGCGCGCCAGCAATTTCTGGATTCGATGCAGGAAATGCTGCCCGACGAAGTGCGCAAGTCCGGCATTAACGTGACCAACAGCGCCAAGGAGACCGGCGAGACAGTCGAAAAGATCGGCGAACTGTTTCCAGAAGCGCGCGGTCTGGCAGAGATTGAGGCCCGGCAAATCGCCTTCGTTGAAAACATGACGCGATACGCCGACTGGCGGGCGAAGCGCGCCGAGGCCGCACTGCGCAAGTTGAACCTGGACCCCAAAATGATGGCTCGCAACATCGAGCGCACGGCGGTGGGTGGTCCCTTCGTTCCTCTTGGGTCCGACATCGCCGAGCTGGACCCACGATTTGAACGCATGGGGCTAAGTCTTACACGCATGGCGACTTTGGAGCGCGCACTCGATGGCGTCCCGCAAGTTGTCCCGCACGCCAATCAGTCCATCACCTCAAATTTCGGGTATCGCCGCGATCCCTTCAACGGCCGCGCCGCGCGCCATCCCGGCATTGATTTTCGTGGCAAGATCGGTTCGCCGATTTACGCTGCCGCTCCCGGCACAATCGTCTACGCCGGTTGGCGCGGCGGTTATGGGCGCCTTATCGAAATTCGCCACGACAACGGTCTTGTGACCCGCTACGCGCACCTTTCGCGGATCGACGCCAAAGTCGGAGACAGCGTCGAAGGCGGCGATACGATTGGCGGCCTTGGCAGCAGCGGCCGATCAACCGGACCACACCTGCATTTCGAAGTTCGGATAAACACTCGCGCGGTCAATCCGCGCCCCTTCCTGGAGACTGCCCCCGATGTTCTCAAAGAAGCCCGCGGAGCCAATCCGCTCCGTGTCAGCTCAGCGACCCAGCCCTAACCCCCAGTCTCAAGGAAAATCCATGCCCGGCAACGCCAGCTCAACCTTTTCGGTGATCGGTCCCGATGTGATTGTTAAAGGCGATGTGAACGCGTCGGCCGACCTTCACATTGACGGAACGATCGAAGGCGACATCAAATGCGCCAGCATAGTCCAGGGTGAGAGCAGTCAGATCAGCGGCACCGTGATTGCGGAAACCGCGCGGCTTTCAGGCAAAGTCACCGGATCGATCACCGCGCGCGAGCTGACCATTCTGAAGAGCGCAACGATCGATGGCGACGTTCATTATGACGCGTTGACCATTGAACAAGGCGCGCAAGTTGAAGGGCGCTTTGCGCCCAATTCGCAGCGTCAAGCCTCCAACGCGTCCAAGCCGATCGGCAAGGTTGAAGCGAAGACAGAGGACCCAGAGCAAGCGACACTGCAAATCGCCAACTAGCGAAGGCCGCTCTCGTCCAGCAAAGCGCTGCGTCTCTTAAAAGGAAGCGCGGCGCTTTTTCGTTGGCCTGGCGGAGAACCGCAGGGCGCCCCTACAAGACCTCAGCGCGCAGAGCCTTGCGGTCGAGCTTTCCGATCATAGTCTTGGGCAGCGCTTCGCGAATGATCACCGCGTCCACGCGCTCATGCTTTCCGACGCGGGTGTTGAGCCAGTCCTTTAGCCTATCTCCATCAGCAACCTTGCCCTCTTCCAGCGTGACATACGCCCGGGGCACTTCGCCGCGATACTCTTCGGGCACGCCGATCACGAGCGCCTCCTTGACCGCCTCATGCTCCAGGATGACGTCCTCAACAACGCTCGGGAAAACTTTGAAGCCGCCAACCGAGATCATATCCTTGATCCTGTCGACAATCTCAAGAAACCCGTCCTCATCCATAACCGCCACATCGCCAGTGCGCAGATACGTCTCATTCCCGCGGGTTACGAAAGCGTCCGCGGCCGCCTCGGGCCGGTTCCAATAGCCGCGCATGATCTGCGGACCGCAAACGGCCAGCTCTCCTGGTTCGCCTTCTGGTGCAAGCGCGCTGGGATTTTCTTTGTCGAGCAGGACAATCTTCGTCCCCGCAACCAATTGCCCGATTGTGCCCTTCTTGCGAACTCCGGCGTAGGGGTTGACCGAGACGACACCCGCGCTTTCGGTCAGACCGTAACCTTCCACCACGCGGACGCCAGTCACATCCTCAAATCTTGTATGCACCGCGGCCGGCATAGGCGCCCCCCCGGAAATACAAACCTTGAGCGAAGACAGGTCTGTCTTAGCGAGATCGGGATGGTCAAGCATCGCCTGAAACATGGTCGGAACACCGGGAAAGCCGGTCGCCTTATGCCGTTCGATCGCCTGCAGAACCTGCTTCGTCTCAAACCGCGGCACCATCGCAATCGACGCGCCGCTCGCGACCGCGTGGTTCAATAAAGCGGTGTTGGCAAAGACGTGGAAAAAGGGGAGCGCACCCATAAAGACCTCCCCGCGTGGATTGCCAAACGGATTTATCGCTGCGACCTGCTGCGCGTTCATGGTGAGCTGGCTGTGCCCCAGCATCGCGCCCTTAGGCCGGCCGGTCGTGCCGCCAGTGTATTGCAGCAGCGCCAGATCGTCGGGCGAGACGGAGACCGGAGGTGCGGGGGAAGCCGCGCTCAGCGTATTCTCCCATTTCAGCGTGTTATGGCTCCAATGGATCTTGGCAATATCATCGCGTTTGAAGAGCCTGTAGGCGAGGCCCGTCAGCTTCGGGAGCATATTCGCGAGGCGCCCCACGATGAGGGATTCAAGTTGCGAGCTTTCCAGCACTTTTGCGGCGGTGTTGAAGAGTTCGGGCACATCAACCGTCACCAGCGCCCGCGTCCCGCTGTCACCCACTTGCCAGGCCAGCTCTTCAACCGAGTAAAGCGGCGAGAAATTGACCACCGTCGCCCCAGCCATCATCGCCCCATAATAGGCTGAGGCGTAGATCGGAACATTGGGCAGGAAAAGACCGACACGCTCGCCCTTCTGGATCCCCATTTTTATCACGCCGGCCGCAAACCGCTCCGCTTCGCTGTGGATGTCTTGATACGAATAGGTGCGCCCAAGAAAATGGAGTAAGGGCGCCTGGGGGTTGTAGGAGGTGGTGCGCGCCAGCATGTCCGGCAACGTCATCGGTTCGAACGCCGCATCCCAGGGCGTGGGGTGATAATAGGGGGATATGTTATTTACATCCATGTCAGTAACCTTGGGTGATCACAACGCGCGGCACAAGAAAAACCGCCTCACGCCCCGCGATTTTTCGCACTTGGAATGGGGTCAAGAACAGTCTGGATATCCCTTGGAGGCGGTAAAAGAAAGGGGCAGGCAAGGCGCCCGCCCCCTCTCGATATTCGCTGGTTCTTGAAGCGGCTTACTCCGCCTCCTCGCCTTCCTCTGCCGGCACGTCGACCGGAGGTGTCTCACCAGCCGTTTGGGCTTCAGGCGCTGGCTCGGGGAAGGCTTCACTGGGCTCAATCGGAGCGCCGGATTCTTCGGCCTCGCGTTTTGCGGCGAGCCAGGCTTCGGCTTCGGCCTCTTGCGCGGCTTGAGCGGCGGCTTTTGCGTTGGCCTCCCTTTCGGCGCGCAGTTCTTCGATCAGCTTGTCCTTCTCGCTACGGGTTTCCTCGCCCGTGCTTTCGACTTCCTCGACAAGCCCGGCGCGCTTGGCCGCCTTGGCCACCACGGCATCGAGCTCACGCTGCGAGCACAGCCCCAACGTAACCGGATCCTTGGGTTGGATGTTCTGGATATTCCAGTGCGAGCGCTCACGAATCGCGCCAATTGTGTTGCGCGTTGTGCCGATGAGCTTGGAAATCTGCGCGTCCGACACTTCCGGATGGTTGCGCAGAATCCAGGCGATGCCGTCCGGCTTGTCCTGACGCTTGGACACCGGTGTATAGCGCGGGCCCTTGGTGCGAGTCACTTCGACAGGCGCCTTGTGCATCTTGAGCGCGTATTCAGGATCCTCCTGACCCTTCTCGATCTCTTCAAGCGTCAGTTCGCCCGCATGAACCGGGTCGCGCCCGGTGTATTTGCTGCCCGCCAGATCGTCCGCCATCGCTTGCACTTCAAGAATATGCAGGCCGCAGAACGCCGCGATCTGTTCAAAGCTTAGGCCCGTGTGATCGACCAGCCAGGTCGCGGTGGCGTGGGGCATCAGCGGCTTGGGCTGATCCTTAGTAGCCATGGGAAATCTCCATCAAAAATAATAAGGGCCGCCCCTTGCGGAGCGGCCTTTGCGACGCTGCAGATAGGCCAAAGCGGCTCTTGTCGCAAGAATTTGCGCGCCTTCGAGCGATTTTTCGTGAGCAAGACGAGGCCTACGCTCTTTTAAGCGCAGCGAAAGGCGATCAGAATTCGAGCACCGGAGCCGCTTGCAACGAGACGCATTCCTCCTCTTCCAGAGCCACAAGGCCGTGGATGAATTGGCGAGTGGCCCCTTCCCAACTGTAGCTGGCGCCATGCCTGGCGCACGCCTCACGCTGGCAACGCAGCGCGGCTTCGATCGCGTGGTCTAAGTTCTCAGACATGGACCCCACGTCATCAGTCAAAATATCAATTGGGCCGGGCACGGGATAGGCCGCGACCGGTGTTCCACAGGCCAGCGCTTCGATCATGACCAGGCCGAACGTGTCCGTCTTGCTCGGAAAGACAAACACGTCGGCGCCTGCGTAGCACCCCGCAAGATCCAATCCGGTTCGCTTGCCCAGAAAAAGCGCCTCTGGGAACTTGGTCTCAAGCGCGGCGCGCGCCGGCCCATCGCCAACCACAACCTTGGCACCGGGGTGAGAGCAGGACAGAAACGCTTCGATGTTCTTCTCGACGGCCACCCGGCCAACGTAAAGCAGGATCGGCCCTTTGAGCCCTTGATATTCGACGGGCGCGGGCGCGCTGGCGGAGAAGCACGCAAGGTCCACCCCGCGGCTCCAGTGATTGAGGCGATTCAAACCCTGCGCTCGCAGCTGCTTGCGGATCGTTTCGGTCGCCACCATCACCCGCTGCGCCGGGCGGTGAAACCAGCGGATATACGGCCAGAAGACATTCGCTGAAAGACCGGTGCGGCGCGCGAGGTAATCGGGAAACTGTGTATGATAGGCGGTGGTGAAAGGAACGCGCCGATTGCAGCAATAGCGCCGCGCGGCAAATCCCAACGGTCCCTCGGTTGCGATATGGACCGCGTCAGGCCGGATCTTAGCAAGCTGCCGACCGACCGCACCCGGCCAGGTCAGAGCCAAGCGGATCTCGGGGTAAGTCGGCGCGGGAAAGGAGCGATAGTCCTGAGGGGATATGACCGTGACTTCGTGGCCCCAACTGCGCAAGATTTCACACGTGGTGGCAAGCGTGCGCACCACCCCGTTGGTTTGTGGGTGCCAAGCGTCGGTTACGATTGCAATCGAGTGCGGGAGCGTGCTTCGGCGTCCGCCCTGTGCTTTTGCAATCTGCGAAGCTTGGATGGGCCGGGCTTGGTTCACGCGGCCTCCCGGGGCCCATCCGCAGCGGCCGGTTCCGCCTTAATCTGAGTGTCCTTGAGGCCCGGCGCTTCCGCCACGTCTTCAGCCTCCCGCTCTCTGCGGGCCTGGATGATGTCAGGCCAGTTGAGAATTTCCATCCGACCGTCCTGATGTTCGACCAGCGCGTTGCACCCTTCGACCCAGTCGCCATCGTTCCAATACTCGACCGGCTTGCCATCAAACTCGAACTCGCGGAATTCGGCGGTGTGAATGTGGCCGCACACCACCCCGTCAACGCCGCGCTCCCCGGCCGCCTTGGCGACCACTTCTTCGTACTTCCCGATAAACTCGACCGCGTTCTTGACCTTGTGCTTGGCCGCTTTGGACAGCGACCAATACGGCTTGCCAAGCGCCTTGCGGATCGCGTTCACCAGAACGTTCAGCTTCATCGTGGTGACATAGGCCCAGTCACCAACAAAGGCGAGCCAGCGCTGCGAAAGCATAACCGCGTCAAACTCATCGCCGTGCAGCACCATCAGGCGCCGGCCATCGGCGGTCTCATGAAAAGCGGCGCGGCGGATTTCGATCCCGCCGAAGTTGAGCCCGGTGAACTGGCGAAACATCTCGTCGTGATTGCCCGGAATATAGACGATCCGCGTGCCGCGCTTAGCGCGTTTGAGGATGCGCCAGACGATATCGTTGTGCGCGGAGGGCCAATAAAACTTCTTCTTCAACCGCCAGCCATCGATAATGTCCCCCACGAGGTACATGGTCTCGCTATCCGTGTTGTCGAGAAAGTCGATCAGCATGTCGGCGTTGCAGCCTTTGGTGCCCAGATGCACGTCGCTGATCCAGATCGTGCGGAATTTGGCGCGCGCGTTGCCTTCAGGCTCAGGCGTCTTGGGTTCTGAAAGCGGAAGATTGGCGATGTTTCCACCGCTGAGCTCATCCTCGCTCAAATCCTTGGTCAGGTCGGACAACATAAAGTCAGACATGGCAAAAACCCTCGTCAACGCTCCTGATGCTGATGCGCCTGTGGCAGCCTTTTGTTACATCCGATTCACAGATGCATGACGGTTCTGCGTAAATCCACAGCTGTGTGCCTTTAATGTTGCATTGCAACATGACCATTCGCCAGTGCCAACCACACGGAAAAAGATATTCGGTTTGCGGGGACGACACAAGCCCTGCTCGGGTCAAAGCAGCCGATCCACCAGGTTGCAGTCAGCCGGCGACGCAGGCCGTTACTCGCCGAAGACTTCGAGCACGATCTTGCCAATATGTTCGCCCGCTTCCATCCGCGTGTGCGCAGCGGCGGCTTCGGCCAAAGGGAAGGTCTGGTCCATCACGGGCGCGAGCTTTTCGCTAGTAAAGAGCGGCCAGGCGTGTTCGGCGATTTCATCGGCAAGCGCCGATTTGAAAGCGTCGGAGCGCGGGCGCAGCGTCGAACCTGTCAACGTCAACCGCTTCATCATGATGAGCGGAATGAACAGCTCTGCCTTGGCCCCGCCGAGCACCGCGATCGTCACATGCCGTCCATCCTCCGCGAGGCATTGGAGGTTGCGCGGAACATAATCGCCCGACACCATATCCAGCACGACATCAACACCCTCGCCTTGGGTGAACGCCTTGACCTCTTCGACGAAGTCCTGATCGCGGTAGTTGATTGCCAGATCCGCGCCGATCTGGCGCGCGGCTTCGCATTTTGCCTCGTCTCCGCAGGTTGCGATCACGGTCATATCGAACGCCTTAGCGAGCATGATGGCCATCGTTCCGATCCCACTCGTCCCGCCATGGACAAGCAGCCGTTCGCCATCGCGCGCAAGGCCGCGCTCGAAGACGTTGTGCCACACGGTGAAAAGCGTCTCGGGCAAGGCGGCGGCGATCTTGAGCGGCATGGAATCGGGCACGCCCAGGCAATGCCCCCAGGGCGCAGCGCAATACTCCGCGTAGCCGCCACCCGGCGTAAGCGCGGCGACCCGGGCGCCGAGCATGGCAGGGGGTACGGCCGAGCCCACCGCAACGATCTCGCCCGCGACTTCAAGGCCCAGAATGGGCGAAGCGCCCGGCGGCGGTGGATAAGCGCCAGCGCGTTGGAGGCAATCTGGTCGGTTTACGCCCGCATAAGCGACCCGGATCAGGACATCTTCATCCTTTAGCGAAGGGATCGGAGCGTGTTCACGGGCTAGAACATCTGGGCCACCCGGTTCTGCGAAGCCCACGGCGTCCATCGTGTCAGGCCGATTTCCCAGCGGATTAGCGTTGCCCATCGGCCTAAAACCCCCCCTCTCGCGGACCAAAACTGATCGATTGTGGCTGCAGTCTGAAAACTTGAAAGGGCGAATAGCTCTCTCATGCATTGACAGCAAGCGGCTGCGCTTCGATGCTGCCATGGCGATGGATGATGATGAGCGCCCGAGTCTTGCAGGAGCCGCCGCCCAAGACGCTGCACACCGCCTAGGCCAAGAGGACCTGGGCCCTTACTCGCAAGATGAGCTGAACATCCGCTCCGCCCTCCTTGAAGCCGAACTCGCCCGCGTGCGAGCGCACCGCGACAAAGTCAGCGCACACCGAGCCGCAGCGGATGCGCTTTTTGGAGGGTCCAAGTCGTGATCTTTGTCTTTGCCCTTTCCCCGGGGTCGCAATTCATCGCTTCTGCCCCATATAGCTTGTCTACCTCTCCTTATGCTCCCGTTCGTGGAGCTTTCACCGCCCTGACATAAGGCTTGTTCATGCCCAGTTTTGCTCAGAATCTCGAACGCACCCTCCACAACGCGCTCAGCAACGCGTCGGAGCGTCGTCACGAATACGCAACGCTTGAGCACTTGCTGCTCGCGTTGATCGACGACGAAGACGCCGCGCAGGTGATGGCAGCGTGCGGGGTGGACCTGGCCGAACTGGGTGATGTGGTGAAGCAATATCTCGACCACGAATACCAGTCGCTAAAGTCCGAAGACAACGCCGACCCGCAGCCGACAGCCGGCTTCCAGCGCGTCATCCAGCGGGCTATCCTGCACGTCCAGTCTTCGGGCAAGGACACGGTAACGGGCGCGAACGTTCTGGTGGCGCTTTTCTCCGAACGCGACAGCTACGCCGTTTACTTCTTGCAGCAGCAGGACATGAGCCGCCTGGACGCGGTGAGCTATATCAGTCACGGCATCGGCAAGGGCGGCCGCCAGATAGAAAGCAAGAGCCCGCAGGGACAGGAAGAAGGCGCGGAGGAAACGGCCGAAAAGACCAAGGGCGACGGCAACAAGAAAGAGACCGCGCTCGACCAGTTCACCGTCAACCTCAACGCCAAGGCAGAAGCTGGCAAGGTGGATCCGCTTATCGGCCGCGGTCCCGAGGTCGACCGCACAGTCCAGATCCTGTGCCGCCGCTCAAAGAACAACCCGCTCTATGTCGGCGATCCCGGCGTGGGCAAGACCGCGATTGCCGAGGGCCTGGCACGCAAAATCGTCGAAGGCGATGTGCCGGAAGTGCTCGAAGAAGCGGTTATCTACTCGCTAGATATGGGCGCCCTGCTCGCCGGAACACGCTATCGCGGCGATTTTGAAGAGCGGTTGAAGCAGGTTGTCTCCGAACTTGAAGGTATGCCGCACGCCGTGCTCTTCATCGATGAGATTCACACCGTGATCGGCGCTGGCGCGACCAGCGGCGGGGCGATGGACGCCTCGAACCTGCTGAAACCCGCGCTGTCGGGCGGGACGATCCGCTGCATCGGCTCGACCACCTACAAGGAGTTCCGCAACCACTTCGAAAAGGATCGCGCGCTGCTGCGCCGGTTCCAGAAGATCGACGTGAACGAGCCGACGATCGAAGACACGATCAAAATCCTTAAAGGCCTGCGCAGCGCGTTCGAAGAGCACCACAATGTGAAATACACGCCCGACGCGCTCAAAACCGCCGTCGAGCTGTCGGCGCGTTACATCAACGACCGCAAATTGCCCGATAAGGCGATCGACGTGATCGACGAGGTTGGCGCGATGCAGATGCTGGTGCCGCCCAGCCGCCGCAGAAAGAAGATCACCGCCCGCGAAATCGAGCAAGTGATTGCGACCATGGCGCGCATCCCGCCCAAATCAGTGTCGAAAGACGATAAGAAAGCGCTGCAAAACCTCGATCGCGATCTTAAACACGTGGTCTATGGCCAGGATGAGGCGATTACGCGCCTCGCCACCGCGATGAAGCTATCACGCGCGGGTCTTCGCGATCCGGACAAGCCGATTGGCTCGTTCCTGTTCTCAGGCCCCACCGGCGTCGGTAAGACCGAGGTGGCGCGTCAGCTCGCCTCGATCATGGGGATCGAACTCAAACGCTTCGACATGTCCGAGTATATGGAACGCCACTCGGTCAGCCGCCTGATCGGCGCGCCTCCGGGCTATGTTGGCTATGATCAGGGCGGGCTGCTCTCCGATGCAGTCGATCAGAACCCGCTTTGCGTGCTGCTGCTCGATGAAATCGAGTAGGCGCACCCGGACCTGTTCAACATCCTGCTGCAAGTGATGGATAACGGCCGTTTGACCGACCATCACGGCAAAACGGTCGACTTCCGCAACGTCGTGCTGATCATGACGACGAATGCCGGCGCCGCCGATATGGCGCGCCAGGGCATCGGCTTTGGCGATGTGTCGAAGGAAGACGCCGGCTCCGAAGCGGTGAAGAAGATGTTCACGCCGGAGTTCCGCAACCGCTTGGACGCAATCGTGCCGTTTGCCTATCTCGGCAAGTCGACGGTCGCGCGCGTGGTCGACAAGTTCATCCTCGAACTCGAACTCCAACTGGCCGAGCAGAACGTCCACATCCAGTTCGACAGCGACGCGCGTTCGTGGCTGGCGGATAAGGGCTATGACAAGCTCTATGGCGCACGCCCGATGGGTCGTCTGCTACAGGATCGGATCAAACAGCCGCTCGCCGAAGAATTGCTGTTCGGCAAGCTCGCCGATGGCGGCGAGGTGCACGTCACGATCAAGGACGGCAAGCCAAGCTTCGAGCTCACGCCTGCACCGCCTAAAACGCAAAGGCGTCCGGGGTCAAAGCGCAAGCCTGCACCCAAGAAGCCAGCGGCGAAAAAAGTTGCGCCCAAGACAGACGATCCCAAGCCCGAGGAATCGGGAAGCGGCGCCAAAAGCTAGAGCTCGACCCTAGCCTTCGCCCCAAAAGTATGATTGAGGAGCCCCAGGTCATTGGCGACCTAAAGATCAGGGGCCCTTCATGTTTGCACGCACATTTTTCCTTGCCACCGCCGGTAGCGCGCTCGCTTTCGCCGCGCCTTTAGCCGCTGACCATCACACTGGCGAAAAGCCCTCTGAGACCGGCGAAAAGCACTTTACGGGAGCGGATATCTTCGGTCTTTCGGTGGCCGCCGATCCGCAGATCAGCCCGGATGGCAGCCAGATCGCCTATGTTCGGCGCACCAACGATATCATGATCGACAAGGCGGTCAGCTCGATCTGGCTGATCGATGTGGCGAGCGGCGCGGAAACCCCGCTTGTGACCGGGGCTGGCTTCCACGCAAGCCCGCGCTGGTCACCCGACGGCACGCGCCTTGCCTATATCTCGACCGAGAGCGGAGGCGGAGCCGAGCTGCATGTGCGCTGGATGGCTTCCGGGCAAAGCGCCAATATCACCGCGCTTGCTGAAAGCCCGGGCGGGATCGCTTGGTCGCCCGATGGCACGCAGATCGCCTATACGGCGCGCGTCGCCGGTACCGGCCTGACACTGGGCAAGCCGCCCGCAAAGCCCGAAGGTGCTAAATGGGGCAAGCCGCTCCAGATCATCGACAAGGTCACCTACCGCATTGATGGGGGCACCTATCTGAAGCCGGGCACGACACAGCTCTTTCTGGTAGATGCAACCGGCGGCGCGCCGCGTCAGCTCACCTTTGGTGAGTATTCGAACGGGGGCACGGTCGAGTGGACGCCTGATGGCAAAACGTTGCTCTTCACCGCCAATCGCAAGGAGAACTGGGAGCTCGAAGGGCAGGATAGCGAGGTCTATTCGCTCGACATCGCCAGCGGCACGATCACCGCGCTGACCGATCGCTACGGCCCGGACGCTGGCCCGCAAATCTCGCCCGATGGCAAGACCATCGCCTATGTTGGCTATGACGATGTCGGCAACGCCTTCGATCAGGCCAGCCTCTACACAATGAACGTCGATGGGACCGGCAAGAAGCTCCTCGCGGGCGACTTCCCCGCCAGCCCGGACGGCATGGAATGGAACGCGGCGGGCCTGTTCGTCAGCTTTGAACGCGATGGCGAGCATCGCGTCGCCAAGGTCAATCCCTCCAGCGGCGCGCCCACTCTGCTTGAGCCCCGTTTTGGCAGCACGTATTACGCTTTGCCGTACACCGGCGGGCAATGGTCGGTAAGCGAGGGCGGCGCGATTGCCTTCACCACGGCGAGCTCGGTTGCGCCGCCCGAGGTCGGCGTTGCGACCCGGCGCGGAACAAAGACGCTCACCTCGCTTAACGCGGTCAGCCTTGGCGCCAAGGTGCTCGGCCAAACCTTCGAATTGGACGTAACCGCCCCTGATGGCGTTAAGATACCGGCGTGGATCATGCTCCCGCCCGGATATGAGGAGGGCGACAAGGTCCCTACGATCCTCGAAATGCATGGCGGCCCCTACGCCGCCTATGGCCCGGAATTCTCGGTCGACTACCAGCTCTATGGCGCGGCGGGATACGCGGTACTGTTCACCAATCCCGGCGGCTCGACCGGCTACGGCGAAGAGTTTGCCGACCGGATCGAGGACAATTATCCCATAAGCAACCAAGCCGAACTGATGGCGGCGGTCGATGCAGCCATCGCAGCGGGTTACGCTGATCCGGACAACCTGTTTGTGACCGGAGGGTCAGGCGGCGGCATCCTCACCGCCTGGGTCGTAGGACAGACAGATCGCTTCAAGGCCGCCGCCTCGCACAAACCAGTGATCAATTGGACAACCATGGCGCTGATGGCGGACTTCTATCCGTTCTTTGGCAAATATTGGATGGGCGGTCAGCCCTGGGAGCGGCCCGAACACTATTGGTCGCGTTCGCCGCTTGCCGCAGCGGCCAACATCAAGACGCCCACTTTGGTGCTGGTGGGAGCGAACGATTACCGCACGCCGCGCAGCGAAGCGGAGCAATTCTACGGCGCGCTTAAGCTGCTGGGCGTCGACACCGCGTTGGTGGTGACACCGGATTCGAGCCACAACAACCTCACCCAATCGCCAAGTCAGCAGGCCGCGCGCACGGACAGCGTGATCGCGTGGTTCAACAAGTACCGCACCGATACTGACGAAGAGGCGACCGAAACCTCCGAGTGATGGGAACGGGCGCGCTTGCACGGGGATTTCATCCTCTATGAGCGCGCCGTTTTCCTGGATCCGCCCCGCACCCTGGGGCGTGCATATCGTCCCAGCGGATTGCTGGGTCGATCCGGGACGCGCGGTCGACAAGGCGCTCGTCACACACGGCCACGCGGATCACGCGCGCGGTGGGCACGGTGCGACCATCGCCACTCCGGCAACGCTCGCCATAATGGAGCTGCGCTACAACACACGCGAAGGCGCGGTGCCCGTAGAGTATGGCGAGACGATCCGTCTGGCTGGCGGCGTTGAGGCGACATATGTTCCAGCCGGGCATGTCCTGGGCTCGGCGCAAATCCTTCTCGAGCACGCGGGTGAGCGCGTGATCATCACCGGCGACTATAAACGCCGCCCCGATCCGACTTGCGCCCCCTTCAAAGTCACGCCTTGCGATATCTTTATTACGGAGGCGACATTTGGCCTTCCGGTGTTCGCGCATCCACCGATCGAAGAGGAAATGGCCAAGCTTTTGGCCGCGCTTTCAGAACATTCCGATCAGTGCGTGCTCGTCGGCGCTTACGCGTTGGGAAAGGCTCAAAGGGTGATCGCAGAGCTGCGTTTGGCGGGCCATCAGGACACGATCTATCTCCACGGCGCGATGGAGAAGATGTGCCGGCTCTATGAGGAGCACGGCGTGGACTTAGGTGAGCTTCGCCTCGTCGCCGATCACACCAAAGAAGATATGCGCGGATCCATCATCATCGCCCCGCCTTCTGCGCTGAGCGATCGCTGGTCACGTCGGCTGCCCGACCCGATCACCGCAATGGCATCGGGGTGGATGCGGGTGCGGCAGCGCGCGCGGCAACGCGGAGTGGAGTTACCTTTGGTGATCTCCGACCACGCCGACTGGAACGAACTCACTCAGACCATCGCCGAAGTGGACCCGGCCGAAACATGGATCACCCATGGCCGCGAGGAAGCCCTGCTGCGCTGGTGCGAGCTCAATCAACGCCGCGCGCGAGCGCTCGCTTTGATCGGGCGAGAGGATGAAGATGACTAGGCGCCCTCAACAAAGAGGGAGCGGCCTAGGCGGTGAGCGCCTCAAGGTCTGCCTTGACCGCAGCGATGATTTCATCGGTGACCACACCGGCCGACCATGGCTGAAGCTCGATCAGGCTCATGCCCTTGAACTGGCCATAAGCGGGATGCTCGTCAATTCCGGGAATGTGCTTGAGCAAGACTTCAGCCGTCGCCTCTGTCGCCATCAGTTCTTCGATCGAGTTGTCGATGGTCAGCTGCGTCGCGGGCGCTTCCGCGACGGGAGCTTCGGCGTCCTCGGCCAAAGTTGGGGAGACCGCGCCCAGAAGAGCGACAGCGGCGGCGAGTGCGGTGGCTTTCATCAGTTCAATTCCCTTCCTGGACACGGGATAGTTGGATATCTTCGTCGGTTTAAACCTTCTGCCGAGCGGCGCAAGCCGGGTTGTGCGAGCGCTTTTGTGGGTGCCCGATTGTGAACCGGTTCTCGGAGTTGCTGGACGCGCTCGTCTATACGACAAGCCGCAACCGCAAGCTGGCTTTGCTAAAGGCCTATCTTTGCGAAGTGCCCGATCCGGATCGCGGCTGGGCGCTCGCAGCGCTGGCGGGTGGGCTGGACTTTCCGGCGGTCAAAGCCTCCACCATTCGCAATCTCGTCATGGAGCGCGTGGACCCTGTTTTATGGTCGCTCAGCCGCGACTTTGTCGGCGATACCGCTGAAACGGCGAGCCTCCTATGGCCCGATCCGGTCAAAGCTGTACACGGCGAGCCGCCAAGCGTCGGTGAGACGGTCGAGCTGCTCTTCGGAATGACTCGCGCAACCGCGCCGAAGGATTTCGCCCAGCTGCTTGACCGCCTCGATTCCTCAGGCCGCTACGCGCTGATAAAGCTCGCAACCGGCGGCATGCGCATCGGCGTTTCCGCGCGGCTCGCCAAAACGGCCTTCGCGCAGGCTTTTGACGTCAGCGTCGAAGATGTCGAGGAGTACTGGCACGCCCTGGAGCCGCCTTACGCGGAGCTCTTCGCCTGGGGCGCCGACGGGGCGGACCCTCCCGACGTTTCAAACCGCCCGCTCTTCCGCCCCTTTATGCTCGCGCATCCACTCGAGGACACGGCCTTGGATCTGAAAGACTACGCCGCCGAGTGGAAATGGGACGGGATACGCGTACAATTGGTGCGCGTGGCGGGCGAGACGCGCCTCTATTCGCGATCAGGCGACGATATATCGGCCACATTCCCGGAATTGCTCGACGTCCTTCCGGTGGAAGCCGTTCTGGACGGCGAATTATTGGTCCGCGGCGCGGCGCAAGGCGGTGCAAAGGGCGGCGCGGCGAGCTTCAACGCCTTGCAGCAGCGGCTTGGGCGCAAGACCGTCTCGAAGAAGATGCTGGCCGAACGCCCGGCCTTCGTGCGGCTCTACGATTGCCTGATCCTTGAAGGCGAAGACCTCCGCCAGCGGCCTTGGCAGCAGCGCCGCGACCGTCTCGAGGGACTTATGGAACGCCTCCCAGCGTCCCATTTCGACCTCTCAAGCCTCGTAGAGGCGCGCGACTTTGAGCATCTTGCTGAGATCCGTGAAGGCACACGCGACGACGCAATCGAAGGACTGATGCTCAAACGCCGCGACAGCGCTTATATTCCTGGGCGAAAGGTCGGCTTGTGGTACAAGTGGAAGCGCGATCCGCTGTTGATCGATTGTGTGCTGATGTATGCGCAGCGTGGGAGCGGCAAACGATCGAGCTTCTATTCGGACTATACGTTTGGCTGCTGGGACGGCGATCCCGATCGGGGCGCGGAGTTGTTGCCGGTGGGCAAGGCCTATTCCGGCTTCACCGACGCCGAGCTCAAACAACTCGACAAGCTTGTGCGCCAAACAACACTGAACCGCTTTGGCCCGGTGCGCGAGGTCGAGCGCACACTGGTCTTCGAAGTGGCCTTCGACAGCGTGCATCCCTCGAAGCGCCATAAGTCTGGTCTGGCCATGCGCTTCCCGCGAATCCACCGCATTCGTTGGGATAAGCCAGTGCACGAAGCGGACCGGATTGACTCCTTAAGGGCGCTGATCTCCAGTTAAGTTGCATTTCGAAACTTGATTGCTATCTGGGGTCCATCACGGCCCTGGGAGAGACCTCATGAACACCAAAGACCTGCTCGTCACCACCCAACGCAACATGCTCGGCACGCTCAAGGGCCTGCTCGCCAAAGCCGCCGCGGATGAGCGTGGCGACGGCTTGCTCCAAGCCAAGCTGGCTGACGATATGCACCCGCTTGCCGTGCAAGTTCGCTTCCTGTGCAATATGGTCGGGGAGGCAATAGAGCGCGTGGCGGGAATTGATTTCACGTCGAACGAAGATGATCCCACCACACTCGCCGAGGCGCAAAACCGCATCGACGCCACGCTTGAAAGTCTTGCCAGATGGGAGGAGCTGGACTTTGCCGCCGACGACGCCGCGCTAGAGCTCGATCTGACCAACGGTATGGTCTTCGACATGACCACGTCCAGCTACGCACGCGACTGGTCGGTGCCGCAATTCTATTTCCACGTGATGGCGGCCTATGCGATCCTGCGCAAAGAGGGGATAGAAATCGGGAAAGCCGACTTCGTGCCACACATGTTTCAGTACATCCGCCAGCCGGCAGGCTGAGGCCGCTAGTCGGCTGGCTTGATCGAGGTGACAAAGCTCATTTTGTTGCCGTCAGGGTCGCGGGCGTAAGCACCGTAAAAGTCAGGGCCATAGATCGGCCTGGGGCCCGGCGCGCCTTCATCGCTACCGCCATTCGCGAGCGCGGCGGCGTGGGCCGCGTCCACCGATGCTGGGCTGGCGGTGAAGAGGCCGGCAGTGTGGCCGTTGCCAGGCTCCGCGGCCTTTTCGTTCTGTGGCTTCGTGATCCACACCAGAAACCCATCAGCGAACTTGTAGGCGAAGGTCATCCCTTCGTATTCGAACGCAAACTCAGCGCCGAGCGCTCTCATCACCGGATCGTAGAAGCGTCGCGATCGATCCAGATCGTTGGAGCCGAGTGTGATGTACATCTCAGTCATGCGCTAATCCCTCGCCCTAGTCATCGCCGCTTCCACGGCGGCCTTATGATCCTTAGCGTTGTGCGCGTAGTGGGCGACACCCATTTTCATACCCATGATCGCCGCATCGGTGAGGTCTTTGAGTTTTTTCGCCGGGCGGCCGGCCCACACTTCGCGGTCGCCAATCACTTTGCGCTCGGTCAGCATCGCGCCAGCGCCCAGCATGGCGTCCGAGCCAATCACCGATTTGTTCATCGCGATCGCGCCCAGACCCACAAAGCCGCGATCGCGGATCGTGCAGCCATGAACCATCGCCATATGGCCTATGAGCACATCATCACCAACGATCAGCGGAGAGCCTTCATCATCACCGGGGCGCGGCGGGTCGCAGTGGAGGACGCTGCCATCCTGAATATTGCTGCGCTGGCCAATGCGGATTGTAAAGACATCCGCGCGCACCACACAATTGTACCAAATCGAAGAGCCCGCTCCGATCTCGACATCGCCGATAATTGTACAGCCGGGCGCAATGAAAGCGGTTTCGTGGATCTTGGGCGTCTTGCCATGGATCGGAATGATATTCACTCCGGGAAACCGGGTTTTGAGATCAGTGGTCATGGTCTGCTCTTCCATGTTTCGCGCGTTAAGGCGTATTGAATGGCGGGGTTGTCGCTAGGGCCAAAAGCGGGATCGGTGAAGTCGAGATCTTGGCGCCGCTCCATTCCGAGCTTTTCCATCAGCTTCCAACTGCCGATATTGCGGAGGCTGGTGAGCGCAACGACATGCGGCGCGCCAATCCGGCCAAACGCCCAGTCGATCACGGCCACCATTGCTTCATGAGCGTAGCCGCGACGCCAACGGTCTTCGCGAATGAGCCAACCCACTTCGTGGTCGCCTTGATTGGGAGCGGCCGGGTGATCGACTTGTTTGATACCCGCATGGCCGACAAGGTCGCCGGTCGTCTTCTCAATCATCATAAGAAAGCTGAAGCCATACTGCGCGTAGAGCGCCATGCCCTTGGCGTGCTTGGCCTCGATCTCATGGAGTTGTTTCACACCGCCCAGATGCTCCATCACCGCAGGCGTGTTGAGCACACGGTCCTGCAAGGCCGCGTCGCCTTCGCTGATCGCGCGCAGGATCAGCCGCTCGGTTTCGAGGACAATATCACCCACAGGCTTAGCCGATAAAACTGGCGCGATGCATGGTCCACGCCGTGCGGGTGATCGAATAGACAATGGCGTCCCCGTAATCGGCGTTCCAGAACGTGTCTTCGAAATCGAGCTCGGGGCGCCGCTTCATGCCAAGGCGCTTCATAAGACCCCAACTGCTGCTGTTCTCTTCGACCGTGATGGCGATGGTTTCATCCGCGCCAAATCTTCCGAAGGACAGATCCAATGTGGCGATCGCGGCTTCCTTTGCGTATCCTTTGCCCCAGGCGTGTTCGCCCAAGCGCCAGCCGGCTTCCATCATGCCGAAAGGGCCGTTCTTATCGGTGCACAGTTTTAGGCCGCAAAAGCCCAGGATCGCTCCGTCTTCCTTGCGTTCCACGGGCCAGAAAGTGTGCCCGAATTCGCGCGCGAACCCCTCCCAGCGCAGCTGCATCGCGTCCATGCCCTCTTCATCAAGCAAACCGACCAGCCACTGCATGACCGCAGGGGTGTTGGTGGCTTCCCAGAAGGGCGCCCAGTCCTCCTCTCGCCAATCGCGCAGGATGAGGCGCTCGGTCTCATGGTAGAAGGAGGGCCAGTCGTCAGCCATCATGGCTAGCCATTGAGAAGCTTGGCGGCGATCGGGGCGTGGTAGGTCAGGACGCCGCTGCACCCGGCGCGCTTGAACGCGGTCAGGGTCTCCAGCACCAGCGCATCACGATCGCCCGTGCCAACGGCCGCCGCCGCCTCGATCATCGCGTATTCGCCGCTGACTTGGTAGGCAAAGACCGGCACATCGACATGGTCGGCCACTGCCTTGGCGACGTCGAGATAGGCCAGCCCCGGCTTCACCATCACGCTGTCGGCCCCTTCAGCCACGTCCATCTCCACCTCGCGCAAGGCTTCTTGAATGTTGCCTGGGTCCATCTGGTAGCTCTTCTTATCGCCCTACAGCACTCCGCCAGCCCCCACCGCGTCGCGGAACGGCCCGTAAAACACACTCGCGTATTTCGCGGCGTAGCTCATGATCTGAACGTTGTGATGCTCGCCCATTTCGAGCGCCATGCGGATCGCGCCGACGCGGCCGTCCATCATGTCGGACGGGGCGATAATATCCGCACCTGCATTCGCCTGATTGAGCGCCTGATCGACCAGCACCGCCACAGTTTCGTCGTTCAGGACATAGCCGTTCTCATCCAGCAAGCCATCCTGCCCATGCGCAGTGTAGGGATCGAGCGCGACGTCGGTCAGCACGCCGATATCATCGCCGCACGCATCCTTAATCGCGCGGATCGCGCGGCACATCAGATTGTTAGGATTAAGCGCTTCGGCGCCGTCATCCGAGCGGCGCTCGGCTTGCGTGTTCGGGAACAGCGCCACCACCGGCACGCCGAGCGCCACCGCCTCTTTGGCGCGCGCGACGATCCCATCGATGGACCAACGCGAAACGCCGGGCAGGCTCGCGATGGGTTCCTCAACGCCTTCTCCTTCGGTGATGAAGAGCGGCCAGATCAGATCGGCCGGGGTCAGCACCGTTTCGCGGTGCAGCGCGCGGCTCCAGGCGGTCGCGCGGGTGCGGCGAAGGCGAGTGTTGGGATAGCGTCCAGTCATGCGGACGCAGGTAGCCGTAAAGGTATGAGCCTTGCAATAATGACGGTGGAACGCGCGTCAAAGAGATGTGGCTTCGATCTTCTCGATCTCGCGGATGGGTTCTTCGATTTCGGTTTGGAGTGTTTCAAGCTCCTCAAACGCAGCGCCCACTTCGATTTCCTTAAGCGCAATAAGTTTGCGCTTAAAGTCGATCAGTTCGGTGCCCGCCAAGGTCGCGCGGGTTACAAATTTAACGCTGGCGGGATTGATCGCCTTGCCGTTGCGGTACATCTCATAGTGCAGGTGGGGGCCTGTGGAGAGCCCAGTCGACCCTACATAGCCAATAACCTGACCCCGTTTGACATACTCTCCAGAGCGAACCGCCATACGGCTCATATGGCAATAGCGCGTCGCAAGGTTGCCGGGATGGTCGATCTTCACAGTGATCCCGCATCCGCCCGCGCGCCCTGCGGAAACAACACGACCATCGGTTACAGCAACAATTGGTGTGCCTCGCCGCGCTCGAAAATCCATCCCGGCGTGCATGCGGCGATAGCCGAGGATTGGGTGGCGACGCATCCCGAAGCCTGACGAAATTGCGCCGGGAACCGGCCGCGCCAATCCACTGCGCTCCTCGCCAGCGCCAGAAGCTTCGTAAAAACGCCCTTCGCGGCCCCAACGCATCAACTCATTCTTGGGCACGCCGCCTCGATCAATTCCTGCGTACAGCAACTGCCCGGCTTGCCGCTCCCCGGTGGCAGCGCGGCGATAGGCGAGAATAATGTCAAACTCATCACTGCTGCGCACTTCGCGGTTCATGTCAATCTGGCCGTCGAGCGCGCGCAGATAGTCCTGAACCGCGCTGGCTGGGACTCCAGCGGCGCGCATCGAGCGGTACAAGCTGGTCCCCACCGTGCCGCGCACACGAAGCGGGGTGTCATCGACGCGGATAGCGTTGCGCTCCAAGACCAAGGACCCAATCGGATTGCCGAGCTCATCGCGGCGCTCGCGATCGATCTTAAGCTCCAGATCAAAGCGGGCGCGGAACTTGAGCGCGTCCAAGGGTCGGTTCGAGCTCTGATCCGGGCGGCGGCCCAAAACGAGGTCCATCGTGGTGCCAGGCTCGATATCGCTGATCGGAATGGCTTGGCGTACTAACGCGCTGACCCGGTCAATATCGCTGACCGAAACGCCCGCGCGGCGCAGCATGCTGGCAAAGCTGTCACCAGCTGCAAGGGTGGAGACGATCTCTATTCGCGGACGCTCTGGCGCGCTTGCGAGCGGGATCACCGCATCGGTCGGTGCCATGCGCTGACCAGTATCCGCGCCAAGCCCCAACGGAGCGATCGCGCGGCTGCGGAATTCACTTTGCACAGCGGCGTCCTGAGGCATGGCGGGACGCGCCTCAAGCGGCGTCAGGTCTGGCCAGAACATCAGCGCCACCGCGCCCAGTGCCACCATCGTCACCAAGCCGCGAAACCAGCGCGGGCTACCGATGTTCTCGGCAAGATCCGGCGCCAGATCGAACCGGTCCAACCATGTTGTGGTGCCCAGCTTCCACTCGTCGTAACGATCACTCCAACCGCGCACACGGGCCAGGACCTGCCGTCTTACCTTCTCTGAGCCGGACGGCGGCGCAACGCGCTGTGAATTTTTCAGATAGCCGGCAAAGGCACCGGGGTCATAGGGCCGCTCTAGCCCAAGACGCCCGTCAGGGTTCGCTCGGCTCGGCCTTATGTGTTTGAAGTTACCCGCTTGGTCCACAGTGTCCTGCTCGATCGATTGCGTCAACGATTTGACGCTGCGTCTGGCCGGAAAGTCTAGCGCCTCATAGTAAAGTTGGGCTTAAGCATCGACCAGCCGAGTCTGCGCTGCGATAAGGTGTTGTACGTAGGGATGCCGATCTATCCTCCACCCCCTGTTGCCCCCGCTGTCGAAGACTGACAATGTCGAGTGCGTGACCCCTTCCTTTTCCGACATAGCCGCGTCCGGACCGGTTTCTGGACCGGTGCGGGCGGTGCTTGGGCCTACCAACACCGGTAAGACGCATCTCGCGATTGAGCGGATGTGTGCGCATTCGAGCGGCATGATGGGGTTTCCGCTGCGCCTGCTGGCGCGCGAGGTGTATGACCGGGTGCGGGCGATCAAGGGGGATGATCAGGTCGCGCTAATCACCGGCGAGCAACGGATTGAGCCACCGGGCGCGCGCTATTTCTGCTGCACGGTCGAGGCGATGGACCGCGTCGGAGGCGGCCACGCCTTTGTCGCTTTGGACGAGGCGCAAATCGGGGCGGATCCCGAACGCGGCCATATCTTTACGGATCGGTTGCTCCACGCTCGGGGACGCGAGGAGACGATGATCTTGGGCTCGGCCACACTAGAGCCGATTGTCAAAGCGCTGATCCCCCGGGCCGAACTGGTCGGGCGACCGCGTTTCTCCACCCTCACCCATTCCGGCGAGACCAAGCTGTCGCGCTTACCGCCGCGCAGCGCGGTCGTCGCTTTCTCAGTCGAGCAGGTCTACGCTATGGCCGAGGCGCTGCGGCGCTTTCGCGGCGGCGCGGCTGTGGTGATGGGGGCTTTGTCGCCCGAGACCCGCAACAAGCAGGTCGACCTGTTCCAGAATGGTGAGGTCGATTACATCGTCGCCACCGATGCGATTGGCATGGGGCTCAACCTTGATTTGAACCATGTCGCCTTTGCCGCGCTCACCAAATTCGACGGCAAACGCAAACGCCGCCTCACCCCGTCTGAAATGGCGCAAATCGCCGGGCGCGCAGGCCGCCACCAGCGCGACGGCAGTTTTGGAACACTGACTGGCGGGGGCACACGGTCGGGCGCACCCTTGGAATTCTCCGAAGAAGAGATTTTCGCGATCGAAGAGCATAAGTTTGCGCCGCTCACCAAACTCTATTGGCGCGAGGCGGAACCGCGTTTTGACGCGCTCAAAGCGCTGATCGGCGATCTGGAGCACCGCCCCCGCCACGACGTGCTCAAAGGCGCGCCGCAAGCGATTGACCTTGCCGTGCTCAAGCGCCTCGCCGAAGAGCCGCTGGCCGAAACGGTTCGCGGATCGGGTTCGGTGCGGCGCTTCTGGGAGGCCTGTTCGCTGCCCGATTTCCGGCAGGTGGGCGTTGATCCGCACGCGCGCTTTGTCGCGCGGCTGTGGGAGGACTTACAAGGCGGCTATCTGGGCGCCGACTTCGTGGCGGCGCGCATCGCCGAGCTTGACCGCACCGGCGGCGACATCGACACGCTGCAAGGCCGGATCGCCGCGATTCGCTCGTGGGCGTATATCTGCCAGCGCCCCGATTGGGTGTTGGCCCGCGACGAAATGGCGGCCCGTGCGCGCGCAGTGGAGGCCAAGCTCTCCGACGCTCTGCACGCGCGGTTGACCGAAAGATTTGTGAACCGAAGGACGACGATACTGATGAAATCGCTGGGACAGGACGCAGGCGCCTTGCCCGTCAATCTCGAAGACGATGGACGGGTCACGGTCGAAGGCGAAGTCATAGGGCGGCTTGACGGGTTTCGGTTCTCGGTCGACCCGAACGCGACCGTGGCCGATCGCAAGATGCTGCTGGCTGCGGGTGAGAAAGCCATGCCCGGCATCCTCACTAAGCGCGCCCATTGGCTGCTGAGCGAGGCGGGCTTGGCCGAATTGGAGATCGCGAAAGGCGCAGTGCAGTGGCGGGGCCGCACCTTGGCCGAAATCGCCATGCCCGACGATTTCGTAGCGCCGCGCCTTACGTTGGCACGCGAGATTTCGATGCTTCCCGATGGCCCCCGCGCCAAGTTGGAAGACGGACTCACAATGTGGCTGACCGCCAAGCTTGAGCCGCTCGAGCCGTTACGCAAGCTCGCCGAAGCTGCGCAAGACCCGCAAGCGGGCAGCCAAGCGCGCGCTTTGCTGATCACGCTGATCGATGCGCGCGGGGTCGTGAGCCGCGAGAAAGCGGGGCTGGAACATCTGCCCAAGGAGATGCGTCCCTTCCTGCGCAAACTCGGCGTGACTTTCGGCGCGCTCGACATCTTCGCGCGCGATCTGCTCAAGCCCGCGCCGCGCCAGCTGCTGCGCGCGCTCGCGCTCGACACCCGGCCGCTGGAGCCCGCTATGCTCTCGACCCTTCCCGAGGCCAAGCGCCTGCCCGCCGGCTATCGCCCAGCCGGAAGTCAAGCGATCCGCGTTGACCTCGCCGAGAAGATTCTGCGCGCAGCCTTTGACATCCGCGCCAAGGCCAATGAAGCCCATCAAGCCGCGCAAAAGGACCTGCCCAAAGAGCGCAAAACCCGTCAGGCGCGCTTCAAGGTCGACTTTGCGCTGGCGGTGTCCATCGGGCTCGAAGCTGACAACGCCGCCCGCCTTCTGGGAAGCGCAGGTTTCCGGCTTCAGCGCGCGCGCAAGCTTGCCGAGGGCGTGTTTGGACCTCCGGCGCCCGACACCTGGACCTGGCGCCCCCGACGGGCCGATGAAAATCCGCGCCGCGGTCGCGGGCAGCGCAATAAGCGCGAGGCGCAAGGGAAAGGCGCGAGCCGGCACAAGGGCGCAAACATGGAACCGCGTAAGGCGCCGATGAACAAGGGTCGTTCGACAAGCCGTCCGTCCCGGGAACCCGACAACGGGCCCGCCCGCGCAGGAGGTGCGTTCGACGCGCTGGCGGATTTGCTTGGCGAATGAGCGGAAGTGAAGGCGAGGTCCCCACGCTCAGAATCGACCGCCTGCTCGTTTACTTGCGCTTCGCCCGAACCCGCTCGGTCGCGCGCAACATGATCGAAGGCCGCACTTTAAGGCTCAACAGAAAACATGTGCAGCGTGTTAGCGAAAATGTCGGTATTGGAGACGTGCTCACGGTCGCGATAGGCGGCGACGTTCGTGTGATCGAGGTCATCGCGTTGCCAACGCGCCGGGCCTCGCCAGCTGGAGCTAAGACTTTCTACCGTGAACTGTCGCGCAACCTGTAGTGAAGACTGGCAACTTGACGAAAGGGCCAAAATCACCATAGCAGCGCGCCTCAGGATGCCGCGCGCCGGACAACTGTTTAACCGCATGAAAGCCTCTCAATGACTTACGTCGTCACCGATGACTGCATCAAATGCAAATACACCGACTGCGTTGAAGTGTGTCCGGTCGACTGCTTCTATGAGGGTGAGAACATGCTGGTGATCAATCCCAGCGAATGCATAGACTGCGGCGTTTGTGAGCCCGAATGCCCAGCTGAGGCAATCTTACCCGACACCGAGAACGGTTTGGAAAAGTGGCTCGAACTCAACACAAAGTTCTCCGCCCAGTGGCCCAACATCACGAGCCAGAAGGACCCGCCTGAGGACGCTGATGAGTGGAAGGGGGAGCCCGATAAATTCGAAAAAAACTACAGCCCGGAACCCGGAGAGGGTGACTAAGCTGGGCCGGATTGGCTATTGGGACGTCACGCGCTCAAGCAGCGTCTCCACATTTTCTATCAACCCACGCGCGTCTTCTCGGGTCTTTGGGTTGTCATCGTCTCGCAGTGTGGCCTCAAACCACTCGAGCGCCTTTCGAAGATCCTTCGGCCGCAGAACTGTCTCTCCATCCTTTTGGCTATACCCTCGCCGCGCGTGGATTAGACCCACTTGAAACGCTGCATCGGGCCGGCCCCATTGATAGGATCGCTCAAACCACTTGCGCGCTTCTTCGTCGTCGGCGGGCACTCCATCACCCTTCTGATGGATCTGAGCCAAGAGAAAGGCCGCGTTGCGTTGCTCTTGAACCACTGCCTGCTCGAACATGAAGCGGGCCAACTCCGGATTGCGCTCCGTGCCAATTCCCATCAGGAGGTAGCCCCCATAATCGGTCTGCGCGTTCGCATCCCCGGACACGGCTGATAGGCGGCACAATCGCAAGCCTTCTGAGGCGTCCTGCGCTCCGCCCTCGCCCTTGATTAGCATATTGCCGTAGGCGCAAATGGACTGCTGGTAACCAGCCTCGGCGGCGCGTCGATAAAGAGCGCGCGCCTTGGCGAGATCCTTGGGCCAGCCGCCGCCAAACTCGTAGCAATTGGCAAGGTTGTGAAGGCCATCCGCCCGCCGGCCGCCAAGCCGCAAAAAGTAACCACACGCGCGACCCCGATCGCGCTGGGCCCCCGCCACGCCGAAAGCAAAGATCTCGCCTAACATCTCGAGCGCGCTGTCATCGCCCTCATCCGCCAGGCGCTCGAGTTCGCGAATGACCTTATTCTGGTCTTCTGGGTTTGTATCGTCGAACACTGCGGCCACGTTGGCCGACATTTCCGACATATAGCGCTGCTCCGGGATTTGTATCGGCGCGACCACGGTTTGAGCGAGAAGAAAGGCGAAGATGGAACATTCTCCCGCTTGGTTTGACCGTTCTGCAGACCCTCTCGCTGCGTTGCAACACAAGTGACTCGCAATTTTGTTGCGATTGTGTTATATAATGGTGCGACCGCGCCATGAAGATTGGCGCTAAGGACAGAAAATAGAAAGGTCACTCACCAACAGCGAAATCGGGGATGAGTTTCCGACCAGCGAATCTGCGCCTGCAATTGGCAGAAGCAGCCTCGCGGTACGAGCCTCCTTTTGCGCGGCATTCCGGTTTAAGGACTGACCCGCGCCTCCCGTTATATCGCCCCCGGTGCGTGCGAAAAGAAAGGAATACGAATGGCTTCGAGCGTGAATGCTTTCACCGTCGGCGACTATGTAGTGTATCCCAAGCATGGGGTTGGCCGGGTGATCGAACTACAAAGCGAAGAAATCGCCGGAATGCAGCTCGAGCTCTACGTTCTGCGGTTCGAGAAAGAGCGGATGACTCTACGCGTTCCAGTCAACAAGGTTGAATCGATCGGTATGCGCAAGCTGTCGTCCGACAAGACGCTTAAAGAAGCCATGGAGACGCTCAAAGGGAAGCCGAAAGTCAAGCGCACCATGTGGTCGCGCCGCGCGCAGGAATATGAGGCGAAGATCAACTCTGGCGACCTCGTTTCAATCGCCGAAGTCACTCGCGACCTGTTCCGCCCCGACGACCAGCCTGAGCAAAGCTATTCGGAGCGTCAGATTTTTGAGGCCGCCTCAAGCCGCCTTGCCCGCGAACTTGCGGCGATGGAAGAGACCGATGAGCCGACAGCGCTTGAGAAAATCCTTGATGTGCTGCGCGAGCATGCACCGCAGTATTATGAGAGCGTGGAGGAGAGCTAAGCGCTCACATAACGAGATCGAAAAAGGGCTGCTTTTGCGGCCCTTTTTTGTTGAACGGTCTGTCTGTGCGCTTGGTCGAATTGCCGCCCTTGCAACACGGCCCTAGGTGTATTAGCTTGGCAATACGCCTTGGTTTCACTGAGTTGTTGGAGGGAAGTTCGATGAAGAAGCAAGTGGCCGATCGCGCCTCGCAAGCGCGGATGCGCAATTGGGTGAGCTCCGCAAGCGCTATTGCGGCAAGCCTGGCACTCACGGGCTGTATCAATCTGGGAGGTGGGTTTTCCGGCGTTCCGCTTGATGAAATCGACACCGGATCCAGCGCACCGGTCGAATTCGCGCTCGCTGGACCCGATGACGTTTTTCTGACCGTCGGTGAGCAACTGGATATCCAGGTTGAAGGAGACGAAGCGGTTCTGGCCGATCTGCGCTTCAAACTCGACGGCGACACCCTAGGAGTTGGCCGAGAAAGCGATTGGATGGACAGCAAAGGCAAAGCGATTATTCGCGTGACTATGCCGGCGCCGCGCAGTCTCTCTCTGGCGGGCAGCGGCGATATCGATTCCGAAACCCTTGCAAGCGACGCTGAGATATCGGTAGCCGGATCGGGAAAGGTGACAATTGCCACCGTCGCCGCCGATGATCTGGACGTCAGTGTCGCGGGCTCCGGCTCGCTAACCGCCAGCGGCACCGCAAGGTCCCTGGATATTAGCATTGCCGGTTCGGGAGACATTAACTTCGCAAACCTCAAAGTGGACGACGCTGAAATCTCAATCGCAGGTTCTGGCGATGTTGAACTTGCATCAGACGGCCGTGTAGAGGCATCGATCGCTGGCTCGGGAGACGTGCGCGTCGCGGGCAACGCCACCTGCCAATCGAGCGCGATGGGCTCCGGCACCGTCACCTGTCGACCAAGCGCCCAAACCGCCGAGGCAACCCAAACCGCTGGCGAGGAAGCTGCGTCCACAGAGTAAGTGCAGGCCCTCAACAAACGGCGAAGTTGACCTTGCCATCGCGGGTTTGAGCGGCGACAAGACGGGCATGATACGAGTCCACCCCTTACTCGTTTGCGTTGCTGGCCTAACCTTGTCCGGCTGCGTGGCGCGAACGGCCGTCAACGTTGTCACCGCGCCGGTCAAGTTGACCAGCAGCGCGGTCGATGCGGTTACAACAAGCCAGTCAGAGGCGGACGAAAAGCGGGGTCGAGACATTCGAAAGCGCGAGGAAGAACTCGAAGACCTCGAGAAGAAGTATGAAAAGCAGCTGAAGCGGTGCCGTGAGGGAGACCGCCGAGACTGTGACAAAGCCAAGCTACCGCAGGCCGACATCGAAGAACTAAAACGGCGTTTGCCCGCGGGTTCTTCGGACTAAGTCTGGCTTGGCGGGCTTGCTGCGCGCTTCAGACGATCGTTGATTGCGCGTCCCACCCCCTCGATCGGCACCGACGCCACCGCAATGCGAGGTTTGTCCGAGGCTGCGCCCTGGTGCAAACAGTCGTAAAGGCGCGCGGCGGCCTCGCTGAGATCGCCAGCCGGCGACAGCGAGCAATCGCCTGATAAGGCTCCAAATCCTATAAAGAACTCGTCTTGCGCAACTTCGGTGGCGTCAAGACGCACCGGTTTGCCCGGCGCGTAATGGCTGGAGAGCTGACCCGGCGCTTCGATGTGTCTTGCCGGGCCATGATCGACAGACGGCGCGGCCAACGCACCGCGTTCGACCGGACCCGCTCGTAATTCTTCCCAAGACCGATCCGCACGCAGCGCAAAGATACTCGATTCCAAGCCCGCCGAAGTGGGTCCGGCGTCAAGCACCATGTGGATCCGCCCATTGAGGGAGGTCATGACATGCTCGGCCGTGGTGGGACTGATAAAGCCGGAGCGGTTGGCCGAGGGCGCAGCGATCGGAAAGTCGACCGCCCTTAAGAGCGCCTGCATCACCGGATGCGCGGGCGCTCGCACCGCCAGAGTTGGTAAGCCCGCCGTCACCGCGACCGCCAGTTGCGCGTCGCTTTTACGCGGCAAAACCATCGTGAGCGGCCCGGGCCAATAGCGTGCGGCTGCGGCGTCCGCCGCCTCGCTCCACTCCACCAGATCCCTTGCGCCGTGGGCGTCGCGCACATGAACGATCAACGGATTGAAGCTGGGTCGGCCTTTCGCCGCATAGATGCGCGCCACCGCGTTATCGCTGTCCGCGCGCGCGGCGAGGCCGTAGACGGTCTCGGTCGGCACGGCGACGAGGCCGCCTTCTTCCAAGATTTGGGCCGCACGCGCGATTCCATCCGCGCCCGCTATGACCACTTCCGTAACGTTCTTGCCGCTCATGCCGTGTGCGCTATAGATTGCGGCCAGCAGAGCCAAGGCTTGCGCGACGATTGGGCGCGCCCAATTCAAGAAAATTCAAGGGATCTGACCTGTGAACGCCTACACGCCCCCCACCCAGGACCAATTGCTGGCCATCCGCGTCAACGCCGGGATCGAAGAGATCGCCGAGGCCGAGAAGTTTGCGCACGCCGAACCCGATCTGGTTGAAGCCATCGTCGAAGGCGTGGGCCAATTTGCCGCAGGCGAGTTCGCGCCGCTCAACCGGGTCGGTGATCTTGAAGGCGCCAAACTGGAAAACGGCGTGGTGCGCCTGCCCGATGGGTTCAAGGAAGCCTACGACGCCTATGTCGAGCAGGGTTGGAACTCGATTGCGAGCGCGATCGAGTTTGGCGGCCAGGGCCTGCCCTTCACGCTTTCGTGCAATGTGCTGGAGAATCTGGGTTCGGCCAACATGGCCTTCAACCTTCTGCCCATGCTCTCGGTCGGCGCTATCGAAGCGCTCGAGCATCACGGCTCGAACGATCAGAAAGCCAAATATCTGCCCGATCTGATCAGCGGCAAATGGTCAGGCACGATGAACCTCACCGAGCCCGCAGCGGGAAGCGATGTCGGCGCGCTGCGCTCGACCGCAGAACCGATCACCGAAGGGCCACACGCAGGCAAGTACAAGATCAAGGGCCAGAAGATCTACATCACCTGGGGCGATCACGAGCTCGCGGAAAACATCATCCATCTGGTGCTGGCGCGCCTCCCCGGAGCGCCGGAAGGCTCGCGCGGGATCTCGCTCTTCGTGGTGCCCAAGTATCATGTGAACGCAGATGGTTCGCTGGGCATGCGCAACGATCTGCGCCCGGTCAGCCTCGAACACAAACTGGGTATCAACGCTTCACCCACTTGCGTCATGTCCTATGGCGATAACGACGATTGTATCGGCGAGCTGGTCGGCGCGGAGAACCGCGGGCTGATGGCGATGTTCACGATGATGAACAACGCGCGCATCAATGTCGGCAACCAGGGCGTCCAGATTGGCGAGCGCTCCACTCAGCAGGCGGTGGTTTACGCCATGGACCGCGTGCAGTCGGCCCGCGCAGGCTCGCCCGACAAATCGCCGGTCGCTATTATCGAGCACCCGGATGTGCGGCGGATGATCCTGCGCATGAAGGCTCTCACCGAGGCCTCGCGCGCGGTGCTTTACTACTGCGCTGGTCAGGTAGACCTTGGCACCGTGGGAAATGCCGACGCGGCGAACCGAGCCGAAATTCTCGTCCCGCTCCTCAAAGCCTGGGGCACCGATGTCGGCGTTGAGATTTCGGGTATCGGCATCCAGATCCACGGCGGCATGGGCTTTGTCGAGGAAACCGGCGCGGCGCAGCACTGGCGCGATTCGCGCATCGCCCCGATTTACGAGGGCACCAACGGCATCCAAGCCGCTGACCTTGTGACGCGCAAGCTGGGTCTTGAAGGCGGGGAGGCTATGATCGCCCTGTTCGAAGACATCGTGCGCGATGCAGGCGATGAAGCCACTTTGGCCACGCTCGCCACCGAGTGCGCGCACATCGCGCGCTGGATGCGCGACGAAGCGAGCCTTGATGATCGCCTCGCGGGCAGCGTGCCTTTCTGCACGATGGCGGCGGTCGCCGTCGCGGGCTGGCAAATGATGCGCCAAGGGCAGGCGGTCGCCAATGGCGCCGCGCCGTCACTCGCCGAAACCAAGCCGGTAACCGTGCGCTTCTTCCTTGACCGCATCGTTCCGGAGGCGATGGGCCAAAAGGCCGGTGCCATCGCTGGCGCCGATTTGCTCTACGCGCTGCCGTCGGAGAAGCTGGCCGGGTAATGTCCGTGCTCGGCGCCTCTGATCGAGCTCGAGCGGTTCGCAAGCACGAACACCCGCCCGCAGCTGCCCTGCAGCGCGGCGGAGGGAACCGCGGCGAGGAAAGACGATGACCCAGCGAAGGGAAACTTTGGAGCGGATCGCCGACGCTCTCGAGCGTCTGGCCCCCGAGGTCTTGCCTCCGCAAGACTGGCTGAGCGCCCCAGCCTATGCGTGGGATGGCGAGCACGTTAGGCCTGTGACCGCGCTTGATGCGTTTCCGCTCGACACTTTGCGCGGAATCGATGAGCTGAAGAGCGCCTTCACCGCCAATGTCGAGCGTCTCGCCACAGGTGCAGCCGCGCATGACACGCTTCTATGGGGTGCGCGAGGCATGGGCAAATCGGCGCTGGTGCGCGCGGCGGTGGCCGATGTCCAAGCGCGCGATCCCAAAGCGCTCGGGTTGATACAGATCTCTGCTTCCGCTCTTGGAAATGTGCCCGATCTTCTCGTCCAACTGAGCGAAGCCGATCGCAACTTCCTGCTTTTCGTGGACGATCTGGGGTTCGGGCCCGAAGACAAAGCCAAGATGCTAAGCGTGCGGAGCTTGCTGGAAGGCGGTGTCGTTCCCCGCCCCCGAAGGGTCCGGGTGGTGGTGACCTCCAATCGGCGCGCGATTGTCCAGCGCGATGCGAACGAGACAGAAGCTCTCCACGAGCGCGACGCGCGCGATGATGCCTTGGCTTTAGCGGATCGCTTTGGTCTAACTCTTGGCTTTCATCCGTGCGATCGCGACACTTACCTTGATATCCTGCACGCCTACACTGATCCGCTCGGACTTGAATTCCATGAGGATCAAGCGCTCGCCTGGGCGGTGGAGCGCGGCAGTCGCTCCGGACGCACAGCGTTCCAATATGCCACCGAATTGGCCGGACGCGCGGGCATGGCAATCTGAGGAGCGATGGTGAGACGGCTCATTGGCCGACTTTCTGGCCAGCTTGTTGCCGCAGATAGTCTTCTTCAAAGCTGGCTCGCGGATCGCGCAGCTCGCGACGTGGTGGGATTTTCTTTGTCGCAATCCTCTCGATCCCAGCGCCGGGGTCCGCATCGGGAGAATAGGTGCGCCAGATTATGCCTGCGGTGTCGTCGGACACGAGCAGAGAGCCATCGCCGGCCCATTCGACCCAGGTCGGGCGGCCAGCGGTGGTGCCATCGTCCTTGAGAAAGTCATCGAGAACCGGGACGGGTTTGCCAATCGGCGCGCCGCGTTCGTCGAACGCGACATACACCACATCATATCCGGAAGGCGGGCTGCGATTCCACGAACCATGCCGCGCGACGAAGGCCCCGCTTGCCATAGCGTCGCCCATCCGGTGACCTTCGGCTGTAAACACCAAGCCAAGCGCGGCAACATGAGGACCCATCGCAAAGACAGGTTTGCGTGTGTACTCCAGCAGGAACTTGGGCATGGGTGCCTCAACACGGCGATCAATATTGTCTTTGAAATAGACCCAGGGCCAGCCGTATTGGGCGCCGATCGGAACATTCGTGAGGTAGTCAGGAACCAGGTCCGAGCCGAGCATGTCTCGTTCGTTCACGGTGGTCCACAATTCGCCCGACCATGGGCTGAAGTCGAGACCGTTGGCGTTGCGCATTCCGGCGCCAAACGGACGCGCGCTCTGACTCTCGAGATTATACTCCCAGATCATAGCGCGGCCTTCTTCGACCGCCATACCCCTTTCGCCAACATTGCTCACCGAGCCGACAGCGACGTAAAAGCGATCACCATCGGGGTGAAGCTCCAGATTTCGCATCCAATGCCCTCCTCCAGCGGGGAGATCCATCAGCCTCTCTGGAGCGCTGGTGACCCGGTCTGAGCCAAGCTCATAGTCAAACTCTAGAACCGCATCGTGGTTGGCAACGTACAGTTTGCCATCAAGCCAACTCATGCCGGACGGCGAATCAAGACCCTCGCTGAGGATCGTTTGCCGCACCTCGGCCACACCATCGCCATCCGCGTCGCGCAACAAAACGATCTCGTTGGGTGAATCGCCCGCAGCGCCAGCCTGCGTAAAGAGATAATCCGCGATCAGCCCTTCGACCGTCGCCATAAAGCCTTCGGACGCCGAGTCTTCTTCCGCAGCCGGTGCGCGAGTCAGCGTCACCAGAATATCCCCGTTTGGCAGCGCGTAGAGAATGCGCGGGTGATCAAGGCCTTCGGCAAACCGATTGACGCTCAGCCCCGCAGCGGCTGTTGGGCTTTCACCCTGCGCCCAGCCCACTGGCTCGGCGATCTCAATGGTCGGGAAGGATTGCGGGTCAGGCTCGGCCAGGGTCGGATCGGTTCCGGCAACAGCGTCAACTGACAACGAAGCTGTGTCACCTCGAGTTACAAAATAGACCGCGCCTCCCGCGACCAAAAGAAAGACGACAAAGGCGATTGCGAGTTTGCGAAGAATTCCCATACACAGATCGATAAGCGAGCCTCTGGTTGGAAACAACATGGCTTTGTGCACTCAAGCGACAATTCGCGTCAGGAACCATCCATGTACGATTTCAAACCCGGCCCTGAAGCCAGCCCGAAAGAGCGTTACGATGAGCTTTGTCAGGCGGTGGAAGCGCTTACGGCCGATGAGCCGGATGGGGTGGCAAACATGGCGAACACCGCGTCGCTTTTGTGGGAGTTTCTACCCGACCTGATCTGGGCCGGCTTCTATCGTGTGTCGTCCACCAAAGATGGGAGTGGCGATGAGCTGGTGTTGGGGCCTTTTGTTGGAAGGCCCGCGTGTATTCGGATCCCATTTGGACAAGGTGTTTGTGGCTCGGCCGCGCAGCAAGCCAAAGTACACCTCGTCGCGGACGTCCATGCCTTTCCCGGACATATCGCCTGCGATGCGGCGAGCCGTTCCGAGTTGGGCGTGCCGGTACTTCGGGACGAGGTGGTCATCGCCGTCATCGATCTCGACAGCCCCACCGCCTCACGCTTTGACGAAGCGGACGCAAAGGGAATCGAAGCCCTCGCGCGGATCCTCGCTGAACGGATTTGAAGACGAAGCCTCTGCCGGCAAGGACGCGCGGATAAGCGGCGGGGCACATCCGCCCCGAAACGAGACAGTGTGCGTGACCAGCTTGGTCCACGCCGCACCAAAATGGTAAATCTAGACTCACCACTAGTCTCATGAGGTCGCCCGCGAGTCGCGGCGCCCGCTTTCAGGGGAATTTCCATGCTGCCCGTTCGCGCTTCACTGCTCTCCGCCAGCGGGATCGTTACCCTCGCTGTCGCGGCGCCCGCCATGGCTCAAGACAACGCCGCGCCGCCCCCCGTCGAGGTCGCGTTTGAGGCCCCGTCAGAGGCCGCTCCAATTGCCCCCATGACCCCAGCGGAAGTGAGCAACCTGCCGGCGGAGTACCAAACCCTGGGCACACCGGCGGAAACCTCTACCACGACCGGGATTGATGGGATTGAAACGATCACACGAACGCGGCGCATCCCTTCCGCGCCGCCCAGCGTCGCCGCTCCCGCGCAGGCAGTCCCCCCTCCCGCCGCTGTGTCGCCAAACGCCCAGTACACCTATTACCAAGCCGGATACGCGCAATCCTACGCGCCGATCGTGCTCGATCGTGAACAATGGATTGCCGAGTGTGAACGTCGCACCGATGGTCGAAGCGACGAGGAAAAGGGTGGAATCATAGGTGGCCTCTTGGGCGCGATTGGCGGTGGCATAGCTGGACATGAGCTCGCCGCGGCGGGCGAAGCTCTTGGAGGAACCCTGATTGGTGCCGGTGTAGGCGGTCTTTTGGGCCTGTTTATCGGTAACCTTATCGCAGGAGATGGGGATGAGGACGACTACGACTGCGAAGGCGCGCTCAACACCTATCTCGATCAATACGGTCAGCATGGCGGTCGCTACGCAAGCCGTTCAATCCCAGCCTACTCCCCACCTGGCGCCACTCCCTATCAAGCCTATGGCTATGGCTACGCATACCCCCAGCCAATCTACTATGCCCCGCAACAAACCGTCGCAATGGTTCCGGTAACAACCTTTCAGCAGCAACGTGTCGTTGTTCGAGAGACGGTGCGAGAAGAGGTCATCCCGGGCGCGGTGCGGACAATTCCGTCGACCGAGGAACCGCTGCCGTCTCCCAAGCTGATCAAACAGTCGCCCAGCGCTCCTTACGCGCCGCCGCCGTCCCCCAAAATGATCAAGGATTGAGCTTCACCCAACCATGGGAGGGGCCCTCAACGCGTGAGAAGTTGCGCAAGGCGACTTTATCGTAAAGCCCGGTTACTTTGCCGACACCAGCCCAAGCTGGGTGCGTCATCGCAAAAGTGTTCATAGAAGCCTTCACAGCCATACGACCCAGGGCCTCAATCATGGTTTATGGGTAAGGTAAGGAATTTGTAAATCTATCCTCCGTATTCGGACGGAGATGGCACAATTCGGACACCTCCCGAGACGGCTCACGGCCGTCTGCGCCGCGTTTGGGCTGGGCATGGCGGCTTTCGCTTCGACCCCTGCCGTCGCTCAAAGTGCCAAACTCATCGAAACAGACTGGGAACTCAAACCAAGCGCGCGAGTGGAATTCGGGGCCGTCAGCGCCGAAACCGCTACCCGCGACGATTCGGTTATCGTCAACGGCGACGCCTTCACCATTCGCGCCCAAGCGGCGATCGTTATCGAGGATGACAACACACGAATCCGGCTTGAAGCGGATCGGATCGAAGTGCTTCGTCTCGACGACGAGCGCGATGACATCAGCCGCGACCGCATTACCGCAGAAGTTAACCAGGAAGTGAGCGAGACCGTCGAAGTCCAGCTCCGTGCCAGGTATTATGATGACCTTGTCACCGCCGAAAGCACCGACACGGACGAAATCCAGGGGTCAGTTCGCGTAACCTACGAGCCTGAGCGCGCCCACCGCGTGCGTGTGCGCGGTTCTTGGCGTGAACGGGAGTATGACCAGGGTACCGGCGGCCAAACCGAGGGGCAAGGACCGCGTGTCGACGCCCAATATCGTCATCGGCTCGGCCGATATCACTACGTGACGGTTGATCTGCGCGCTGAATCAATCGATTCTGACGATCCGCGCCGCGGCTATTCTCGCGAATCCGCCAAAGTGTCTTACACACAGCCCATCACGCCGGACCTGCGCGTCCGGCCGGCGATCCAATATCTAAGAACCCACTTTGATGAACGCCTCAACGAGTTCGGTGAGACACGTCGGGACGAGCTTGTGGTGCCGGAAGTCGAGATGCACTGGTGGCCGGGCAAGCTGCGCGTCGAGGCCGAGGCCAAATACATCTTCTCGGATAGCAACCTGCCGGCCAGAGTGCGCGAAGGCTATCGGCTAACCCTCTCGGTTGGATATGTTTTCTGACCTAACCTTCAAACTCAAGCGGATACGCGAACGCGCCACCCCACAGGTCAAGCGCCCCTTCTTCATCGGATTGGGCGTTGGCGTTGCCCTGTTGCTCCTGGTCCTTCTCGGATTCATGAACACGGGAAGCTTCTTCGCGCTACCCTCCTCGTTCGGAGACACCGCAACATCTCAGGCTATTTGGGGTCTTAAGCCCTCCAACCTCTTGATGGTTTTGCCGATGGGCGCCTTCCTGGTGGTGCTTGCGCGCAGCTTTATCGGCCTGAAAGCCTTTGGCTTGTTTACCCCCATGCTGGTGGCGTTGGCGTTTTTGCAGATCGGTCCGATTATGGGACCAATCGTCCTCGCGTCATCCGTCCTTGTTGGAATGATCGTTGCCCCACTCCTCCTGAAACTGCGAATGACGCGGGTCGGATTTCTCGGAACGCTTATCTCTTTGATTGTCTTGGTGCTCGTCACACTTCAGATCATTCTCGACACCAAGCTGCAAGTTGACGCCTTCCCCGTTGTCGTTTGCGCGCTCGTCGTCGAACGCTGGTGGAGACAATGGGAGAAGGACGGCGCTTACGAAGCCGCTCGGCTCGCTTTCAATACGTTTGCGATTTCGATCGTCATCCAGTTTGTCATGGTTTCCAACCTGGCGCTGGCGTTGATCGAAGCGTCGCCTCTGCTCATGCCCGCATTAACCGGTATCGCCATTGCCATCCTCGGACGGTACCGCGGTTTGCGCCTAACGGAGATCGGTCGTTTCATGCCGGTCTGGCTTGAGCGGAGGCGCATTGCGCGAAACGGCGCTGATCCGGCTCAATACGAATTCGATTTGGAGCAGACCGAACCCGCACCCCTCGCAAGCCGCGGACCACCACCTTTGGACGGTGTATGGGTCATTGGTTCATATGATGACTTCAAACCCAATCGCCGGCGCCGTGTTCCGCAACCTATGGACCTGTCCGATCTCTCAGCCGCTCCGGACAATGGATCGCAGTTTGCGCCGCGGCTAGGCGCGTCAGGAAAACTCCCAATGCACAACGCATGGATCATTCGTTCGGCGGAGGATGTGTGACATGTTTCTCGATTTTCGTAATAAAATCAGATATCAAGCGGAAGGTAGCGTCGCCAATTACGTCTCTGGCAATCCCATCGACGAGATCCTTGGTATCAATATGCGCAACGCGCTTATCGCCAAATACAACCCACGCTCCGCCATTGAGCGCGCCCGGGACAAGGTTGCAGCTAAGGTAGCGCTGGAAGACGCCGGAATTGCCTGCACAGGCACCGTTGCGGTCATCGACGACTACCAATCGCTCCTTGCCTTTGAGCCTATGCGAGACATGCCCGACGCCTGGGCAATCAAGCCCGCCAGGGGTTCGCAAGGCGATGGGATCCTCCTTGCCGTCCGACGTGAGAGCGACACATGGTTTAAGGGGTCGGGAGCACCGATCACCGAAAACGACGTCATGCATCACATTCAGAAGGTGGTGGACGGCGGATTTTCAGGAGACTCCGCAAGCGAGGACGCCGCGTTGATTGAGCCGCTGATTATCGCCGATCCAGCTCTTGCTGACCTCGTACCCGAAGGCTTGCCAGATTTACGTGTTATCTGCCTTCACGACGAGCCCCTGATGGCGATGGTACGCCTTCCCACGAACGAATCCGATGGGAAAGCCAACCTCCACCAGCGCGCGATCGGTGCAGGGGTGTCGCTCGAAACGGGTCGAATCACACGCGCTTTGGTTAAAGGCAAGGCGATCACCCACCACCCTGATACCGGGTTTCCGTTGATTGACTTTGAAATCCCACACTGGGATCGAGTCCTAGAACTCGCCGGTCGGTGCGGACCCGCGATCGGGCTTGGCTATAGCGGTTCCGACATCGTCCTCGACGTCAATGAGGGGCCCCTGATCATCGAAGTGAACGCACATCCTGGCATCGAGATCCAAAACATCAATCAGCTTGGTTTGAAAGCGCAAATGGCGCTGCTGGGCGAGGATTTCCGCTAATCAGATCTCGCCGCCAGTTAGGCGCTGGCAGACAAGATCAAGCTGATCCAACGTCTTGTAACGGATCGTGATTTGGCCAGAGCGGGGATCTGCATCGGCCTTAATCCGGACTGGCAGTCCGAGAAACTCCTCCAGATGGCCTTGCACCGCAGCGATATCCGCGTTCTCCGCTCTCAAAGACTCCGCTGGCTTGACGCTTAAGTCATCTCCAAGAACACCCTTGGCAAGCTTACGAACCAATGCCTCGATGTCGCGCACGGAGAGGTTGTCGTTGACCGCGCGCTGAGCAAGGGAAGTGGGATCCTCTTGACCAATCAGAGCGCGCGCATGGCCCATGGTGAGCCTTCCCGATTCAACCAGGTCCAGACCCGCTTTTGGCAAGACCAGCAACCGCTGAAGGTTCGCGACGTGGCTGCGCGATTTTTCAACCATGCGAGCAATTTCAGCCTGAGTCATCTCCTCTTCGTCAGCAAGTCGCTGATAGGCGCGCGCCTCTTCGATCGGGTTGAGGTCTTCGCGCTGCAAATTCTCGATTAAGGCCAACGCCATGACCTCGCGCTCGCTCAGGTCCCGCACAAGCGCTGGAATTACATGCAATTGCGCCTTTTGCGCCGCTCGCCACCGACGCTCACCGGCGACAAGCTGATATTTGCCGCCACCGCGTGGCCGCACAATGATGGGTTGGATAACTCCGCGCGTCGCGATGGAGGCCGCGAGTTCATCGAGCGCGTCTTCATCGAAACGCTTGCGCGGGTTTCCCGCGAGCGGCTCGATCGCCGAGACACTCAGATTCTTGAGGGGAGAAGCGCTCGCAGACCCGTCGACACCCGAAGACACCTCGCCAGCGCTAGAGCCCCCATTCTGGACAAGCGGCTCTTCGCGCTGAGCTTCGCCCATGAGTGCGCCAAGGCCTTTGCCCAGTTTCTTTTTGCCCTTTCGGTCCGCTGCACTGCGTTGAGGGACCGAAAAACGGATCGGCTCGCTGTTCTTGCTCACGCCGCTTGCCTTTCGGGCGGAAGGCGTCCGATAAGCTCACTCACAAGAGACATATAGGCCCGGCTTCCGGTGCAATATTGGTCATACACAAGCGCGGGCATGCCGTGACTGGGCGCTTCCGAAAGGCGAACATTGCGCGGGATGACGGTATCAAACACCACGTTCCCCAAACAATCGCGCACATCATCAGCAACCTGATCACTCAAACGGTTGCGCCGATCAAACATCGTGAGAGCAACCCCGAGAATTCCAAGACTGGGATTAAAGCGCTGCTTCACTTGCTCAACGGTCTGCAAAAGCTGGCTCAACCCCTCCAGAGCAAAAAACTCACACTGCAATGGGACCAGCAGGGAATCCGCCGCGCACAAGGCGTTGAGCGTAAGCAAGCCAAGCGAAGGCGGGCAATCTATAAAGCAGATATCATGGCCACTATGGTGGGCCAGCGCGTTACGAAGACGCGCCGCGCGCTCATCGGCGGACACCAGCTCAACCTCCGCACCGCTAAGATCAACAGTCGCGGGGACGATATCGAGATCTCGGATCTCGGTTTTGGCAGTCACATCGTTCAAAGGGGTGCCGTCGACCAGCAAATCATAGCTCGAAAGGTCACGCGATGCGGCATCAACACCCAGACCCGTAGAGGCGTTGCCCTGTGGATCCAAGTCGATCAGCAGGGTTCGCCATCCGGTGGCCGCCATCGCGGTGGCAACGTTGATAGCGGTTGTGGTCTTCCCCACCCCACCCTTTTGATTGGCAATGGCAATAGTTAGCATAGGTGTCCCTACCCTCTCAGGCCCTTTCCGCGCGTGGAAACAAGGATCCCAGCGCACACTGCAGCACTCACTGGCTCACGATGATACCTGCGTCGCGATCGGTCAATGAGTGTTCCACGTGAAACATCTTCCGAATCGATGGCTTTTGTTGAGTCAATTCGTGCGCTGCAGAGCGCCCTTTGGGCAAGACGTAGCGTGTCGCCTTTGTGGAGAAGGGTGCGGATAAGCTCAGGAGCTTGTCGAGAGGCGCAAAGGCGCGGGCCGAAATGACACGGGCAGGAAAGGGTTTGATGACCTCCAGACGCTCACCAAGCACGCGGCACTTGGTGAGACCCATGGCCTGAGCGCAGTTTTGAAGGAATTCGACGCGCCGCGCGCGCGATTCCACCAGCACAACAGGCAGGTTTGGGTGTAGAGCCGCGATCACAAGACCTGGAAAACCAGCGCCCGTCCCCAGATCGAGCCAAGGCTCCTCGACTGGTTTTGTCAGTGTTTCACGTGGAACATGTTCAAGAAGCTGCGCGCTATCGGCAAAGTGGCGGGACCACAACTGCCGTTCAGATGGCTTGCTTATGAGGTTTTGCCGCTGGTTTTCCTCCAAAAGGAGGGCCGCAAACACCTCAAGGCGCTCCATGCCTACGCCATCGGCCCATCGCGCAACATAAGCGCGGGCCATCTCTTCGCTGTCCAGTAGGTCGGTCGAAATCCAGCGACTGCCCGTCATGCTGCGCTTTGCGGGGAGGCTCTATCCGCTCGCTCAAGTCGCCGCGCGTGAACCAACAAGGCGGCAAGCCCCGCCGGAGTGACGCCTGCAACACGCCCCGCCGCAGCCAAAGTGCTGGGGGCCGCCGCCGTCAAACGTTCAACCATCTCATTCGAAAGGCCAGGAACACTGGAGTACGGAAAATCGGGCGCAAGCCCCAACGCCTCGCTTGCACGCAGATCCTGCAATTCGGCATCCTGGCGAGCCAGATAAGGAGCGTAAGCGGCGTCTTCGGCCATTTCTTCAGCCAAAGAAGGGTCGTCCGTCAATTCATCGCCCAACCAGGGTGAGAGGGATTTCAAGGCTACACCGTCGTGACGAAGCCAGCCTTCAACACTCTTGACGCCGGCGTCGCGGCGCACTTTGAGGCCCGCATCCGCGAGATCCATTGCGGGCAATTCGCTTTGGAAAACCTCGGCAAAGCGCGCCCTGCGCCGCTCGCGGCGCTCATACCCATGGCGTCGCACCACTCCCCCACAGACCGCCACGCTGCCCAGTCCGGGCACACGCGATGAAACGTTGTTTGCGCGCAGCCTCAGGCGGTATTCCGCGCGCGATGTGAGCATGCGATAGGGCTCGGACACGCCCTGCAACGTAAGATCGTCGACCATGACGGCGATGTAAGAATTCGCGCGGTCCAGCTTGGGGGGCGCCCCACCAAGCGCAGCGGCAGCGGCAGCCAAGCCCGCCACAAGCCCCTGGGCGGCCGCCTCCTCATAGCCAGTGGTTCCATTGATCTGCCCAGCGCAATAGAGGCCAGGGATGGCGCGCAACTGCAAATCAGCGGTCAGAGCACGCGGATCAATGTGGTCATACTCAACGGCGTATCCCGGCTCGACAATCTCCACTGACGCGAGGCCAGGCATTGAGCGGACCATATCGCGCTGCACATCCACGGGAAGCGATGTGCTGATCCCGTTGGGGTAGACCAGGTGTGTGTCGAGCCCTTCGGGCTCAAGGAAGACCTGATGCCCGTTGCGGTCGCCAAAGCGATGGATCTTGTCTTCGATCGAGGGACAATAGCGGGGCCCGGCTGCGTCGATCGCGCCAGAGAACAAAGGTGAGCGATGCAGATTTTCGCGGACAATGTCATGGGACGCGAGCGTTGTGCGTGTAATGGCGCAAAACACCTGCGGATTCACCCGACCTGAGGATAGCGGTGACATTGTCCAGGATTCGCCATCCGAGGGCTGCTCTGGCAGCGCAGCCCAATCGATGGTGCGGCCATCCAAACGTGGCGGCGTGCCGGTCTTCAGGCGAGCCATCGGCAGTCGCGCATCCCGAAGCTGGTGCGCCATGCGCGTTGCGGCGCTCTCGCCGACCCGCCCGCCCTCAAAGCGCTCCTCACCGCGGAACAGAACGCCGCCCAAAAATGTGCCAGTGCACAAAATGACACGCGGCGCGCGCAGGCGTGTGCCATCGCCCAGCTCAAGCCCGGCGGCGCGATCCGCCTCAAGGATCAGACCGGCGGCTTCACCACCTATGAGAGTGAGATTGTCCTGCGCCCGCACCATACGCTGCACGTGCGCCTTAAAGCGATGGCGATCCGCCTGCACCCTCGGGCCCCAGACCGCGCTTCCTTTGGACCGATTGAGCATCCGATAATGGATCGCCCCCGCGTCTGCCGCTCGCCCGAGAATTCCGTCAAGCGCGTCAACCTCTCGCACAAGATGGCCCTTGCCCAAACCTCCGATCGCAGGGTTGCAACTCATGGCGCCGATGGCATCCAAATCAAAGCTGACCAGCGCCGTGCGTGCGCCCATACGCGCCGCGCCGCACGCCGCTTCCACACCCGCGTGCCCGCCGCCAACCACCAGAACGTCAAACTCTTGCATGGGCGCCCCGATAGAGGCTCCAAGCGAGGCCGTCAAAGATGTTTCACGTGGAACACACCCGGTGTTTGGGGCGCCTATTTGCCGATGCAGAAGCGGCCAAAAAGCGTGTCCAACATATCCTCGGTCGTCGCCCTTCCGATCAAGCGATCAAACGCTCCGCGCGCTGTGCGCAACTCCTCGCCAATCAAGAGCAAGTCACTTAGCCGCTCGGCGCGCGCAAGCGATCCGCTCGCCTCACCCAAAATCTGGTGCTGACGTTCATTCAAGGCCGCCTCCCCGGGCCGCGGCAGATTGGAACGAGCGGCGATGACAAGCGCTTCTTTAAGCTCGGACACGCCCTCTCCGGTAAGCGCTGATAAGGTAAAATCCGCGGCGGCCTTTGCCTGAAAGCCTTTTGCGTCGCAGCGCGGAGAAAGCTCCCAGCTGCGCTCAGGTCCTTCGCCTTCCCCGCCAAGCCACAAAACAACGTCCGCCCGATCCATGGCGCCGCGCGCGCGCTCTATCCCAATGCGTTCGATCGGGTCTTGGGTTGCGTCATGCAAGCCGGCGGTATCGACAAAGCTAAAGGGCACCCCCTTGATCGATACACTGCGCTCAAGAGCGTCACGGGTGGTGCCAGCTATCGGAGATGTGATCGCTGCCTCGCTCTCCACGAGCGCGTTGAACAAGGTCGACTTCCCCGTGTTTGGGGGACCGGCCAGGGTCACGCAAAACCCCTCACCAAGCTTGTCGGAACGCGGGCGGGCAAGCCATGAGTCGAGTGCTTCACGCAATTGACCGATGTTTGCCACAAAGCCTTCGGGCAACTCGTCCACGTCACCTTCGTCAGAGAAATCAAGCGCGGCTTCGACTTGAGCGCTTAAGCGAAGAACAGCGCCCCTCCATTCTGTCACCTGCGCAGAAAGAGCGCCCTGAGCGTTGGCGAGAGCGCTGGCTCGTTGCAGTTCCGTTTCGGCGGCCAACAGATCGGCGAGACCCTCGGCCTCGGCCAGATCGATCCGCCCGTTCGCAAAGGCGCGACGTGTAAACTCACCGGCATCCGCTGCGCGCAAGCCTGGCATTGCGAGTAAGGCGCGTTGAACCGCATCAACCACCGCACGACCACCATGACAATGCAGTTCGCCAAGATCTTCACCGGTTGCGGAGCGTGGGCCAGGGAACCAAAGGACAAGCGCGTCATCGAGGGCATGGCCTGCCGCGTCGCGCAATCGGCACAATGTGGCTTTCCGTGGGGACGGAACGCGGCCAACCAGGCTCGCGACCGCCTCACGTGCCTTCGGGCCGCTGACCCTGATCACTCCAATCGCAGCCGGGGCGGGCCCGCTTGAAAGCGCAACAATCGTAGATTGCTCAATCACGGCCGAGCTCGTCTGTGAATGTCGTAAGAGCCGCTGAGTAGGTCAGTCGTCACTTTCCGGTCTTGGGCTGGACGAGCGCGATGCGCCCGACGCCTGCATCCCTCCCTCAACAAAGCTCTGGAACAGTTTGAGCCCCATTTGGCCCATGGGCGCCAGGCTCTCAGCGTACTCGCGCAACTGATCGGGTTTGGTTGCCCCCTTCATCGCCTGCGAGATTGACTCGATATAGAGTGAGTTCGCCTGGCTTACATCGGGAAGTCCCATAAAGCTCCGTGCCTCATCAGGGGTGCAATCGACTTCGATGGTGATCTTCATTCTGCGCATCCTCCCTTAAGGCCAGCTGTAAACGGATACTTGGGAGTCCCCCACATAATACGCAAGGAGCGGATAGTTGGGAGTCGATCGTAAGCCTGACGAACGCCCCGAACGGCTAGTTCAAGACCACGAAGTTGGTGATGATTTTGCGTGTTTGGGCATCCAATCTGGTGGGAAGGTCGGCTTCTAGCATAGTTCGGCGCTTCTCTATGCTTTCGGCGATCCGAACCCGCTTCATTGCCCAATCCGGACACGATCTTTCACCAACCAACTTTCGATCGATCATCGATATCCCTGTGTGACGAGGATCATGACTGATCCGCAACATCAGGGATACAAGCTCAGACTCCTCACCTTCCAGCAGCTGTAGAAAGTTTCGTCCATTGTAGAGCAACAGTCCGGTGACCCCGCGCGCAGGGTTGTTGCGCTCGCTGGTGGTGAGGATAGATTCCACGTCTTCGCGCGACAGGCTTGGCGCTGTGCTGATGTAAAGATACTGGCTGATCACGGATGTAAGGGCCCTCCCCTCAACGCCCTGGCTTACTGGTTCATCGTATCGAAGAAGTCTTCGTTGGTTTTGGAATCCTTCATTTTATCAAGAAGGAACTCCATAGCGTCTACGGTTCCCATCTGCATAAGGATGCGACGAAGCACCCACATCTTGGACAGTTTATCCTTCTCCACCAGCAGCTCTTCCTTCCGGGTGCCGGATTTGCCCACATCCAGCGCCGGGAAGATGCGTTTGTCAGACACCTTGCGATCAAGAACGATTTCCGAGTTGCCCGTACCTTTGAACTCTTCGAAGATAACCTCATCCATTCGACTGCCAGTGTCGATCAACGCTGTGGCGATGATGGAAAGGGAGCCGCCCTCCTCGATGTTGCGCGCTGCACCAAAGAAGCGCTTGGGCCGCTGAAGCGCGTTGGCGTCGACACCGCCCGTCAGCACCTTACCAGAGCTCGGCACCACAGTGTTGTAAGCGCGCCCAAGGCGGGTGATCGAATCAAGCAAAATCACAACGTCGTGCTTGTGCTCCACTAGGCGCTTCGCCTTTTCGATAACCATTTCAGCAACTTGGACGTGGCGATTGGCCGGCTCGTCAAAGGTTGAAGATATGACCTCCCCTTTCACCGAACGTTGCATGTCCGTCACTTCCTCCGGACGCTCATCGACGAGCAGCACGAGAAGGAAAACCTCAGGGTGGTTGTCGGTGATAGCCTTCGCGATGTTCTGCAACAGCACCGTTTTACCTGTCCGCGGAGGGGCAACGATCAAAGCACGCTGACCCTTACCCTGCGGCGAAATGATATCGATCACTCGGGCTGATTTGTCCTTCACAGTCGGATCAAGTGTATCGAGAGAGAGCTTTTGATCGGGGTAGAGCGGGGTCAGATTGTCAAAGTTGGTGCGCAAACGAACCGCATCAGGATCCTCAAAGTTGACCGTGCTAAGGCTCGTTAGGGCAAAGTAGCGCTCACCGTCCCTGGGCGCGCGAATCTCGCCCTCAACCGCGTCCCCAGTGCGAAGACCCCACTTGCGAATCTGATTGGGCGAAACGTAGATATCATCGGGCCCAGCCAGATAATTCGCCTCAGGGCTTCGAAGAAAACCAAAGCCATCCTGCAGCACCTCAATGGTGCCGATGCCCATGATCTTTTCTTCGTAGTCCTCATCCTCGGCAAGCTCGCGAAGAATGCTGAAAAGCAAATCTTGACGGCGCATGGTCGAGGCTCCCTCGACGCCAAGCTCTTCCGCCATCTTGACAAGATCAGCCGGTGTTTTCTGTTTTAAGTCTTTGAGATGCATGGAAAATCATAGTCCAAATAGAAAGCGCTCTTCCACAGAGGCGCCAAAGGAGAGCCGGCAGTCAGTACCTCTTTGGACGAGGCGCCTTGCCGCTAAGAAGCGATCAAGACTGGGCTTGGAGAAAGCAGACGGGCTGCGCGCGGATCGCGCAAACCTCAACCGGAATGACCCTAAAATAAGATTCGATAACGCTCTGGTCAATCCACGATTACGACGAGTTGGATCAAAACGGTTTAGTGTAAACCAGAGCAACGATGAGAACGAGCAAAAGGCCTGGCACTTCGCCGATCATCCGAAGCGTTCTCTCGCTCAGCGGACGCTCACCTTTCGCCATTTTCTTGGTCTGAGCGACGAGCCAACCGTGATAGCCTGACAGCGCGAGCACCAGCGTCACCTTGGCGTGCAGCCAGCCCATTCCCGAAAAATAACCGCCAGGAATCGCAATCGCCAACCCGAACACCCAGACCAAGATCAAACTTGGCGTGAGAATGATTTTGCGCAACTTTCCCATGCGATCCGCCCATTTGGCCTCGCCAGCCGAGCCGGGGGCGTGATCGAGCATATAAATGCATTGGCGTGGCAGCATGAAGAGGCCCGCCAGCCAAAACACGACGAACACGACATGGCCAACACGAAGCCAATCGCTGATTGAAAGAAGCGTTTCCATGATGGCGTGCCCTTCGCGTTGCGCTGCGATCAACCCCGCACAGCCGCAAGCAATTCCTCGACATGCGCGATCGGCGTAAACTGGCCAATGCCATGTCCCAGATTAAACACGTGAGGGCGATCCTTGAAGGCGTTGAGAATGGCCAGACACCGCTCTGGCAGAGCCTCACCGCCGGCTTCGACAAGCAGGGGATCGAGGTTTCCCTGGATCGGCATTCCCTCTGGCAAAGAGCGGTGCGCCCAAGCCGGATCTATCGTCTCATCAAGCCCAACCGCGTCAACTCCCGTCTCGCGCGCATAGGCAGGAAGCTTGGCTCCGGCTCCTTTCGGAAAGCCAATCACCGGTGTGTCAGGGTGGGATTGTTTGATGGCGGCGGTGATCTTGGCGTTCGGGGCAATGACCCAACGTTCAAACTCGTCCGGGGCAAGACTGCCCGACCAGCTATCAAACAGTTGCACCGCCTCAGCGCCCGCGTCGATCTGACCGCGCAAATAGGCAACGGAAACCTCCGTGATCGCATCGCAGATTGTCTGCATCCGCGCCGGATCACGATACGCCAACAAACGCGCAGCCCCCTGGTCTTTCGAGCCTTCGCCGGCAATCATGTAGGTGGCAACTGTCCATGGCGAGCCAGCAAAGCCCAGCATCGTCACCTGATCCGAGATCATCGCGCGTGTTCGGCGCACAGTCTCATAGATGGGTTCGAACCTCTCATATGCGGGCGTGAAACTGTGAAGCTCCACCTCCAGCAAGGTCGGACTCATTTTGGGACCTTCACCGGCAAGAAACTCCAACCCCTGACCCATTGCGTGAGGCACAATCAGGATGTCGGAAAAGAGGATAGCACCATCAAAGGCAAAACGCCGGAGAGGCTGCACGGTGATTTCCGCCGCCGCTTCGCTGTCATACACCAGCTCAAGGAAGCCTCCTTTCTCCGCTCGCAACTCGCGATACTCGGGAAGGTATCGCCCGGCCTGGCGCATAAGCCAGATCGGAGCGTTCGGTTGTTTCACACCTTTAAGGGTGTCGAGCAAAGGGCCAGGCATGCGTGATCCTTAGAACAAATAAACTATATTTTTAAAGAGATGATGGAGACAGTTGGCCCTGTGGAAATCGGGAATTTCGCGGCCTTGCCCGATTTCTCATCTTATGAACAGCCCCTGTCCACAGGGGCGAATCTGCGGCAATCTGGAGTCAATGGCAATCTGTCCACGGTCTTATCCGACTGTGCATGGACTTGGTTCCTTGTCGAGAACCAACCCTCAAAAAACCCTCATAGTTTCGGGGATTGTTGCTCCTCAGCTTGTTGCTGACGCTATCCCGTGGTTTATGCGCTGCAATCTCCACAGGGTGAAAGCGCGAGTTTCGACGATTCCGATGAACCGGCTTAATCTTCATCTCGTTTCCGATTCCACGGGTGAAACGCTTGAAATGATTGCAAAAGCTGCCCTTGCGCAGTTTGATAATCCCAGCGTGAGCCGCTATTTCTGGCCGATGGTGCGGTCACGCCAACATCTTGATCGGATCGTCAGCGATCTCGCAAGTAATCCGGGTTTGGTGCTTTACACCCTCGTCAATCCGGAAACCCGCAATCGGCTGGAAGAGCATTGCCGGCAGCTTGGCCTGCCTGCGGTGCCCGTTCTCGACCAGGTGACCGCAGCGCTTGAAGCCCAGCTTGGCCAGGAGGCGCATGGCAGGCCCGGCCGACAACACACAATGGACGCCGACTATTTTCGCCGAGTGGACGCAATCCAATATACAATTGCGCACGATGATGGTGTTGCATGGGAAGATTGGGAGGAGGCAGATGTCGTTCTTGCTGGCGTTTCGCGAAGCTCCAAGACGCCAACCAGCATCTATCTAGCCAATCGCGGTTACAAAGTGGCCAACATCCCCATCGTGGTAGAAAGCCCTCCGCCCCCCGCGCTCTTTGGTCTGCGCAATCCGATTGTGATTGGCCTCACCACGGCGCCGGAGCGGCTGGTGCAGATTCGTCGAAACCGATTGCTGTCTCTGAACGAAGGGACGCAAACGTCTTACGTCGACAACGATCGCGTGAAAGCGGAATTGCATTTCGCCCGGCGCATGTTTGCGGATAATGGCTGGCCCGTGATCGACGTCACGCGACGCTCAATTGAGGAAAGCGCGGCCGCTATTATTCGCCTCGTGCAAGACCGCCGCCGCCCGGTCAAAACCGCCGACGACGGAGTGGCCAAGCCGATATGAGCGATGCCCCTGCGCCCGAACTCATCCTGGCGTCCAAATCCGCTTCGCGCCGCGCCATGCTCGACGCGGCTGGCGTACCCTATGAGGCTATTCCCGCCGATGTGGACGAAAGAGCTATCGAGCAAAGTCTCGACGGCGCAAGCCCACCCGAGATCGCCGAATCCCTGAGCGTCGCCAAAGCGGCAGCGCTTGCGAGCGCGCATCCCCATCGATTGGTTCTGGGAAGCGACTCGCTCGTCGTCGTGGACGGCCACCGTTTTGACAAACCCGCCAGCCGCGAAGACGCCGCCGAGCATTTGCGCTTCTTCTCAGGCAAGCCCCTCGAGCTCCACAGCGCTGCGGCCCTCATTCGCGGTGACGCCTGTGTTTGGAGCGCGCCCTCCCAGGCGCTCTTGCGTGTTCGTGACCTCTCCGATGCGTTCATAGAGCACTATCTCAAACTCGAATGGCCCCAAGTGGGCCACACCGTCGGTGTTTTCCGAATTGAGGCGATGGGCGTGCAGTTGTTTGATCGCATAGAAGGCGACCAATTCACCATTTTGGGCATGCCCTTGCTTCCGGTGCTCGACGCTTTGCGCGAAGAAGGTGTTCTTATCGCATGAGCACCCGCCGCTATGCGCAGGTTATTGGTGACCCAATCGCTCAGTCGAAATCGCCGATCATTCACGGATTTTGGCTCGAGAAGCTTGGGATTGAGGCTGACTATCGCGCGTTTCTAGTTGAGGATGAAGTCGCTGCCGTCGAAGCCTACTTTCCGACGGCTTTAATTGACTCAGACTGGGTTGGTTGCAACGTCACCATGCCGCACAAGAAGGCGGTCATCCCATTGCTCGACACCGTTGATCCGGTCGCCACGCGGATCGGCGCGGTTAACACAGTTGTTCGCGAGGGTTACGGTCTTGCCGGGTACAACACTGATGCCGCTGGATTTCTCGAGCCCTTGAGTAAAGATCTAAGCAAACAGCATTTTTACCGAATGGCGCGTATTCTCGGAACGGGCGGAGCAGCGCGTGCGATTGTAACTGCGCTCTATGACGAAGGTTTTACGCTGGTCCTCGCTGGTCGCACTCCCGAAAAGGCGCGCGCCATACTCGATGAGCTGGCACCCAAAGGCGAGCATCACGCAATCCACCTGGATCACTTCGCCGAGCCCACCGATTTCCAGTTCGACGATCGCGAGGGCTGTCTCGACCTGATAGTCAACACCTCGCCCCTTGGTATGACAGGCCAGCCTCCGCTCGTCTTTGACTGGAGCCACGCGCCGCCCGGCGCGATTGCCTATGATATTGTGACCGATCCGGTGGATACCGAATTCCTTAAAGCCGCCCGCGCGGCGGGGTTTGAAACGATCGACGGCCTCAACATGCTGATCGGCCAAGCGGCGGCAGCCTTTGAAAAGTTCTTCGGCGCGAAAGCCCCACGCGAGCACGACGCCGAACTGCGAGAAAGGCTAACCGCATGAGCGAAGCCGCCAAGAAGCCTTTGATCATCGGTCTCACCGGATCGATCGGCATGGGCAAATCGACCGTTGCAGCGATGTTTGCCGCAGCGGGCGTGCCTGTCTTCGACGCCGACGCCGAAGTGCGCTCGATGCAGGGCCCTGACGGTGAGCTTGTGCCAGCCATCGAAACGGCTTTTCCGGGTTCGACCAATGACGAAGGGGTTGATCGTGAGGCGCTCGGCCAACTTGTCTTCGGCGACGCAACAAAGCTGGAGCAACTTGAAAGGATTGTGCATCCAGCTGTTGGCAGGAAGCGCGCGCATTTCTTGGCTAACAACGCGGATGCAAGCGTCCTCGTCTTCGATATTCCACTGTTGTTTGAACGCGGCGGACATGAAGCCGTCGATTGCGTTGTGGTGGTTTCCGCGCCCGCTGAGGTTCAGCGCGCGCGCGTCTTGGCGCGCCCGGGAATGTCGGTTGAGAAGTTCGAGCGCATTCTGGGCCTGCAGGTGCCGGATGCTGATAAGCGAGAGCGGGCCGATCACGTAATCGACACAGGAGCTCCGATTGAAACCACGCGCGCTCAAGTCGCGGGTCTCATTGAGACACTGAGCGCCTCGGCGTCGTAGCTGTTCTTCGGTGCTTTCGCCCCCTTGCACCCAAGCAGCAATCAGCGGATAGTGTCAGCGATGAGAGAAATTGTCTTCGATACCGAAACGACCGGCCTTGACCCGAAGAGCGGGGATCGAATGGTTGAAATCGGATGTGTGGAAATGGTCGGACGAGTTAGCACCGGCAACACGTTCCACGCCTATTACAACCCCGAACGCGACATGCCATCTGAGGCGGAAGCTGTTCACGGACTTTCTTCCGCCTTCCTCTCCGCAAAGCCGGTGTTTTCCGAGAGCGTCGATGACTTGCTCGCTTTTTTAGGGGAAGCGCCGCTTGTAGCGCATAATGCCGGATTTGATTTTGGCTTTTTGAACGCCGAGTTGGAGCGTCTGGCCCGTCCGCCGATCAGCCTGGATCGGATGGTCGATACGGTGGCTTTGGCCCGCAAGAAGCACCCCGGCGCGAAAAACTCGCTCGACGCGCTGTGCACACGCTATGGCATCGATCGGTCGCACCGCGTCAAACACGGAGCGCTTTTGGATGCAGAGCTTTTGGCGCAAGTCTATGTGGAGCTCAAAGGCGGCCGCCAAATTGGTCTCGAACTTGCGGTGGACTCGACACGGTCACCCGCGCCCAAGCCCCAAACCAGACAAAGTGAGATCGACCGTCGCGTTGAGCGTCCGCGTCGCGAGCCACGGCCTCACGTGGCGAGCGCGGAAGAACTGGCTCGTCACGCCAAGTTTGTGGCGGAGTTGAAAGACGCGATCTGGACGCGATAAATCACGGGCGAGCTGTCTATCGCTATGTGTCTGCACTGATAAGGGAGGTTCAAATCCATGGATATCAGGATTTCAGGGCACCAAGTGGAAACCGGGGCCGCTTTGCAAGAGCACGCATCCGACAGGTTGAGCGCCATTGTTCAAAAATACTTCGATCGGGCGCTTTCCAGCCATGTGACGTTTAGCAAGGCGGCTGCGGGCGCATTTCGGTGCGATATCGTTACGCATGTGACGCAAGGCACTATTCTCAAGGCGCAAGGAGAGGCGCACGATGCGCATGTCGCTCTCGACAACGCTGCATCAAAAATCGAAAAGCAGCTGCGGCGCTACAAGAGACGCTTAAAGGACCGCCATGAGCGCGCCGCACAGGTCCGCGCGGAGGAAATGGCCGTCTATACAATCTTTGCAGTGAACGAGGCGGAAGAAGAAGAAGTGGCCGTTGATGCGCCTCCTGTCATCGCAGAAACCAGCGTTGAGGTTCCCACAGGAACCGTGGCGGACGCTGTCATGATGCTCGATCTTCGAGACACCAACGCTCTCTTTTTCAAAAACGCTGGCACTGGGCGCCATAATATGGTTTATCGCCGCGCGGACGGTTCTATCGGCTGGGTGGAGCCTCGCTAGGGTCACGCCAACCCCCTTTCGGAAAAAAGCTCCGGATTGCTGGCGCAACCAGACCCGACCCAGTGTAGTGCGAGGAAGCACCGCGCCCCCTGCGGCTGACTTCGTACCACCACTAGGGCACTTTAAGATCGTTGAGACGGGATTTCGTATTCACATGGATGTAAATATTGCGATGCGGCCCGAGGCGGTCGCCCTAGTTCCCTTTGAAAACAACGCTGGACCCTCTTCGTCAAAGCCTCAGGTCCTTGCGCGCCTCTCTAACGTTTTCAGTGACGTGTACGGATTGAGCGGCCCCGACATTCTCGAAGGTTTGGAGCAACGCGAGGCGTTGGGCAGCACAGGAGTTGGCCAAGGCGTTGCCATTCCGCATTGCCGCAGCCTCGCAGTCAACCGACCAACACTGGCTCTGCTTAAACTTGAGAACGCCTGCGATTTTCAAGCGGCGGACGCTGCACCGGTGACTTTGGTGTTTGGTTTGGTCTCACCCACGAACGCCGGCGCCACTCACCTCTATGCGCTGGCGGCCATTTCACGCCTGCTGCGTGATGAGTCGATGTTGCAGTCTTTGTTTGACGCTACTGATGCGGAGGCCTTGTTTGCGTTGCTGACAAATCAGTTCCTGCGTGATGCCGCCTAAGTCGGGAACCGACTCAGTTAAGACCGGCGCGGACCTGCATCACCGCGCGCTTGAACGCTTATACGGTTCGGCCCCCATCAACAAAAAATTCAAATCGCGCTTGGAGATTCCCGGTGAGGGTCAGTCGAGGCTACGCTTCACGGTAAGCGAGGATGTCTTTCACGCGGCCGGCGCGGCCCATGGCACAGTTTACTTCAAAATGCTCGACGATGCGGCCTTCTACGCAGCCAACACTCTTTCAACCGACTTCTTCCTGCTGACGACCAGCTTCAACATGAACTTTACAAAGCCCGTGCGAGCGGGTGATGTGTTGGCCGAGGGGCGCTGGGTCAGCGGCAAGCGACGCGTACTTGTCGCGGATGCCCGCCTTATCGATCAAGATGGCGATGAGATTGGTCGAGGCACGGGGACATTCATGCGATCGCGGATCGCCCTTTCCGGGCTTCCCGGCTATTCTGAAAAGACCTAGCGTGCCGCGCGTTCCAGGCCCTCTTTAGAACTATGAGACTACCCGCCCATGTTGAAGTCGGCAGCCTCAGGCGCTTGGCCGAATCAAATGGCGGCTCCGCCATGGTGCTCGCCAAAGGCGAGCCGGACGCCGGATCCATTCTGATAGTAACTATGTATCGCGGTGAAGATGCGCGACTTTATGAACGAATGCCACAGCGCGACGGAACGCGCCATTTTGTTCAAACAAAAGAGCAAGACTCTGAAAAAAAAGATGAATTCAGCGCGTACCTCGACCGCCGCCGCGCTCAAGATCCCGATATCTGGATAATCGAGGTGGATATCGATGAGGCAGAACGTTTTATCGCACTTTTGCCGAATTAACTTGATTTTGTATCGTTTGAAACTAATTGGGCCCTCGCTTCCATGGCGGAGGCCAGCGGTTCGACAATTCGGTCAGCCGGCTGGCACGCAGACGGGGGGCAGCCGGCAGGCTTTTTGAACCACCCTACAAACCCGCGAAAACATCGCTTTTGGTTCCAACCTGTGTCGGAGCTCGCTCACCGCACGAATATAGTGTTTACATGAGTCGGAAGACTTACTCTTTGAGCGCGGCGGCAATTGTAGCCATCGCCGGTCTAAGCTTTTCAAGCGCCAATGGCGCTGAAGCGTTCGCCCAAGCCACCGTGGATGAGGCGGCCGTTTCGGTGGAGACGGTTGGGAAAGAATCCGATGACCCAAACGCGGAACCTTTCGAGATCGTCCCATCGGACAATCAGGTTGAGCGTGAGATTGAGTTTATCTCAAACCCAGTGACGCAGGCCCTTCGCGAAGATCTGGAAGCTGAAACAGAGTCGGCTTTCGTGACGGATGCCGCTTCGCTCACCGAACTCGTCGGCTTGGTCGAGCCCGGTGAATTGAGTGATCAGATGCAGTGCCTCGCCGGAACTGTGTACTTCGAATCGCGCGGTGAGCCCCTTGCCGGGCAGCTTGCGGTTGCTCAGGTTGTCATCAACCGTTCGGAAGACGCCCGCTGGCCAGCGAGCTATTGCGGCGTAGTCTATCAACGCGCGCAATTCTCTTTCGTCAAGAACGGTCGGATGCCGCGCATCCGCACTTCATCGCAAGCGTGGCAAAGGGCAAAAGCGATCGCTCAAATCGCTCATGAAGGCCTGTGGGAATCCGAAGCGGGTGAAGCGGTCTACTTTCACGCATCCTATGTGCGTCCGAGGTGGAGTTACCGCAAAGAGCGCACCGCAAAGATCGACACGCACATCTTCTATCGCTGATGTTTGAAGGAGGGCTCTCCTATTGCGGGGTCCTCCTTTCAACGCGGTCTAGGTCAGGCCAATCTCGACCCAGACGGGTGCGTGATCGCTGGCCTTCTCTCGGCCGCGGTGATCGCGGTCTACGCCAACCGCTTTCAGTCTGTCGGCAAGCTCTGGCGTGAGAAGCGCGTGATCGATCCGGAAACCGTGATCGCGCTGCCAGGCACCCGCCTGATAGTCCCAATAAGTCCAAACCCCTCCGCGTGGGTTGAGTGTGCGAACCGCGTCGGTCCAGCCGTCGGCGAGCAGGCGCTGATAGGCGTCGCGGCTCTCGGGCTGAGTGAGCGCGTCGCTCTCCATCGCTTTGACCGAATAGGTGTCGCTGTCGAACGGGATGACATTGTAGTCGCCCAACACTGCGGCGGGCACTTCTTCGTCCCAGATGGCGGTCATCCGAGTGCGCAGCTTCTCCATCCAGGCGATCTTGTAGTCGAATTTGGGGCCCGGCTGCGGGTTCCCGTTGGGCAAATAGATATCAACAAGACGCGCGGCGTGTTCATCGTCCTTGGTTACGTCAACTTCGAGATAGCGCGCTTGTTCGCCCTCGCCCTCCTTCGGGCCATTGATGCCGAGGCCGCGCTGAACCTCAGTGATAGCGTATCCCGCATGTGTATCGGCCAGGATCGCAACGCCGTTGAAGGCCTTTTGCCCATGCCAGATCGGCTGATATCCGAGCTCCTCAAACTCTGTGGCGGGAAAGCCCTCGTCCTGGCTTTTGATCTCTTGCAGGCACGCGACTGATGGGCGCGTTTCTTCGAGCCACTCTTTAAGCCGCGGCAGGCGCGCCTTAATGCCATTGATGTTAAAGCTTGCGAGTTTCATGACGGCCACAATGGCGCAAAGCCGCGCGCGGGTCTAACTCAAATCCCGAAGCTGGAACCGCATCCGCAACCGGCCGACGCGTTCGGGTTTTCCACGCGAAAAGCCGCCCCGCCCAACGATTCCACGTAGTCGACCACGCTTCCCTCAAGCAGATCGAGGCTCACCGGGTCGACTACGAGTTGAACGCCGTCGGTCTCACTCACCGAATCTTCGCTGTCCGGGCCCTCAGCCATCTCAAATTTGTACTGAAAGCCCGAGCAGCCGCCACCTTCAACCGAAAGCCTCAAGATCGCTGGCCTTGTCTGCTTTTGCGCAATCACGGCCACACGTTTGGCGGCTGCCGGTGTCAAGATAAGGGCTTCGGACATACATATAACTTAGGTTGGCTTATGCCCAATCTCAAGACGAAGAAGCCGAAGCGCTGCGATTATACCGTTTGGATGTAGCTGCGCAGCGCCTCGGCCTCGTGCTCGACTTCATCGATTCGGGTCTTCACCAAATCCCCAATCGATATGAAGGCGCAAAGCGCACCATTGTCGACGACAGGAAAGTGCCGAAAGCGACGCCGCGTCATAAGCGCGAGCGCTTCATCGACCGTGGTCGAGGGCTCGACGGTGATGACCGGCGACGTCATGATCGCTTCAACTGGCCCATCGAGACAGTCGCTTCCCATGCTTGCCAAGCGATAGACGATATCGCGTTCCGACACGATACCGGCAACCGCGCCCGCGCGCATTACGGGCAGCGCTCCGATGCGCTGATTGGCGAGGATTGAAACCGCTTCCGATACCAGTGTATCCACATTGCACGATACGATATCAGCGGCGGATCGATCGGCGATAAGGCTGGCTATGTTCATCTCTCGACTCCGTTCTCCCGCTTGCAAGAGTGCCATTGATCGATCCAAAAGGCGAATCCGTTGCACCCACAGGTGCATAATGCGCCATTGCCAAGCGACCTTTGCGCGAGCATGAAAAGGGCATGGTGAACCCTTCCCCACTCGATGACCCAGAAAACGCAGCTTATGCCTGGAGACGCTTTCGATGGATTATGAAAGCTCTTGCCGTCGTGACGTTGGCGACCATTTTTATTGTATTGAGCGCGCTCTGGTTTTTTTATCCTGATGTATCAATCCACTTCTTCGTCGCCGTTTCGCTCGGTATTGCCATGACGATGGGGCTCGGCGGGGGATTGATGGGACTGGTGTTCCTCTCGCACGGGACGGGGCACGATGCGGTTGTCGACAACCGCTTGCCTGACGCCGATGAGATCTTTGGATCTCGGGAGGGCGATCGCTAGGGCGCCCAGCTTGGCTCGAAGCGGGCAAACGCCGCGCGATGAAGCCGAACGAGTGAGTGCAAGTGTCCTTTGGTGACCCTGCACGCGCGGGCCCGAACTAGAGGGCTCGGTGCTCTCGAATAGATTGACTTATGCTGGCGGCAGCCTCGTGCGCCCTAACCGCGCTTACCGACGATGCGCGCGATTTCGGCCTGGACCATTTTCTCAACCATGCTTGGCAGATTCTTGTCCAACCACTCGGCAAGCATCGGGCGCATCAATTCCCGCGTGAGGCCTTCGAGCGATGTCTCGCCAGAGCGAACGATTTGCGGCTTTGCGCCCGGTTCTGCGAGCATTGTGAGCGCTGCGAGGTTTTCCTGCATCGCACCGCGAACCTCCTCGGTGACCAGAGGGGCCAGCGCTTCGGGTCCATCATCCTCTGATGGGCTCTCCTCCAGGTCCTCGTCAGCGAGCATTTCGGAGAGATCCAGAATCTCGTCCTTGTCCTCGTCCTCGTCCGGCGTTCTGGCGGACTCTGTTTCGTTGGACGATCCGCGGCGTCGGCGACTTTCAACAGCTCCGCTGCGGTTGTCGCGCGCGATTACCTTCTTGATCGATTCAAGGATTTCTTCAACCGATGCTTCGTTTTCCTGCGCCATGCCTCAAGCTTTCACAAAGCGGATGATTAACCCCAATACCCTCCCCGAATCAGGGCGGTAGCCCTAATCTTCTATGATCAGAGGTGGGCCAATCATTGCGTCAGCGGCGGGTTTGTCAACGGTACTGGTCGATTTCGGAGTGGCTTTTGGGTCCCGGTCCCAATCCCACAGCTTGTTGCGGACCCGGTCCGCGTTGACCACAGGATCGTAGAGTGGACCGCCTGTATCAAGGTTGAGATCGCGCGCCTCGGCGCGACCCATGGCGGCGAGCAAAGTGAAGCCCGCAACATAAGCGTTGCGCCGCGCGGTCACGAGCTGAGCTTTGGCTTGTACGAGCTCTTGTTCGGCGTTGAGAACGTCAAGGATCGTCCGATTACCAATCGAGTTTTCCGCGCGCACCCCTTCAAGGCTGACTTCGGCGGATTCGACCGCGACCTTCGAACTTTCGATCACAGCCCTCGACGCCTCGAAATTGGCGTAGGCGGCGCGGGTCTGCTGGATAACACTGCGTTTGGTTGCCACGACCTGTTCGAGCGCACTCGTTTCACGGGCACCGGCCTGTCGTTGCCGTGCTGCGGTCAGACCACCTTGAAAGATCGGAATGGTAAGCTGAAGACCGATGTTCGCGGTCGTCTCGGATTGCCGGAAGTCTTGCGATATTGGGCCGCCTAGCGAGCCGAAGAAATCGCTGTAATCGACATTGGCAAAGCCGCTCAGTGTCGGCAGGCGCCCGGCTCCGGCGATTTTTGTGTCATAACCCGCCGCTTCCGCGCGCTCTTCGGCCGCGACCAGATCGGGGTTGTTTTCAAGGGCGGTCACAACCGCCAAACCCACTGTTTCGGGCAAATTGGGCAGCGGTGGCGGAGCTTCGAGTTGAAAGGCGTCTTTGCCAACGAGCTGCAAATAGGTCTCACGCGCTGAAATCAGATTGGCGAGCGCCGTCTGCAGATCCCCCTGGGCGACCGCGAGGCGGGATTGGGACTGAGCTACATCGGTCCGCGTAAGGTCTCCGATTTCGAAGCGGTCGCTTGTTGCCTCCAGATTGACCTCGAGCACTTCAACCTGGTTCTGCGCCAGTCGCGCGAGGGCCTCAGTGCGCAGCACATCCATATAGGCCGCGACCGTCTGACTAAAGATCGAGCTCTCTGTGCCGCGCAAAGTGGCTCGCCCGGCCTCGATCCGCTCTTCGGCCGCGCGAATTCCGTTGCGTACGGCGCCACCGGAATAGATCGGGACGTTGAGCTGGCCGTTGACGCCCAGGTTGCGATCCGGTGCGGTGAACTGGTTGGCGGATTGCTGCACAAACTCGATATGCGTGGCTGTCGCGTTCAGGGTAGGCGTGCCCGCAGCGATGTTGATCGGCACTTCTTCATCGGTTGCGCGAAGGTCTGCGCGCGCACCGGCCAAAGTGGGGTTGGTGTTATACGCGGAAACCAAAGCGTCGCGCAGCGTGTCGGACTGCGCCGGCGTCGAAGCGGCAATCGCCAGCGTCGCGGCACCGAAGGCCAGCGTAGAATGACGGGAAAGAATCTTCACGAAAAGGTCCATTTCTTGGGCGCATCAAAAGGGTGCAGCACCGGAATCCCAAGATCTTCAACAGGTTGCAGCGTAACCTGTCCCGCCACTTTGCGCCCTGTGGCCAGCCGGGTCACTTGGCGGAGCAGGAGGCCGGAAACGATGCGACCATTCTCCATCAAAGAGGTCGCAAGCGCACTAGGCAGCGCCTCAATCGCACCATCAATCATGATAAGCGAGTACTTTGCCTGGGGCACTGTCTCGGCGACCGCTTCCTCAGCGCTTAAGGTGTCGAGCGCGCCGATCATCGGGGCCAGCAGCGCTGCCAGATAGCCCGTACCGCCTTCAACGACGAGCACGCTATCATCGCGGGTCGGAACGGCCTCAATCAGCGCTTTGCCGTAAAAGAGCGGCGAGGCCAGCGCCCCACCGCTGACCGCGACGCTGCGGTCAATATAGGCCAACGCTTGCTTGTCCGCCGGGAGAAATTCTTCCCGTGGAACCGCCATCATGCGCGCAAGAGCAAATTCCTCGTTCACCCCACTGGTGCGCAGCTGGCTGTCGATCATCGCCGCGCGCGCGATTGCGCTGCCTGGTTCGGTCTGTGTCGTCATCGTGAGCGTGTCTGTATCCATTTTGGGGATGTCCGTCATGTCGCGTTTAGTACACTGTATTGAGATACTAATACAGTGCGTCAACCCTTCCCGATTTTCAGGCCCTTGCGACCTAGCCTGCGCTCCTATGCCCTAGACATCCGTGGTGAAACCGCCAAGGCCTTTGACGCGCGCGGCGCGCGGTGCTTATGGGAGCGCGGCTTGCACCGCGATGGGTGATCTATCGGCAATCGACCAGCACAAAGGGATCTTCGATGAGTGACATGATCAATGACGGCGAAATCTTCGGTGCAACTGGAAAAGTGCGGATTGAGACCGATTCGTTGGGAGAAGTTGCCGTGCCCGTCGATGCACATTGGGGCGCACAAACACAGCGCAGCCTTGCCAACTTTGCGATCGGCGTTGAGACCATGCCAGCGCCCTTGGTGAAAGCCCTAGGTGTTCAAAAGGCAAGCGCGGCTAAAGCCAATATGGAATTGGGCGTGCTCGACGCGAAGCTGGGCGAAGCGATCGTTCAGGCGGCGAGCGAAGTCATCGATGGCACTTTGGCGGCGCAATTTCCGCTGAGCGTTTGGCAGACGGGCTCTGGCACGCAATCGAACATGAACGCCAACGAAGTGATCGCCAGCCGCGCGAACGAGATCCTTACCGGCGTGCACGGTGGCAAAGAGCCGGTCCATCCCAACGACATGTGCAATATGGGACAAAGCTCAAACGACACCTTCCCCACAGCGATGCACATCGCCGCAGCGAGCGAGACGATCGAGCAGCTGATCCCGGCGCTTCAGCACCTGCACGCAGCGCTTGATGCCAAGGCGACGGCGTTCGCCGATATCGTCAAGATTGGCCGCACCCATTTGCAGGACGCGACCCCGCTGACTTTGGGCCAGGAATTCTCCGGCTACGCCAAAATGAACGAATATGGCATTGCACGGGTCGAAAACGCGCTGCCTCGCGTGCTGGAACTCGCCCAAGGCGGCACCGCGGTGGGCACCGGCATCAACTCTAAAGCGGGCTTTGCCGAGAAGTTTGCCGAAAAGGTGGCCGACGCCACGGGCCACGCCTTTGTGACTGCGCCCAACAAGTTTGAAGCGCTCGCCGCGCATGACGCTCTGGTTGAGTTGTCGGGCGCGCTCAATTCGGTGGCGGTTTCCGCGATGAAGATCGCCAACGATATCCGCCTGCTGGGTTCGGGCCCGCGTTCGGGTCTGGGTGAAATCGCGCTGCCTGCGAACGAGCCGGGCTCCTCGATCATGCCGGGCAAGGTCAACCCAACTCAATGTGAAGCGCTCACCATGGTCTGCGCGCAAGTGATGGGCAATCACACCACTGTCAGCGTCGCGGGCTCGCACGGACATCTGGAATTGAACGTGTTCAAGCCGGTGATGGTCTACGCTGTGCTGCAATCGATCCGTCTGTTGTCGGACAGCGCGGTCAGCTTCACCAACAACTGCGTCATTGGTATCGAAGCCAACACACAGCGCATCGACAAGTTGATGAACGAAAGCCTGATGCTGGTAACCGCGCTCAACCCGCATATCGGCTATGACAACGCGGCCAAGATCGCCAAAAAGGCGCACGCCGATGGCACCACGCTTAAAGAAGCCGGTCTGGAGCTGGGTCTTCTCACCGAAGAGCAGTTTGCCGAATGGATCGTGCCATCTGAAATGATCAAGCCGCGCAACTGAAGCCGGTTTCGAGCAAGACTCTTGGGGTGTGGCTTCCGATGGGTTAAGGCTCCTTTATTCGCTGCGCTGTGCGTTTTTGCCGCCAAAAGGGCCACCGCTTGCCTGTCCTGTTCGACCAACGTTCATCTTTGTCCGATGACACGCTGACTCAGGCAATTGGCGAACCAGCGTGGAGCGCGCTATCTCGCGAGGGATTATGATGCCCCCAGCCAAAGCCCCTCTTGCCGCGTCTGAGCGTGCGTCGCCTTCCGCTCTAAGTGTGCCGTTTCGCACCGTGCTGTTCTCGATGGTGGTGTTGTGGGCAACCTACTTCGTTATCATCACCGCGCGCAGCTATGTGGCTGGGTTCGAGATGCAGATCGAACTAGCCTGGCGGCGTGGTATCGTTACGCTCAGTGGCTTGGGGCTAACCGTCGTCCTTTGGTTCCTATTGCGCCTCTTTGACACCAGGCCCCTTTGGGTAAAGATCTCCGCAGCCATTGTGTTTGCGCTTCCGGTTGCTTTGGCGATCGGTCAACTGAATCAGATCGTATTCGAAGATATGCAGTTGAAGTGGGAGCAGCTTTACGCCGAGAGGAACAATCTAAGTCTGCGGCGCGATGAAGCGGGAAATCTGCTTGTGGACGTGCCCGCAAACCTAGGCGGGGGAGGCGCGCCGGCTGGTAGCGCCGGAGCGTCGGGCAGCATCGTTATCGAGCCCGCGCAAACTTCTGCGGACCGCTGGCGCACCGTGATTGATATTGCGCTAACCGAAGCGCGTCGAGTAGGGGAAAAGAGTAGGTCTCGATGCTAGCAGTATCATATAAAAAAAAAAGGAGGG
>ERZ1740065.23-NODE-23-length-75505-cov-8.632949_pt1 | contig 75505 bp, 80 predicted proteins | sample MGYA00581738_ERZ1740065 | MGnify/ENA primary metagenome ERZ1740065 (study PRJEB43018, sample SAMN04849749) | marine metagenome | isolation source: floating plastic debris | place: Pacific Ocean | collected 2008-09-01 | study: EMG produced TPA metagenomics assembly...
ACACCTGGGTCGACGAGAACGGTGTGGTCCACTACGCCGATCAGCCCCAGCACAAAGACGCCAAGCGCAGCGAGATCGATTCGGAGCGCACGGACGACGGCGACGCACAGCGACGCCTGGACAGCGCCGTGGCGCTGAGCGCCGCGCAGCGTCAGGCCTTCAACGACGCACGCAGCGAGCCGGACCCCAATGATCTGGTTGCACAAGCAGAGCGCACCGTCGAACTGCGTCGCCAGAGCTGCGAGGCCGCCCGGTCCAAGCTGCAGCAATTTGCGCAAGCACGCCGGCTCTACACGCTCGACGAGGAAGGCGCCAAGGTCTACCTCGATGAGGACCAGACACTGGCTGCACGCGCTGAAGTGCAGGCCGCGGTCTCCGAGCACTGCGACTGATCGCACCCCGGCGCTGCGCCGACCCCGCATTGACGCTAAGCTAAGCCCCGAATAAACGTCGTGGCACAGCACGCCTGTGCGCGCTTGCCATGACCAACCAACCGTCGTGGGGACGACCGTGGAAAAGCACACTATTCGGATCGCGACGCGAGAGAGCGATCTGGCCCTGTGGCAGGCCCGTCATGTGCAGGGGCTGCTCGAGCAGCAACCCGAGGTGATCGGCGTCGACCTCGTGCCAATGACCACGCGCGGCGACCAGATCCTGGACCGTGCGCTCAATAAGGTTGGCGGCAAGGGACTGTTCATCAAAGAGCTCGAAGTGGCGATGCTCGAGGACCGGGCCGACATTGCGGTTCACTCGATGAAGGACGTGCCTGCGACCATGCCGGACGGCTTTGCGATCGCCGCCGTGCTGGACCGCGCCGACCCGCGCGACGCACTGGTGGGCAGCACACTCGACGCACTGCCCAAGGGCGCCCGGGTGGGCACCTCCAGCCTGCGCCGCGCGGCTCAATTGCGCCTCACCCGCCCCGACCTCGACATCCTGCCGCTGCGCGGCAACGTCAACACGCGGCTGGCCAAACTCGATGCCGGCGACTACGACGCCATCGTACTGGCCTGCGCCGGACTGCAACGACTGGGCATGGCCGACCGCATCGCCGAACCGCTGGCCGTCGACCTCATGTTGCCCGCCGTGGGCCAGGGCATCGTCGGCATCGAATGCCGTTCTGACCAACCCGCACTGCGATCGTTACTCGGCCACCTCAGTGATGCCAACGCCGTCGCCGCTGCGACCGCGGAGCGCAGCGTGGCACGCGCACTTGAAGCCACCTGCCATTCACCGCTGGGCGTCCACGCGACGATCAACGACGGCGCACTGAAGCTGGACGCGCTGCTCGCGAGCCCCAACGGCAGCCGCGTGATCCGGGAACAAGGCACGGCCCCCGCTGGCCGGGGCGACAAACTGGGTCGCGCCGTCGCGGGCCGCATGCTCGATGCGGGGGCAGCCGAGCTGATCGCCGAGGCGGACTGACATCTCCGTGCTCGACCACAAGGGCGTGCTGATTACGCGCGCCGTTTCCCAGGCCGAACCCATGGCGCGTGCCGTGCGAGCCGCGGGCGGACGTCCGGTCCTGTTGCCCGCCATTCGCATCGAGCCCATCGAAACCGCGTCAGCCTCAGGACCCGCAGACTGGGTCATCTTCATCAGCCCCAATGCTGTTGAGTACGGGCTCAGTCACGTGCGTGAGGTCGTCGCCTCGGGCGCGCAGGTGGCCGCCGTCGGTCCCAGCACCGCGCGCGCGCTGTCGGCCGCAGGCCTCGCGCAACCGCTGCGGGCGCGCGAGGGCTTTGACTCGGAATCGCTACTCGCGCTGCCCGTGTTTCGCCAATGCGCAGGCAGCAACATCACGATTGTGCGCGGCGTCGGCGGCAGGCCGCTGCTCATCGACTCACTCCGGGACCGGGGCGCCAAAGTGACCGTGCTCGAGGTGTATCGCCGTGACCGGCCCACGCTCAGAATCGAACAAGTACAATATCTGGAGTCGCAATGGGCGGCGGGCGGCGTGGCCGTGACGACCTGCCTCAGTGTGGCGACGCTGGACAATCTCATGACGCTGCTCACCACGCGCGCGCAACGACTGTTCATGGCGACACCGCTGTTGAGCCCGAGCCCGCGCGTGCTCGAGCGGGCGACAGAATTGGGCCACACGGGTGCGCAGCAACTGGCGCGCGGCCCCCGGGTGGAAGACCTGGTGGCCGAGCTCATCGACATGGCGGCCCAGGATACGATTTGAAGGGGCGAGAACGCACCGATGTCCGAACAACAATCCGATCAGGACGACCCGGCAACCGACGTCATTGACACGCCGGCCGAGCCGGTCAGCGATGCTGCAGGCGAGATCGCGGAAACGCCGCGCAAGAAGAGCAAGCTGGGGCTCATCGCGACCGGGGTCATTCTCATCGCCGTCGCAGCGGGTGCCATCTGGCTCAAGCAGGGCGGCGACACGCCGGCAACTACGCCCACCGCAAACGAGGCAGCCGCGCAGCAGTCGGATGCCGCGCCGGCAACAACGCCGGCCGCAAGCAGCACCGCACCCGCGACGGTCGCACAAACGACACCCCAGTCCATCATCCCGGCAGCGACGCAAGCCGATATCGACGACCTGCGCGACGCGCTGCGCCGGGTGCAGGCCGAGCTCGAGGCCTCGCGCAGTGAAGTCGCCACCCTTTCCGAGGCGGTGCGCAACCAGGAACGCGAGAACGCGCGCCTGACATCGTCCATCGACGAACGCGTCGACCTGCTCGACTCACTGCCTGGGCGCGTGCTCAACCTCGAGCAGGGTGTCGAAACGCTGCAGGGTATTTCGGCCGGCTCGCGCGACGCCTGGCTGCTCGCTGAAGCCGAGTACTACATGCAGATTGCCAACGCGCAGGTGCAGCTCGCCAACAACCCGGCGCTCGCAGCGCGGGCCTTGCAGCTCGCCGATGCGCGCGTGCGTGAATTGGCGAACCCGTCCTACACACCAGTGCGCCGCGCCATCGCGGAAGAGGTCGCCACGCTGACGGCCACCGAGGACGTCGACATCGAAGGCATCACGCTGTCGCTGGGCAGCCTCGCCGCCATGGTGCCGACACTGCCGCTCATCAACGAGATCAGCTTGCCTGAGGCCGACGCCGAGGGCGATGTGGACATCGACACGTTGTCGGGCTGGCAACGCGCCCGCACCGCGACCTCGCAGGCCATGTCGGGCATGTTCCGCGTTCGCAAATCCGATGAGCGCGTCGAGGCCATGCTGTCGCCCGAGGCCGAGTACTTCCTGCGGCTGAACCTGCAGCTGCAGCTGCAGGCCGCACGACTGTCGCTGTTGCTGGGCGACGCGGCCGGTTTCCGCCAAAGCCTTGAAGACGCGGGCAGCTGGCTCAGCGAATACTTCGACACCGACAACCCGTCGGTGGCCAACGCACTCACGCTGCTCGAGCAGACCGCGAGCTCGACCGTCGTCACGGCGCGGCCTGATGTATCGGGTTCGCTCACGTTGTTGCGCCGCCAGCGCACGCTGGAGCGCGCCGGCGAATGAAGCTTGCGATCATCATCGTCGTTGCGCTCGCCCTGGGCACCTTCGGCGCGCATTTCCTCATGGCCGACCCGGGCTACGTGGTCATCGATTTCCGCGGCTACATCATCGAGATGTCCGTGCCCGTCCTGTTGGCACTGCTGCTGCTCACATTGCTGGCCGCCTGGCTGCTCGTGAAGCTCTGGCGCGCGCCGCGCCGGCTGGGCGAAGCCGCAGCCAACTTCCAGGGCAAGCGTGCCGGCAAGCGCTTTACGCAGGGGCTGATCGAGATCGCTGAGGGCAACTACGCACGTGGTGAGAAGTTGCTGACACGCGGCGCGGGCAAGGCCGACGCGCCGCTGCTCAACTATCTTGCTGCGGCCCGCGCGGCCCAGCTGCAAAACGAAGACAGCCGCCGCGACAACTGGCTCAAGCTCGCCTGGGAGCAGCAACCCGAGGCCTCGAGCGCCATCCTGCTCACACAGGCCGAGCTGCAGATCGCGCACGGCCAGCACGAGCTCGCACAGGCAACGCTCAAGCGGCTCGACGAGGAAGAGAAAGGCCGCGGCCAGGCCGTGGTGTTGCTGGCGCGGCTCTACGCCGACCTTGGCGACTGGCGCGCGCTGGGCGAGCTGCTGCCGCGACTGCGAAACATCGGTAAGCCGAGCCGCGAACAACTCGACGCCTGGACCGTTCGCGTGCACGTCCACACATTGAGTGACACGGCCTCGCACTCGGGCGACATCCCGCGCGCCTGGGAGGACGTGCCAAACCGGCTGCGCAAGGACGTCACGCTGCGCATCGCCTATATCGACGCGCTGCTGGCGACGGGCAGCCAGACCCGCGCCGAGCGCGAGCTGCGGCAGATGCTCAAGACCACCTGGCACCCCAAGCTCGTGCTGCGCTACGGCGAAATCTCCACCGACGACCCCAACGCGCAGCTCGAGCAGGCCGAGCGCTGGCTCGACAAGCACGGCGATGACGCGGAGCTGCTGCTGACTGCGGGCCGTCTTTGCATGGCCAACAAGCTCTGGGGCAAGGCGCGTAGTTACATCGAGTCGTCGCTGGCCACACGCCCCATGCCCGCCGCATACGCGAGCTACGGTCAGCTGCTCACGCAACTCGGCGAAAGCGGTGCCGCAGCCGACGCCTTCCGACAGGGCCTGGCCATCGTCGCCGACGACACGCTCGCCCTGCCCAAACCGCTGGACTGAGCCGTGACCGGGCCTGCCGTACTCATTGCCGGCGCGGGCTACACAGGCGACCGGCTTGCGGCGACGCTGGTGCTGCACGGTTGCCGCGTAGCACTACTCTCGCGCCAGCCCGCGGCGCACACGGGCGCCACACCGATTCCCGAGAATCTCGATGCGCCCGTCATGGACGGACGGCTCAACGCCTGGCTGCAGGGCGAGCCTGTGGCGCTCGTCTACCTGGTGCCGCCCGACGCCGATGACGACGCCACCGAAGACCGCCGATTGCGGCGCCTGTTGCAGGCGCTGGGCAGCGCGCCCGAGCGCGTGGTGCTCGCCAGCACCAGCGGCGTCTATGGCGACCGCGGGGGCCGCGTGACGCCCGAGACGACACCCGTGAACCCGCAAACCCCGCGCGCCAAACGCCGGGTGCGGCTCGAGCAGACGCTGGCGCAGAGCGACGCCACCTCGACTGTGGTGCTGCGGATTTCAGGGATCTACGGCCCGGGGCGCTTGCCGCTGGACAGCATCCGGCGCGGCGACCCGATCATCGACCCCGATGTGGCCGGGCCCGGCTTCCGCTTCCACGTGGATGATCTCGTGGCCGTCTGCATCGCCGCCCTCGACCACCCGGCGCCACCAGCCGTGGTCAATGTCGCCGACGGCGACCACACCTCGTCGAGCGACTTTACGCTGGCCGTAGCCGATATCGTGGGGCTCACGCCACCAGAGCGCATCAGCCGCGCCGAAGCGCAGCAGCGCCTGAGCCCGGGGCGGCTGTCGTTTCTCAATGAATCACGGCTGCTCGACACGCACGTGCTGCGAGAAGTGCTGGGCGTCACCCCCGCATACACCTTTCACCGCGATGGCATCGCGGCGAGCCTGAACCCGGACTAGCTGCCGCCTAGGGCTGCGAGCGCTTGGATTTGAGCCACTTTGTCAGCGGCTCCCACTGCTCCGTGTCGGGCCAGGCCAGGTACTCGGGCAGCTCAAAGATGCTGAGCCCCCGCGTGTAGGCGCGCACGTAGTTTTGCGCGTCCCGGAGCCAGGTGAGGTAGGGCACCCGCAGCCGCTCGAGGTACTCATCGAGGTCGTCGAAGATGAGCGTGTTCTCGCGCACCCGGTTACCGATCACGCCGATCTTGGCCTGCTTGCGCTCGACCTTGCCGACATTCTGCAGCTCCGAGATGAATTTCGTCGTGGCCTGCATGTCGATGGTCGACGGCAGCACGGGCACGATGATCGTCTCGGCGTGCTTTACGAGATTCGTGAGTTCGGGACCGTGGCTTCTGGCCGGCGCATCGATGATGAGCACATCGGCTGTGCGCGGCAGCTTCTTGAGCCCGTCCTCAGCCGCATTGAGGCCCACAATCGGCGCCGCGTCAGCGGGGCGCACGTCGAGCCAGTCGAGCGCGGAGCGCTGCGGGTCGTAATCAGCGAGCGCCACGGACTGCCCCTCGACGGCATACATGCCGGCCAGGTTGGTCGCGATCGTGCTCTTGCCGCAACCGCCCTTCGAATTCAGCACCATGATGTGACGCATCGCGTACCCCGGTTTGACTTATTCTGGCGAGCAAACTTATCGACTGGCCGTGCAAATGTCTACGGCGTGTCGTGCGTCGCGTTGCCACAGTGGGGATAATGCAGCGATGCGCATGGCCTTCACAAAGATGCACGGACTCGGCAACGACTTTGTTGTCGTCGATTTACGCGACGCCGATTCAGCATCGATTGAAGCGGCAACCCACGCACCCCGCATTCGTGAACTCGCCGACCGTCGCACGGGCATCGGCTTCGACCAGTGGCTCACGATCGGGCGACCCAGTGGCGATCACCTGGCCGACTACCGGGTCTTCAATGCTGACGGCGGCGAAGTCGAGCAATGCGGCAATGGCGCGCGCTGCATCGCAGCATGGCTGGCCAAGGCCACAGACGCTGCGCCCGGCAGACCGATGGCGCTCGGCAGCCGCGGCGGCGATGTCACCGCGCAGGTCGACGCGGCGGGCCAGGTCACCACGACACTGATGGCGCCCCGGTTCGACCCCGCCGACATTCCGCTCTCAGCGGATGCCCCTGCCGACCACTACGCGCTGGGCGAGCTTTCGTTTGCTGCGGTGAGCGTGGGTAACCCGCATTGCGTCATTTACGTCGACGACGCAGTCGCGTCTGCGCCGCTATTGAACATCGCGGAAACCGTCGATACGAGCGGGCGGTTTCCAGAGGGCGTGAACGTCGGGCTTGCCCAGGTAACGGGCCCCGACCGTATCGATTTGCGCGTTCGCGAACGCGGCGTTGGCGAGACGCGCGCCTGCGGCACAGGCGCCGCTGCAGCAGCCGTTATTGGTTTGCGCGACGGTCGCGTTTCGGGGCCCGTGAACGTGCAGCTTGCAGGCGGCACGCTCGTGGTAGACTGGCGCCCGAGCGGCGGGGGCATCGCCATTTCCGGCCCCGCACAGACCGCATACGAGGGCTACGTGACACTATGACCACCGGCGCCAAACCGCGTGCAAGCGCCCCCGCAGCCGTGCTCGATGACGACACGGTGGCGAACTACCTGAAACAGAATCCCGAGTTCTTCGAGCGCAACCCGCGTCTGCTGCAGGCGCTGGCCCTGCCGCACGAGTCGGGCGGCACCGTATCGCTCGTCGAACGTCAGGTGGCGACGCTGCGCAACAACGACCGCACCATGAAGCGCAAGCTCAACGAGCTGGTGGGCCTGGCGCGGCGCAATGACGCCCTGGCCAGCCGCATTCACGCACTCGCGCTCGCCATGCTCGAGGCCGGCTCGCTGGCGGACACACTGGCATCGATCGAGGAACGCCTGCGGCGCAGTTTCTCCGCCGACGAGGCTGTGCTGGTCCTGTTTGGCGACCCCGCGGACTACGCTACGCTGCCGCGCTCGCGCTTCCTGCGCGTCGCACCCCGCGACGACGAGACGCTGGCGCCCTTCACAACCTTCCTCGAGCGCGGCAATCCGCGCTGCGGGCAGGTCCGCGATACCCAGCGCGAGTTCCTGTTCGGTGGTTCGGCCGAGGAAATCGGCTCCGTGGCGCTGCTGCCGCTGGGTGCCGAGGCCGACATGGGCTTCCTCGCCATCGGCAGCCACAACGCCGAGCACTTCCACCCGGCCATGAGCGTCGACTTCCTGCAGCGCATCGGGCAGATCCTGAGCGTCGCGCTGGCGCGCTTCTGACGACGGGCGACGCGCAGCACACCGTGGCGCCCGAGGCTGACCTGCTCGTCGCCCGCTTTCTGGGCCACCTCGGCAACGAGCGGCGCCTCTCCGAACACACGCGACGCGCATACGAACGCGACCTGGCGCAATTCCGCGACTGGGCGCGTGATGCGGACGTCGCCGATTGGCACAGCGTCGAGCCTGCGCACGTCAAGGCGTTTGCGGCGGCCCGGTTCCGGCGGGGCATTTCACCGCGCAGCATTTCCCGCGCGCTGTCGGCGCTACGGGCCTTCTACCGCTACCTGCTGCGCGAGCGCGAGGTCACGCGCAACCCGGCGGACGGTGTCTCAGCACCGCGCGCCACAAAACGACTGCCGGGCACACTCGACAGCGACACGATGGCGCGGCTGCTCGACATTAAAGGCGACGAACCGCTCACGCGCCGTGATCGCGCCATGCTCGAGCTGCTCTACAGCTCGGGGCTGCGGCTCGCGGAAATCGTGGGGCTGAACATCGGCGATATCGACCTCGCCGATCGCACCGTGCGCGTGACGGGCAAGGGCAGCAAGCAGCGCATCGTGCCCGTGGGGCGCAAGGCCATTGCAGCCATGCGTGACTGGCTCGCCGCGCGCGGCAACCTGGCCGGCGACACGCAGGCCGTTTTCGTGGCGCAGCACGGCCGACGCATTGGCACACGCAGTGTGCAGCGCCGCGTGGCGCACTGGGCGCGCCAGCAGGGCATCGACGCCCGCGTGCACCCGCACCTGTTCCGCCACTCCTGCGCCACCCACGTGCTCGAGTCGAGCCGCGACCTCCGGGGCGTGCAGGAGCTGCTCGGGCACGCCGACATTGCCACGACCCAGATCTACACCCACCTTGATTTCCAGCACCTGGCACAGATATACGACGAAGCGCATCCCCGCGCGAAACGGCGCCGCGACTAGTTGGCGGCCGTCCACGACGGGCCAGGAATTCAGCATGCAGCAATTTGACGGGACGACAATCGTCGCCGTGCGCCGCGGCGGCAATGTCGCCGTAGCCGGTGACGGCCAGGTCAGCCTGGGCAACACGATCATGAAGGGCAACGCCCGCAAGGTGCGGCGTCTGTACAAGGACCGTGTCATCGCCGGTTTCGCCGGCGGCACAGCTGACGCCTTCACGCTGTTCGAGCGTTTCGAGCAGAAGATGGAGCAGTACGGCAACTTAACGCGCGCGGCCATCGAGCTCGCCAAAGACTGGCGCACGGAACGCAGCCTGCGCCGCCTCGAGGCCTTGCTCATCATTGCCGACGCCTCGACTACGCTTGTGGTCTCGGGTAACGGTGATGTCATCGAGCCCGAAGACGAAGTGATCGCCATCGGCTCGGGCGGCTCGTTCGCGCTGGCCGCCGCACGCGGCATGCTCGCCGCGGGCGACCTGGAGGCTGCCGACATCGCCGAGCGCGCCCTGCGCATCGCGGCCGACATCTGCGTCTACACCAACGACAACATCACGCTCGAGCGCATCGACGCCTAACGGCGCAGCACTCGAGCTGCAGCAACGGATCCCCCATCATGTCCATGACTCCCCGTGAAATTGTCCAGGAACTGGACAAGCACATCGTCGGCCAGACGGCCGCCAAGCGTGCCGTGGCCATCGCGCTGCGCAACCGCTGGCGACGCCAGCAGGTCGACGACGCGCTGCGCCCCGAGATCACCCCCAAGAACATCCTGATGATCGGTCCGACAGGCGTCGGCAAAACCGAGATCGCGCGGCGGCTGGCCAAGCTCGCGAATGCACCGTTCATCAAAGTCGAGGCCACGAAGTTCACCGAGGTCGGCTACGTCGGTCGCGAAGTCGACTCGATCATCCGCGATCTCGTCGAGACGTCCGTCAAGCTCACGCGCGAGCGCGAGATGGCCAAGGTCAGCCACCGTGCCGAGGACGCCGCCGAGGAGCGCGTTCTCGACGCGCTGCTGCCCGCGCCCATCGCCGGACAGCCCGATGACCGCGCATCGGACACGCGCCAGATCCTTAGAAAGCGCCTGCGCGAGGGCGACCTCGACGAGCGCGAGATTGAAATCGAGCTGGACGCCACCGCTTTGGGCGTGGAGATCATGGCGCCGCCGGGCATGGAGGAGATGACGAGCCAGCTGCAGAGCCTGTTCCAGAACGTAGGGCAGGGTCGTCGCAAAACGCGCAAGCTGCCGATCGCCGAGGCACTCAAGCTGCTGACCGAAGAGGAAGCCGCCAAGATGCTCGACGAAGAGGCGCTCAAGCAGCAAGCTGTGGAAGCGGCTGAGCAAAACGGCATCGTGTTCCTCGACGAGATCGACAAGATCGCCCGCCGTGCCGACGTGGGTGGCGGTGCTGATGTCAGCCGCGAGGGCGTGCAGCGCGACCTGCTGCCGCTCGTCGAAGGCAGCACGGTGACGACCAAGTACGGCATCGTGAAGACCGACCACATTCTGTTCATCGGCTCGGGCGCCTTTAGCGTCGCCAAGCCCTCGGACCTGATCCCGGAGCTGCAGGGTCGACTGCCCATTCGCGTTGAACTCGATTCGCTGAAGACCGAAGACTTTGTGCGCATCCTGACCGAGCCTGATGCCTCGCTGACCAAGCAGTACGCCGCGCTCATGGCGACCGAGGGCGTGACCCTCGAATTTGTCGACTCGGGCGTGCAGCGTCTGGCCGAGATCGCCTACCGCGTGAACGAGCAGACCGAGAACATTGGTGCACGACGCCTGCATACGGTCATGGAGCGGCTGCTCGACACGATCTCGTTCGAGGCAGCCGACCACAGCGGCCAGAGCTATCAGATCAACGCGGGTTACGTGGACGAGCACCTGGGCGCACTCGTCGAAGACGAAGACCTGAGCCGCTACATCCTCTGAGGCCGTGAACGACGTAGCACCTCCGACCGGGATTACGCTACGGCGCCAGTCGCGCTGCCTGGAACTGACCTGGGCCGACGGCCGCAGCGACAGCCTGACGTTCGAGTTTCTGCGCGTGCACTCGCCTTCGGCCGAGGTGCAGGGGCACAGCGCGGACAAGGCGCAGCTGCAGTACGGCAAGCGCGAGGTGCGCATCACGCGTATCGACCCCGTGGGCCAGTACGCGCTCAAACTCGTGTTCAGCGACGGCCATGACTCAGGCCTGTTCAGCTGGCGCTACCTGCGCGAGCTCGGCGAAACGCAGGCAACCCGCTGGAACGCCTACCTTGCGGCGCTCGAGGCCGCAGGCCGCAGCCGTGACCCGGACCCCGGTGCAGAACACTAGCCGCGCTGCGGCTTGCTACAATTGCCCCTCCACAGGCCCGCGGTGACCCCCATGAGCGGCAACGCCGACGACACCACGCACTTCGGCTACGAAACGGTCGACATCGACGACAAGGCATCACGCGTGCGCGGGGTGTTCGACTCGGTCGCGGGCAACTACGACCTCATGAACGACCTCATGTCAGCCGGCATCCACCGAATCTGGAAGCGCCACACCGTGGCGGCGGCATCGGTGCGCCCGGGCATGCACGTGCTCGATCTCGCCGGTGGCACGGGCGACCTCGCGATGGCGTTTTCGGAAAAGGTCGGCGAATCGGGCCACGTCGTACTCGCGGACATCAACGCGGCCATGCTCGAGCAGGGCCGCGACCGACTGCTCGATGCCGGCATCAGCGGCAATGTCGACATCGCGCAATGCGACGCCGAGGCGCTGCCATTTGCCGACAACAGCTTTGACCTCGTCACCATCGCCTTCGGCCTGCGCAACGTGACGCGCAAGGAACAGGGCCTGGCCGAGATGTACCGCGTGCTGCGCCCGGGTGGGCGCCTGTTCGTGCTTGAGTTTTCGAAACCCGACCCATTGCTGCGCCCGGCCTACGACCTGTTCTCGTTCTCAGTGCTGCCGACGCTTGGCAAGCTCATCGCCAACGACGCGGACAGCTACCGCTACCTGGCCGAGTCGATCCGCATGCACCCCGACCAGGACACACTCAAGGGCATGTTCGAGGCCGCGGGCTTTGAACGCTGCCGCTACGAGAACCTGACGGGCGGTATCGCGGCGCTGCACATCGGCTCCAAGCTCTAGGCCCCCCGCATGTTCGATCTTGGTCCGCTGTTCACCCCACTCACGCACCTCATCAACAAGCGCATTGCTGAGCAAACCCCCGCGCGCGAACTCGCCGAGTCGCTTGAGGGGCAGTGCATGGCTGTGCGTGTGCGCGACACGGGGCTGGCCGTGTACCTGCAAGTGGAAAACGGAAAGCTGCGGCTGCGCACGCGCTACGGCGACGAACCCGAGGTCGTGCTTTCGGGCAGTCCCATCTCGCTGGCTGAGCTCGCGGGCAAAGACCCGGCCGCACCCATTCGTGAGGGCCGCGTGCGCATGAGCGGTGATGCTGCCGCAGGGCTCAAGTTTCAGGGCTTGCTGCGCTTCGCAGCACCCGACCTCGAAGACGAGCTGGCCAACGTGGTTGGCGATGTCGCCGCACACCAGGCGACGCGCGTGGCGCGCGGCCTCGCGGGCGCGGCGGGCAAGCTCGGCGACCGCATGTACGCCAATATGGGCGACTACCTGACCGAGGGTGCGCAGACACTGCCCTCACGCGACCAGTTCGAGCGCTTCCGCGCCGAAGTGGAAACGCTGCGCGACGACGTGGCGCGTGCGGAAGCGCGCGTGCGTTTGCTAAGCGACCATCTGGCGGCAGAGGACGACGAGGCCTGACATGCTGACGTGGTCACGCACCAAGCGGCTGATCAGCATCCAGCGGGTGCTCGTCAAGTACAGCCTCGACGACCTGATCAAGACCTCGCAGGCGCTGCGACCCCTGCGCTTCGTGTTCATGCTGGGCGGTCGTCGCCTGGATCGTGACGCCCCCATCGGCCAGCGCATCCGGCTCGCGCTCGAGGAGCTTGGCCCGATCTTCATCAAGTTCGGCCAGGCCCTGTCGACGCGGCGCGACCTGCTGCCCAACGACATCGCCGACGAGCTCGCCAAGCTGCAGGACCAGGTGCCACCGTTTGATGGCGCGGTGGCGCGCGAGATCGTCAACCGCGCGTATGGTTTCGACCTGTCGGACATCTTTGCCGAGTTCGAAGAGACGCCCATGGCGGCCGCGTCGATTGCGCAGGTGCACCCGGCAAAGCTGCACGATGGCACCGAGGTCGTGGTCAAGGTGTTGCGCCCGGACATGCGCGAAGTCATCCAGCGCGACCTCGACGTCATGTACGGCATGGCCGAACTGACGCAGCGCTACCTGCCCGACGGCGAGCGGCTGCGCCCCGTCGAGGTCGTGGCCGAGTACGACAAGACCATCATGGACGAGCTCGATTTGCTGCGCGAGGCGGCCAATGGCTCACAGCTTCGGCGCAACTTTGAGCACTCGAGCCTGCTCTACGTGCCCGAGGTTTATTTCGACTACTGCCGCCGCGAGGTGCTCGTCACGGAGCGCATTTTCGGGGTGCAGGTCAGCGACATGGATGCCATGCGGGCCGCAGGAACCAACATCCGCCGCCTGGCCGAAAACGGCGTCGAGATCTTCTTCACCCAGGTGTTCCGGCACAACTTCTTCCACGCCGACATGCACCCGGGCAACATCTTCGTCGACATTCGCGATCCGGATTTCCCCGTCTACCAATCCGTCGACTGGGGAATCATCGGCACGCTGTCGCACGAGGACCAGCGCTACCTGGCCGAGAATTTCCTCGCTTTCTTCGATCGCGACTACCACCGCGTGGCGCAGCTGCACGTCGATTCGGGCTGGGTGCCACCCGATACGCGCGTCGATGAGTTCGAATTCGCGGTGCGCACGGTTTGCGAGCCGATCTTCAACAAACCATTAGCCGAGATCAGCTTCGGCACGGTGCTCATGCGCCTGTTCGAGACCGCGCGTCGTTTTGAGATGGAAGTCCAGCCGCAGCTCGTGTTGCTGCAGAAGACGCTGCTCAACATCGAGGGGCTGGGGCGCGACCTCTACCCCGAGCTTGACCTGTTCGAGACCGCACAACCGATCCTGCGTGCCTGGATGGAAGAGCGTCTGGGCGGCAAGGCTGTGATTGACGACCTGCGCACGCAGTGGCCCGACATTCGCGAAGGGCTGCGCGAGCTGCCCACCGTGCTGCGGCGCGTGGGCGAACAGGCTGCCAACGGTCAGCTTCGCGTTCGTATGGATGCCGGGGAATTGCGCGCCTTGCGCGAGGACCTGAAACGCCAGGACCGACGCCGCTACGTGGCCACGGCCGGGATGGCCGCGGCACTCATCGGCGCGGTGCTCGTGTTTGAAGTCGACCCACAGGGCGCGGGCTGGCTGACCATGGCGGCCGGCGTGGCCGTCACCCTCTGGGCGCGGCCCCGCTAGTCGCGTTTAGCGCGACGGTTTCACCGCGACGGCTTCACCGCGAAGCCTGCATCTGTTCGTAATCATTGAGCCGCTCGCGGCTCGCGCCGAGCTCTTCCGCCAGGTAATCAGCGTGGTCCTCGAGCTCACCCTTGCGCTCTGCGAGGCGTCGCGTCTCGGCGAGGATGTGCAGCCGTTCCTCAGGCGTGAGGCCGTCACCGATCATGCGCAGCGTTTCGTGCTCCATCGCTTCTTCGAGGTCATCGATCTCGCGTTCGGTCTGCGCAAGCTCTGAAGCAATCTGGTTGACGTCCCGACGCAGGGTGTACAGGGTGCGACCGTCTTCATAGGCGGCCAGGAATGCAGGCTCGACCATTGACGGGCAAACGCCCGCGTAGCTGCCGCCACGCTCACCGAGCGTGTAGCCGTTTTGCGGCCGGCAGAAGGTCTGCAGGCCTTCGTCGCGGCCCGCCTGGTAGGCGTCGAGATCGGGAGTAACGCCGGCTTTGGCGCAGGCCTTGCGGTAGGTGCCGATCGCGGCGCCGCTACGACCCAGCAGGCCGTCTTCGTAGCCGACGGTGCGCCAGTCGGACATCTGGCACTCTTCTTCGCTCATGGCAGCACAGCCACCGAGCACGGCCAGCGCCGGCACGATGAGCATCGCAAGTAACAGTGTCTTCAGTTTCATGACCGCAGTCCTCCCTCAATGGCTACCGACGATACGCGCCGGCGCCTGAACTTCAGGTGAACGCGGTCACAAATTACGGGTGGTGGACGCCATTTTTATGTCGAATCGGCGTCAAACCAGAACGCGATCTCGCCCGTCGCGATATCAAAGCGTGCCGCATGCGGTTCGTTGGGCTGGATCTCGTACCAGTCGCCGGGTCCGTAGCGCTCTTGCCGGCTGCCCCGCGTGAGCACGAGTTCACCGCGCGTGATGACGCCCACATTGTGCGTATCGTGGTCGTGCTCGGCGATGTCGGTGCCTGCGGGATAGCTCGCGAAGAGCACCTCGCACCCTGACGCCTCAAGGCGATGGGCATCGAAAGGACCGTCGAACGCGGGCAACGCGCGGAGCGGCGCCGGAAATCCTGTTCTGTCCTGGCTCATTTCGCGACCCCAATTGGTGCCCGGGCGGGCAAGCTTCCGCTTGTGGCATATTAACGCGCTGATCCTGCCTGCTGATCTTGCTCGCTGTTTGCCCCGACCGCATCTGGAGACTCCTGCTACATGACCGACCACGCCCGGGTGCTGTTCCGGCCACGCGCCGCGGTGTCTATTGTCATCGCCAACATGGTGGGAACGGGGGTTTTCACGAGTCTCGGCTTCCAGCTCGTCGACATCGAGTCCGGCTTTGTGCTCATGCTGCTTTGGTTTGTCGGTGGCGTGATCGCCTTCTGCGGCGCCATGAGCTACGCCGAACTCGGCGCCGCGTTGCCGCGCTCCGGTGGCGAGTACAATTTTCTTGGCCGCATCTACCACCCGGCCGCGGGCTTTGTGTCCGGCTGGATTTCCGCCACGGTCGGTTTCGCCGGACCGACGGCGCTCGCCGCGATGACCTTCGCAAGCTACCTTGCGGCCGCCGTGCCAGGCGTTCCTGCGCGCAGTGTGGCTATCGCACTTGTTGTGGCGCTGACGATTGTGCACGCCACGCACCGTCGGGCGAGTGGTGGGGTGCAGGTCGCATTCACGGCCATCAAGGTGCTGCTGATCATCGGCTTCTGCGTGCTGGCACTGAGCGCCGTGGACTCGGCACAGCTCGTTGGCTTCGCACCCGCCACGGGCGATGGCGGGCTCGTCGCCAGCGGGGCGTTTGCCGTGAGCCTCATCTACGTAAGCTATGCCTATACGGGTTGGAACGTCGCGACTTACCTCTCGAGCGAACTCGAGTCACCCCAGAAATACCTGCCGCGCGTCCTCGGAGGCGGCACGCTGATCGTCATCGCGCTGTACCTGGCGCTCAACTACACCTTCCTGCACGTGGCGCCCATTGAGGCCATGCGCGGCAAAGTTGAAATTGGTTACGTGGCGGCTGAGTACGCTTTCGGCGCCAATGGCGCACGTATCATGGGCGTCATCCTGGCTTTACTGCTGATCTCGACCGTCAGTGCCATGATTATTGCCGGCCCCCGGGTCTATCAGGCCATTGGCCAGGACCACGAGATGTTCGCCTGGCTGGCACGCACGAACCGACACGGCGTGCCCGCGTTTGCGATCTACGCCCAGGGCGCCCTGACGGTGCTGTTTATCGTGACCTCACCGTTCCAGTTCATCCTATTGTTCTCGGGCTTCACCCTGGCGCTCAACACGCTCGCGGCCGTCGTCGGGGTGTTTGTGCTGCGCTGGCGCGAGCCTGACCTGCCAAGGCCCTTCAAGGCCTGGGGCTACCCGGTCACGCCGATCATCTTCATGGCGCTCACGGCCTGGACCCTTGTCTTCGTGCTCGTGGACCAACCCAAAGCCGGATTGCTCGGGCTCGCCGTGGTCGCGCTTGGCGTCGTGTTCTACTTCGCCACGGCACATGGCCGGGGCCCGGGGCTGGTGGCAGATAAGCCGGCCGACGCCCGCACCGAGGGCTGAGTCACTCGGTCGGGTAGGTCTTGCGCAGATAGGCGACGGACTTGCGCACGAGCTGACTCAGCACCTTCAGATCGATGGCGTCCAGGTCCTTAATGTAGAGGCAGGATTTGCCCGTTTTGTGCGGGCCGAGCCTGGCCATGAGGTCGTCGTAGCCGTCGAAGCCACCCATGATGTAAAGGGTCAGTGCCTGCTTGCGGTTGGCGAAGCCCGTCAGCAGGAAGTCGCCCTCGCGCCCGCTGTCATATTGGTAGTGGTACTTGCCGAAACCGACGATTGATGGACCCCACATCGTGGCAGGCCGTTTCGTGATGCGGGCCATGAGGTCGCTCACGGTCTCGCACTGCGTGCGGCGCTTGTCGTCATCGATTGCCGCCAGGTAGTCGGCAGCCGACGCGGTTGTGGCCTGGGTCTTGTTTTTGGCCTTGCTCACGTCGTTTCGTTCCGTTTCCCCGACAATCGCGCCACAATCACCACACAGAAGGCCGCGATCAGCGATTTTACGACACCACCTACGATAAACGGCGCCACGCCGTTGAACCAGGCGGCTACGAAGCCCACGCGCGCGGCGAGCAGAATGCTGCCCACGGCGAGAATGGCCACATGCGCCAGCAGCATCGTCAGCACAGCCGGCGCCCAGCGGTGCAGCAGGCCGCGATCGGCCGCATAGCCCGTCAGCCCGGCCGCAAACCAGAATCCAATGAGGTAACCGCCGCTCGGACCCAGCAACACGCTGAGGCCGCTGGCGCCGTCGGCAAACACGGGCACGCCCAGCGCGCCCGCACAGACGTAGATTCCGACCGCCAGGGTCCCCACTGTGAGACCGCCAAGGCCGCCGGCCAGCAGGACCAAGAGAGTCTGGGCCGTCTGCGGAATGTCCGTGCCAGGCAGGGCGACCGGGAAACGCGCAGCAATGGCGATCGCCGCTGCCCAGGCGACGGCCGTCAGCAGCGCGCCCGGCCCGAATGCAGTCTCGGGACGGCGAGCCCGGGCCTCAACCCTGGGCGAAGTTGAAGACACAGAGCTTGTTGCCGTCGAGGTCGCGGAAGTAGCCCGCGTAGAAGCCGCCCGCGCCCCGGGGCCCCGGAGCGCCCTCGTCGGTGCCGCCGAGCTCTAGCGCCTTGGCGTGCACCTTGTGCAGGAGGTCGGTGTCATTTACGGCCAGCGCCACCATGGTGCCGTTGCCCACCGTGGCCACTTTTCCGTCGTGGGGCTTGATCACCGACACGGCCGGGCTCGCGCCGTCCGTGCCCCAGGCGATAAAGCTGTCGTCGCCCATGCGGCGACCCGCGCCGATCTCCGCCAGCAGCGCGTCATAGAAGGCGCCGGCCCGTTCAATATCGTTCGTACCGAGCGTGACATACCCGATCATGTGCATCCCCCACGCGATGCAGTAGTGGGCGTGAATGATACCGCAGCAACCCTTGTCACCGCAGCGTTTGCGGCGCTCTAGGCATGACCCGAAGAATCCTGCTCATGCTGCGCCAAATTTTTTGCTGCACCCCTGATTTGCCGAAACATGCAGCAAACCAAGAAATGCCGTGCTGCAGAACGACCTCATAAGATATTGTTTTTTATGGGCCGGGTTCGATAAGTCTGCGCCTAAGCGACTATAAGGCCAAAAAAACGCAGCAAGATAGTGCACGCACGCCACCACTACTTTGTGCTGCAGCATGAGTGCGCGCGTCAGTGTGCCGCCAGAACGGGCGCGATGACGCGACGCCAATGCTCAAGCTTCTGCTCGGGCCGCATGGCTGCAAACGCGGGGCTTGTCGAGGGCAGCTGCTCGAAGGCCATCGCCTCCGCGCGATCGCCCAGCACCGGTGCCACCTCCCGGCGCCAGGCCATCGTTGCGGCCGACCCGTTGCCGCAGACCAGCACCAGCGAGGGTTGCCGCTCGATCAGCTCCGTGAAGTCGTTGATGACGCGAGTTTTGGGCCGAATGTCAGCGTCCAGGCTGCCCGAGCGCTCGCAGAACTGCAGCGCGTCCCATACCGCGACGCCCCCACCCGTCAGCGCGCTGACACGCTCGGCGTAGGGCAGCTCAGGGTCGAACCCGACGATGTCGGCCATGATCGCCCAGAACGCGTTCTGCGGGTGGGCGTAATAGCGTTGCTCAGCGAGCGACTGGCGGCCTGGCATCGAGCCCAGCACGAGCACACGCGCCCCAGGCGCTTCGAGTGGCGGGAAGCCATGGGCGGCGTCACTCATTGGGGGCATTTCGACGAGCCCGCGGCAGGCGCCAGCGGTAGCGTATGGCCATGAAGCGCAGGGTAAAACAGACCAGCGCGCCGACGGCCATGGCCGGAATGCGGGGCAGCGTGAAGACGTGCGCGAGCGCGACGATAATGGCGCCCACCAGTGCCGCCGAGGCGTAGAGGTCCGATCGCAGCACGACGGGCACTTCCGCCACGAGGACATCGCGGACCAGGCCCCCACCGATGCCACTCAGCACGCCCAGCAGCACGGCGCTGGTGGGCGTCAGGCCGAAACTGAGTGCCTTGGCGGTGCCCACGACGACGAACAGTGACAAGCCGGCGGCGTCGAGCATCCGCACGGGGCGCTCGAAGACCTGCAGCCATTGCTCCCGGTAGAAGACGATCACCCCGGCCGAGCAGGCCGTGGCCAGGTAGCGCCAGTCGGCCAGCGCCACGGGTGGCGTGGCACCAATAAAGACATCGCGGGCCATGCCACCGGCTGTGGCGGCGGCGAAGGACAGCACCAGGACGCCGAACAGGTCGGCATCGCGACGGATCCCGACGGCGGCGCCGCTGGCGGCGAAGACGAAGGTACCCGCGAGATCGATGATGGAAAGCCAGGGCAGCATGCCGGTGCTCGTGAACAAGCCGGCGGCAGTCTAACGTAAGTCCCGGGCGGTATGATCGGGGCGGGATACGCACAGGTGGGGACCATGCCCGACGGTAAGATCGAGGTGGAGAACATCAACACGCCCGGGCGCAGCACGCGGGTCAATGCAGCCAAGTACCAGGCTATGCGCAAGGCGTACCTGGCCGTGCTGCCCAGGTCAGCCCCGGGAATGACCCAGGCCGAGCTCATGGACGCCGTAAAGCCCAAACTACCCGATGACCTGTTCCCGGGTGGCGCCACGAGCGGCTGGTGGGTCAAGACCGTGCAGCTCGACCTCGAAGCCAAGGCGCTCGTCACCCGCACGCAGACCAAGCCCCTGCGCTGGCACCACAGCTAAAGCACAAACCCACCCGGCCGCTACACAAGGTGCGGTGACGCAAGATGCGAAGCGCCGCAGCACCCGGGAAGGATACGGAGTGGGCGTGTCAGGCAATCCTGTACATAAACTGGGCCGGTATGAGCTCAGACGAGAACTTGGTCGAGGATCGCAGGGATGCGTGTACATGGCACGTGACCCCGAGCTCGACCGCGATGTCGCGATCAAACTGCTGACCTCGGACAAGGCCGAGTTCCGGCTCAAGGGCCACAACGGCGCGCCGCTTGAGGCGCTGACGGCCAGCAAGATCGAGCACCCGCATATCATCCCGATCCACGATATCGGTGAGAGCGCGGCGGGCCCCTACCTCGTCTTCGGCTTCGTCAACGGCCGCACGCTGGCCATGGAGCTGTCCTCGCGCGGCCACTACAAGCTGACCGAGGCGCTGCCGCTTATGGCGCAGATCCTCGACGCCGTGGCCACCGCGCACGAGCGCGGCGTGCTGCACCTGGACCTCGGGCCCCGCAACATCCTCATTGATTCGAACGACCAGGCCCAGGTCATGGATTTCGGCCTCGCACAGTTCGTCAATTTCAAGCGCGAAGACCTGGGGCTGGCCACCGGCACGCTGCGCTACATGGCGCCCGAACATTTCCTGCGCCGCCAGCTCGGCCCGCAGACCGACGTGTTTGCGCTCGCCTCCACCTTCTACGAAATGCTGGCAGGCCGGCGTGCGATCCCAGGCGAGAACATCGATGCCATTCAGCGCAACATCGTCGACGTTGCCGTCGATTTCGCGCCCATTGCCGACTTGCAGGCCGGTGAGCATGTCACGCGGTTCCTGCGCGGCGCCTTTGTCAGCGATATGAATGAGCGCTACGCCGATGCGCGCATGATGCGCGATGCGTTCCGCAAGTTCGTGACAGCGGCAGGCCTGGGCGACACGATCAAGGCCGAGGCCGCAAGCCACAGCACCGTGAACTTCCTTGTGCGCCGCATGCAGCACAAGAAAGACTTCCCCGCGATCTCCAGCACGCTGACCGAGATCAACCGGCTGACCGGCGACAACGCCTCAGCCTCGGCCGATACGCTCGCCAACGTCATTCTTCGCGACATGTCTTTGACGCGGAAGCTGCTGACCATGGCCAATTCCTCGTTCTACGGCGCACGCGCCAGCGAGGTTGCCAGTGTGTCGCAGGCCGTCGTGCTGCTCGGTGTGCAGCAGGTCCGCATGGTGGCCTCGAGCCTCACGCTGTTTGGCCACCTGCGCGGCGACTCGATGACGCTGCGCGACTCGATGACGCGCTCGTTCATGTCGGGCCTTATCGCCCGCCACCTGGGCCAGCGCGCCAAGCTGCGCGGTGCCGAAGAGGCGTTCATCGCCGGCTTGTGCCAAAACCTCGGCGAAAACCTCACCATCTACTACTTCCCCGAAGAGCACGAAGTGGCGCGCGAGCGCATCGCTGCGGGCGCCAGTCGTCAGGAAGCGGCGCGCGAAGTGCTCGGCGTGGCCTTCTCGGAGCTGGGCGCGGCCACGGCCGAAATCTGGTCGTTGCCTCAAGTCATTATTACGGCGATTGGTGGCGTTCCCGACGGCGAGGTGCCTGCACCCGTCGACGAAGAGGAGGCCATCCGCAACTTCTGCGTGCTGGCCAATGAGCTGTGCGCGAGTTTTCACGGCTGCGACGGCGCCGAACTGACCGAGCGTCTCGAAACCCTGTGCGGTCGCTTCGTGACCAACACGGGGCTCAACGCCGAGTTTCTCTTCAAACTGTTCGAGGCGGCCTTCGAAAAGCTCAAGCAGTTCGCGCCGATCTTCGAGATCAACGTCGCCGAGAGTGTGTTCTGCAAGAGTGTCGAGGCCTGGCTGGCACACCGCCGCAGCGTCGCCGAAGCCGATCCTGCGGCAGCCGCAACGGGCTGATCGCCATAGCAAAAGCCTGCGGGCACCAGTACCCTTAGCGGTTTGTTCCTGACCGCGAAGGGGACCGCATGAGCACCGCGGAATCGCAACTGCCGCAGACCGGCATTCTTGGCTGGATCGAGCGTACGGGCAACAAGCTGCCCGACCCTGTTTTTATCTTCTTTTGGCTGATCGCCGTTCTGGTGGTCATCAGTGTGATTGCCGACCTCATGGGGCTCTCGGCGCCGCACCCGACCCGCGTCGACGAGAGCGGTGCCGCCGTGATTATCACGGCGGAGAGCCTGCTCAGCGCCAATAACATCCAGCGACTCTGGGTGGACATGCCTCAGACCTTCACGCACTTCCACCCGCTGGGTTACGTGCTCGTGGTCATGCTGGGCGCGGGGATCGCCGAGCGCTCGGGGCTGTTCGCAACCGCCATGCGCGGCGCCGTTCGTAACGCACCCAAGTTCCTGCTCACGCCCATGGTCGCGCTGGTCGCCATGGTCGGTAACCTGGCCGCCGACGCCGCCTACGTGGTGCTGATCCCGTTGGCCGGTGTGCTCTATGCTGCAGCGGGCCGACACCCGGTCGCGGGCATCGCCGCGGCGTTTGCAGGCGTATCGGGTGGCTTCTCGGCCAACCTGCTGCCGGGCCAGCTCGACGCGCTGCTGTTTGGTATCACTGAGGCCGCCGCAGAAAGCCTGGCGCCGGCCTGGGACGCCAACATCGCGGGCAACTGGTACTTCATCGCGGCGATGACCGTGATCTACCTGCCCGTGATCTGGTATGTGACTGACCGCATCATCGAGCCTCGACTGGGCAGCTTCCAGGCTGAGGGTAGTCTCGCCAGCATCACCGAGGACGGCGACAAGCCGCTCGATGCCGGCGAGAAGAAAGGCCTGAAACTCGCGGGCCTGGCCGCGCTGGCCATCATCATCGCCTGGATCGGCTTCACGATCGGCCCGGGCACACCGCTCATCGATGAGACGGCAAGCCCCGAGGCGCGAATGCGGCCGTTCTACCGCTCGCTCGTGGCCGGCTTCTTCATTCTTTTCGTAGCCTGCGGCTGGGCGTATGGCTCCGCAACCGGCACTGTCAAGAACCACCGCGACATCGTCAAGATGATGACCGATGCGATGGGCGATCTGGCCTACTACATGGTGCTGGCCTTCGCGGCCGCGCACTTCGTGGCCATGTTTAACTGGTCGGAGCTCGGCCTGATCTTCGCCATCGGCGGCGCCGACGCACTGCAGTCGGCCAATCTGCCCATGCCGATACTGCTTGGCCTGCTCGTGTTGTTCTCGGGCGCGATCAACCTGCTCGTCGGTTCGGCCAGTGCCAAGTGGGCACTGCTCGCGCCCGTCATGGTGCCCATGATGATGCTGCTGAACGTGAGCCCCGAGATGACGACCGCGGCCTACCGTGTGGGCGACAGCGCCACCAATATCATCACGCCGCTCATGGTCTACTTTCCGCTGATCCTGACTTTCGCCCAGCGCTGGCAAAAGGACTTTGGGCTCGGCAGCCTGACAGCCACGATGATTCCGTACTCGATCTGGCTGCTGATCACGGGCCTCATCATGACCATGCTTTGGATCGCCCTGGGTCTGCCGCTGGGTCCGGGCACGAGCGTCGGCTACACGCTGCCCGGGGGCTAGCGTATTTCGGCAGTACTCGACGATAACCCGGAGGAACGGCCCAAAGCCCGGTCACTGAGGCCACTGGCAACACTGTGGCCGTTCATTCGGCCCTACCGCGGCACGCTGATTGCGGCGCTGGCAGCCCTGCTGCTGGCAGCCGCGGGCCTGCTCATCATTCCCGTAGCATTCCGCTTCGTCATCGACCGCGGATTTGCCGACGGAAACCTCGCGGCCATCGACCAGTACTTCGCAGGCTTCCTGGTCGTGTCCGTGGTTTTCGGCGGATTTGCGGCGCTGCGCTTCTATCTGGTCACCTGGCTCGGCGAACGCGTGGTCGCCGACGTTCGGCAAGCCGTGTTCGAGCGCGTCGTGCGCATGGATCCGACCTTCTTTGAGGTCACACGCACCGGTGAAGTGCTGTCCCGACTGACCACGGACACCACACTCGTGCAATCGATCTCGGGCGTCAGCCTGTCGATTGTGCTGCGCTCCGCGATCACCTTTGTTGGCGCCTTACTGCTATTGATTATCACGAGCGCCGAGCTTGCCGGTTACATGCTGCTGGCCATTCCTCTCGTGGTGGTACCGCTGATCGCCATTGGCCGTCGTATTCGCGCGTTGTCGCGCCGGGCTCAGGACCGGATTGCGGATACCGCCGGTCTGGCCGGTGAAACGCTCAACGCCATTCAAACCGTTCAGGCCTTCACGATGGAGGGCGCACAGAGTCGACGCTTTGGCGAGGCCGTGGCAGAGAGTTTTGAGGCCGGCATCTCGAGGACCCGCGTCCGCGCATTGATCTCCGCTATGGGCATCATTCTCGTGTTTGGTGCCATCACCTTTGTATTGTGGCTTGGCGCACGACAGGTTCTGGCGGGAAATATGACAGGCGGAGAGCTCGGGCAGTTCTTGCTCTACGCCGGCTTCGTAGGGTCCTCTGCCGCTAATCTCAGCGAGATCTGGGGCGAGATTCAACGCGGCGCGGGCGCGATGGAACGGCTCTCGGAATTGCTCGAAGCCGAACCCGCGATCGCACCGCCCGTCGATCCCGCTGTGCTTCCCGAACGCTGTCTCGGGCGCATTGCGTTCGAGGACGTCGTGTTCAGCTACCCGTCGCGGCCCGAGGACCGTGCACTTGATGGCGTTAGTTTTGTTATCGAGCCCGGGCAAACCGTCGCCATCGTGGGACCTTCAGGCGCCGGGAAGAGCACGACACTACAAATGCTCCTGCGATTCTATGACCCGGCCTCGGGTCGCATCACCATTGACGGCACCGACATCGCCACCGTATCGCCACAAGCGCTGCGTGGTCAGATCGGGCTTGTACCGCAGGAAACCATGCTGTTCGGCGCGAGCGCACGCGAGAACATTCGCTTTGGCCGCCCCGATGCCGACGATGACGCCGTCCTGGCGGCGACGAAGGCCGCGGCTGCCGATGAGTTCCTGCAGCGGCTGCCTGAGGGCTACGACGCCTTCCTGGGCGAGCGAGGTCTGCGGCTCTCGGGTGGTCAGCGCCAGCGCATCGCCATTGCCCGCGCCATCCTCAAGGACGCCCCCGTGCTGCTGCTCGACGAGGCGACGAGCTCGCTCGACGCCGAGAGCGAGCGACTCGTGCAGGAGGCGCTCGACCGACTCATGCAGGATCGAACGACGCTGGTCATCGCGCACCGGCTGGCTACAGTCAAACAGGCGGACCGCATCATCGTTATGGATGCCGGAAGCGTTGTCGCGAGCGGCACCCACGATGAGCTTGTCGCGAGCAATGCGCTCTATGCGCGTCTTGCCGAATTGCAGTTTGGCGACGTGGCCGCCTGAACGGAAGCGGCCGGCACGTTTATGACCGGCAAAAGAAAAGGGCGGCCCAGGGCCGCCCTTTTCCGTTGGCAGCGGGCCTTGCGGCCCGCGCCATCGGCTCACCTAGTTGGTGTAGGTGATGATGAGATCCGACAGATCATTCTCATTGATGAAGTCGAATTGCTCGTACACCGTACCGGCATTGGACTGGTTCGGTGCAGCCGACAGGTCCGTCGGACCCGGGTCAGCGACACCACCGCCAGCACTGATGCCTGCGATGCCGTCCGACGCGTCGAGCACGTCGTAGTCGATGCTGATGCCACCATCGGGCGTCAGTGTGACCGTGAACGTGTTCGAGTTGCCAGCCAGGAACTCGGGTACGTTGCTGAACATCACCGAGAACGAGCCCGCATCACCGTCGACGATGATCGTGCCACCCTGGTTGGGTGACAGGTCATCCCACAGCGGTGCGATACGCGGCTGATCGTTCAGAAGCTCGAACGTCGACTCCGAGAAGTCCGTGTCGCCCGACCCGAAGGTCAGGTTACCGTTCGAGTTCACGAACACGCTCGTGTAGACCTCGCCCTGGAACGTGAACGGGAAACCAATGTCGACTTCTGCGAAGTCGTCATCGCCAAGCACCAGCTCAAAGCCGTCCATCGCGTTCATCGTCAGGCCGTAACGACCCGTGTCGAACACGCTGAAGCCGAACACGCCGAGGATGTACGTGGCGTCTTCGGGCAGCGGCACCTGCAGTGCAGACGACGTGCCTTCGCCACCGTCATCGTCAAACGCGATTACGGGCACCGAGCCATCCGGCAGGATGATTCCGAGCAGCATCACGGTGTCGACGACACCTGACGTTTCCGCAACGAAGGTCTGACCGGCCTGGCCGTCGAACTGATAGAGATCAGCATCGGCGAAGCCCAGCGCCGTGAAGCGATTCGTCGTCTCGAACGGCAGACGCAGGCGGCTGGCCGTCTCGATGAAGTCGTTCTCTTCGTAGGGATCGGTCGGCGTGAACGTACCGAAGCGGAAGGTGTTGCCCGACGTGTCGTTCGGATCGAAGAACGAGAACAGCTCGAACACGGCCGGCTGACGCTGGCTCTCAAAGCCAAGGTCGGCTTCGGTCAGGTCAACAGGCGTTTCGGCGCCCAGGTTCAGCGCACCACCACAGCTGTAGCCGGCGATGCCGTCAGAAGCCGTGATTGTGCCGTAGCTGATCGTGAACAGGTTGTTGTCGGGGCTGCCCAGGCTCTGCGTCGGAGCGCCACGACCACCACGAGCACCGCGCGCAGCACGGTTACCGCGGCCACCGCGATCGGTAGCCGCAGGCGGCGCCGTCTCGTCGAGGAGCGTGATCGTGAAGGTGTTGCTGCCCGTCGAGAAGAACTCGGGGACGCCTTCATAGATGATCGAGAACGAGCTGCCGTCGTCTTCAACGAAGATACGGCCACCCGTTGTCGGGTTCAGGTCATCAAACAGACCCGCGATACGCGGCGGACCCAGCAGGTGTTCGGCAATCGACTCGCTGAAGTCCGTGTCGCCGGCACCAAAGGTGATGCTGCCGTTCGAGTTGACGAACACCGAGCCAAAGGTCTGGCCACAAATGCTGAAGTCAAAGGGCAGGAACACTTCGGCGAACGCATCGTCACCGAGACCGAGATCATCGCCGGGCGCGAGGCCGTTGAAGATGATGTCGATGCCGGCGCTCGCAACGCCTGCTACAGGGCTTACCGTATCCGAATTGGTCGGGTCATCCGGCGTGTCGATGTTATTCGACTCATTGGTGTCCCAGAACTCCTCGGCGCCGGGCAGCGGCTGCAGCGGCGGCGTTGAGAACCCACCCTGAAGGATCTGGTCGGTGTGGATCGTGTACTCCGCACCCGGCGTCAGGCCGTTGAGGGTGTAGGTACCCGGACCACCGATGCCCGGGCGGTCGCCCGAGATCGCCGAGACCGCGTCTTCGAACGGGTTGGCCACGTTACGCGCGATGACGTTGACGCCCGTGAGGCCCGTCGTGCCATCGGGAGCCAGAATCGTGCCCGTGATCGTGCCCGAGTTCGCGAAGAAACCCGGCTCCGGGTAGAGGAACGACATGAACGCGATGTCATCGGCGTGCGGGTCAATCTGACCCCCACCGACGAGCGCGAACGGGTACATCGTTTCCGTCTGGTTACCCGGCGAGTTGCCGTAGGTGTTCTGCGGCGAAGGGCCCGTCGTATCGCCGAGGGCGATGTTCTGGCCGTTGACCACCGTGTGACCCAGGCCCGAGTAGTGACCGAACTCGTGGAAGACCACGCCCGCGAAGTCGGCTACCGGGAAGCCGCCCAGGATGCTGCCGCCGTTCAGGAACTGAACTGCCTCGATCGGGGTGCCGGCCGCATCACGGGTGTCCGTGCTGGCGAAACCCAGTACGCCCGTACCCGGACCAAACAGTGCTGCGAAAATCGCACCGTCTTCGTCGAATACAATCGGGCTCAGGCCGTCAGCCGTGTTACCGCCGAAGAACAGGTTGTCGATAAACGGAGCGAAGTTCGTTTCATCGATGTCTTCCGCCAGCTGACCCGTCGTCACGTAGGCGTTACTGGCCGTCGGGATGCTGGTCCAGGTCATCAGCGCGCCTTCAACAAGCGCCACTGCTTCTGCAGGACTCAGCGGCCCCAGGCCACCCTGGTCAATGTTGTAGGGAATCTGGGTACCGCCGTTCGGCCAGCGCTCCACACCGTCCGGATCAGCCGGGTTGGTGTTGAGCGGACCGCCCGCGAGGACTGATGCCGAAGCCAGTGTGGCCGTAGCCGCGACAAGCGAGCGCCGCAATAGTGTCTGGTTCTTCATTACTCGGCACCTCCCACGATGTCACGGATCAGTGCGGCGAGTTCGGGGTAGGGCACAGCCACGCCGTCGGTAAAACCGACGCTCATGCCCGTGAACAGACCCACGTTGCTGGCGGCGTTGAGCGCCACCTTGTCACCATCTTCGCCCGAGAGCGTGAAGTTGCCCTGGCCCAGGCCTACCGTCGTGGTCAGGCCCGTCGAGCCTGCGTGGCCGACGACGAGGAGGTATTCCTCGCCGAAGCGCAGCAACGGGAAATCAACGATCGGGTGCTTGCCTTCTTTGACGTTCTTGATCGTGCCGAGCATCGTCACCGTCGTGAACTTGACGCCCTTTTCTTCTTCGTAGCTACCTTTGAACGTGTCGCCTACACGGAACGTGTAAGTCACTGCCGGAACTTCACCACCGCCCACGGCGATTCGTGATTCCGACAGGTCGACGACGGTGCCAACAAAGACCTTTTCGGAATTGTTGATCATCTGCGCGAGGTTCATCTGCAGTACGCTGGTCGCATTGACGGATGAACTCGTCAACGCAAGCAGCGCTACCGCGATGAACATCGCGGTAAACCTAAGCGCTCTCATTACATCTCTCCTTTTAGATGAAGCGGCCCTTTACAGGTTGTTATTCATTGATCTCGTTGTTGTTATTACTTAATTAAGACCGCTCCCGGAGCATACGCAGGGGACATAATTGCGTCCACCGGAACAGGTAAAGTGAACATAATGTGTAACGGTTTCGCCGGTAATCAGTTAGTTAGGCCGTTTTGGCCCCAGTTTTCAGCCGCCTGGTGACACCCTGCGCGCACAATCGACGTGTCCACCGGTCTGGACAGAGGCTCGTCGCGGCCCCGGGAGCGGCGGTGATATGACACCCGACGCTTTCGATGCTGTGGTCTGGCAGACCCTGGATGCGCTGCCCGACTGGGTCCGCGAGGCACTCGACAACATCGAGCTGATCATTCAGGACCAGCCCGGGCCCGAGCTCGACCCCGAGGATGATGGCCTGCTGGGCTTGTACCTCGGCACGCCACTGACGGAACGCAGCACCGAGGACGTCGGCGTGGTCCCCGATGTGATTTACGTGTTCCGCCTGCCGCACCTGGCGCTGGGGCTGCCACAGGCCGAGTTGGTCAGCGAAATCCAGACCACGCTTATTCACGAGATCGCCCACTTCTTCGGCATCGATGACGACCACCTCGACGAGATCGGCTGGGGCTAGCCGGTTACACTCGATCGTATGAGCGGTGAGAACGACAACGATGTTCAGCGCAAACTGGCGCTGCAGCATTTGCTCGCGGAGAGACTGCGCCAGTCGCAAGAGGCCGAGCGCGCGGCCGTCGCCCGCGCCGTGCACGACTCCGTCGGTCAGACGCTCTCGGCCATGAAAATGCAGCTGCACGAGGCCGCCCGGGACCCAATGCTCTCGCCCGCGGCCGTGGCCTGCTTTCGCGATCTTGAGGGCCATGTCGACTCGCTGCTCGAGGACGCGCGCAGCATTGCGAGCCGGTTGCGGCCTGGCGTCATCGACCATTTTGGGCTCGCGCGTGCGCTCGAGGCGGCACTGGACCGTTTCGGACGGGAGCAGGGCCTCGACGCCGGTCTGCAGCGATCGGGTGCGGAACCCCAACGACTGCCCGGGCACATTGAGATTGGTTTGCTGCGCATCGTCGAGCTGGCGCTGGCCAACGTGGCGCAACATGCCAACGCCCAACGCGTGGACGTCGTCTTTGAACAAACCCCCGATACCGTGAGCGTTGCGGTGCGCGATGACGGCTCGGGCTTCGATCGGTCGGCGCTGGAACCGGCGCGATCACTGGGACTGCTCGACCTCGAGTCGCGGGCGGCCGCGCTCGGCGGCAACCTGACCATCGACAGTGCGCCCGGCGCGGGCACGACGGTGGCGGCGCAGGTCCCCGTCAACGGCGCCTGAGCGCCGCCGCTGGCTACAGAAACATGGCGTCGATCGTGTCCAGGTATTCAGCGCGCATGGGTTTGACGAAGTACTGGCGCACCGCCTCGTAGCCCGCGGACAGACCGATATCGCGAGTCTGTTCCGACGAGCTCAACATGACCACGGCCGGCACCGTGTTGCCGAGGACCCCACACCACTCGGCAAGAAACTCATGGCCGTTCATCCGCGGCATATTGATGTCAAGCAGGATAAGGTCGGGCGGCGCGCCCGCCATAGCCTCGAGTGCGTCCAGCGCCACCTCGCCATTCCAGGCGGTCACGATCTCGACGTCGGGCCAGTGCTTACGAAGCAGGTAGGTCGTAATGTACTGATCGTCCTCGCTGTCCTCGATCAGCAGTACTTTCCTTGGTGCAGCCATCACGCAGCGCCTCCCGCGGGCAAGGTCACAGAGAACGCCGAGCCGCGTGCCAGCGGGCTGTATTCAAGGTCACCGCCCAGCGCGCGTGCGAGCCGTCGCGAGAGGTACAGGCCCAAACCTGTGCCTGGCGCCAGGTCACGGTGGAAGCGCTTGAACATGCCGAACAGGTCGGCGCGATGTTCGGGCTCGATGCCCCGACCATTGTCTCGTACCTCAACCCGCACCACGCCGCGGTGTTCCCGAACGGCGATGTCAACACGGGGAGAATCCGCGGCCGTGTATTTGATGGCATTGGACACGAGGTTCTCTAGGATCTGGTTCAGCTCAACCCGGTGTGTCATCACCGGTGCTGTTGCCTCAACAGAGACGTTCATCGCGACACGGCCGGCGCCTGGCATACTCGACAACCGCGCAAGGACCTCGTCCACAAGCGCGCGAAGATCCACAAGCTCCGGCGCCGTCGATTCGTCGCGGCGCGCGACGGCAATGATGTCGCTGATCAGCCGGTCGAGCCCCAGCATCGCTTTCTCGACACGCCCGAGTGTGTAGTGCGCTGAAGCCTTGTCGTCGTCATCCAGCGCGTCTCTCGCAATAGTGACCATCCCAGTCGCCGAGGCCACAGGTGCGCGCAGGTCATGCGAGATCCGAAAGCTGAACTCGCGGAGCTCGTTGTTGACCGCCTCGATCGACTGCACGGTCGTATCAATGTGTTGCACCATGGGCCGGAAAATCAGCAGGGCTTCGCACATCAGAACAATGAGCCCGACCAAGACCACCGCGGTCTCAAGGTTGCGAAAACGCGCCAGTTTCCATTCGCTGTCCGACTGGTAGCGCGTCACCATGTCGTCCAGCGGCTGCAACAACTCGTGCGCCGCCACCTCGATCAGCCGATCAGGATGCTGCGCAGAGGCCCCGTTCTGCAGAAATGCGGCGAGAAAGCGCTCGGCGATCTCGACGAAGTCGCGCACCTGACGGTCCAGACCTTCGGGCCCGTCATAGAACGCCTGAATGTCCGCCGTACGTGCGAAGGCGCCACGTGGCCCCGTAAGCGCCTCGTGGTTACGGCGCATCTGTGCGATTGCGCCCGTCAGCGCCGTGACGACCCTTGCCCGCGAGTCGGCTTCGTCGGCGACCGTCAGCTCGTCGCTTAGCAACGCGATACGCTGCGACAGCATGCGCTGCTGGCCGGCCGTGTTGATCAGCCAGGCGTCCTGCGTGTTGCGGCTCAGCTGCTGTTGCAGGATGAACCACGCACCAATCAGCACGAGCGCGACGAGTGTCAGCGCGCCCACATAGCGCAGTGTCAGTCTTGTCTTTAGCGGCATCGTTTTCGGCAGTCTCAAGAGCGACCCAGAGCAGTGTCGGGCCTGCGCAATCGCGGTATCGCAGGCCCGCGTGCTGTGTCGCGGCCTCAATGTGACCGCCCCGTTTTAGCGGCGGCGGCGGTGCTCGCTTTAGCGACTGCCAGGACGCAAAAGAACTCCCGCGAGACCGGGCGGACTCCGGCTATCATGCGGGCAGCATCGCAGCGGTCGGCGCTGCGCCAGAACCCAGGGAGCACACCATGCAGATCGGGCTTGTCGGATTGGGCAGGATGGGCGGCAACATGGCCAGGCGACTCATGGCCGCTGGCCACGAGTGCGTGGTGTATGACCCCAATCCCGAGGCCGTCTCGGCCCTGCAGGCAGCCGGTGCCACGGTCGTGGACTCGCTCGCTGGCCTGGCACAGGCGCTGACGCCGCCACGCGCGGTCTGGCTCATGGTGCCCGCGGCCGTGGTGGACGACAACATTGATGCGCTCGCGCCGCTGCTGGACGAGCACGACACCCTCATCGACGGCGGCAATTCCTACTACATCGACGACCTGCGCCGGGCCAAGTCACTGCAAGAGAAAGGCCTGCACTACATCGATGTTGGCACCAGCGGCGGTGTTTGGGGTCTCGAGCGCGGCTACTGCCTCATGATTGGGGGGGAGACCGAGGCCGTTGCGCGGCTCACCCCCATTTTCGAGGCCTTGTCGCCGGGCCGCGGCGACATTGAGGCCACGCGCAATCGCGGCGACAGCAACAGCACCGCAGACCAGGGCTTTCTGCACTGCGGGCCGTGTGGTGCCGGGCATTTTGTGAAGATGGTGCACAACGGCATCGAATACGGCCTCATGGCCGCCTACGCCGAAGGCCTGGGCATTCTTCGAAGCGCGAACGTGGGGAAGCGCGAGCATGAAGCCGACGCCGAAACCACGCCCATGCGGAATCCTGAGCACTACCAGTACGACTTTGATGTGGCCGACATTACCGAGCTGTGGCGTCGTGGCAGCGTGGTCTCGTCCTGGTTGCTCGACATCACCGCCGACGCACTGGCCGCCGACCCGGCACTCGACGACTTCACGGGGCGCGTGTCCGATTCGGGCGAGGGCCGCTGGACGATCAAGGCGGCCATCGACGAGGCCGTCCCGACGCCCGTGCTCACGACCGCGCTCTACGAACGGTTCAGCTCGCGCGGTGAAGCCGACTACCAGAACCGGGTGCTGTCAGCCATGCGACGGGGCTTCGGCGGGCACGTGGAGAAAAAGGACTGACGGGTTGGTCAGTCCTCGGGCGACGCAACAAACAACGCGATCAACGCAATCGACGCGGCATAACGCATGGCCGATTCGAGCACGGGCTCACGGAGCGACTCGGACTGCCAGAGCCCGAACCAGACTTCAGCGATAACGATGAAGCCCATAAACAACATAAACAGCGCGACACCACAGCCGATAAGTGCCGTCCGACGCGACGCGACATAGCCCTGGTCCTGCGCTGTGCGGGCACGCCACATACCCAGCGCACCCACACCACATAGCGCGGCCGAAACCAACTTGGCCCCAGCAATAAACAGCGCACCGAGCCAGACAATGATCGGGTTTGAGGTCGCCTGCCAGCTGCCGGGACCCGCATCGAAGGTGGCCATCGACGTCGTGGCCCGCACCGCGTCGAGCGTTGCCGACCAGTTCATGAGGTTGTTCAGGAGGCTCACCGCAGCCCAGACGGCGACGGCGGCGACCAGCACGGCCTTGAGCAGCCGCAGGTGGACGATGCTCACGACCAGGTCAGGTCATCGCCTTCAGAAGCCCAGCAGCAGCCGAGCCGTCGACGTACTCACGCAGGTCGATGACCTTGCCATCCCGGACATCGGCCACGACGCAGGCGGCGAGATCCAGATCTGTGCCGTCGGGCAGGGTGCCGCGCACCCGGTGCTCCTCGACGAAGCCCGATGCCGTGGGCGTGCAGATCGCGTCCGAATAACGAAAGTCCGCGACCGCACCGTGAATCGCCAGCGCGAACTCGATCAGCGTATCGAGGTCCATGGGCGGGCTCTTGTTCTGGCGCGCCGTGACATCGGCGGCGCACAGGCTGCGCACTGTGTCGGCATCGCCGTCGGCGAAGGCATCGAACAGAGCCTCAGCAAGCTCGAGGTGGGTCATCGTGACGTCTCCCAAAAGGCGCAGCGGCACGCCGGTCGCACCGCTGGCATCGAGCCTACCGCAGTCCCAGAGTTATTTGGAGCTAACGCCCGACCGCAGGATCCGGTCCAACGCTGCAATCAGCGCATCGACACGGTAAGGCTTCCGAAGCACGACGTCTGAGTTGAGGTCGATGCCATGCTCGACGAGCTGACGATCGCTCGAGCCCGACATGTAGAGCACAGGGCAGTCGACTCCGCGCGCACGCGCTGCCGCGACGCACGCAGGCCCGCTCATTTCGGCCATAACGACATCGATGAGCAAGAGATCCGGTTGGCTGGACTCGAGCATCGCCAGCGCCTCGGCGCCACTCAACGCCTTGCGGAACTGCGCGCCCGCACGCTCGAGCACCTGAACAACGAGGCCCGCGACCTCCGCGTCGTCTTCGACAACGAGGACGTCAACCCCCTCGAGCCGGGCACCCGATGACGGTGCGGTTTCGGCAGGCTCCGACATGTCCGCGGTCTCGGGTGCCGGCACGAGCGGCAACTTCACGCGTATCGTGGTCCCGCTGCCGAGTGTGCTCAGGACCTCGACGAAGCCGCCTGCCTCCTGCGCCAACTGTTGGACGATAGACATACCCAGCCCGGTGCCACGACCGATGGCCTTCGTCGTGTAGTAGGACTCGAAGATTTGTCCGACGGTTTGGGGATCCATTCCCTCGCCGGTATCCGAGACGCAAATGCTGACGTGTGGCTTTCCGTCGCGCTGTGAGTCTCCCATCACAATACGGAGCGCCCCGCCCTCAGCCATGGCATCGCGAGGAACAGGAAGTCAGCGGCCCAAAGCTGCCACCCTCGACCGTGACACAACAAGCCCAACGACCCGAGAACGGTGGCGCGACGCTCAAGGATTTCCTCGCCGAAGTCGTGCTGCGGACAGCCCGGCCCGAAGCGGTGTTCATCGGTGGCTTCTACATGTTCCTTCTCTTGTTGTCTCTGGCCGTCAACGGCGACATCCTAAACATCGACTGGATCCACCTGGCTTGCTTCGCCATGGCGGTCATGTACTTCTTTTTTTATTGGATCCTGCGCAAGGACCGCGTACGCCATGAGCAGGTTCACCCGATTGGCTATCTGGCTACCTGCCTGTCGCCGGGCAGGCAATCTGGGCCACGCCGCCGCGTTCAGTTTTATCCGGGTAAGAACCTGGGTGCGCTGGGCGACGCCGGCGCCGTCACCACCAACGATGAAGCGCTGGCGCAAACGGTGCGTGCGCTGGGCAAGATGCTCACGCTGCTGGGGCTCAACAAGATTCTGGCGATCTATGTCGGGCCCGCGGGCTATGCCGTGCTGGGACAATTCCAGAATGCGGTTCAGATGATCACGACGCTCGCGAGCGGTGCGATCAACACCGGGGTCACGAAGTACACGGCCGAGTACGGCGAAGACGCGCCACGCCAGCACGCCGTCTGGCGCACGGCGGGCACGATCTAGCTGACTGGTTCTCTGCTTGCGGCTGCGCTGCTAGCTATCTTCAACCGCCAGCTTGCGGCCACATTTCTCAACGACGAAACGCTGGGCTCGGTGTTCCTCTGGTTCGCCGCGGCGCTTGTGTTCTTCGTCTTCAACACGCTGTTTCTGGCCATCCTCAATGGCAAGAAAGAGATCCTGCGCTACGTCACGGCCAACATCGCGGGCAGTCAGTTCTCACTCGTGGTCACGGCGACGATGGCGGTTCGCATTGGCATTTACGGCGCACTCGTGGCGCTCGCCATCTACCAGTCGCTGAGCTTCTTTGTGACCTTCGCGCTGGTCGTGCGCGCCGACTGGTTTCGGCGCTCGCACCTGCTTGGTCGCATCGACACGGGCGTGGCGAAAAATCTGGCGAAGTTCACGCTGATGGCGCTGACCTCCTCACTCTGCGTCCCGGTCAGCCACATCATCATCCGCAACCACCTGGGCGACACGCTGGGCTGGGAGTTTGCCGGTTACTGGGATGCGATGCGCGGCTCAGTCTCGCCTTCCTCATGCGCGTGACGACGACGCTGGGTGTGTACTACTTGCCGCGACTCTCGGAGCTCACGGAGCTGTCCGATCTGCGTCGCGAGATTGTGCAGGGTTGCCGCATCATCCTGCCCGTAGCCGTCGTGTGCGCACTCGGCATTTACACGTTCCGCGACTTCATCATCACGCTGCTGTTCAGCCAGGACTTCGCGCCCATGGCGCAGCCGTTCGCCCGGCAGGTTGTTGGGGACACGCTCAAAATCGCGAACTGGATTCTGTCCTATCTGATGCTCGGCAAAGCGATGACCGGTTTGTTCATCGTCTCCGAGATCACGTTCGCGGCGCTGTTCGTGTTCCTGACGACGCAGTTCGTTGCCGCGTTCGGGCTTGAGGGTGCCGCTATGGCGCACGCCGCCAACTATCTCGTCTACGGGATTACGATGGCGATTCTGATTCCGCGCGGTCTGCGCCGCGCAGCCGGTCAGTCGAGCTCGAACGCCGACTTGTAGTCGAGGCGCAGATCGGGGTCCTGCGCGTCACGGTGCAACAAGCAATTGCCGACGACGAGCGTGTCCATCTCGGTGCCCATGAAGCACTTGAATGCATCGACGGGCGTGCACACGGGCGGTTCGCCACGCACGTTGAACGACGTATTGATGACCGCCCCGCAACCCGTCTTCTCTTTGAACTTGCGAATGAGCTTGTAGTAGAGCGGGTTCGTTTCTTCGTGCACCGTTTGCACGCGCGCCGAGTAGTCAACGTGCGTGATGGCCGGCAGGTCTGAGCGCGAGACGTTGAGCTTTTCGATGCCGAACAGCTGTTCCTCGTCGTCGGTCATCGCGCGACGGATCTCGGGCTTCACTTCATCGACCAGCAGCATGTACGGGCTGTCCATATCGGTTTCGAAATAGCGCTCCACGTCCTCACGCAGTACCGACGGCGCGAACGGGCGGAAGCTCTCGCGGTACTTGATCTTGAGGTTCATGGTTTTCTGCATCTTCTCGGAGCGCGGGTCACCGAGAATGGAGCGGGCACCCAGTGCGCGCGGCCCAAATTCCATGCGGCCCTGACACCAGCCTACGACCTTCTCTGAGGCCAGCAGCTCGGCCGCCTTGTCGATCAACTCGGCCTCGTCCTCGATCACCTCGAATACGGCGCCGACCTCACGCAATTGTTCCTGCGTCGATGCATTGTCAGCACCCGGGCCCAGGTAGGAGCCGTTCATGCCATCCATACGATTTGGGTCAATCTCGCGCGCCTCGCCCTGGTGCATGTAGTGCACCAGCAATGCGGCACCCAGCGCACCACCCGCATCACCGGCTGCGGGCTGCACCCAGAGGTTTTCGACGATGCCGTCGCGGATAAGCTTGCCATTCGCCACGCAATTGAGAGCGACACCGCCGGCCATGCAGACGTTTTTCAGGCCGGTCTCTGCCATGAGACCGCGCACAAGGCGTGACACGATCTCCTCTGTTACGGCCTGCACAGACGCGGCCATGTCCATGTGGAACTGGTCGAGTAGCTCGTCTTCACGACCGCGAACGGGACGACCGAACAACGCGCTGAAACGGTCGTTGGTCATCGTCAGACCCGTGCAGTAGTTGAAGTACTCCATGTTCAGACGGAAAGTGCCGTCTTCCTTGAGGTCCATGAGCTTCTCGAGCATCAGATCCTTGTAGATCGGGCGCCCGTACGGCGCGAGGCCCATGACCTTGTACTCACCCGAGTTGACCTTGAAACCGATGTAGTAGGTCACGGCCGAGTAAAGCAGCCCCAGTGAGTGCGGGAAAAAGAGCTCCTTGTGCACCTTAATGTCGTTGCCGCGACCGATCGCGGCCGACGTCGTTGCCCACTCTCCGACGCCATCCATCGTCAGCACCAGCGCCTCTTCGAACGGTGACGGATAGAACGCACTCGCCGCGTGGCTCAGGTGATGCTCCGAGAACAGGAGCTTCTTCTCACCATCGAAGTTCTCGTCGAACTTCTTGAACTCCTTGCTCAGCATGCTCTTCTGGAACAACTTTTCCTTGAGCCAGATCGGCAAGGCCATGCGAAATGAACGGAATCCGCGGGGTGCAAACGCCAGGTAGGTTTCCAGCAGTCGCTCGAATTTCAGGAAAGGCTTGTCATAGAAGACGACGTAGTCGACATCAGCAAGCCCAACACCCGCTTCGCTCAGGCAGTAGCGGATCGCCTCGCGGGGAAACGACGAGTCGTGCTTCTTGCGCGTGAAGCGCTCCTCCTGCGCGGCAGCAACGATATCGCCACCGTCGACAAGCGCCGCAGCGCTGTCGTGATAGAACGCAGAGACTCCGAGAATTCGCATGGTTCCGTCCTGCTACCCGCTCAAAAGAGCGTGTAGATGAAAGGTGCAACCGCCGAACCCTGGACCAGCACGAGCAGGCCACCCAGGACCGCCATGATGATGAGAATGGGCGTCAGCCAGAGCTTTTTACGAGCACGAAGAAATTGCCAGATTTCTTTGAGGATCACGGCCGGCTCCTAGTTAAAACTGGTTCTTCAGGGACTCGGGCTCTGGTCCCGGCGGCTCGCGCTCTTCCCAGTAGGAATCGCGGTCCTTGTCGAGCTTGATCCGAAGCAGGTCCTTGCCGAAGAGCCGCGCACCAAGGCCAAACGGCACAATGGTGAGCACATAGATCACGAACATCACAATCGGGTTCACGATCTTCGCGAGCAGCATGCCGAACTTGAACCACAACGTATTGAGCGGTCGCAGCACTTCCGAGAACACGAAGGAGAAGAACAGGAATACGCCGGCGATAATCAGCGACCACAATCGAACGCCGTTACCGCCGATCAGGGGATACAGCCCGATCAGCAGGAAGACGACGAAAAAGACGAGACCGAAGGACCGGTTGGAACCGACCTCGATTTCTGAATGCTGTTGAAGGTCACTACTCATGGTCTTGAAGCCGTGATTCGCCGTAGGGCACGGGACAGTGCACCCGCCGGTGGCCGGGGCGCAAAGGCGTGCATAGTAATGCGATTCGGGGGCAAATGGTACGCGTTGCCGCCCAATTTGGACCGGTTTCCCCGGGGAAGTCGGGCTGCGCCGGCCAATAGACCAGTAATCGGGCCATGTCGTATCCTCTTGCGCCATAGCGAGCACACGCCTCTGGATCAGCGATGAGCGAGTGCCTACCCTCAAAACGGGCCCAATGGGCCGTCTACATGCTTGTTTTGGTGGTTTCCACGGCCATTGCGGTCGTGCTCTTCGAGCTCATGATGCAGCAGTCGCGCCAGGGCACCGTCGCCATGCGCGTGACAATCGGGACCTACGGCGTTTTCGATGACACCGTCGGGGTCGGCTACGCGCCCGGCTCGTCATCCTCCTATGCCTATCTCGACTCAACGGGCCGCGTGCTCGAGTGCCTGCCCACCATCTCCAAGACGAACGTGGACGGGTTTCGTGGGCTCGACACGCGGGCCGACTACGAGGCGGCTGCGCAGCGCGTGCTCGTCGGCGGCGACTCGTTCTCCCAATGGCATGTGGACGGCAAGACGATCGTCGACTACACGAAGTCCGAGCTCAACGTGCGCGCCTACTCGGCGGCGCTGCTCACCGTCGCCGGCGGCACCTTTGGGCTCGAGCACATGGTCGCGCACCTGGCGGACGCGCTTACGAGAACGCGGCAGCCGTGGTGGTCGCCACCCAGGGTCAGGAGCGCGTCGTGCGCAAGGACGCGCCGAAGGCCAATGTGCAGTGCGTCTACAACGGGGTTCCTGGCGACTTCCTGACACCGGGCGGCGAGAAGCGCGAGCGCTTCACCGTTTGTTTTCACGGCGTCATCGGCTTTTTCCAGGATATCGAGACGCTCATCGCCGTAGCCCGTGAGCTCGAGCAGAACGATGTGGATGTCGTCGTCATCGGATACGGCCGTCAGGAATCGCTGATGCGTGGTGACATCCCAGCCAACCTCGAGTTTCTTGGTTGACTTTCGTTCGAGCAGACCATCGATGCCATCGAGCGGTGTCACTTAGGCCTGTGTCTGCGCAAGGACGATCCGATCTCGCGCGATGCGTTCCCTGTGAAGACCTGGGAGTATCTGGGTCTTGGGATGCCGTCGATTGTGACGCCCCATTGCGAGGCGGGCGCATTTCTCGAGGACAAGGGCTGCGGGTTTCAGCTCGAGTCCAGCGAAGTTGGGCCAATCGTCGATCAGGTGCTGGCGCTCAGGAACGACCCGGAGGCGCTCGCCGCTGTCGCACGGTCGGCGGGGACTACACGCGTCAGCGACTGGGTGCCGAGGCGGCGGAAGTCTTCGCCAACGCGGTACGCTAGGCGCCTAACCCGCACGCAAACAACCCGGAGGCGACATGGAAGCGCTCGCGCTGCTCATTGGCGAACTGATCTTCGTCATCCTCATTCCCTTTATTGCGCTGGTCGTGGAACTCGTGGCAGCTGCCATCAGCGCTCTGGTTGCCGCGCTATCGGGTCGCAAGCGCGGGGCGGGCACGCGGGGTTCCATCGCGAAGCCCGTCGCTGTGGTCCTGGCCGGCCTGTCTGGGCTGGTGCTTGTCACAGTAGTCGTCGTTAACCTGTTTTTCTTCGAGCAGGCGGTGCGATTTGTGTTCGACCGGGTCGAGCAACGCAAGGGCATCACGACGGCGTGTGAAACCGTTGACGGCTCGCTGCTTACGGGTCGTGTGCAGCTCGGCAACTGCGACATCCAACGTCGGGAGCATCCCGTATCCACGTTCGATCTTGAGGTCGCCGAGATCGATCTCGATCTGAGGATCACTTCGATGTTCGGCACCGCGAAGCTCGAATCAGCTCGCGTGACGGGGCTTGCAGGGGCCGTGTTCACAGACCGGCGAGCCGCTGCCGATCAACCGCCGCGTGACCGACCGCGGCGTGAGTTCGAAGTCGACGAGCTCTTTGTAGGAGACGTCCGAATCGCGGTGACAGGAATCAACTCAAGTGGCAACGCGTTCCGCGTGCCGATTACCGTGGAGAAACTCGAGAGCACACCGCTCCGTTCGAAGCTTTTGCTCTTTGATGTGCTGTTCCGTTCCAACGCATCGGGGCAAATCGCAGGTGCACCTTTCGAGCTCACGTCGTCGGGGACGGACGATAACCGGCGAACAGAATGGCGCGCCACGCAGGTGCCTGTCGCGAGCCTTTCCGAAGTCGTTGGCGGCGCGCTGGGCTGGTTCAGCAATGGGTTTGTCGACGTTTATGTCGAGGACGATTGGGAAGCGACAGAAGCCACGTCACTCGATCTCGACTGGCGGCTTGAGTTCTCGGACCTTGAGGTATCGCCGCCGCCAGGTACGGGTCGCGTCGCCCGCATTGCCTCGGTGCCTCTTTCCAAGCTCGTTAATGGCTACGACGGCAGTATCCCGCTCGAATTCGGGCTCGATCTCAATGAAGACCAGTTTGCGTTACGTTACTCGTTGTCCGCGGCGGGTGTCTGGCTTGCGATCAAGGAAGCCGTCGACGGTGCATGGTCACGGTTTGGCTTCGATGTCAGCAAGATTGGCGAGAAGACCGAGTCGATGCGAGACGGGATGCGGTCGATAATTGATCGCGTTCGCGGTTCCGACGAAGAGCCCGATGAAGACGATCAGCCGTGATGTCTCCGCAGGTGCTTGATCAAGCCCTGCGCATCAAACTCCAGTGACACGATGTTGGTACTCGTGTACTCGATCACCTCGTCGAAGTGCGCCGGTTTGACCTTGGCGCTCTCGACGTACTTGATGAAGACAACGTTTCGGCCATTCATGATGTCGGTGATCTCGATGTTTGATTAGAAGACCTCATCATCAAGCTTGCGCAGCATGCCATCGCGTAGCTCGCGCTTGTCGGTCACCGTCACATTGAACTTGATGTGTTCATCGACGAAGTCGTCGGCGAACAGGGCCAGGAAGCGTTCGATGTCTTCGGCATTTGAGTCCGGCTGTTGTCTCGCATTCTTGGCGTCGATAAACGCCTTTGCCATTTCAGTAAGCTGGGTTTCGGAGAAGGGATCCTGAGCAAATACTGCCGGGGCCCACAACAGAAGAGGCAGGATTGATGCCCGCAGCAGAGCCGGCAGAGCAGTACGTGCCGCGCGTCTGGATGCGCCTGAATAAGGCTCGGTTGTCACAGGAATTACTGGCACCCAGTCTTCTTGTACTGTTCAGCCGCCCACGCGTTGCATTTCTCAAGCATCTCACCGGTGTGCCGCTTGGCGCACCAATCCAGCTTTTCCTGCAGAAACGTCGAACACTCGATGCGCCTGGGTTCATCGGGCCTCTTGATATTGGCCTGCAGGCAATCGCTTTTTAGGCGGGCCACGAATGCCTCACGCGAGGTCCGCGCCAGTTCAGGCTCAAGATCTTTGGGAATGTTCAAATCGTAAATCCGGTCATACGTCGTCTCACCTGGATTCCCGAGCAGGCTCTTGATTCGATCTCGCTCTTCCGCTGACGCTGGTACTCCCGCAAGACGATCTTTGAACGTACTGTTGGCTTGTTCACTCAGGGAGTCACAGTAAACGGTTGCCTTTTCATTGTGTGTCCATCGGGCCTTGTCCTTTCTGCGTGCCTCCAGCATCTCCGCAAAAGTCGGCTGGCTTGCGCTCGCTGCATGCTTTTTGTCGTCCGAATGAGGCTCAGACGCCGCATGTAACGAAACACAGCACATCAGCAGGACCAGGACTGCGATCGGGTTCTGGGGAAGTCTGGCCACGGTAACCCTCTTAATGAATGTCACTAACCAATGGAGATACTACACCGCCTTCGAGGTCTCAGACGCGGGTGGGGTCAGGGTGCACGATGTGCTTCTGTGTCGCTGGTCTTTCGGATGGTGACTCAGGTGTTGCCGCGCACCAGATCCCAGAACTCTTCGCGCTGATTGGCGTGTGGAAACGCTGCTTCCGGTGTAGAGAGACCAAGAAATTCGCAGAGCGGCGCGCAGTCGTCGAGTAAAGGCGCCGAATAACGACCCGCGCGCCGCAGTGCGGCGCCCGCCGCCCCCCGCAACGGTTCACGCGCGCAGGCGACAAAATGTCGCCAAATGTCGCCGTCGCCAGTCAGCAATTTAGCTCTGACATCAGCCGACTCGAAATCTGCTGCCAATCCTCATCCTTCTGCTGCCATAACCCTGATACACGCCGAACGCGCCAGACATCCCCGCGGGGATGTTTGCCCGATCCGCGCTGTATGGGTTGCGCTGAATGACAACAACTACCACCTGCTTGCAGAGGTGCTGCTGTTTGCAAGGCAGGTGATGGCCGGTGGACTCTTGCCCCGCGTGACAGATTCACGAGAAACGGCACCAGCGCCGGTTGCTGCCCTTGTGGCTCAGGTCGCGCGCCTGCTGCCGCGCCCTGTATCCAGCAGGCGCCTGTCGCTGTGGCGGCCGCGTCCTCCGACATGTTCGTGGGCTGTCGGCGATGGTCAAACGACACCAGCATCAAAGTGACTGCCGATGGCATGGCGAATTACGGCTTCGGATCGGGGGCTCTGGTCTGGTAAAGGTGGGAGCCGGTACTCGATTGCGTGGCCTGACTTTATGAGCAGCATTTCGCTTTCGGCAGACGGCCGCAGCCTGAGTGCCGTGGGTGTACTCGGCGTGCGCTCAACTGCCAAGCGCCTGCAACCTGGCGCGAACTGATTCCCGGGCGTCTGGCGCTGGAACAACTGTATGGTTGTAACCATCGTGAGTGATGGGAGCATGTCGGCCGAAAACCTGCGCGGCGCCTAGATCGGGCGTGGTCGTCAGTTTAGGGTCGCCTAGCCGAACGTAGGCGACATCGTGGTCGCGGCTGACCGCTCACGGTGTCGGCCATCAAAACACAAACACCAGCCCGAGCGAAGTCAGGTTGGCGTCGACGCCTCGTCGGTTCTCAGAGCGAAAATAGAGCATATTGAAGTAGACACGTTGATACACCTGGAAATAGGTGCCGACTGACGCGTTGACGTTGCTGAGTCCCTCGTCCGTCAAGTCGAGAATAGGCTCGACGAATCCGTATACAAAATAGGGACGTCCCCAGGCCTTGCCCCCGTACTCGGCACGAAATCGGGATCGAAACCGGTTTCGGATTTCGGAGCCACCGGCCGACAGGCGATAGTCCCAGGCGTTTCGGATGACCCATTTCAGGCGGCCGGTATTGAAATGGAGATCGACATGCGTTCTCCATGTATGGCTCTCGGGCCCGTCACGTGCATCAAGGAAGATATAGGAACCGCCTATCGCCCACGAGGCGTCGAGCCGGTGCGTCGCATCCAACACGACCAAATCCGCACCAAGATCGGGCTCATGTGCCAGCATGCCAAATAGCTTGGTGGTGTCCGAAACTGCATAGGAAATCGCGACATCGAGGAACTCGAGGTCCAGGCTGTCTGCCTGCGATTGCTGTGACTGGGCAGGTGGTGGATCAAAATCGAAGTCGATGTCTTGGGCGGACGCTCCGGCGCACAGACTTGTGAGCACCAGCATCAGGTGCAAAGAACCTCGCAGTCTGGTGGCGCGCATTAAGCCAGCCGACGGTAAACGCGAACGGCAACCTGCTCGGCAAGCAGCATACTCATGACGACCACAACAAAAGCGATGACGCCGTGATAGGGCCCGCCAAAATGCAGCAGATCTGAGAAGACCCAGCTCAAGATACCAAGCATGGCGAACTTGGAGCCCGCCAGAAGGAACCACGTGCTAAAGAAACGAGCGATTTTTGCACCGCGACCCGCACGATTGACGAAGAAACCTGCCAGGGCTTGTTCGACCTGAATTGTGATCTGCAGCAATAACTGCAGGACCAGCGCGGCGATGAGCAGGACCGAGAACGAGTCCGCATGAACCCAGGACCAGTGTTCAGCGAATAGGCCAAGCATGACGAGGTTTAATAAGACCGCAAGCAACGTGCGTTCGTAGGCCCGTTGCGCTCGGGAACGAGTGGGTGCGGCGATGCCCGTGGTTTCGGTCATCGCGCTGACACGTCGCGTGAGTGGTTGTGCATGGCCTTGCCGTTGTCGAGTTTTTGAATTCGAAACTTAACGAACACGCCATCGACGCAACAGGACACAGCGCGGCACGAAACGGACAATACCTGCCACCCCGGATGAGCCGGTCAGTGACCGCCATTTTGCAGCCATGTGACACAGCCCTATCGCGAATGAGACTCATTCGCACCAACCTGCAAGATTGTCAACACCTCGACGCCAATATGGCGGCATGTGTCCGCGGGTTGTCACTTCGGGTCCTTATTCGCGCGTCGTCATGCGACTAGTTTTTACGGCGTGCGGCATCCGCTTACTCGGCGCTGCGAACCTGACCATCCACAAAAGGCCAATGTGATGAACAAGAACGTGAGAGAGCGATTCGACCTGAAAAAAATGTGTGTGCTCGCGGGACAGGGAGAAGAAACAGCTTTGGAGGTCCGGCAGATGATTCGCTGCGCGGATGCTGGCATGTCCCTCATGGAGGCGACGGTACAGCCCAATAGTCTGTTGCCGCCGCACACACACATGCACACGCATCAGGCGGTCTATGTGATCAAAGGCCACTTGACCTTCAACCTGGGCGGCGACGACGGTCATACGTTTGAGGCACCCCAGGGTAGCTACATCATCAAGCCGAAACGCGTTTCGCACAGCTTCTGGAATACCAGCGACGACGTTGTGACCTACATTGAGCTGTCCGACAACGACCTGTTTGAAGGCTTCATTGATAGCTACAGCGACAAGGACATGTTCTCGGCGATGGGTGACGCAAACGTAGACTTCGGCATGTTCACCGATATCGAGTATGCAATTACATTGATGAAGCGCCACAATTTGACACGTATCGAGCAGTTTGGGCTCGACTTTCGAGATAAGGAACAGATTGCGGAGATCCTGGGCTCAGCGCCCGGCGAGGTTGTTGAGGCATTCAAGAGCACTTTTGGCCCCCTGCTCGAGTCGATGCAGATATAGCGTCGGGATCTGCGCGACGTCTCCTTAGCAGGGTGGGCGATGATCAGCCGGACGCGGATCCGGATCCGTGGTGTCGAAACTCGACGGGCGTTTGGCCCGTCCAGCGTTTGAATGCACGCCGGAACGTCCGCGCGTCCGAGTAGCCAACGAGATCAGAGACCGTCTCAACAGGTGTGCTCGATTCGAGCAGCATACGCTTTGCCACATCGAATCGGACGTCCTGGATCATGGCGGTCAAAGTCGTTGAATGGGACTTAGCGAGTCGCTGCGCCGACCTGAGGCTCATTCGTGCACGCGCGGCCACGGCAGCGGTGCCAAATGACCGGATCGCCACGTTTTTCGCAATGGCTTCGCGCAGCCTGCCGAGCCGGGCCGGATAGGTGCCTTGATTTACCCGCCGCAGGATCTGCTCGAAGTGCTGTTGCACATAGTTAAACAACTCCACATTCGACTGGCTGACTGCGCTGTCCAGTTTGTTGCTGTGAAGGACAAGCGCATCGCGCGGCTGTTCAAAGAGGACGGGCACATTGAAGAACGTCGCAAACTCACTGGCCGGCCCGGCCGGAGGGTATCTGAACTCAACCCGCGCGATACTGCCATGGACGCCCAATGCCTCCGTGATCAGTCGCGATGCTAGTGCAATGCCGACTTCCGTCGCACGGCCTCGATCAATCTTGTCTGCAGGATGAGAACCCGACACCACGGCTTCTGTTTCAGACTCCTCCATGGACAGTTCAAATCGGTCCGCGAGCAGGCCTCGATTCGTAATAAGGAGGTGCATCGCCTCACGGAGGTTGTTGGCGAATTGCATGCCGTGGGCGAGCCCACCCAGGATCGAAAATGGCGCTGCTCGTGCCATCGCGAGCGTCAGGTTCTTACCGGGATTTCGTTCGGTGAGTGACTCCAGAAGTCGCGCCACACACTCATCGGGTAAGCGCGCGAAGGGATCGACGACATCCAATCCGCCGATTCCTGCAGCCTCGTTGATCTGTGCCACGGACAAGCCTCGAGACAGCGCAAACGCGAAAATCGTTGAAGCAACACTTGCCAGAACTTTTGGACCGGACGAACTCGCACGATTTTTCATTGAGCTGGTTCTCACCACGCACTCCAACTGACCTGCCGTCCTAGCCGGCCGCATGAATGACGGCATTTCAGGTGCTGTCCTCACATCACCACGATTCGCGAAGAATGGGGCAAGCGCGATCGCCACAGCCCGGCCATCGAGAACGCATCCCAACGGAGTGTCACGCCGCGACAGAAGCACTCCCTACCCGCCACCGTTCGACACTATAGCAATCGATTGCTGACACACCGGTCGCGATGTGGCCGGTGGCGCAAATGGTCCGCAAATGTCGCGAATGGGCCTCACCCAAGAACGTCAAAAACGATAAGTTGCACATGCACCCAAGCCAGGGTCGCACTGTTGCAGCGTCCGGTCCAAGCGCCCCCTCCGATCATGAGTGATGTCAGCGACGAACATGCACCCGACGAGGTCTCATCCTCTACCGTTGCGGCAACACTGAATTTTGTGTTGTCGAATGGTCTGACGATCGAAGAAGCTGCCGCCGCCACGGGAATGACCTGCCGTGAGTTGATTCAGCCGGACGCGCGTGTCCCGGACACGCTGGTACATGACCTCATGGCGGCAATGGTGCGGTGTAAGCCGGATCTGCCACTACCAATCGCGATGGCAGCGTCGTCTCCGATGTCGTACCTGGCGGGGCTCGAGAACGTGATTCAGTTTGCGCCGAGCGTAAGGGACGCCCTGCTACTCATCTCCGAGTGTTCGGAGCTCATTGCAAGCCGCGTGTCGATAGAACTTGAGGAAAGCAACGCATTGGGGGCCTACATCATCAGGCACCCCAATGACTATCGCGACAACGGTAATGCAGGGCTGACCGGTATGGCGCTACTGTGGCGGTTCATTCTGGAAAACTGCGTGGGAACGGAGGGCCTGGTCGAAGTGCGTAGCGGTTTCGAGCGACTCGGTCTACTCGCAGCGCACACCAACTTTTTCAAGGCGACTGTGACGTTTAATAACCCGGAGAGCGCCCTGGTCATGACCAGAAAACTCCTGGACACACCCATGCGGAAAGCGAACACAACCGTTTTCGAATCGATGCGGGAGCATTATCGGCGGGTTGTTGCGCAACTCACGACGACGGCAATTCCTGCCCGCATGACAAGGCTCCAGAGGGCAACGAGCCAGAGCGCTGCGAATGCGGAATACGATGTGTCGTCCATCGCCTCTCATGCACATATGAGTGTGCGCACCGCGCAACGCGTCGCGGCGGCGAACGGCACCTCCTTGCGCGCCATACTTGATGACGCTCGGGCTGACAGGGCAAAACGCCTGTTCCTGAGTGACCCGGACATTCGTGTCAGCTCAGTCGCTATTGCTGTGGGCTATTCCGACTCGCGTGCGTTCCGGCGGGCGTTCCGACGGTGGACCGGGATGAGCCCAACCGACTTCAGACGGCTCTGTTTGGCAGACGGGCGATAGGCCGCGACGCCTGGTTTTCGGTGCCTTTGGCCGAGCACGAACAGGCCTAATCTGGCGCTCGGGCACGGCCGTTGCGCTCGCTGTGGGTGCGCGAAGCTGCCTTAGCATGCGGTGACTGGCGTGATGTGTCCGTTTTGTTTGATGCACGGTCCTTCAACGAGCGGGCAGCATTTGCGAGTTTAGCGCCAGCCGATGTCGGCCCGTTTGTCGCGCATAAGGCGCGCGTCGGACAAGGACATGATGAGATGCAACGACGCTGTGGCCCGGGGTTTATGACCACCGGCACTCGCACATCGAATCACCCAGACGCGAGCGATACGCAGGAATCCTGGCCATTTCGACCGAGCCAGCTCTCGCGGCGTACCGGGGTGGTCACAGGCGGACTGTGTGGCATCGGTCATGAGGTCGTCTGGTACCTGGCGCGCGCTGGATGGAATCTGGTTTTAGTCGGACCAGACGATGAGCGCGTCGCGCCTCAAGTTGCATCCCTTTCAACGCAATTCCCGGACCAATATTTTCAAGGTTGGGCCGCCGATCTATCCAATATGGAGCAGACCAAGCAGGTAGCTCGCGATATTGTTGCCTCAAATGCGAGTTTGGACGCGTTGTACAACCTCGAAAGCCACCACGCATCGGAGCGCGGGACCACCGCGCAAGGCATGGAGCGGCAGTTTGCGGTCAATACGATCGCACCCTTCATCATGATTAGTGAGTTGCAGCCGCTGCTGGCCGCCGGCTGCACGAGAAACCGATGTTCGCTGGTCGTCAACCTCTCCTCACGCGTGATTCGGCGTGTCAAAGGCATTGATGCCGCAAGTCTGACTGCACCCCAAAAGACGCGTGGCCTACATAGAATATTTGCCGACACCAAACTGGCGATGGCGGCTATGAGTTACGCACTCTCCAGTCAGCTGTTGCGGGACCGAATCCTGATCTACCTGATCGAGCCGGGGCGGCTGGGTGGCGCCGCGGCCCGAATCGCGCATCGCGCGGGCGCCTCGGGAGATATTTTGTCACCGTTGTGGCACCACGTCGCCGGCCGCTCCGCTTCGCGAATGATGCGAGCGATCCACAATGGGCTTGCAGATCATGGTATTGACCTCTACTTGATCAACAGCAAACGAAGGCACATTCCCCGACTCGCCGCCGACAAGGAGTTTCAAAGGAGACTGATCCGCCTCCTGCAGGTGCTCGTGCGATAGCTGCCAAGGTCGACGTGATAGGCGAGCTTGCCCGGCCTCTCGGCGACCAGAGCCGCGGCTCAATCCACATACGAACCTCATTCTTTCTTTGCGATAGCGCAGACGTACTTTTCGGAATACGGATCAAACTCGCGATGCAAGTTCTGCACCCCGTCTACGATCAGTATCCGCAGGTTTTCGTTAATCGCGATGGGACTTTAGTAGAACTGACCTTACACCCACTCCGCCTGTGTACTCCGAGTGAGAGTTTGGGTAAGCCTTCTCTGTCAGCAGCGCCTGGATGGGCGCCGTTTTTCCGAGCGCGCTGTGCGGTCGAACATGGTTGTAGTCGAGTCGACAGTCTTCGATGATCAGTCTTGCTTCAGCCAGCAATTTTAGCCAATGCTGTCGCACGCACTTGATGCGCAGCCTGCCGTTGATCGATTCGCAGTATGAAATCTGAGTGGGCTGCGCGGTTCGATGAAGTGCCGTGTTGTAGCGCTTCGCTGCGACCGCATCAGCATGGCGCGAGACGCGAACTCGGCACCGTTGTCGCGGACCAGGTCCTGCTGCAGCTGGCCTTCGTCTCGTAGTCGATCAAGCATGCGGCGGACCCGTGATCGATGTGTTGACTTCGAGTGCCGGGCGTTCGCGGCTGCAGTCATCAACAACGACCAGTACCCGGAAGCGCGTTCCCTCGGCCAATATGTCTTGCACGAAGTCCATCGAGCCGCGTTGACCGGGGGCCTTCGGGAGCTCAGCCGGCACTACACGCCGCATGCCGCGGCGCCGTCGCTTCAGCCGTCGAGGCAGTTGCAGCCCTTGCTCGGCGTAGAGCCGCTCGACCCGCTTGGGGTTCACGGCGCCGCAGTCGCGACAGAATATCCCCGTCATTCGCGGTGCACCGAACGCAGGCCGCTCGCCTGTGAGCTCGGCCAAACGCGACGCGATCGCCTCGTTCTTCGTGTTTGGCTCGGCGCAGTAGTACCCGCTCGCCTCAGAGAGTGTTGCCAGGCGGCAGGCACAGCGAACGCTCAGCCCGTGTTGATCGATCATTGCTTCCGCAACAGCTCGCTTCGCCTCGGGCTTCAGTATTTTCCCTCTATGATCGTCTTCATCACCCGCATGTCCAGCGACCGGCCGGCGACCACCTGGTTCAAACGACGGTTCTGGTCCTCGAGCTGCTTAGGCCGCTTCACTTCTGGTGTTCCCATGCCGCCGTCCTTCGACTTCCAGCGGTACAGCGCCTGGTTGCTGATGCCGCACTGACGGTAGATCTCGGCCGTTTTCAGACCAGCCACATGCTGATTCAGAATCGATGTGATCTCTTCCGGCTAGTGTCGCTTCTGCTTGCTCATCTCTCGTGCTCCTCCCCACCGGATTGGTGGATATCGGCTCACTAGAGATACGTAGACTCGGTGGGGCAAGGTCCGTGTTCTCTGCAGAGTAGATGAATTCTCGCAGTGCCACGGTGACCGATTTATCCGGCAATTCCTAGATAAGTGACCGAGTTTCTGGAACAGTGGCGGAGTTAAGCGTCTAGGTTCAACGGCTATGCCGCGATTGCGGAGCTACTCAACCGTCACGCTCTTCGCAAGATTCCTCGGCTGATCCACATCCGTGCCCTTGAGCACGGCGACGTGGTATGAGAGCAGCTGCAGCGGCACCGTGTAGACGATGGGTGCGATGAGTCGGTCGGCGTGTGGCATCTCGATGACGCGAATGCCTTCTTCCGACTCGATGCCCGTTTCCTTGTCGGCAAACACGTAGAGCTGACCGCCCCGTGCGCGCACGACCTGCATGTTCGACTTGAGCTTGTCGAGCAGGTCGTTGTTGGGCGCCACGACCACGACGGGCATGTCTTCGTCGATGAGCGCGAGCGGCCCGTGCTTAAGCTCGCCAGCGGCGTAGGCCTCGGCGTGGATGTAGCTGATCTCTTTGAGCTTGAGCGCGCCTTCCATGGCGATCGGCCACATGGGGCCGCGGCCCAGGAACAGCGTGTGGTGTTTCTCGGCAAAGTCTTCGGCCAGCTCACGCAGAAGATCGTTCATGCCCAGCGCCTGCTCGACGGCGGCCGCTGCGTGGTAGACGTGCGGCACGAGCTCGCCTTCGCGGGCGTCGTCCATGCCACGGTGGCGCGCGAGCATGAGCGTGACGAGCAACATGGAGAGCAGCTGTGTCGTGAACGCCTTGGTGCTCGCGACACCGATTTCGGGACCGGCGTGCGTCATCATCGTGAGATCGGACTCGCGCACCATGGAGCTGTGCGCCGAGTTGCAGATCGTCAGCGAGCCAATGTAGTTGGACGCCTTGGCCAGACGCAGCGCCTCGAGCGTGTCCGCGGTCTCACCCGACTGCGAGAGCGTTACGAAGAGCGTGTTCTCGGGGACGACGACGGTGCGGTAACGGTACTCGCTCGCGATCTCGACCTGGCAGGGCACGCCCGCGATCGACTCGAACCAATACTTGCCGACGCAGCCAGCGTGATAACTCGTGCCGCAGGCGACGATATGAATATTCTCGGCGCGGGCCAGCAGCTCGGCCGCACGCGGTCCCAGTGAATCTGGCAGTACGCGGTTGTTGTTGACGCGCCCATAGAGTGTGTCCGCCAGCGCGGACGGCTGATCGAAAATCTCCTTGAGCATGAAGTGACGGTAGGGGCCTCGGTCGGCCGTATCCGTCGCCGCATTGGTTTCGTGGACCTCGCGCTCGACGGGCGTACCGGCGGCATCGAACACCTGGATCGACTCGCGCGTGATTTCGGCGAGATCGCCTTGCTCCAGGTAGATGAACCGCTGGGTCACGGGCAGCAAGGCCTGGATGCCACTGGCTACATAGTTTTCGCCGATACCCACGCCGATAACGAGCGGGCTCGCCACGCGGCTCACGACCACGCGATCCGGGTCTTCGGCATCGACCACGAGCAGTGCGAACGCACCTTCGAAGCGTTGCGTCGCCTTGCGTACGGCCTCTACGAGGTCCGTGCCGTTCTTCACGTAGTCATGGACAAGATGGGCCGCGACTTCGGTGTCGGTTTCAGAAGCGAACACGTAGCCCTTCTCGAGCAACTCGTCCTTGATCTCCTGGAAGTTCTCGATCACCCCGTTGTGGATGACGGCAATGCGATCACCCGACAGGTGCGGGTGCGCGTTTTGTTCCGTGACGCCGCCGTGCGTCGCCCAGCGCGTGTGTGCAAGCCCCAGGGTGCCTGCGAGTGGGTCCGCATCAAGCTTGCTTTGCAGGCCCGATACCTTACCGACGGCGCGGCGCAGGCCCAGCGACCGATCGTCGCGGAGCACGGCCAGGCCGGCTGAGTCATAGCCCCGGTACTCGAGACGGCGCAAGCCCTCGACGAGAATCGGTACCACGTTACGCTCGGCAATCGCGCCGACGATTCCACACATGTTGCTGTGTCCCTATTTCTTTTTGACGGGCCGCTCCCAGCCCTCGATGGTGCGCTGACGGGCGCGCTCGAGAGTCAGGGCATCGGCCGCTGCTGGTTTTGAAATGGTCGAGCCCGCGCCGATCGTGGCGCCGCGGCCGACTTCGACGGGTGCGATAAGCTCGACGCCCGAGCCAATGAACGCATCGTCGCCGATGATGGTTTGGTGTTTGTTGGCGCCGTCGTAGTTGCAGGTGATGGTGCCGGCGCCGACGTTGACGCGCTCGCCCAGTACCGAGTCACCGATGTAGCTCAGGTGGTTCACCTTGCTGCCTTCACCGATGACGCTTTTCTTCACCTCAACAAAGTTGCCGGCCTTGCTGCCGTCGCGGAAGTCTGCGCCCGGCCGCAGCCGCGCGAAGGGCCCCAGATTACAGCGCGCACCGACACGGCTGTCTTCAATGTAGGTGTTGGCAAACAGCGTTGTGCCGGCACCGATGTCTGCGTTGATCAACACGCAGTTGGGTCCGACTACGCTGCCGGCGCCGAGACGCACCTCGCCTTCGAGTACGACGTTGACGTCGATAAAGACATCTTCGGCAACCGTGACGGCACCGCGAATGTCGACGCGCGCCGGATCGGCCACGCGTGCGCCGTCGCGCATGAGCGTTTCCACGGCACGTCGCTGCCAGGCGCGCTCAGCTTGTGCCAGGTGCACGCGATCGTTGATCCCCATGACTTCTTCGTAGCCAGCACAAGGCGTCGCTGAAACGGGCGTGCCATCGTCGACGGCCAGACCGATGACATCTGTGAGGTAATACTCGCCCTGTGCGTTGTGCGGGGTGATGCGGTCCAGCCAACCCGAAAGTTGCCTGGCCGGCAGCACGAACACACCCGTGTTGATCTCGTCGATCTCGTGCTGGTCGGGCGTCGCATCGCGGTGCTCGACTATCGCCTGCACGCCACCCGTGGCGTTACGCACGATGCGCCCGTAACCGGTCGGGTCGGCAACACGTACCGACAGGACACCCACGCCGTCTTCCGGCGTTTCACGGAATAAGGTTTGCAAGGTCTGCGCCTGCAGCAACGGCACGTCGCCCAGCAACACGAGCACTCGGCCCTCGTCTGAGAGTTCCGGCAGCGCCTGTTGGACGGCGTGGCCCGTGCCCTTTTGTTCGGCCTGCTCGGCCCAGGCAATATCGCGCGCCGACATCGTCTCACGAACCGCATCGCCACCGTGACCGTAGACGACGACCGTGCGCTCGGGCGACAGCGCAGCGGCGGTCTCGAGGACATGAGCAAGCAGGGGCTGACCGGCCAGCGGCTGCAGCACCTTGGGCAGGGCCGAGCGCATACGTTTGCCCTGGCCGGCAGCGAGCACGACGATCTGCAGCGGAGTGTCGGTGGTCATCGTCGTATTCTAACTCAGCGCCTGATTGAAACGTGTGAACGCGGCCACGTACCCTGTGCGACATGCATCACGAAATGGCCCGATGGCGACTCGCAATAGTGATTGCCGTGATCGCAGCCATCACAGGCTGTGATCGGCGCATCTATGTCCAGGACGGCGTGACTGACGGCGATCGCTTCTCTGTGCCGCCCTACGCCTATGCGAGCTCGGACCCGGTGCTGCAATCCTGGGTGGCCTACGGCCTCGCCCGTAGTGTCTGTCAGCTCGAGATCGGGGGTCCCAACCCGGCCCGGAATCAGGCATTTGAATGCGAGCTCGCAGCCCGTGAAGCCCTCATCGTGCGCTGGCAGCAATCACTGGCCCAGGGCGACCCTTATCTGGAACAGCTCGCGACAACGGCTGAGGCTGGCTACCTCAAGGAGTACGTCTGGCATTATCTGCGGCGACGGGAATGGACCCGCCCGGAGGATCTCGACCTGGCAGGCTTCACAGCCTGGCGTACTGAGGTTCTGTCGCGCCGGCACCGGCCTGAAACGCGCATCATCGGTTCCTGGGGATTTGCCGCTACGCTTCCCTGAGACCCGCCTTCTGTTCGAGGAAAGCCAGGATATTGCGCGCGCCGTCCTCGGGTGCGGCCTGCAGCAAGAGGTGCGGACCCTCGAGCGTCGTGTGCGTCACGTCGGCGATGCGTGCGAGCAGGCTCGACGAGAAGCGCTGCCGCACCACACGATCGGCGTTCGCAGACAACACGAGCACCGGCTGTCGAATCGCATCCAGCACGTGGGTGGCATCCATCGTGACCAGGGTTTGCAGCCGGCTGGCGACGGTGGCCTGGCCGATCGGTCGGACCACATCGACGATGCTCCGAATCAGCGCAAGATCGGCAACACCGTTCAGGCAGAACATCCGCAGGATTTGTTCGTTCATCGCAGGGCGGACAAAGCTCGCAAGACGCAGCTTGTTGGCCAACGACAGCACGAGACCGAGCGGTGGTCGGGCAAAGGTTGTGGACAGCACGGCAGCGCGAATGCGATTCGGGTGTTGCTCGAGCAGATGCAGTGCGATGGGGCCGGAAAACGACTCGGCCACGAGCACAAGATCGCGATCCTCGGGTAGCTGTGCGGCAACGTCATCGACGTACGCCTGGCTGTCTGTCAGATCCGGGTAGGCGACAACCTGCGTGTCCACACGTGTGCGCAGTTGCTCGACGAGCGGCGCAAACAGCTGCCCCGTACCGTCAAACCCCGGCATCAACACAAGCATGAGCCGCGAGTCGGGCATCGCTTACCTCTGCGAATAGCGTATGCAATCAGGGTAACACCGCGCCGTGCGGCACGTGCGCATCAACCCTTGAACGGAATCGCCATCACGAAGTCGCGTTGGCGTTCGTCACCGAGCGTGAAGTCGACGTGGCCGCAAAGCGTGAAGCCACGCTTTTCGTAGTAACGAATGGCGCGCGGGTTCTGGTCCCAGACGGTCAGCCAGAGGTGTCGAGCTTCGGTGCCTAGAACCGCGTCACGCACCGCAGCAAGCAAACGGTCGGCAAGCCCTTTGCCGTGCCAGGTGCTGTCAACGTAGAAGCGTTCGAGAAAACGCGTGGGCGCCGTCGTGTCGATGCAGTCCGGGAGCGGTGCTTCGAACATCAAGGCGTAGGCGACGATGTCGCCTTGGTGCTCACCGACGATCGTAACAGCCGTGGGCTTGGACATACGCGCCGCCATAGAAACGGGCCCAAAAGCCTTGTTGGCGTACTGGTTCATGTTCTCGGCGGTGTTATGCGGCGCGAAGGTCTCGCGAAACACGCGTTCCGCGAACTTGGCAACGGAGCCGACGTCGGCGACGTCCGCGTGTCGAAAGACGACGGCGTCGGGCGCCGTCAGCTTCGACCCTTCATGCGCTGCGCGGCGCGGTGACGCGCTGAAGCTTCGGCGAGCTCCTGCTGTGCGCGCTTAAGGTCGGTCTCTTTGGACGCGCCTTCGAGGGCTGCGCGCGCGGCCTCTTCAGCTTCACGAGCGGCTGCTTCGTCGAGCTCATCGCCACGCAGCGCCGTGTCGGCCAGCACCGTCACCATGTTGGGCTGTACTTCGATCATGCCGCCCGTGATGTAGAAGTAACGGTCGCCGTCTTCTGGTGTCTGCACGCGCACTTCACCGGCGTTGAGACCCGTAAGCAACGGCGCGTGCCGCGGCGCAATACCGATCTCGCCGAGCTGAGCCGGCGCGAACACCATGGCGGCTTCGCCCGAGTAGATCTCGCCTTCGGCGGATACGATGTCGACGTGCAGCGTGGACATGATCTTAGTTGCTCATGCCTTTGGCTTTCTCGACGGCCTCTTCGATCGAGCCGACCATGTAGAAGGCCTGCTCGGGAAGATGGTCGTAGTCGCCGTCGACGATACCCTGGAAGCCGCGGATCGTGTCGGCCAGCGACACGTATTTGCCCTCGGCGCCCGTGAACTGCTGCGCCACGAAGAACGGCTGCGACAGGAAGCGCTGGATCTTGCGAGCGCGCGTCACGGTCTGCTTTTGTTCTTCAGAAAGCTCGTCCATACCGAGGATCGCGATGATGTCCTGCAGTTCCTTGTAGGTCTGCAGAACAGCCTGCACGCCACGCGCGCAGTCGTAGTGTTCCTGGCCGATGATATTCGGGTCGAGCAGACGCGAGGTCGAGTCGAGCGGGTCAACAGCCGGGTAGATGCCGAGCTCGGCGATCTGGCGCGAGAGTACGAGCGTCGCGTCAAGGTGAGCAAAGGTCGTGGCTGGCGAGGGGTCGGTCAAGTCATCGGCAGGGACGTAAACGGCCTGGAACGATGTGATCGAGCCCGTCTTGGTCGAGGTGATGCGCTCCTGCAGGACGCCCATTTCCTCGGCCAGCGTCGGCTGGTAGCCCACCGCTGATGGCATACGACCGAGCAGCGCGGATACTTCGGTACCGGCCAGCGTGTAACGGTAGATGTTGTCGATGAACATCAGAACGTCGCGGCCTTCGTCGCGGAAGTACTCGGCCATGGTCAGGCCCGTCAGTGCGACGCGCAGGCGGTTACCCGGCGGCTCATTCATCTGGCCGTAAACCAGTGCCACCTTGTCGAGTACGCCGGCTTCTTCCATCTCGTAGTAGAAGTCGTTGCCCTCACGAGTACGCTCACCGACACCCGCGAATACCGACAGACCTTCCTGCTGCACGGCGATGTTGTTGATGAGCTCCATGAGCGTCACGGTCTTACCAACACCGGCACCACCGAACAGGCCGACCTTACCGCCCTTGGCGATCGGCATGATGAGGTCGATCACCTTAACGCCCGTCTCCAGCAGCTCCTGCGAGGACGCCTGTTCCTCGTAGCTCGGCGCGGGACGGTGAATCGGCAACGTCTTTGCGGCGTTGATCGGGCCCGCTTTGTCTTCGGGCTGACCCAGCACGTTCATGACGCGGCCGAGCGTAGCCTCGCCGACCGGAACCTGAATCGGCTGCCTGGTGTTGGTCACGGCCATGCCGCGCTTGAGGCCTTCACTGGCGCCCATCGCAATGGCGCGCACAATGCCGTCACCCAGCTGCTGCTGGACTTCCATGGTCAGGCCATTGTCATCCAGGATCAGCGCATCGTAGATGCTGGGGATGTCGTCGCGCGGGAATTCCACGTCGACAACGGCGCCGATGATCTGCACGGTTTTTCCGGTGCTCATTCTGGTTCCTCGGTCAGAGCGCGGCGTGGGCCGCGATCAATTTACTTTGTGTTTCGTTCAATCCGTTAGCGCGTGGCCTAGCCACCGCTGACCGCTGCTGCGCCGCCGACGATCTCGGAGATCTCTTGCGTAATCGCAGCCTGGCGCGCCTTGTTGTACTGCAACTGCAGCGAGTCGATGATCTCACCGGCGTTGTCAGTGGCACTCTTCATGGCCACCATCTTCGCGGCCATTTCGCAGGCGAAGTTTTCGACCACGCCACGGTAAATCTGTGACTCGACGAAGCGCGTCAGCACGTCGTCGAGCAACTCGGCCGCATCGGGCTCATAGATGTAGTCCCAGTGCGTCTGCAGCTCGTCGTTGTTCTCGATCTCGCTGACGGGAAGCAGCACGTCGGTGTGCGGCTTCTGCGAGATCGCACTCGCAAATTCGTTGTGCGCGAGGAACAAGCGGTCGATTTTTTCTTCAGAGTACTGGTCGAGCATCACCTTGATGAGGCCCAGCAGGTCGTTCATGTTGGGCTTGTCGCCGATCTGGGTGACCGTGGCGAGCACATTGCCGCCCAGGCGGCCGAAGTACTGAACGGCTTTTGAGCCGATCAGCGCGAGATCGACTTCAACGCCTTTCTCGTTCCATTCCGTCAGCTCTGCGATCAGCTTCTTGAACAGGTTGACGTTCAGGCCACCGCAAAGACCCCGGTCCGAGGACACCACAATGTAGCCCACCCGCTTCACCTCGCGCTCATCGAGCCAGGGGTGACGGTACTCAGGGTTCGCTTCCGACAAATGCGCGATGACGCGGCGGATGCGCTCGGCATAGGGGCGCGATGCCTCCATTTGCGCCTGCGCTTTGCGGATCTTGCTGGCCGCGACCATTTCCATGGCGCGCGTGATCTTCTGCGTGCTCTTCACGCTTTTGATCTTGGTGCGGATCTCTTTTTCGCTTGCCATGCGTCCGTTGTCCGTTCGCTAGTCGTAGGTGCCTGGGCGCTGCTTAGTAGACGCCCGTCGATTTGAACGCGTCGAGCACGTCCTTCATTTTGGCAACGATGTCGTCGTTGTAGTCGCCCGAGGCGTTGAGCTCACCCAGGAACTCGGCGTAGCTCGTGCGCGCGAAGTCGTGCATCGCAGCTTCGAAGTCGACGACCTTGTTCACGTCGACGTCATCGAGGTAACCCTCGTTGGCGGCGAACAGCGACAGCGCCATCTCGGCTACTGAGAGCGGCGTGTACTGCTTCTGCTTCATAAGCTCGGTGACGCGCTGGCCGCGTTCGAGCTGCTTGCGCGTGGCTTCATCGAGGTCCGAGGCGAACTGGGCGAAGGCCGCGAGTTCGCGGTACTGCGCCAGCGCCAGGCGGACACCGCCACCAAGCTTCTTGATGGCCTTCGTCTGTGCCGAACCACCGACACGCGAGACCGAGAGGCCCGCGTTGATGGCGGGGCGGATACCCGCGTTGAACAGGTCGGTCTCAAGGAAGATCTGACCATCGGTAATCGAGATCACGTTGGTCGGTACGAACGCCGAAACGTCACCGGCCTGCGTTTCGATGATCGGCAGTGCCGTCAGCGAACCCGTCTGGCCTTTGACCTCACCGTTGGTTTCTTCTTCCACGAACTTTGCGTTCACGCGCGCGGCACGCTCGAGCAGGCGCGAGTGCAGGTAGAAGACGTCACCGGGGTAGGCTTCGCGGCCCGGCGGGCGGCGCAGCAGCAGCGACACCTGGCGGTAAGCCTGAGCCTGCTTGGTCAGATCGTCGTAGATGATCAGGGCGTCTTCGCCGCGGTCGCGGAAGTACTCACCCATGGCGCAACCCGAGTAGGGCGCGATGTACTGCATGGCCGCAGACTGCGAGGCCGAGGCGTTGACCACAATCGTATGGTCCATGGCGCCTTCTTCCTCGAGCTTGCGCACCACCGCCGCCACCGAGGAGTCTTTCTGGCCGACGGCGACATAGATGCACTTAATGCCCGTGCCTTTCTGGTTGATGATGGCGTCGATGGCGACAGCGGTTTTACCCGTCTGGCGGTCACCGATGATCAGCTCACGCTGGCCACGACCAATCGGCACCATGGCGTCAATGGCCTTGAGGCCCGTCTGCACGGGCTGGTCGACCGACTGGCGGTCGATGACGCCCGGGGCAACCTTTTCAATGGGCGAGTTGTGCGGTGTGTCGATAGGTGCCTTACCGTCGATGGCTTCACCCAGCGAATTCACCACGCGACCCAGCAGCGCTTCACCAACCGGCACTTCGAGGATGCGGCCCGTGGTCTTCACCGTGGCGCCTTCCGAGATGTGCTTGTAGTCACCCAGGACAACCGCACCGACCGAGTCCTGCTCGAGGTTCAGCGCCAGGCCGAAGGTGTTGCCCGGAAACTCGAGCATTTCGCCGTAACGCGCGTCGGCCAGGCCGTGGATACGCGTAATACCGTCAGATACCGCGATGACCGTACCGACGTCACGCGCTTCTGCGGCGGCGTCGAAATTCTTGATGCGGTCCTTGATCAGGTCGCTGATTTCAGAGGCTTTGAGTGACATGAGAGTTCCTGTTGATTATCGGGCCAGCGTCGCCTGAAGGCGTGTGAGCTGGGCCCGCACCGAGCCGTCGATGACAAAGTCACCGGCGCGGATCACTGCGCCCCCGATGAGGTCGGGGTCCACAGCTGTAGTGGCGTTGATCTTGCGACCGAGGCGCGCACCCAGCGCGCTGACGATTTCGCTTTGCTTGCCAGCGTCGAGCGGTGTCGCCGAAACGATGGTGACGTCCACGGCATTTTCGGCTTCGTCCTTGAGCGCATCAAAGCGCACCGAGATCTCGGGCAGAATCGAAAGTCGGCCGTTCTCGATGAGCAGTCGCAGCAGGTTGGCGCCGTCGCCCGCGCCTGCGAGCACCGTGCCGCCCGGTACGCTACCGAGTACCGACTGCAGCAGCGTCAGCAGCTCGTCGTCGGAGATACGCGGGTCGTCGACCAGACCGGCCATCGACGCGTCCGACACGACGGCGCCCGCAGCGGCGAGCGCCGCAGACCAACCCGCAAGGCTGCCACCTGCGCTGGCAATATCGAACACTGCCTGTGCGTAGGGTCGTGCCAGCGTGATGTTGTCCGCCATCGTGACCTCCGAGTCAGATCTGCTGGGCCATGTCGGCCAGCAGTGCTTCGTGCGACGTGGCGTCGATCTCGCGCTTCAGGATTTTCTCAGCGCCGGCGAGTGCCACAGCCGAAACCTGGTTGCGCAGTTCTTCGCGTGCCGAGTTCGTTTCCTGCTCGATCTCCGCCCGTGCGGCCAGAAGCTGACGGTCGCGCTCGCGCTGACCCTCGGCTTTGCCTTCGGCGATGATCTCGTTGGCACGCGCACGTGCCTGGTCGAGAATCTCGGCAGCCTGGCCGCGAGCATCGGTGATGAGCTCCTCGACCCGGGACTCGGCCTTGGCCAGGTCCTGTTGGCCGCGCTCGGCGGCCGCGAGACCGTCGGCGATCTTCTTACGGCGTTCCTCGACCGCTTCCATGAGCGGCGGCCAGACGAACTTCATGACCACGAACACAAAGATGAGGAACGTGATCATCTGCCCGAATAGGCTGATATTTGGATCCACGCGCGATTACTCCGTTAGCCGTTGACGCAGAGTCGGCAAAAGCCGACCGCGATTAACCCGTGACTGCGCTCAGCAGCGGGTTTGCGAACAGCAGCAGTGCAGCGAACGCGACGCCGATAATCGACAGCGCGTCGAGCAGGCCGGCGATGATGAACATACGGCCCTGCAGCATGTTGCCGAGTTCGGGCTGGCGAGCGACACCTTCGAGGAACTTGCCGCCCAGGAGGCCGAAGCCGATACCGGTACCCAGTGCGGCGAATGCCAGGATCATGCCGACGGCAATGGCGGTGTTGCCCTGGATATCAGCGATGAGAGCTTCCATGATGACTCCTAATCAAAACGCGCTAATGGCGTAAACAAACAATACTTAGTGCTTCTCGTAAGCGAGATTCAGATAAACGACGGTCAGCGTCATGAAGATGAACGCTTGCAGCGGGATTACCAGGATGTGGTAAACCGCCCAGATCGACCCCGGAATCCAGTTCAAGTAGAACGGCAGCAGGGCGATCAGCATAAAGATGAGCTCGGCGGCGTAGAGGTTGCCGAACAGACGCAACGCCAGCGACAGCGGCTTGGCGAGCAGCTCGACGAAGTTCAACAGAATGTTGAACGGCACCAGCAACGGGAACTTGCCGAACGGGTGGAACAACCACTCCTGCAGGTAGCCCTTGGCGCCCTTGCCCTTGAAGCTGTATATGATGATGAGCACGAACACCGTCAGCGACAGACTGAAGGTGGCGTTGACGTCGGCCGAAGGCACGATACGCATGTATTCGAGGTGCAGGACGTCGTGTGCAAAGATCGGGATCAGGTCGACGGGGATGATGTCGAGCAGGTTCCAGAACAGCACCAACATAAAGATCGTCAGTGCCAGCGGTGCGATAAATCCGCGCGGGCCGTGGAAGCCTTCCTTGACCGAATCGTCAACGAATTCGACCACGAGCTCGATGAACGCCTGGAACTTGCCCGGGACGTCGGCCGTGGCGCGGCGGGCGGCAGTCCAGAACACACCGAGGAACAGCAGGCCGCACAGCCAGGTGAAGAACAGCGTGTCGACGTGGACGGTGTAGAAGCCCTCGCCCACGGAAAGATGCTCGAGGTGGTGGGAGACGTACTCGCTCGGGGTCTGCTTGTCCGCGCCGCTGGCCATTCGCTTTCTACACCTTAATAAACACTGTCAGCGCACACCTTTAATGTGGGGGCGTGTCGCCGCATCTCAATTCGCCGTTTCGTCCCCGGCGGGGCCCGTGTCGATGCGCCAGCGCAGGGCTGCCGCGAACACAAAAAGCGTCACTACGAAGGTCACCGCAAAAGGCACAAACTGCGCCGCGAAGTACTTCGCCATGATGCCGAACATCAAAGCTGCGCCGAAGAGCTTGAACACTTCGGCGCGATAAAAGGCCGCCACAATCGCTTGTGGCGGCGCCGTATCTTTTTGGGCATACACTCGAGCCGCAACTTGCAGGCTGAGTAATGCGCTGCCGAGTCCTCCGGCGAGCGCGGCAAGCGCTGCGGCGGGGCTATCGAGCAACCAAATCAGGCCCCCGAAGACTCCGATGGACGCCTGTATCGCAATGATGCGAACAGGGACTGCGCCGGGTCGCACAGGTCGACTCCTTGGCGTACTCGCCAGGCCGGAAACCTCAAAAGCGCGCGCAGTATATAGGCTGGAATGCCCCTCGGCAAACCCGTACGTGACGTAATCACGACAATAATCCGGGCCAAATGAGACCCCTGACACGGCGCCCGGCGGCGGGCGCGCCGTACAGTTCCTGACGTCGCGGCCGCTACCTAGGCGAGCGGCCTGATTCCGGCGGCCCGGGCTGCCCGTTTGGGGCCGGTTTCGGGGGCTCCGACAGGCCAAAAATCAGGGATCCGCCGCGCGGCGGGCAGGCGCCAGGGACCAGCACAGGGCAACACCAACATGCAGAGCATTTCACGGGACGAGTTCGAACGCGCATTGGAGCACGGCGAGTTTCTGGTCCAGTACCAGCCCAAGATGGCCCGGATGACGGGGCGCACAGACTGGGTCACGACCGAGGCCGAGGCGCTGATCCGCTGGCGCCACCCTGAGCGGGGCCGCATTTCGCCGCTCGATTTCCTCTCGCAGGCGGTCGACTGGGGCATGATGCCCGCGCTCGGCGACTACGTGCTTGAACAGACCCTGACCCAGCTCAACCGCTGGCGCGCGAACGGGCTGCAGCTCAACGGCTGCGTCAACCTCGACGCCAGCCTGCTTCGGGACATCGAGCTCGCGGGCCACTACGAGCGCATGGTGCGCCGGTTCGACCTGCCTTGCGACGCCATCACCTTCGAAATCGCCCAGCCAACCATCGCCGGCGACGAAGAGGCCTGCACCACAGTCATGGCCGCCCTGCGCCGCAAGGGCTTCCGACTCTCACTCGATGATTTCGGCGCCGCGCGCGAGTCGCTGTCGTCCTTCGGCCGGCTCGACTTCGACGAAATAAAGATCCACGCCTCGCTGCTCATCGAGGCACGCGACAACGCCATCACGCGTCAGGCGCTGGCGGCTGTCACCGGCATGGCGCACGCGCTCGGGATCACCGTCTGCGCGGAAGGCGTCGAGGAGGCGGCCACCTTCGATTTTCTGAAGGAAATCCGCTGCGACAAAATGCAGGGCTTTTTCATCTCGGAGGCCGTCATGCCCGAGATCATCCAGCGCTGCTACCCGGCCGTCGACCAGGCCAACGCCATGGCAGTCATCAATGAAGCGACGGGGATGTACGCCGCGGGCCGCTAGGTTGCCGCGACCCCGCGTCGTTAGCCGATTTTCTCGAGGATGCCTTCGAGTTCATCGAGGCTTGTGTAGCTGATCACAAGCGCGCCCTTGCCCGGGCCGCTTTGCCGGATCGCCACGCTCGCGCCGAGCTTCTCCTGCAAGTCGGTCTCAAGCCGCACGACGTCTGGGTCGCGCTTGGCGGGCGCAGATGTCTTTTTCTTCGGCTTGCTGAGTTCCCGCACGCGGCGCTCGGTCTCGCGCACAGACAAGCCTTTGGCCACCACCTGGCGGGCCAACTCGAGTTGTGCGCGCTTGTCGCTGACACCCAGCAGCGCCCGCGCATGCCCCATGTCGAGCTCACGCGATTCGACCAGCGACTGCACGTCTTCGGCCAGGTCCAGCAGGCGCAGCAGGTTACTGACCGCCGCGCGCGAACGCCCCACGGCCTCAGCGCCCTGCTGGTGGGTCATGTCGAATTCGTGGATGAGGCGCGACAGAGCCCGCGCCTCTTCGAGCGGGTTCAGGTCTTCGCGCTGAATGTTCTCGATAAGCGCCATGGCCACGGCGGCCGTGTCCGACACATCGTGCACGACGACCGGGACCGACTGCAGGCCAGCGAGCTGCGCCGCGCGCCAGCGACGCTCGCCCGCAATGATCTCGTAGCGCTGTTCACCGGGCCCCGAAGCCAGCGGCCGCACGGCGATGGGCTGCACAATCCCCTGCGCCGTAATTGAGCTCGCGAGTTCCTCAAGCGACTCCGTACGCATATCGATACGGGGCTGGTACTGGCCGCGCTGCAACAGGTCAACGGGCAGCTCGCGCTGACTGGCGGCAGGTGCTGCAGACGGCGTTGCATCTGAGGTTTCCGGGGCCTGGCGCTGCGCGTCACCGAGCAGCGCGCCGAGCCCGCGGCCGAGACTTTTTCGCTTGTTGGCCATGGCGGCTGAGATCCGGACGGGGTGAGGTCGCTACCCTATTGCGCGGCGACGGCCGCTGCAAGTGACTCCTCGCGGCGGATGATCTCGCCCGCGAGCGCCAGGTAGGCCAGTGCACCGCGCGAATGGCGGTCGTGCAGCAGCACGGGGCGGCCGAAGCTCGGCGCCTCAGCGAGCCGCACGTTGCGCGGGATAATCGTTCGGAACACCTTCTCGCCGAAGTGTTCGTGCAGCTGCGCCGACACGGCGTTGGCCAGGTTATTGCGCGGGTCGAACATGGTCCGCAGCAAGCCGTACACGCTCAGTGACGGGTTCACCGTTTCCTGCACCTGTTCAATGGTCCCGATCAGCGCCGTCAGACCTTCGAGCGCGTAGTACTCGCACTGCATGGGAATGAGTACGCCGTCCGCGGCCGTAAGCGCGTTGACCGTGAGCATATTGATCGACGGCGGGCAGTCGATGAGCACAAAGTCGTACATGCCCAGCACGGGTTCGAGTGCCTTGCGCAGCCGCATCTCGCGACCGATTTCCTTGAGCAGCTGCACTTCGGCCAGCGTCAGGTCGTCGTTGCCGGGCAGCACCGCAAAGTTACCTTCGGGCGCGCCCACAATCGTGTCGGCGGCCGTCGCTTCGTTGAGCAGAACCTCACAGGCCGAGCGCTCGAGGTTCATCTTGTCGACACCTGAGCCCATGGTCGCGTTGCCCTGAGGGTCGATGTCGACCAGCAGGACACGGCGTTGCGTCGCCGCCAGCGAGGCAGCGAGATTCACGCAGGTTGTCGTCTTGCCGACGCCGCCTTTCTGGTTGGCGACAGCGAGCACTCTGGTCATGTTCGGGCTCCCGGCCACTAGGCATCCCCGTCGCGGCTTATGACAACAAGGGTCCGGCGGCCATCGAGAAAGGGTACCACCACGGGCTCACAAACGGTCCGCCAACCGGCCGGCACCGCAGCGAGTTCGTTATCGCCGATAGGGCCCTTGAGTGCGAGCAGTCGCCCGCCTGGCGCCACGAGGTGACCGGCCCAGCCGACAAAGCGCTCAAGTGGTGCAAGCGCGCGGCACGTGACGGTATCGAAACCCGCGGCGTCCTCGTGCGCCTCAGCGCGCGCGTGCACCGTCGACACATTGGTCAGCCCCAACTCGGCCGCCGCCTGCGAGACGAACCGGAGCTTCTTGCGGTTGCTGTCGAGCAGCGTGACGTGTCGCTCAGGCGCCAGCACGGCAAGTGGCAGGCCCGGAAAACCGGCCCCGGTGCCCACGTCGAGCACGCGCGAACCCTGCACCGCCGGTGCGGCGACCAGGCTGTCAAAGACATGCTTCACGAGCGCCTCGCCGGGTTCGGCGATGGCGGTCAGGTTATAGGTCTTGTTCCAACGCTCGAGCAGCGTGAGCAGGGCGATAAGCTGGTCGCAGGCAGCCGCGTCGAGCGCGAGGCCGAGCTCGTCGGCGCCCGTCTCGAGTCTCGATCGAAGTGCGTTGGGTTCAGACATCGTCAGTCATGAGAAAGAAAAACCCCGACGCGCCTTCGCGCGTCGGGGCTTTCAATCGTTCCGCGTCCCGAATCAGCGATTCAGGATGCGCAGCTCAACGCGGCGGTTGGCGGCCTTACCGGCTGCCGTGCCGTTGTCCGCGACGGGCTCGTCTTCGCCGTAACCGCGTACCGACAGGTTGTCGCCGTTGGCACCGCGCTCAACGAGGTAGTTGCGAACCGTTCGGGCACGACGCTCCGACAGCGACGCGTTGTAGGCAGCCGCACCGTCGCTATCGGTGTGGCCGGCCACTTCAACGGCCAGGTCGGGATTCTGCGCCAACGTCGCCGCAGCCTCGTTGAGCACCGCTTCAGCGCCTGGTACCAGGCGGTCTGAGTTAGTCTCAAAGTTCACGCCCGGCAGCTCGATGACATCACCGGCCTTGATCTCGCAACCGCGGACATCAACGTTGGCTCCAGCAGGCGTGTTCGGGCAGGCATCGGCGGAGTTCTTGACGCCGTCGCCATCGTCATCGCGCTCACAGCCGTTCGCGTCAACGTCGGCGCCACGCGGCGTGTTCGGGCAGCGATCGGCCGAGTTCTTGACGCCGTCGCCGTCATCATCGCGCTCACAGCCGTTCGCGTCGACGCTCGCACCAGCCGCCGTATTCGGGCACTGGTCAGCCGAGTTTTTGACGCCGTCGCCGTCGTCATCGCGTTCGCAACCGCTCGAATCAACAACGATGCCCGGCGGCGTGTTCGGGCAGCGGTCCGTCATGTCCGGCACGCCGTCACCGTCGGAGTCGACGATTTTCGTTTTCTTGTCGCCGAATGCGAACTGCAGGCCGACGCTGTAAATGCTGTCGCTGAATTCGCCGCCGCCGAGCTCGTTGCGCAGCCGATACTGAAAGCGCAGACCAAAACGGTCCGACGTCGAGATCAAAAAGCCCGCGCCGATGTTGGCGGCGAGCCGATCCGTGCTGCGACCGCTATCAAAGTCGATCTGCAGGTTGCTGAGACCCGCGAGCAGATAGGGCGATACGAGGCTTTCGCGATTGAAGACGGCAAGCCCGTTGATACCCAGCTCGAGGTGATCCTGACCGTTCGGGGTGCCACCGGCTTCCAGAGATGCCGTGTGCGCGAACCCCTCGATGCTCCATCGCTCGGAGTAGGTGTAACCAATCGCAAGCGAGCCGCCAAAATCGTCTTCGACATTGCGGTCTTTGTCATCGTCGACGAAGTCCGCAGAGGGCGTCACGTAAATCTGGCCTTCGCCGTCAGCGGCGGGCGCTGCCAGCGCCAGCGACAAACCGGTCACCAGGGCTATCAGACGCGTCAGAGCTCGAAAAGACATGTGTATTCCCTCCCAAGGAACCATGTAGGAGTCAACGGCTTGTGTCCCGCGCCGCCAACGTCATGTGCGCATATTGTGCGAGAAGGACAGGGCCGGGACAACTGCGCGCGGCGGTTTCGCAACCAGGGCCGGGCGTCAGGGGAGGCCTGAACGCGCCGCCGCTTAGTCCGTCTTCTTGGTCGTGTAGAGCCCGTCCTGGGCTGCGAAGTAGGCCGCGAGGTCCTTGATGTCGCGCTTGCTGAGCGTGGACGCGAGACCCGCCATAACGGCGTTGTTGCGCTGACCGTAACCGGCAGTCTCTTCTTTGTTCGCAAGCTGATATTGCAACAGCGCATTCTCGAGATAGCTCTCGTGCTGGCCTGCGAGATTTGGCCAGATTTCATTGGCGCTGACGCCACGCTCACCGTGACAGGCTACGCAGGTTTGCGATTTCTCTTTGCCGCGTTCAACACCTGAGGTCACGACCTCGGCGTCCTTGATCTCACCACGGGTTCCAAAATAGGCGGCGATGTCCTTGATGTCCTGATCCGACAGTGACCAGGCTTGCGCGCGCATTGTGGCGTGCGAGCGCTCACCACTGCGATAAGCCTTCAGCGCAATCTCGATGTACGCCGCGTGCTGACCACCCAGCATGGGTACCCGGTACGAGGGGTACTGATTGCGGTAGCCCTCGATGCCGTGGCAGCCCTGGCAGGTGTACGACAGCACCTTGCCGCGTTCGGCATCGCCCTGCGCATTGGCAGGGGCCGCATACATCCCGAGAGCCGTTGCCAGCAAGGCCGCGAAGGCGCCGGCAATACGTCGATTCGTCATGAGTTGTCCCGCATTCTTGGTCGGTGCCGGCCACGGTCGTAGCAGCGGCGGGCCGCTATGCGGCCGATTCTTGACAGTGGGCGCAATATTAGTGCGTGGCCCCGAGCATTTCCACCAGCGTGGCAAGGATTTGCGACGCGTTGCGCAGTGCGTCAGGGCCGTCCAGATCGCCCGGCACAACAGGTCCTAGACAAGCCGCAAAGCTCGCTGTGGTCGTGAGCGGCGGGCCCCCGTGGCATCATGCGCCGATGCGCAAACTACTCATTGTCGTCGCGACACTGCTCATTGTGGTCGCACTCGCTGGGCCGGCCGTCACTGGCCGGCTCGTCGAAAACGCCGTCTCGGGGGAGGGCAACCCGCTCGAGGCGAGCATGCCGCCCTGGCTCGAGGCCGTCACGCACGACTACCAGCGAGGCTGGTTCAACGCGTCGAGCAGTCTGCGACTGGTCGTCACCGACCGGCAGCGCGCGGCGCTGTTAGCCAATGTGCTGGGTCCGGGTGAGTTTGGCGACCAGCCCGCGCTGACCATCGTCAGCCGCGTGGCCCACGGCCCGCTCGTCGGCGTGCTCACACCGGCTGCGGCCCAGATCGACAGCCTGCTGTTCACGGAAAACCAGGACGGCCAGCGTCTGCAGCTGCCGCTGGGCGCGCGCACGACCTTCGGGTTGACGGGCAACATGCGTACGGAGTGGGCGCTGGCCGAGGGCGGCACACTCACGCCACGCGGCGGTCCGACGCTGACCTGGACCGATGCAAACGGCGACTTCGAGGCCACGAGCGGCGGCAGGGCCGAGGCGGCGACCGTCAATATCGGCTCCGTCAGCTTTGGCAACGGCGAGCAGACCTTCAACGACATCGCGCTCGGTTACGTCATGACCCGGTCCGATGCCACAACATCTCTAGCCGCCGACTTCGCCTTCGACCTTGAGCAATTGGGCTCGCCTGTGAATCGCATCGCGGGCAGCGTCGGCGTCGATGACGTTCCCACGGACGCATTGCGCAACCTGTCACCGTTGTTCCGAGACTTCGCGAACATGGGACCCGCCAACCTGCCGACACTCGCCGAGCGCAACGAGCCGCTGATTCGCGCAGCACTTGCCGAACCGCTGCCCCTGCGCTGGCGACAGGTGGCCGGGACCGAGTTCGGCGACATCCGCGTGCGCTTCGATATCGACCTGCCCGGCAATGACGCCATCGGCGCAACGGTAGGCGGGCAGGCGCTGCTCGCAGGGATTGCTGCAGCGACCCGGATCGACGGGCGGATCGAGCTGCCGACCGCGTTCGCCGATGCCATTGGTGCCACGGACCCGAGCCTCTACGAACAGCTGACGATGCTGCGCGGTATGGGCGTGCTGGCACCCGATCCCACGGGTGACGTGCTGACGATGGTCGTTGACTACTCGGGGGGCGAGCTGACCGTCAACGGCGCGCCCGTGCCGACGCCGCTCGGACCCAGGTCTCCGTAGTCGGGCGCGCCGAGCGCCAGCGTCTCCGCGTGGTGGCAGGCCACGCGACGTGCTGCATCACCATCGAGCACATGTAACTCGGGCAGCGACGCCGCACAGGTATCTGTCGCGTGGGCACAGCGCTGGCGGTAGGGGCAACCCGGCGGCAGATTCCAGGGCGCTGGAATCTCAAACTGCGTTGCCGGTCGGTCGCGCCGGCGTTCGATGACCGGGTCAGGAATGGGCGCCGCCTGCAGCAACGCGCGCGTATAAGGATGACGCGGCGCCGTGTACAGCGCGTGCACGGGACCTTCCTCGACGACGCGACCCAGGTACATGACGACCACGCGGTCACTGACTTCGCGCACGACGGCAAGATCGTGAGCGATAAACACGATAGCCAGTGACAGCTCGCGCTGCAGCCCATCGAGCAGCGACAGGATGCCGGCCTGGACAGTAACGTCGAGCGCACTCACGGCCTCGTCGCAAATCAGCACGCGCGGCTGCGTCATGAGCGCCCGGGCAATGCCGATGCGCTGGCACTGTCCACCTGAGAACTCATGCGGGTAGCGATTGAGCATGCTCGCATCGAGACCGACGCGTTCGAGCATTTCGATGACCCGGCTGCGACAGGCGCCGCGCTCGCCCACAAGGCCGTGCACGATCGCCGGCTCCTCGACCGTTTGCTCAATGGTCATGCGCGGATCGAGTGAGCCCAGCGGGTCCTGGAAAACAAAGGTCAGGTCGCGACGCGCGCGACGCAGCGCCTCGCCGCGCAATCCTGAGAGCGGCCGACCGAGATACTGCACCTCGCCGCTGTCGCGGCCGATGTCGAGCAGCGCGCGCGCCAGAGATGACTTGCCGCAGCCCGACTCGCCCACCACGCCGAGCGTTTCGCCCGGGTAGAGGTCGAGGTCGACGCCGCGCACGGCCGTAAACCGGCGCGGACCGCGCCAGCCCGGTCTTGGCAACGGGTAGCGCACCATGAGTTTGTCGGCCTGCAGCAGGGGCTCGCCACTTCGGTCGACGTCGCGACGCTTGGGCGCTGGCCGGTCCAGGCGCGGCACCGCCTCAATGAGCGCCTGCGTGCAGCCCGTCTGCGGATTCGCGAACACGGTCTCCGTGGGGCCTTCCTCGATGACCCGGCCCTGGTCCATGACCACGAGCCGATCACAAACACCCGCAACGACACCGAGGTCGTGCGAAATCAGAATCAGCGCTGTGCGGAACGACTCGCGCAGCTCGCCCAGCAGCTGCAGGATGCTGGCCTGAACGGTCACATCGAGCGCCGTCGTCGGTTCGTCGGCGATGAGAATGTCCGGCCGACACAGCAGGGCGGCCGCAATCATGACGCGCTGACGCATACCGCCCGAATACTCGTGCGGGTAGCTCGACAGGCGCCGTCGTGCTGCGGGCAGCTTGACCGCGTCGAGCATGCGCACGACCTCGTTGCGCGCCATGGCCTCGTCCATGCTGCGCTGCTCGATAAGCACGCGTGACAGCTGTTGCCCGATGGTCAGGTAGGGGTTCAGCGACGTCATCGGGTCCTGGAAGACGATCGACAGGCGCCGGCCGCGAACGCCACGCAGCGCCTTTTCGTCGAGGTTCAGGATCTCCTCGCCATCGAGCAACACGCTACCCGTGGCGCGGCCGTTCTCGGACAACAAACCCATGATGGCGGCCATGGCCTGGCTCTTGCCGCTGCCCGACTCACCCACGATGCCCACCGCCTCCTGTGGCTCAAGCCGCAGGTTGAGGTTGCGAACCGCATGTACCTCGGCGCCGTCCGTTTCAAAACGCACATTAAGGTCGTCAACGCGCAGCAAGCTCATCGGTGACGGTCCTTGGGATCCAGCGCGTCACGCAGGCCGTCACCGATGAAGTTCAGGCACACGAGCGACACGGCCAGCAACGTAGCCGGGAACAGCAATACCCAGGGTGCGGTGCTCATCACCTGCGTGCCCTGCTGCACCAGCGCACCCCACGAGGTCATGGGTTCCTGCACGCCAAGCCCGAGGAAGCTCAGGAACGACTCGATCAGAATGACCTGCGGTACTGTGAGCGTCGCGTACACGACCACGATGCCCAACAGATTGGGCACGATGTGCCGGAAGATGATGCGCGGCCGCGAGGCACCGATGACTTCGGCCGCCTGCACAAACTCCCGGCCGCGGAGCGCCAGCGTCTGACCCCGCACAATGCGCGCCATGTCGAGCCAGTTCACGGCACCAATGGCCACGAAGATCAGGATGATGTTGCGGCCAAACAGCACCATCAGAAGGATCACGAAGAACATAAACGGGATCGCGTAGAAGATGTCGACCACGCGCATCATGAGGTGGTCAATACGGCCGCCCAGATAGCCTGCTGTTGCGCCCCAGACGACGCCGAACACCAGGCTCACAATGGTGGCGACCAGCCCGACCATGAGGGAGATCCGGCCGCCCTGCATCGCGCGTACAAACAGGTCGCGACCCAGGTCATCGGTGCCGAACCAGTGCTGCCCCGAGAATTGCGGCGGTTGCTGCGCGAACTCGAGGTTGATGGCGTAGTAGGAGTGCGGCGACAGCCAGGGCCCGACAATGACGCCCAGCACAATGACGCCCAGCACGACACAGCACGCCGCAAACAACTTGTCGCGAGCCATGGCGCCCAACGCATGCCGGGTCAGGCTATGGCGTGGCGCGTTGGGTGCGGCCCCCGACGCCATCAGTAGCGCACCCGCGGGTCGAGCACGCCGTACAACAGATCGACGATGAGATTCATAACGATGAGCAGCGAGCTGTAGAGCACGACGAGGCCCATGACGAGTGTGTAGTCGCGATTGAGCGCGCCCTGAATAAACAACCGGCCGATACCCGGGATATTGAAGATCTGTTCGATGACGACCGAGCCCGTGAGCACCGCCGCAATCGCAGGCCCGAGATAGGACACGACGGGAATCAGTGCAGGCTTCATCGCGTAGCGGAACACGAGCGTACGTGAAGACAGTCCCTGTGACCGTGCCGTGCGAATAAACTGGCTCTTGAGGGTTTCGACAAGGCTCGCGCGCATGAGACGCGCGACGTAGGCCAGCATGGGCAACGCCAGCGCGAACACGGGCAACACGTAGTGCGCCGGGGTCTGCAAACCGCTGGCCGGCAGCCAGCGTAACGTGACAGCAAAGAGCAGTACCGCCAGGGGCGCAATGACAAACCCTGGCACGGAAATCCCTGTCATCGAGACAGACATCAGCACGTGGTCCAGTACGCTGTTCTGTCGCAGCGCGGCCACGATGCCTATGGCGATGCCGAGACCCGCGCCCACCACGAGCGCAAGCAGACCGAGTGTCGCCGACACGGGGAAGGCATCGGCAATGAGCTCACCGACTGTGGATTGCGGGTAGCGGTAAGACGGCCCGAAATCGCCGCGCAGCAAGCCCCCCACGTAGTTGCCGAACTGCACCCAGAACGGTTGGTCGAGGCCATAGGCCTCATTGAGCCGCGCCTCGGTTTCGGGCGGCAGCGCGCGCTCCGTGTCGAACGGCCCGCCGGGGGCCGCGTGCACCAGCGAAAACGCCAGCACGAGCACGAGCGCCAGCGTCGGCACCGCACTAATCAGTCGTGACACGGTGTAGCGAAGCATCGTCAGCGCCGAACCTCGTCGCCCGCCCCCGTCAGTTCGAGGTAACGACTGTAGTGCAAGTCGAGAAGGTTGTCGCGCCAGCCCGTGACGCGCAGCGCCACGGCGTGCTTGGACACAAAGTGATAGAGCGGAATCACGGGCACCTGGTCGGCGAGGATCGCTTCCGCAGCACGCAGCGTGTCAGCGCGTCGCTCCGCCGAATCGGTGTAGCCCGCGGCATCCATGAGCGTGTCGAACCGCGTGTCCGTGAAGCCCGAGCCGTTGGCCGGGTGGCCGCTGCGCAAAATGTCGAGAAACTGTGCCGCGTCATCGAAGTCCGCGATCCAGCTCGCCCGCATGAGTCCCTCAAAGTCGCCGGCGCGTCGCTGCGCGAGCAGCACGCGAAATTCACGGTTTTCGAGCGTCACGTTGACGTTGGGCAATGCCTCGCGCCACATGGCCTGCAAGGCTGCGGCAACCACGCGGTTCTCGTCTGACGTGGCATAGGCCAAGGTGATCGCTTGCGGCGTATCGCCCGTCAGGGTTTTCGCCAGCGCCACGCGGTCGCGGTATTCGGCCGCCATATCGCCTTCGGCCAGCGGCGCATACGACGCCGTACCGTTGGCTATGCCAGGCGGGACGAGACCGTAAGCCGGCTGTTCACCGCGGCCGACGACGGCCGCGGCCAGCGCCTCGCGGTCCACGGCCAGCGACAGCGCGCGCCTCAGGCTGAGTGGCGGCGCATCGCGCATGTTGAAGGTCAGAAAGACCGTGCCGAGGTAGGGCGCGAAGCGTACCTCCGGGCGCTCAGTCTCGGGCAGGCGAAACACCTCGCGCGGCACGCGGCTCGTGATATCGAGCTCACCCGCCCGAAACGCGCGGTACTCCGTCGCCTCCTGTTCGAAAGCGCGGTACTCGACCTGGCCGATGGCCACGCTGCCCGCAGCATGAAACGCCACATTGCGCTCAAGCAGAATGCGGCCCGGGCCGCGCTCGACAACCTCGTAGGCGCCATTCGCGAAGGGGGGTTCGGCGTCGACGTGGCGCGGGACCAGCGCCGGGTGACCCAGTCGCTGCAGAAAGTCCGCCTGCGGACGGGTCAGCGTGATCACGACGGTGTGAATATCGGGCGCAGCAATGCCCAGCGTGTTGGGCGCAGCATCGCCAGCAGCAATCGCGTCGGCACCCACCACGGGCCGCAGCAAATCGGCATAGAAAGCGGCATTCGCCGGATCCGCGAGATGGCGCCAGCCGCGCAGAAAATCGGCGGCGGTGACAGGTGACCCGTCCTGCCAGCGTGCGTCATCGCGCAGCGTGAAGGTGTAGCGCGTGCCGTCGCCTGAGACCTCCCAGCTCTGCGCCGCGCCCGGTACCGAGTTGCCCGACGCGTCGCGCGTCAGCAAGCCTTCGTACACATCGCCCAGCACCTTGAGCGCGGCGACGCTGCGGGCCTGCTGAGGGTCGAGCGTGGCCGGGTCGGCGGACAGACCCCGACGCAAATACTCGGGCGCCTGCGTCGCGTCGGTGCATGCGGCCACACTCGCCAGCACAACCGCAGCGAAAACGAGGAATCGACGCATCGTCTGGGGTCAGGCGCTCTGCTTCAGGGCCCGCTTCTTCATATGAATCAGCAGCAACG
>ERZ1740065.24-NODE-24-length-74153-cov-7.845718_pt1 | contig 74153 bp, 66 predicted proteins | sample MGYA00581738_ERZ1740065 | MGnify/ENA primary metagenome ERZ1740065 (study PRJEB43018, sample SAMN04849749) | marine metagenome | isolation source: floating plastic debris | place: Pacific Ocean | collected 2008-09-01 | study: EMG produced TPA metagenomics assembly...
CGACCAGGTCCCCGCGGCCGTCTACATCTAAGTCGTTGACTGCATGCACATCTACGGCAACGAGATCGCGGCGAGATTCGCCGGTACCGATTTGCAGTCATTCATCGGTGTGACGGCCCGCGAGCTCATGAACCTCGAAACCGCGGAGGCACTGATCAAGGCCGACAAGGAAGCGATGTACGGCGAAGAGACGGTGACCTGGGTGGGGCCCTTGCGATTGCCGGGCGACATCGCCGACCGCCAGATCTGGGATACCAAGTTTCCGATCCGTGGCACCAACGGCGAGCGCATGCTGGGCGGTGTGGGCATCGACGTCACCGAGCTCCACGAGACCCAACGCCAGCTCGGTATCGCGCAGCGGCTCGAGAGCGTGGGCCTCATGGCCAGCGGCGTGGCGCACGACTTCAACAACCTGCTGTTCGCGATCGCCGGCAACGCAGAGCTCGCGATGCAGCACGTGCCCGGCGAACACGCGGGCAACCTCGAATCCATCCTCGCGGCGACAGAGCACGCCTCGGCGCTGTGCCGTCAATTGCTGGCTATCGGTGGCCGTGCCGAGACGGATACCGGCCGGCAGAGTATCGATCTGGCGGACCTCGTCCGCGAAAGCGCCGAGCTGCTCAAGCTATCGCTGCAGGCCGAGCACCCGCTGGAGCTCAACATCTCCGAAGCTGACTGCACCGTGCATGCAAACCCGGACCAGCTGCGCCAGGTGCTTGTGAATCTCGTGCTCAACGCCAAGCAGGCCTCGGCACCCAACACGGCGATCACGATTGAGCTCGGCCAGGCGGACCTGTCGTCCTTCGTCGGTCGCACCGCATCGAACATGCATACCTGGCTGGCCGAAGACGCGGGCGACGGCGTATTCATCAGCGTGGAGGACCGCGGTCACGGCATCTCCAAAGACCGCATCGACCGTATCTTCGACCCGTACTACACCGACAGCGAACTCGGTCACGGGCTGGGGCTCGCGACCGTGTTTGGCGTGGTGAAAGCCGTCCGCGGCGCCATTCGGGTGCAAAGCGAAGACGGTGTGGGCACGCGGTTTGACGTGTTCATTCCCCGCGTGGCGCCCTCTGAGTCCGACGCCGCACTGACGGTCAGCGTGCCGGTCGACCCTCAGACGGTAACCGGCATGCAGCGCATTCTCGTGATCGATGACCACGAGGGCATTGTCGCGATCGTTACCACCTGGCTCGAGCGCCTGGGTCTCGATGTCACGTCCTACACGAACAGCCAGCTCGCCGCCGACGTACTACGCTCGCGCGCTTCCGAGTTTGACGCGGTCATTAGCGACGTCTCCATGCCTGATGTGGGTGGGCTCGGCATCCTCGCGACGGTGCGTGAGCAGGACGCCGATAAGCCCGTGATTCTGGCGAGTGGCTTCAACGATGCCGTCATGAAGACCGGCGATGACCCGCGCGTCTGGTTCCTGCAGAAGCCGTACTCGCTGGGCGAGCTGCAACGGGTGCTCAATGAGGCCGCCGAGACGGCGCCGTCAGACGATGGCCAGTCCGATCCAGAGCTGCAGCAGGCGGTAGCTGGTGTGGGTGACGAGTAGCACCGCGAGGAACGGTGCGACGAGCGCAATCGCGGCCCACCAAGGCACACCGAATGCGCCGCGAAACATGAAGGGCACGTAAACAAACTTGATTGCGAGCGCCACGCGCCACACGTCAAAGTCCCAAAAGGGCGCTGCGTCGATGAACCGCAGCAGCGGGATGATCGTGTAGGGCATGAGCGTGAAATAGAGCATCACGAAGGCCAGGAAGTGCAGCGATGCCACGACGTGGTCGGCGTACAGCAGCTTGCGCCAGAACGTGAGGATCAGCGTACCGAATGCCAGTAAAGGCACATGCGCAATGACCATAGACTTCGCAAGATCGCCTATCCGCGCATTGTAGTCGCGTGCGTAATCGCGAAAGATCTCGGTGTTGCGAACGTCCACGCCCTGCTCGATGGTGGCTTGAACATCCAGACCCCGAGACTCGAGCACCACGTTGATTGCTGGTTGCATCCACGCGCTGTAGGGCTGCAGCGAGTACTGATCCCAGAAATTGATATTGAGGTCGCTAAGTGCAGGCGACAGAAAAAACAATACGTTGGCGATCAGAAACAGACCTATGGGCGACAGGTAGCGTCGGCGCCGGCCCATCTGGTACTCACGCGACAGAAAACCCGGCCGCGAAATCAGAAGCCAGCTCGAGGGCAGCACTCGTCCGTCCAGGTCGGTGATTTCCTGAAGGCTCGCGCGCATCAGGTCGGGCAGCCAACGGTCCTTATCGGTAATGTTCTTCTGGCCACAAGCGCTGCAGAAGCGGTCGTCGGGCGCCAAAGCGTGCCCGCAGTTCGGGCAGCTCGTGGTGACGGCCTCAGGCGCTGGCGTGTCGGAAGATGTAGTCGCCACCAGGCTGGGTCTCTGCGTCGCCGACAATGGGGCCGTCCTGCGCGTCTTCGTAGGGTATGTGTGCGAACAGCGAGACGCCGTCGCGGTGGTCGAGCTCGATGGCGATGGCGTCTTCGGCATCAACACCGCCAGGGTTCTCGACGAGTGCGTCGTAGATCACCGCGGTGGCGACGTAGCCACGCTTGTCGACATCGCGGCGCAGGCGGAATCGTAAACGCTCGATGCGGTGGCTGCGGTCGAGTGCGGCGTCACCCGTTTCGCCGCCGATGGCGACGATGTCACCGTTCTCGCGCAACACGGCGGCCATGGGCATGAGCTCACCGAGATCACACATCACGCGCACGGCCAGCGAGACGCTGATACGTCGGAGCTGTTCGAGTTGCAGGTGGGGATCGGCCATCGCCGGTCGCAAGCTCCGTTGCCATCGCTTATGGCCGAGAGCCTACCATCATTGTCACAGGCGCGGTGACCCGCGCGTGGCTACAGCCAGCCGAGATCGCGCGCGCGCCGAAAGGCCTCGACGCGGTTGCCGGCCTGCAGCTTGTCCATGGCTTCGGTCAGGTAGTTGCGCACGGTGCCATCGCTCAGTCCCAGCTCGGCCGCGATCTGCTTGTTGGCCAGGCCCGACTCGGCGAGCTGCAACACCTGGCGCTCACGCTCGGTGAGCGGATCGGGCGTGGTCCAGGCCAGCTCTGCGAGCTCGGCGGGCACGTGCCGTTCGCCGCGCGCGACCGCGCGCACGGCTGTGGCCAGCGCGTCGCTGCTCGAGTCCTTGAGCACGTAACCCGCAACCCCGGCATTGAGTGCGCGCTGCAGATAGCCTGGCCGCGAAAACGTGGTCACGATCAGCACGCGCGTCTTGCTGCGCGCATCGCGAATGCGCTCGGCGATCTCGATGCCGCTTGCACCCGGCATTTCGATATCGGTAATGAGCACGTCGGGCTCATGTTCGGTAACCGCGTCGAGCGCGCTCAGGCCATCGGCCGCGTCGGCGACGAGCTCGATGTCGTCTTCCAGCGAAAGCAGCGTCGCTAATGCGCCACGCAGCATGGCCTGGTCTTCGGCGATCACGACGCGAATCACGAAGCCCCGCCCGCTGCGGCCGTTTCGATCGGCAGAGAAATGCGGATACACATACCGCCTTCACGCTCAATATTCGTCTCGCCACCCAGTGCGGCGACGCGTTTGCGCAAGCCCGCGAGCCCCGAGCCTTCCCCGGGTGTGTCACCGCCGCCGTGGCCGTTGTCGGCGACGGTGAGCGAGAGCTGAGCACCGTCCTGACCAATCTCGATGCGCGCGGCATCGGCGCCCGAATGGCGCACGATGTTGGTCGTGGCTTCGCGGATCGTGAGTCCCAGCGCCTTGCCCACGGGCGGCGCCAGCGGCGGCAAGTCGCTCGTGACGTCGAGCTCGACACCGGCCGCATCCAGGGCCTGCCGGGCCAGTGCGATTTCGTTTTCCACAGAGGTGGCCGTCATGTCGTAAACGGCGGCGCGAATCTCGCCCAGCGCTTTGCGTGCGGTGCCGGCCACGTCTTCGAACTCAGTCTTGGCACGGACCGGGTCGCGTTCGATGAGCTTGGCGGCCACCTCGGCCTTGAGCGCTACGGTGGTCAGCGTTTGTCCGAGCAGGTCGTGCAAGTCGTGGGCGATGCGCTCGCGCTCGGCGAGCGTGGCGCGCTGGCGCTCGAGCACACGGCTTCTGCGCAGCATGCGCTCGCGCTCGATTCCGTCGGCCGCGCCTGTGCAGGCGGCACCAATGATGGCGCCGAACATGAGGTCGAAGCCGACGACGAACCACGGCTTGATGAACAGGATGCCGAAGGTGGCATAGGCCAGGGAAAAGGCGAGGATGAGCAACAGCGCGCGACGCTTGGGTCGTTGAAACGCGCACTGCACGCAGGCGTAAACGTGGAACACGCCGTGAATGCCCGCGAAGGGCGACATGGCCCAGGCAAGGCCTTCCATGACCGCCGCATTCAGGACAAAACGCGGTGTGCTGCCTTCGTAAGCGTGGAAGTAGACGGGCAGGAACACGGCGATCGCGATGGCTGCCGCGATGATGTCGTCGCGCCCTGGCGTCTGCCAAATCCAGCCCGTGAAAAAGATCGCGAGATAGATGAGGTTGAACGCGAGCCAGCCCTTTCGGCCGCTGCTCGTGCTTTGTTCCTGCTCAATTTCAGCTTCGACGGTCATCGTGGCTCAGCGTATCAGGGTGACGTTGTCGAGTTCGAACGCGTACTCGCCGGCTCGCATCGGTGTCACGAAGGCCATGCCGCCGAAGCGATCCGGCTCAAATCCCGCCACATCGGCGATGGCGATTTCAACGCGCTGCCAGTCTTCGGTCACCTCGAACATCGCCGTGGGCGGTGCGCCCATGCCGCCCGCGACGAACAGCATGAGCCGGTAGTTCGCGGGCGTGCCGCGCACCTCGAAGGCCACGGCGCGTGCGTCGCCCAGGTCGCCGACAGCCTCCTGGCTGGTTGTGCCGAGGAAGGCACCGGCCCAGGGGAACGCGAAGCCTGATCCGACGGTGGTCGTCACGGCCAGTGCGCCGCCGTCACCGCGTTCAATACGCGCGACACGGGCGTTTGAATCACCACCCATCATGCGGTCGCTGGTCTCGGACCAGACGAGCCCCTCAGGCGCGCTGGTGCCCACCTCGAAGTCGCCCAGTACACCCGCAAGCGCCAGCGTGCTGCCCTCGGTCGGCTCGGGGTCGTCGCCAACGGCGACGCCGTTGCGGTAGACGATGTCGATGCGGCGGGTTGCTGTGATGTCGGCACCGGGGTCGCCGGCAACCAGCACGAGATCGGCGCGCGCACCGGGTGCGATGCGGCCTCGGTCGTCGGCGCCAAAGAACTTCGCGGGCAATGCGGTTGCCGCGGCCAGCGCTTCCTCGGTGCTCAGGCCCGCGCGCACGAGCAGCGCCATCTCAGCGTGGACCGAGACGCCGTGCGCGGTGCCTGGGTTGGGCGCGTCGGAGCCGGCGAGGATCGGAACGCCGGCGTCGTGCAGCAGACCCACGGTCTCGAGTGCTTTGTCCAGATCGAAATAGGGTGAGCTCGAACCAAAGTCCTGGCGCAGGTTGGTCGTTGCCGCGGGTGTCAGTCGCGGCCCCAGGTCGGGGTCGTCAATCAGCTCAGGCCCCGTGGACTTGCCGTTAACCATGGCGATGACCGCGAGCGTGGGGATGACAAACACCTTACGCTCGACGGCGGCCTCGATGAAGGCCGCATCGGCCACCTTGTCGGCGAAGATGTGCACGAAACCGTCAACGCCTGCGTCCAGCAATTCACGGGCGCCCTCGAGTGACGACACGTGAGCCACGGCTTGCACGCCCTGATCGTGCGCCGCCTCGATCACGGCCGTGGCGGTCTCGAGGTCGAGGCTCGGGATGTAGGTGGCGTAAGGCATGTAGACGAGCTTGATGAAGTCCGAGCCTTCCTCGATGCGCGCCGCCACCCAGGCGGGCGCGTCTTCGGGTCCCTCTAGCGTCTCGACGTTGATGCCGTACTGCGTGCCGTGCCCGCGTTCGACTGTGGCCAGCATGCCGGCGCTGAATAGTGCGGCGCTGTTGCTGGGCGCGAAGCTGTCGCGCGCGTCGCGCGCGCCCGCCAGCAACGCGGGTGCCGTGAACATATCGATGAGGGCCGTGACGCCGAACGTGACGGCGTCGCGTTGTGCTGTCGCAAAGGTATGCACGTGCGCGTCGAAGAGTCCGGGCAACAGGGTCTTGCCCGCCGCGTCGAGTCGACTGGCGCCTTGGGCCTCTGCGCCAGGGTCACCGATCGAGACGATCTTGCCGTCGGCGACGGTGACCGCCGCCGGGCCCTGCATAGCCTCACCATCAAAGTAACGCACGTTGTCGATCACAACAGCGCCGTCGAGGTCGGGTGCGGGCGCCGGTGTCGGCAGCAGGATCATGAGTCCGACAAAGGCCGTGGCAACCGCCGCTGCGGTGATCAGTGTGGTTTTCTTGAGCATTGTGCTGCGTCCCGCGCTCAGCGCTGCCGCGACCAGGTCCAGCCCGCAAGCGCGGCGCAGGCCAGCGTCATACCGGCCACAACGGTGGCGTGGAACCCTGCGATGCGGTCGCCGGGCGCGTCAACTACGGTCAAGGCGATCTCAGCCAGGTGAAAGCTCGGCAGCGCGTTGCTGATGGCGACCATCCATCCGGGGAAGAACGTGGCCGGAAACCAAAGCCCACCAATCACCGCAAAGCTCAGGAACACGATGTTGGCAATGGCCACGGCGCCGTTGGTGCTGAAGCTGAATCCGATCGAAAGACCGATCAGTGAGAACGGGAACACGGCCGAAAGGTGCACGAGAAACAGCGTGAGCCAGACCGTCTTGGGCAATTCGACGCCGCCCATAAAGGCCGCGGCCGCGTAGATCGGCATCAGCGCCATCGCGGCGAACGCGATGGTCGCGCCGAGCTTCGCGCCGATAAACGTGCTGGCGGGTGCGGGTGCTGCGCGCTTGAGCTCGAGCCAGCCGCGTTCGCGCTCGCCAGCCACGCCAACGCCAAAGCCAAACAGCGACGGGCCCATAACGGCGAAGATGCCGTAGGTTGCCAGCAGGTAGGTTGCGGCGCCGCCGCCGCGTGACATGAGTACGCCAAACATCATGTAGAAGGCGACGGGCAAGGCGAGCGTGGGCAACAGAAACTCGGGTGCGCGAAACGACTGCGTGAGCTCCGCGCCGGTTTCTGCGGCGAGGATTCCGGCGTAGGTGCGGCTCATGACGCGTCCTCCGTGGTGACCGCCGACAACGCCGTGAAGGCCTGTTCGAGCGTGGGTTTGGTGACCTCGAGATCGTCGACGTCGGGGTCGGCGTCGAGCAACGCGCGCAACGTGGTGGGCGCGTGCTCGCAGGACAACGTCAGCAAGCGGCCGTGCCTGTCGGCGGCGCGGACGCCAGGCAGCGCCAGCGCTTGTTCGGGCGTGATCGATGTGCGGCAGCGGATAATCGCGCCGCCCGTGCGTGCGCGGATCGCGGCCGCGGTGTCGTCGGCGATAACGCGCCCCTGAGCCAACACAACGATGCGGTCGGCCAGCGCGTCGGCCTCTTCCAGATAATGCGTGGTGAGAATGATGCTCGTTCCGCGCGCGGCCAGCCGCCGCACGTTGTCCCAGACAGCGCGGCGGGCGTCGGTATCCAGCCCCGTCGTCGGCTCATCCAGGAAGAGCAGCCGCGGCTTGCCAATAAGTGCCACGGCAAACTGCACACGGCGCTTCTGGCCGCCTGAGAGCTTCTTGTAACGCGTGTCAGCGAAGTTGCCGATGTCGGCTTCCTCGATCACGGCGTCAATGTCGGCAGGATCGCTGTAGTAGCTCGAAAACAGCGCCAGCTGTTCGCGCGCTGTGAGCGCCTCGCTTAAGTCTGTGTCCTGCAGCATGACGCCCGTACCGAGGCGCGCGGCCATGCTGCCTGCGGGTTCGCCGAGCACCTTCACGCTGCCGGTCGTCGGTGGCAGCAGCCCCAGGGCACAGCGGATAAACGTGGTCTTGCCGGCGCCGTTGCGTCCGAGCAGCGTGCAAATCTGCCCAGCGGGTACGTGCAGGTCGACAGCGTCGAGCGCGACGGTGTCGCCGAAGCGGCGGCTTAAGTCTTGCGCTTCAATGACAGCGGGCAGCTGTCTTGGGTCGGTGTGTGTGTCCATGGCAGACATCATCGCGCCGGCCCGCCTGCCGACGCCATTGCCAAAGCGCACCGTCGTGCCATGACATTTGTCATGCGGCCGGGGCTTCGCCCACGAAGCCCGTCTCGAAGGCCTCGGCGGCGTTGCGCACGTGCTCGGACAGGTAGTCGAATACAGCGCGGATACGGGCGCTGTGGCGCAGCTCCTCGTGGGTCACGATCCAAAGGTCGGCGCTGCCGACGTTGCGGCCCGGGAAGACGTTGACGAGTTCCGGGTACATGGTCGCCCAACGGTGCGACGCGACGCCGACGCCGTAGCCTGCGCGGATCGCGGACATGCGCGCGGCCATGCTGTTGGACGTCACGGAGAAGTGCAAGGCGGAGTCCGGAGGCGACTCAACGAGTGGCAGGATGCCGGGCGGCTGGCTTTCGCTCGCGAAGCCGACGATGTCCTTGTGCATGACCTCTTGCTCGCTCTTGATCGGGCCATGACGTTTGAGCCAGTCGCGGCTGGCGTACCAGCCAAAGCCAATTTTCACGAGCTTTCGCGCGATGAGGTCGGGTTGCGTCGGCTCACCGATGCGCAGGGCGATGTCGGCCTCGCGCCGCACGAGGTCGACGGCGCGTGCTTCGATGAGCAGGTTGAGCACGATGTCCGGGTACTGATCGTGGAAGGCGCGCAGCTCAGGCGCAAGCCACTCAGTCCCCGTACCTTCCGTGGCCGAAATGGTCACGGTGCCCGAGAGTCCTGAAGACTGGACATCGAGCGCGCGGCCGATGGCATGCATCTCGGACTGCATGCGGCGTGCGTTCTCGACGATGGCGTGGCCCGCGTCGGTAAGCGCGAGGCGGCGGCCGTCTCGCGTGAACAGCGTGGTGCCCATGCGCTTCTGCAGGGCGGTCAGGCGGCGACCCAGTGTGGGCTGGGAGAGGCCCAGGTGTTCTGCGGCGGCGACGAGCGTGCCGTGGTCGACGAGTGCCAGGAACAGACGCATATCCGCCCAGTCACGAAGCTCATCCGATTCATTCATAACTGAATACCTCGAATACTTTGGCGTAATTGTTGTTCATATTCTTCACCAATAAGGTAGTCCCCGTAAACCCCTCAACCCCCCCTACGAGGACTTAGCCATGAACCTGAAGACTGTGATTGTTGCCGCCGCAGCGGCCTTTGTTTTTGTCTCGGCACCGGCCCAGGCCGACTCGCTGACGGCAAGCGCCAACCACCAGAGCGCGCTGGCCAGCGCGGAGCGCGCGCTCGAGCGCGGCGACGCGGACACGGCTCTGCTGGTGCTTGAAGACACGCGACGCGGCTTGCGCCACGACGGTGACATCGCTCGCGTTGAGTCGATGCGTTGCGTTGCCCTGCACGCGCTGACGCGCTACGAGGACGCCGAGGCTGCCTGCTCGATCGCGATCGACACGCGCACGGCGCACTGGAGCGACTACAACAATCGTGGCGCAGCGCGCATCAAGCTCGGTGACTACGACGGTGCTATCGACGACTTGCACCAGGCCAACCTGCTGCGGCGCGGCGCTTCAGCCGTACGTCGTAACCTCGCGCGCGCAACGGCCCTGCGCGACAGCCAGGCGGTCGCCAGCAACTGATCGAACGCGCATCTGCGCACACTGTGAGCCGGCGGTGGGCCGCCACCCCAGGTCTTCTACGCGTGTCCCCCGACGCGCGCGGGTCCGCCGCCGGTTGACGGGTTAGCGTGTGAGCTGATACCGACCAACATGGTCGTCGGCTATCGTGCCCAGGAAGAGCTCGCCGTCGTACTCGTTGACACTCGTAATCGAGTGCAACGTGCCCTCTGTCCACTGCAGGTTGTGCACAAGCTCGCCCTCGAGCGACAGGCCAATCACGAAGGCATGACGGTCGGGCGGCACAAGCCAGGCCTGGGGCAGGGCGCCCAGCAAACGCCGCAGCCAGGGCTTCTCACCGAGCTGCTCCAGCGGCCCCCCACGTAAGACCGGCATCGCGACCCAGAACGTGTCCCGACCGTTGAACGACAGGTTGTCGGGATGGCCAGGCAACTCCGATGCGAAGACATCGCGTTCGCCTTCCCGGTCACCGCGCAGCCAGAAGCGGTGGATCACACCCGTTCCCGTCTCGTTGACCAGCAGGAAGTTGTCATCAGGCCCCAGCGCGATGCCGTTGGCGAAGAACAGGCCATCGGCGAAGCGCGTGGTCTCGCCCGTCACCGGATCGAATCGAATGACCTCCCCGGTGCGGCTAGCCTCCAGAAAGTCGTACATGTAGCGGTGCACGCCAAAGCGCTGGCTCGCATTGGTAAACCAGATGACGCCGTCGCCATCGATCACGAGGTCATCGGTGAAACGCAGCGTGTCGTCGTCGTTGGCGTCGACGAGCACGTTGATGGTGCCGTCGGGCGCGATCGCGAGCAGACCGCGGTCGGCGTCGGCGACGATGAGCTGGCCCGCAGTATCAAAGGCCATGCCCAGTGGCCGGCCGCCCGTGTTGACGAACTCGCGGATGTCCTCGGTCGAGGTGAAGCTCAGGATGCGTCCGTCGAGCAGGCCTGTGTAGAAACGCCCGTCGGGACCGCGTTCCACGTCCTCGGGACCCAGTCCCAGGTTGATGATCGCGGCGCGCGAGAGTCTCTGATTCTCCGCGTAGGGACCCTCGAGCGGCGTCACCGGGTCCGGCGCCCAGTCCGCAGGTCGGACGGGTGACAGAAACCAGGCGGCGGTGGCCAGGATAGCGGCAAGCAAGGCGGTGGCCGCGACGGCCTGAAAGAGCTTTTTCAAAGGAATACGTCCCTATTTGGGCCGCACAGGCTCACTGAGTGCCGAAGGACTGTCAAGCGTGCGTCAAATTGACGCAGATCAATGCCGGCTCCGGGTGCGGCGGCGGAAACCGGACCGAATGCGCCGCGCTTTCTGGGGGAATCGGCTCATGCTCGTGATTGGCCTTCACCTGCGCCACATCATGCGCGACTGGGTCGGGGCGTTCCGTCAGCTGGCCGCCGACGGGCCGAATGAGACGATCTCGGCGGGCATGGAGCGTTCATTGGCCAAGGGGCGCGCTATGGCCTACGTCTGCTGGATCGGGATCGCGAGCGTCGCGTTCCTCGGTACCGTCAAGCCGAACTTCTAACGCCTAAAGGTCGAAGCGCTCGCGCAGGAAGCGGGCGATGCCATCTTCGTCGTGGTGGCCGATGATCTCGGTCGCCCGATCCTTAACGTGCGATTTCGCATTGGCGGGCGCGTAGCTCTCGTCGGCGAGCTCGAACATGCTGACGTCGTTATCGCTGTCGCCAAAGCAAACGACACGATCGGCGCCGAGCATTTCCTTGAGCGTGATGACGGCGCCGCCCTTGCTGGCGTCAGAGTGATGCACGTCGAGCCAGGCCAGATCCTTGGCCTCGATGGCGACGCCCGAGTAGGCCACGAGGTGCGGCTCGTCGCGTACCACATCGATAACGGCCTCAACGCGAACGCGGCTGCCGATCGCGCTCACGTTGCTGATCTCGGCGTTGTCGGGCAGCGCCTCGAGCGGCTCGGCGCGGATGCCGCGCGTGATCGTGTACTCATTGACCACAAACTGCTCGGCCTTGCTGCGCAGTGGCGCGTGGTAGACGACATGCTCGCTGTCGCCTTCAATCGTGAACACGAAGGGGGCCAACCCATTGGCCAGGCAGCCGGCAACCACGCGCGCGAGTTCTGAGGTCGTCAACACCTGCCTGTGCGAAAATGAGTCCGCCTCGGGGTGCCAGATCACCACGCCATTCTTGAAGACGTGCGGCAGCCTAAAGCCGTGCCCGCGCAGGATGTCGCGCGAGGCGTGCAGCGTGCGGCCCGTGGCGACGGTGTAGGCGATGTCGCGCTGAGCCAGCCGCTGCAGCGTGTCGCGGGTGAAATCACTAATGGCGGCATCGCGGTTGAGCAGCGTGCCGTCGAGATCGAATACGACGAGTTCCATTCGCGCATTGTACTGACTTCGTCACTTCGACAAGGGCGACATTCGTCACGTCGACAAAACCTAGCAGCGGGTGCGCCTGAGTGGTGTGGCCTTCCAATTCGGGATTCGCGAACTGCGGTCGCCGAACTTCGGGTCTCACGCGTCGTCTTAAGCGACAACGCGCTTCGCAAGCGCAAGAACAACAAAGGACTGTCATGCGCAATACGGTTTGGTCTCGATCCGCAGTTGTTGGGGCTGCCGTTCTCGTTGCACCGGCTCTTGCCCAGGAGCCGTTCCAGTGGGAAATTGGCGGTGCGTTTAGTCAGAGCGAGTTTTCGCGAACCGATAATCAAGTATTTGACCCTGCATTCGGGTTTGGCACCTTCCTGTTCACCGAGTCGACCGTAGACACAGATCGCTTCCGACTGGATGCCACCTGGTTCTTCGAGCCTGTGGAATCCAACCGGGGGCCGCTTGAGCGCGCGGCCTTTCTTGATCGTGCATCATCGATATCAGCCTTCGCCCTGCGATCCGAGCTGACGGCGTCCGCGATTCAGCTCTCAGACGCGCTGCCAAGCTTCTCCGAGCAAGCGGAGCTTGCCGAGAACTCACTTGGTTTCGGGTTTCGTTACGTGCTGCCCGACGACACCTGGTTTATAGAAGCCAGTGTCTCGCGGCGGGACACGGAGTCGATTCCGGGAAACGCCAGTGATCAGTACGCGATCGCCGCAGGTCGTTACCTCGGGGATCGCACTGCCGTCTCATTGCGTATCGACCGCAGTGAGGGCGGGTCGGGTTCGATACTTCCCGGAACCTCAGGCGGGCAGGACAACTACTCGCTGGAAATCACGCACATCGGAGACCTCTGGGGCGACTGGCAATACGCCGTCGACAGCAGTCTCACCGAGAGTGATCAGGACTTCGTTGATCTGCGTTTCGATGTTTCGGGAACACTGTACCCGTCCCGATACCTGGGGTTCGGCGCTCAGGCAAGCGTCTCTGCCGAAGACTTTACTGACCAGTCGAAGCGCTATGGCGCATTTGGCCGCTGGTTCGTCAACGATGCCTGGTCTGTATCGGCGCGCTACGAGTGGACCGACTTCGAGGGCTCATTCGGAGATGGTGTTGATATCGACGATGACGCGTTCGAGCTGCGCGTGGATCATCGGTTCTAGGGCACTCCGGGTGTAACACAGGGCGGCCGGGCGCGGACTCGCTGCTGCCCGAGCGGCTCAAAATCGGTACCATCGCGACGATGAATGTGTTCTGCGTCTGCGGTTTGGGGCGGGTCCGACCCTTCTGTGCACTCAAGGTGTGCGTTCCTGGTGTTGGCCTCCAATGAGTGAGCCTCCGAAAGCGCCCGGTCGACAACATCTCGTCGTTCGATTTGCGGGCGAAGCGCTACTCATCGTTGCCTCGGTCTTCGTCGCTATCCTCCTCGAAAGTATGTGGCAGGACCGTTCTGAGGTTCGAGACGCCAGGGAATCGCTCGCGCAGGTGCGCCTGAGCCTGGCTGAAGACGTGCAGTTTTTCGATCGGGTGGAGCAGGAACAGCAGCAGGCGGCGGAGAAGACGCGGCGTTTGCTCGAGTGGTTCGAGGACCCTGAGGCGCTGCCCAACGACGCGGTGCATGAGGTGTTCCTCAACTACAACATGCCGATATCGATCTGGCCGCGCCGTGCGGCCTGGAACACGATGGTCAACTCAGGCCAGTTTCGCTTGCTCGAAGCGCCGGACCTCGTCACCCGGATTGGTAACTACTACGAGCACCACCTGCGGCGGATGGAGTACAACGGTCAGCAGTACGACGCCGCCTTCACCGTGGTGTCCCGCGGGGAATTGAGCGAACTCTGGGACTTCGATACGCGCGTGTTGCTGACGCGTGATGCCCCCCGACTCACGCAGTTTCGCAACAGGCTGAGACGGATCGACGACTGGACGACCTACTACCTGGATCGGGTGGAACGAAACCGGGCGCGGGCGGAGTCTCTTATCGAGGAGATCGACGCTTATCTCGACTAGGGCGGTACTAGCGCCAGGTCTGGATCCTGAAGCGCCTATCTCGGGCGATCTGACATAACCGGTGCCCGGCGCGCGTCGCGCTGTCAACCAAACCGCCATCCGTGCGTTGTGAGGGGTGTCTGACCACACAACCCACGGGAGGCCCCCAATGGCCCGCACGATTTTGGAACGGCTGCGCACCCCCGGCGCAGCGCGCGCACGTGATGCGCTGATTTATGCGGCGATGCTTATCGTCATGATCACCCTGTCCGCCTGCGGTGGCGGTGGCGGTGACATCGCTAACGAAGACCCCGTCGCCGTAAATGACACGGGCCTGCTCTACGTCGGGCTCACCGATGCCGAAGGCGACTTTGTCACCTACGCCGTCGACGTCGACTCGATCCTGCTTGAGCGCGCCAATGGCACGACCGTGGAAACGCTGCCGCTGTCGACGCGCGTCGACTTCGCTGAGCTCACGGAAGTCACGGAGTTTCTGAACATCGCGACCGTGCCCGCGGGCAACTACGTCGCCGCGAGTATCCGCCTGGACTTCTCGGAGGCGCAGGTCGTCGTGCAGAACGAGACAGGCGTGATCACCGAAGCTGAAGTGGTTGACGAGGCTGGCAATCCGCTCGGCGACTACGAAGTGCGCTTGCAGCTCGCCAACACGGACATCATCCGGATCGCACCGGGTATTCCTGCGGCGTTCAGCCTCGACTTTGACCTCGACGCGTCGAACGAGATCGACCGAAGCATGTCACCGCCCATCGTGACGGTGTCGCCGTTGCTGCTGGCGCAGGCCGAGCTTGAGGAAGACCGCGAGCACCGCGTGCGCGGCGTGCTGGCTGAGGCCAGCATTGACGAGAGCGCATTCACGCTTAAGGTACGACCGTTTAAACGCCGCACGGGTGACTTTGGTCGCTTCACCGTCAACGTCGATGAGGAAACGCAGTACGAAGTTGACGGTGTGGGTTATACGGGTGCGGCCGGTCTTGAAGCCGTCGCGGCACTCGAAGAGAACACCCCCGTCGTTGCCAGCGGCAGCATCTCGAACCGCAGCATGATGGCCGATATCGTCATTGCCGGTAGCAGCGTGCCCTGGGCCGACGACACGGTCGTCAAGGGTGTCGTAACGGCACGAAGTGGCGACACGCTCACCATCGGTGGTGCACGTGTTGAGTTCGGTGACGGTCGCGTCGACTTCGGCGGCAGCTTTGAAGTGCTGCTGGGCGAAGCCACGACGGTGACGGCACCGGGCGTCGACAACGCCGACCTCAACATCGACAGCATCTCGGTCGGCCAGCGCATCGTCGCGTTCGGCGAGCCTTCGGCCACGGACCTCGTGTTCGACGCCACGGCGGGCCGCATCGTCATGCAGTTCAGCCAATTCACGGCCGTCGTTGCCCAGGAAACGCCGCTCGCGGCAGAGCTGGGTCTCTACAACGGTCGCCGTCCGGGCGCCTACGACTTCTCGGGCACGGGCAGCGCGCCGGAGCTTGATGCGGATCCCGATTTCTACGAGATCGACACGGGTGCGCTGTTGCTCAACGACGTTGAGCTTGGCGACCTGATTCGTGTTCGCGGCCTCGTGACGCCCTTTGGTTCTGCCCCCGAGGACTTCACGGCGCGCACCGTGATCGACATCGAGACCTCGCGTCGCGCCGGGGAGCTCAAGGTCGTCTGGCCTGGCGATGCACCGTCCACGACGCCGTTTATCGCCACGTCGCCCACGACGATCGACGTTGACATCAGCGAGTCCGAGGAATGGCTCCGTGTCCGCGGCATCCCGCGCTTCATCACCAACCCGCTCGAGATGCTGACGATTGCAGCGACTGAAAGCGGTGAGGGTGTTTACGCGGTGCACGTACGCGGCAGCGGTGTCGTCACGGCTTATCGCAACTTCGCGGACCTGGTTGATGCGCTCAACGCCGAGCTCGAAGCGGGCAATGCATTGCAGAGGATCAATGCGCGGGTCGGCTATACTGGCACGACCGACGTGCTGGTCAGCCCGCGAGCCAGCTTTGTATTCGTCGCGCCGGGCGATGCCGAGTAACACCGAGACACTGCATGAGTCCCGCCACCGAAATGAATCGGTTCCTTATGGACGTGGAGAACCGGGCCTTTCGGATGGCGGAGCTCGCAGTCGGTAATCGGGATGACGCCATGGATATCGTCCAGGACTCGATGCTCACGCTGGCCCGGAAGTACGCCAAGCGGCCGACCACGGAGTGGCGGCCGCTGTTCTTCCGGATCCTGCAAAACCGTATCACCGACTGTTACCGCCGCCGCGCGTCGAGCAACCGGCTGTTCTCCTTTTTCTCGTCGTTTCGCAACGACGAAGGTGAGGTGGTCGACGTGGCAGCGCTGCAACCCGGTCCTGCCGCGGATGAGCCCGAGCACCGCACAGTGATCGACGGTGCCTCCGATGAAGTCGATCGCGCGCTGGCCGAGTTGCCACCGCGCCAACGACAGGCCTTTCTGCTCAGAAGCTGGGAGGGCTTAAGCGTTGCCGAAACTGCAGCGGCCATGAAATGCAGTGAAGGCAGCGTCAAGACACACTATTCACGCGCCGTCGGCAGACTGCGCGAAGCGCTGGGAGCGCACTGGCCATGAACGACAAGACGCAATACGACACCGACGACGCGCTCGCGACAGCCGTGGTCGATCGACTGTCCACCGACATCGACCCCGAAGTGGCGGCACGACTGCGTGCTGCACGACAGGAGGCGGTGTACCTCGTCGACAGCGCGCATCGCAAACGCGCGCCCTGGCTCGCCCCGGCAGGCGGCCTGGTTGCCGCGTCCGTTGTCGCTGCGGTGTTGCTCCGCGAACCGGGCATGCAACCGATGCCGGTGCTCGATGACGCCGAGATGGCCGCGGCGGCCGAACTCGAGCTACTCGAAGAGCTCGAGATGCTGGCCTGGCTCGACGAGGAGATGCTCGATGCGGGCTAGGCGCCTGTGGCCCTGGATGCTGGCCGTGGCGCCGATGTGTGCGTTGGCGGCCGAGCCCCTCGCGAGCGAAGACGACTACGGCTTCTTCGATTTTCTCGGCGAGATGGTCGAAGACGGTGACGGTGAGTGGGTGGACCCGCTCACCATGGAGGAATTGGCGGAAGACGCCACGAAATTGAGTGAAGACGACGGGCTGCCCATGCCGGCGCCCGAGGATGAAGACGATGAGTAACCTGATCAAAATCGCTTGTGCGCTCGTGCTGCTCGCAAGCAGCGCGCCGACCTGGGCGCAGGAGTGGGCGGCGCTCACCGAGGCACAGCGCGAGGCGCTGGCACGCTATGAGCAGTCCTGGAGTGAGTTCGACACCGAACGTCGCGAACGCCTCGTACGCGGCGCCGACCGCTGGCTGGCCATGGACGATGGGCAACGTGACGCGGTTCGGCAACGCTTCGATCGGTGGCAGGGCTTGTCGGCGGAACGCAAGACAGAATTGCTCGATCGCATGCGCCGCTTCCGCGAGCTCACGCCCGATCAGCGCGACGTGCTGCGTAACCGCCTGCGCCGACTCAACCGTTTGACGCCGGAGCAGCGCGACCAGCTGCGCCGCCGCTTCCGCGAGCTCTCACCCGATCAGCGCCGCGAAGCGCTCGACCGTATGCGCGAACGCGCACGCGACCGCCGCCTCACGCGGGACTAGTCGAAGAGACCGTAGAACAGGTAGAGCACGCTGACGTAGAACGTCGTGTCGTCTTCCACGACGCCGTCGCTGTTGCTCAAACCGAACCCGATGTCGAGATCGCCGCGATCGCCTGCAGGCATGAGCAGGTTGGCGCCGAAGCTGTCGACATCACCAAGATTGCCCGCAAGTTCGTCGCGTGCGTAGCTCAAGCCGAAGGCGCGGCTGCCACGCATCGGGAACTCGACATCTACTGTGATCGTTGAGTCCGTGAGTGCACTCGCCAGCGTCAGGCTCGTCGGCGACAGCCGTTGCACGATAAACGCACCACTCAACGGTGACAGGTCCCGGTTGTAGTCGTACTGGCGCAGCGACGCGCCTAGGGCGACGCGGTTGTCCGTGCGGTAGCGTGCGGCGACGCGCCAACCCTCGGCCTCGAGCGGCACCTCGACGGCGATGGCATCGTTGCGCAAAAAAGGGCGCACGGCGAGATCAATGTCGCGTTCCAGATAGCGTGCCGACAGCGACCAATGCTCGCTGGTGTGGAACACACCGAGCGTCAGATCCGTGCTGTCGAGGTCATCAGGGTCGCCCGACTGACCGCCAGACGCCTCAAAGCCGATCGGGCCGAAGTCGTAGCGGCCGCCGACATTCCAGTCGCGCGTCTCGATGTCCTCTGGAATCGCGTCGGCGTTGGTCGCCGCGTAGCTTGCGAAAACGGAAGCCTGTTCATTAAACGAGACATCGACAATGCCGACGACACCGATGCCGCCGCCGTTGTCCGCTGACACTCCGAATCCCAATGCGTAGCCTGCATCGTCTGCCGCTGCGGGCGCCGCGAGGAATGCAGTGGTGAGCAATATGCTGAGGCGGTGTGTCATAAGCGGCAGACTAGCCCAATGGCGATGACCCTGCCATGGGGGAAGGGTCGCGAATCCTATCGAGCTTGCTATTATCAGGGGCCCGTCTGAATGGAAGCTGAAAGTGCCCGTAGCCCGCGTTAACGACATCCGCATCGCCTATGAACGACATGGCCCAGAGGACGCGACGCCGCTCATCCTCGTGCAAGGCCTGAGCATGCCGCTCAATGCCTGGCCGCCCGTGTTCATTGAGCGTCTCGTGGAAGCCGGCTTCCATGTTGTGACCCTCGACAATCGGGATATCGGAGAATCAGAGCTGTTCCGTGATTTCGGTGTGCCCAACGTGCCCTGGCAGATTTTGCGCATGCGGCTCGGTATGTCGGTGCGTACGGCGTACCGCCTCAGTGACATGGCCGACGACATCGTGGGCCTCATGGATGCGTTGCATATCGGTTCGGCACACATTGCGGGCGTCTCGATGGGCGGCATGATCAGCCAGGAACTCGCGATGGGTCACGCGGACCGACTGCGCAGCCTGACCTCGATCATGTCGACGACGGGCAACCCGCGCCTGCCGCAAGCTGACAGCGAAATCGTTCGGCTCATGGTTACGCGCCCCAAGACCGAGAACACCGACAAGCGCATCGAGCACGCCATGAAGCTCTGGCGACTCATCTCAAGCCCGGGCTTCGATGTCGATTACGATTACGTCGAGCAGCGCCTGCGCAACATGTACGCGCGCGGTGTGACGCGGGGCGGTGTCGTGCGGCAGATGCTGGCCATTGCAGCGTCCGGCAATCGTGCGCCCAGGCTCAAGACTGTCGAGACGCCGACACTCGTGGTTCACGGACGTGAGGATCGATTGGTTCCCATGGAGGGTGGTGTTGACACGGCCAAGTCAATTCCGGGCGCGCGGCTCGAGCTCATCGAAGGCATGGGTCACGACTTGCCGCTGGGTGTCCTCGAGATTTTGTCAGAACTGATCACCGATCACGCCCGTGCAGCTGAAAGAGAGCGCGAGGCCGCCTGATCTGCGCAGACACTTGGCGGGCTGGAAGCCCGAGGCAGTGACCAGGGGGGACGATGTCACTCGATTTCGATAGCGCGCGATTGCCCAATCGCGACCTGACCGAAGAGCACCACGCCTGGCGCACGCAGCTGCGCCGCTTCATCGATGATGAGGTGATGCCGCACGCGGCCGAATGGGACGAGGCCGGCGACATTCCTGCTTGGCTCTGGACGCGTGCTGCGGCGCTCGGTTTGCTCAGGCTCGGCTACCCCGAGCGGTACGGTGGCGTCAGTGACGGCATCGACATCTGGTTTCATAACATCGTCAACGAGGAGCTTGCGCGGCTCGGCGTGGGCGGTGTGGCCGCGACGCTCATGGTGCATAACATAGGGCTACCACCCGTCGTGAATTTCGCGTCGGAGGCCGTGCGCGAGCGCGTGGCGCCACCCGTGCTCGCGGGCGACGCGCACATCTCGCTGGCCATCACCGAGCCCGGCGGCGGCTCGGATGTCGCCAGCCTCGCGACTACCGCCGTTCAGGACGGCGACCATTTTGTGGTCAACGGCAGCAAGACCTACATCACGGGCGGTATGCGTGCCAACTGGTTCTCGACGGCAGTGCGTACGGGCGGCGAGGGTGCCAGTGGTGTGTCGATGCTGCTCATTGATGCCGATGCACCGGGCGTGTCGCGCACGGAGCTCGACCGCAAGCAGGGCTGGTGGGCCAGCGACACGGCGACGATTTACTTCGAAGATGTTCGCGTGCCTGTGGCGCAGCTCATCGGTGAGCGCGAGCAGGGCTTCAAGGTCATCATGAACAACTTCAACAGCGAACGGCTGGCGATGGCAGTTGGAATGGAGGCCATGGCGCGCGTGTGCCTGGAAGAGGCCGTGGAATGGGCGCGCGAACGCAAGACCTTCGGCAAGCGGCTGGCCGACCACCAGGTGATCCGCCACAAGGTCGCGCAGATGAAGCAGCGTCTCAATGCCACGCAGGGTTACCTGCAACTGGTCTCGCAGCAGTACGAGGACGGCAACGTCGATGCGGGTGATATGGCATTGCTCAAGGTGCAGGCCAGCGAGACTGTCGAGTTCTGCGCGCGCGAAGCCATGCAGATTCTCGGCGGCGCAGGCTATATCCGCGGCAATCGGGTCGAACGTATTTACCGTGAGGTACGTGTCAACGCCATTGGTGGCGGCAGTGAAGAGATCATGCGCGACCTTGCGGCGCGCCAGTACCGGTTTTGAGAGGCCCGGCATGCGATTGACCGACGAACACAAGCAGATCCAGGACACCGTGACGCAATTCGTCGCGCGCGAGATGGACCCCTACGCCGACGAATGGGAAGCCGAGGGCAAGTTTCCGGCGCACGCGTTGTTCAAGAAGATGGGCGACTTAGGCTTGCTGGGCATCGCCAAGCCTGAGGCTTATGGCGGGCTTGGCCTCGACTACAGCTACCAGATCATTTTTTCGGAAGCGATTGGTGCGACGCGCGCGGCCGGCGCTTCCATGGCCATCGGCGTGCAGACGGACATGGCGACACCCGCGCTCGCCAAGTTCGGCAGCGACGAATTACGCGAGCAGTTCCTGGCACCCGCCATCGCCGGCGACATGGTGTGCTCGATCGCCGTGAGTGAACCGCACGCGGGTTCCGATGTGGCTGCGATCCGCACGACGGCCCGCACCGACGGTGACGACTACGTCATCAACGGCAGCAAGATGTGGATCACGACATCGACGCAGGCCGACTACCTCTGCCTGCTCGCCAACACCTCCGACGGCCCGGCCCACACCAACAAGTCGCTTATCGTCGTGCCCACAGACACGAAGGGCTTTTCGACCTCAAAGCCGCTCGACAAGCTCGGTATGCGTGACTCGGACACGGCACAGGTATTTCTCGAGGACGTGCGGGTGCCGCGCCGCTTTACGATCGGCGACCCCGGCGCAGGCTTCGCCTACCAGATGATGCAGTTCCAGGAAGAGCGGCTGTTCGCGGCCGCGGGCAATCTGCGCGCCATGGAGCGCTGCATTGAGCTGACAGCCGAGTACGCGCGCGAGCGTAAGACCTTCGGCAAGTCGATTCTCGACAACCAGGTCGTGCAGTTCCGACTCGCGGAATTGCAGACGGAGATCGAATCGCTGCGCGCCCTGACCTATTCGGCCGTCGAGGACTACGTGGCCGGTGACGACGTCACCACCAAGGCGTCCATGTGCAAGCTCAAGGGCGGCCGACTGCTGCGCGAAGTCACGGATAGCTGCCTGCAGTACTGGGGTGGCATGGGTTTCATGTGGGACAACCCTGTCGCGCGTGCGTATCGCGACGGGCGGCTGTCTTCGATCGGCGGCGGCGCCGACGAGGTCATGCTGGGCATCATCGTCAAACGCATGGGGCTCGGCGGCGGGCGTTAGGCCGTTGCCTGCGGCTCCTGCGGGGGCGTGCGCTGCGGCACATACCAGCTGACGATCTTCTTGATGCCGCGACTAATGTCGTCGGCGATCATGATGTTCACAGGCACAAGCAACAACGTGATGAACGTTGCGAACAGGATGCCGTAGGCCAGCGAGATGCCCATGGGGATCAGGAACTGCGCCGTGGTTGCCTTGACGCTCAACATCGGCAAGAGCCCGAAATAGGTCGTGACTGACGTGAGCATGACGGGGCGGAAGCGGGCGACACCAGCCGTGCGTACAGCTTGTGCCAGGGGTACGCCCGAGCGGTGCTGCCGGTTGATGTAGTCCACGAGCACGAGACTGTCGTTGACGACGACGCCCGTCAGTGCGAGCAGCCCAAACACGGACAGGATGGACATGGTGTAGCCCAGCATCCAGTGGCCGAGGATCGCGCCAATGACCCCGAACGGGATCACAGACATGACGAGCAGCGGTTGCAGGTAACTCTTGAGCGGCATGGCGAGCAGGCAGAAGATCACGAACAGCACGACGGCCAGTCCCAACTTCAGACTGCCCAGTGCTTCACGTTGCTCGCGCGCTTCACCTTCAAGCTTGTGGTCGATGCCCGGATAGCGCTGTAGAAGTTCATCCACAAACGCCACGATGCCACCCTGAATGAGGGTCATGTTGGCGGCGTCCTTGTTGATCTCGGACGTCAAATTGAGGGTTCGGTAACAGTCAATACGTGTGATTTGGGACGGCCCGTTGCCGGGGGGCAGCGTGGCGATGTTGGCCAGGGGCACTGCACCGCCGTTCGGCGTGCTCACGAGGATTTCTCCAAGCGTCGCGATGGTCTCGCGCTCGTTGCGCGACAGGCGCACCAGCACCCGGATGTCGTCGCGACCGCGCTGAATGCGCTGCGCCTCGAACCCACGGAACGCCTCCGATACCTGGCCGATGACGTCAGCGCGCGTCATGCCGAGCAGCAGGCCCTCGGAAGTGAGCTCGATCTTCAGCTCTTCTTTCCCGTCGGACAGGCTGTCGGCGATCTCGTAGACGTTCTCGTAGCCCGCCAGATGCGCCTTCATTTCAGCGCCCACAGCGCTGAGCTGTTCCAGCGACTGCCCGGAGAACTGAATATCAATGGGTGCACTGGGGCCGCGCCAGGTCGAACGGAAGTTGAGTGTCTCGGCGCCGGGCACAGGCCCAACCGCTTTGCGCCACTCGGCGGTGAACTCGTTGCTCGAGACCTTGCCGACGCGATCCTCAGCCGGTGACATTTCCACCTGGACGCGGCCGACATGGGAGCCGTTGTTGCGGCCCGCCGTACCCGTCGAGGCCAGAATGTTGAGCACGACGGGCTCGTCGTACATCGCGTTGTATTTGTCGCGCAGCTCCTCGGCCACGCCCAGCATGCGCTGAATGTTCCGATCCGTGACCGAGAACGGGGTGCCGACGGGCATGGCCACTTCGGCGCGAATGGTCTCCGAGGGAATACGGGGGAAGAACACGAAGCGCTGGTAGCCGCTAAAGATCAGCGTCGTGACGATGGCAAGCACACCCAGGAACCCGGCCAGCGTCGTGTAGCGGTAAGTGAGCGTCTTCTCGAGGATCGGTTTGTAGAACTTGACGACGGCGCTCTCGAAGCCGTCGGCGAAGCGCTTTTGCCAGCGCTGGAACCAGTTGCCGTGCTTGCTCACGCCGCGGATGGTCACGTGCTTGAGGTGGGCCGGGAGGATCAGCTTCGACTCGACGAGCGAGAAGACAAAGACAGGAATCACAACCATCGAAATGGCCGAGAAGAAGTCACCACGGCGACCCTCCACGAACATCAGCGGCACGAAGGCCGCCATGGTGGTCAGGATGCCAAAGGTGACGGGCCCTGCGACTTCGCGCGTGCCGACAATGGCCGCGGACAGGCCGTCTTCACCGCGCTTTAAGTGGGTGTAGACGTTCTCGCCGGTCACGATGGCGTCGTCGACCACGAGCCCCAGCACGAGAATGAAGCCAAACAGGCTCATGATGTTCATGCTGATGCCGAGCGCGCCCATGACGATGAACGCGCCAAAGAAGCTGATGGGGATGCCGATGAACACCCAGAGCGCGATGGCCGGGCGCAGAAACAGCGTGAGCATCAGGATCACGAGAATGCCGCCCTGGGCGGCGCTGCTGATCAGAATGCCCAGGCGATTCTTGAGCACCACCGAGTCATCGTCCCAGGTCGAGATTGTCATGCCGACCGGCAGTGAGGCCTGCTTTTCCTCGACGTAGTCGCGCACGAGTGCGGCGATGTCGAGTGCGCTTTGTTGGCCGACGCGGGACACGTCGAGAAAGGCGGCCGCGGTGCCGTTGAACCGGACCTTGACGGCGTCTTCTTCGAAGCCGTCGTCGACACGTGCGATATCGGCGACGCGGATGATTGAGCCGTCGGGGTTGGTGCGCACGACGATATCTTCGAACTGGGTCTGGCGGTAGGCCTGGCCCTTGGAGCGGATCAGCACATCGCCGCCCGCCGTGCGGACGTTGCCCGCCGACAAGTCCAGCGAGCTGTCGCGAATGGCCTGTGCGACCTCGGCCAGTGTCAGCCCGGCGTCGCGCAGCCGGTCCTGCGAGGCCTCGATGGCGATCTCGTAGCGACGCACGGAGTCGAGTGCCACCTGTGTGATGCCGTCAATGCGCAGCAGGTCTTCGCGCACTTGCTCGGCCACGGCACGCAGCTCGTCTTCGTCAATGTCCGCGGCGATGACGACGTTGATAACGGCGAATGACCGCGTCTGAAGCGCGATGATCGGGCGTTCGGCCTCGGCCGGCAGCCCGTTGATCGCATCCACGCGACTCTTGATATCGCTCAGCAGTTCGCGCGGGTCGTAGCCGTTCTCGACTTCGACAGCGACGGCCGTCGAGCCTTCGACGGACCGCGAGGTGATCCGGTCGATGCCTTCGAGATCGGACAAGGATTCTTCCACGCGAACCGCAATGCCGAGCTCGACGTCTTCAGGTGTCGCACCTCGCAGCGGTACCTGGACCGTGACGACTTCTGGATCGGAAGGCGGGTACACCTCGAACGTGACGAAATCCCGAATCGAGAGAATGCCGCCCACGAGGATCGTGAGCATGAGCAAATTGGCGGCAACCGAGTTGCGGGCAAACCAGGCGATCATAGATCGAGCGCCCCGGATGCGGCGCTACCACCACCGCCAATGGCGCTCGCGCCGACGCGGTCGCGCTCGGCGGCACCTGTAACGGTGACGCGGGTGCCCGATGTGACCTGGCCAAGCTGGGTCGTGACGACCTCTTCGCCAGGCTGCAGGCCCGCATTGATGATGCTCTCTTCTTCGTTCTGCCAGGCGACGTCAATACGACGGCGGTCGAGCACGCCGTTTTCGACGACGTAGACGAATGCGCCCTGGTAGATGATCTGGTTGGGCACAACGATCGCGTCCGGCAGCGTACGGCCTTCGATGCGGGCCGTGACGTACTGTCCGATCTTGATGGGCAGGCCGGACTCGCGCACGCCGTAAGGGTCTTCTACACGCGCGGTGACATGCAACTGGCGCGCGACGGCGTCGATAGCGCCTTCCGTGCGGACCAGCATGCCTTGCCAGGTGGTACTGCCATCGAGCTCGGAAGCAAACAGCACGGGCGCGCCCGCGCCCGCCGTTGCGTCGAGTTCGGGCAACTCGATGTAGCCGAGATCGCGATTGCGCAGCGGCAGTCGCACTTCGACGCTGTCAGTGGCGTAGATCGAGCCTAGCGTGGCGTTAGGTGCAACGACCTGGCCGACGTCGACGTCCTGGCTCAGTACGCGACCATCGTAAGGTGCCACCACGCGGGTGCGCTCCAGCGCGAGCTGCGCTTTGGTCAGGCCCGCCTCGGCGGATGCCAGGCGTGCTGCGGCGGCCTGACGTTGCGGTTCCCGCGCAACCAGTGGTGGCGGCTCGCCCTCGTTGCCCAGGCGTGCCCAGTCGGCGCGCGCCTGTTCTGCGCGGGCTTCGGCATCAGCCAGCGCCTGGCGCGCGTCGAGTAACGTCGCCTCGGCGATTTGAACATCCGCTACGTAGTCACGCGGGTCGATCGCAACGAGCACCTCGCCCTTGGCAAAAAAGCCGCCGTCGCGAAATGCGGGATTGACCTCGAGGATCTGCCCGCCCACCTGCGCCACGAGCTGGCTGCGCGTGCGCGGCTGCACGGTGCCGTAGCTCTCGAGCATGACCTGGTAGTCGCTGGCCGTGATCGTGAGGGTTTCGACGAGCAGCAGGGGCGCGCCGCCGTCGCCGCGCTCACCGGGCTTCTGCTTGCTCCAGAAGATCACGAGTGCGATACCGCACAAGACGATAATCGTCAGGATCGGCAGCGTGGTGAGCACCACGAGGCTGGGTCGCGATTCGCCAGCTGCGTGGTCGCTGTGCAGTTCGTGCTCGTTCATCGGCGGGCTTCCATGGTGTCGGTCGGCCCGAATGGACCGCCGAGTGCCTGATACAGATCTATCCGGTTTCGCAGCCGCGCCTCAGCCAGACGCACTTCGGCCGCGCGGGCGTCGAAGGCGCGCTGCTGCGTCTCGAGGACTGTCGCGAAGTTGATGATGCCGCGTGCGTACTGGTCGAGCGCGAGCTCCAGCGCCGCGTCGGCCGCAATGCGGCTCTGGTTGGTGGCCGCAAAGCGTTGGTCGAGTGTGCGCGAACGGCTCAGACCATTTTCCACCTCGGCAAAAGCGCCCACGACGTTGCCGAGCCAGACTTGTTCCAGCTCCGCGGCGCGCGCGAGGGCCGAGCGTTCGGCCGCACGAAGTCGGCCGCCCTCGAACAACGGTTGCGTGAGACTCGTGAAGATGCGCCAGTTGAGCGGGTCCGTGTCGATGGCCTCGCCGACGGTTGGACCGACGCCCTGTGCGTCGCCCGTAAAGACCAGGCGGGGAAAGCGCTGCTTGTGCGCAACGGCGGCGTCGGCATCCGCGGCAAGCAGATCGAGCCAGGACTGCTGCAGATCAGCGCGCCGCGTAATCAACGCGCCGGGCACACCGGCCGCGGGTGTCACGGGCGGGATGGCCAGGCTGGGCGTTTCCGCCAGGTCGCCATCGGGGTAATCCACGACGAGCGCCTGCAACGTCGCCGCGGCCTCCACGGCAAGCTGGCGTTGCTCGGCCAGTGCGGCGATCTCGGCCTCGACCGCGCTGCGCGACAGATACACGTCCAGCGCTTCATTAATACCTGAGCGGTAACCGCGCTCGACCACATCAAGCGCCGCCGTCGCATTCTCGACGCGTTGTTCGAAGACGCCTTCGAGATCGCGCGCGGCGGCTAGTCCGTACCAGGCGCGGGCCGTGTCGGCCACGATCCGACGGCGCACATCAAGGTAGCGGGCTTCGGCGCTGGCCAGTCGCAGCGCTGCGGCGCGGTTGGCCGTCGACAGCTCGCCAAGGATGTCGGCCTGCCAGGCCACATCGAGTGTCAGCGTGAAGCGGTCGTTGAACTGGATGGGCTCGGGGTCGCGCCGGAAGGTCGCCAGAGACAGCGCAAACGTGGGCCACCGCGCGGCGCGCGTGACGGAGAGCTGTTCGCGGGCCTGCTGCAGCCGCTGGCGCTCGGCGCCCAGCTCGGCGTTGTTGGCGAGCACGCGGCCGGTGAAGGCCTCCAGTGCCGGGTCCGAAAACGAGCCGAGCCAGGCCGGGTCGATCTCGCCCGCGGCGTCGAGGCGCTGCCAGCCCTCAGGCAGGTCGAGCGCGCGCTCGACACTGTTCAGGGGCTCGCGATCGGACACGGTCGCGCAGCCCACAACGAGGGCTGCGGCGGCGATCACGAGGCTGACGCGCGGCTGGGGCATGGGGGGCTTCTCGCAGGCAAAAGACACCAGGCCACTGGCGCTCAGCGCGTCAGCGGCGGCTTGTCTAGATTTCCGATAGACAAAAGTATACCACAGAAGCTCGACAGCCCCGAAAAACTTCGACAAGAAGTGTCAAGATGCGCTAAATCAGGCCGCGTAGGGCGCGAACGGCATCTCGAGTGCTTCGGCAACGGCCTCGTGCGTGACCTTGCCGTCGTGCACGTTGACGCCTTCCTGGAAGTAGGCGTCATGCGTCAGCAGGTCAAGTCCGCCGCTGGCCAGCCGGTGCACATAGGGCAGCGTGGCATTGGTCAGCGCGAACGTCGAGGTGCGGGCCACCCCGCCAGGCATATTGGCCACGCAGTAATGCACGACGCCATCGACCTCGTAGGTGGGTTCCTTGTGCGTCGTAGGCCGCGAGGTCTCGAAACAGCCGCCCTGGTCGATGGAGACATCGACGAGCACGGTACCCTTTTTCATGTCGCCCAGCATGTCTCGCGTTATGAGCTTGGGGGCGGCCGCGCCGGGAATCAGCACCGTACCGATAATGAGATCGGCGTCCGCGACGGCCGCAGCGATGGCGTTGTGGCTTGAGTAGCGCAGCGCCGTCTGCGTGCCGTAGTCGAGGTCGAGCGCCTCGAGCCGCGCCACGGATTTCTCGAACAGCGTGACGTCGGCGCGTGCGCCCAGCGCCATCTGCAGCGCGTTGGTACCCGCGACGCCCCCGCCCAGGATCACGACCTTGGCGGCGCCCACGCCCGGCACACCCGAGAGCAGCAGACCACGCCCGCCTGCGGCGGACTCGAGCAGATGCGCGCCCACCTGGACGGAGAGCCGGCCCGCGACCTGGCTCATGGGGCGCAGCAGCGGCAGGCCGCCCTCGGGTGCGGTAATCGTCTCGTAGGCAATGGCCGTGCAGCCCGATGCGCAGAGCGCCTCGGCCTGCGGTTTGTCGGCCGCCAGGTGCAGGTACGTGAACAACGTGTGGCGCGGCGTGAGTTTTTCGCACTCGACGAGCTGCGGCTCCTTGACCTTGATGATGAGGTCAGCGCTGTCGAAAACCGCGTCGGCGTCGGCAACGATCGTGGCGCCCGCCGCCTCGTATTGCGCGTCCGGGATGCTGACGCCTTCGCCGGCGCCCGATTGGACATAAACCGCATGTCCCGCGCGCGTCAGGTCGGCCACGCCGTCGTCGGTCATGCCGACACGCCGCTCGGCTACTTTGATCTCTGTTGGTACGCCTACACGCATTGCCCCGTCCCGTGCGTTGTCGTTGTTGTGAGCCCGCAATTATCGCACGCCGCAGCGCTTGGTGGCGGTCCCGGGAACCGAACGCCTGAAGAAAAACGGCGGCCCGTCGCTAACGGGGTCAGGTGGCACAACCGGGTTTCAAAAATGGCAGAGAACCCCACCGGCGCCACGCGTACCCGATCGGGCTGTCGCGCACTGGCAGGCGGCCTGATGTGCACGGTCATGGCTGCTTGCGGCGGCGGTGGCGGCAGTGCGCCGCAGGTGGCAACGCCTGTTGAGCCGGACATTGCGCGTGACCTGGAATTAGCGGCACTGGCTTACAGTACCGACCAACGCACCCCGCCCGGGTTTTATACCGAGGCGGTGCGTTATCCCGACCGCAGTGAATTCCGCTTCCACATCAAGAGTGATGACCTGGGCGTCGCGGCGCCGCTGGCGTTCGAGATGTGCAGTGACGACTTCAACGAGGCGCTGCAGTGGTCGGAAGCGGGCGCCGATGCACGAGACTTCGAAACGACGCTCACGGGCAACGCGGAGACCGACTGGTTCTTCGAGTTCGACCGCGCCGTCATCGACGTCCAGCCGGCTGTCGTTATCAATCGAGTCTTTAAATGCAGCGCGCTCGACCGCGCGGGCCTCGCGCCTGAGGGTTACGCGGGCCAGCTCATGATGCGGCCGCTGGGCGCCGACCAGCTGCGCTTCGTCGCCGAGTACCTCTGGCAGTACAGTATCTACAACAACGCGCTCAACGCTGTGTCGGCCAGTGCTTCGGGCACTGCGGCCGGTGCGCTCGTGCATGACCTCGAACGCGTTGAGGTGCTGGTCGGTGAAGGGCAGGCGAACGGCTGCGACCGCATCGAGGTCTGGACCTGGCGCTGGACCGCCGACCCGACGACGGGTGCACTGACCAGCGAGCAGCGTTTCGAGCGGGCTTTCGACGCGCGCTTCGAAAACGCCACCGCCCAGCTGTGCGGTAGCTGACCTCGATGGCAAAAACCTCGCTGATCATGGCGCTCCCGGATCCGATCCTCGTGGTGCGCCGCGACGGTCTGATTGTCGACTCGATTGGGGGCAAGACCTTCACGATGGACCTTGAGCCCGACGCCATTGTCGGTGAGACCATCGAGGACGCGCTGCCCAGGAGTTTTGCCGACCGGCTCAAATTTCTGATCCCGCGTGTGCTGCGCGGGCGCGACGCCGCCAATGACACCGTGCATGAAGCCGGGCGTCGCTTTGAGTTGCGCGTCAGCGTGCACGGGCGCGAACGCGTGCTCGTCGTGCTGCGCGAGCTCGGCGGCGGCAATGCGAGCGTGGAGGGCACGGCGGCCTACATCGACGAGGACATCGTCACGGGGCTCATCGAGCGCCAACGCGCCCTGGCGCTGCTCGATGACAGCATCACGGGCGCGAAGCTGGCCGAGCGACCGCTGACGATTTTCTGCTGCGGCATCCGCAACTACGAGGACTGCTACGCAGGCTTCGGGCAGGCCATGGCTGACGCCATGCAGCGCGTCGCGGCGCAGCGGCTGCAGCGCGCCTGTGAGGTGAGCCTCGACGACACCTTGCTGCGCGTCGACGGTCGGCCTCTGCTCACGCGTGTGAGCGACGGGTCTTTCCTGTTCGCCTTGCGCGAGTCCGACAGCCCCGAACTCGTGGAGCGCGTGACGGCTGTGTTGCGCGCGGCGTTCGCGGAGCCGTTGTCGCTGGCCGACACGTTGATCGAGGTGAAGCTCAACGTGGGTTGTGCCTCGCTGCCGCGCGACGGTGAGACGGCGGGTGATCTTCTGCGCGACGCCATGGCCGCCATGCGCGAGGCGGGGCGTCTCGACCGCACAATGATCTCGCGTTTCGGGGACACGGCGACATCGCGGGCTATGGGCGCTGAGGACCTCGGGACCGAACTGCGTTGGGCGCTCGACAAGGGACAGTTCGAGCTGCACTACCAACCCGTCTTCAATCTCTCCGATGCGACACCCGTGGCCATCGAGGCGTTCCTGCGCTGGCAGCACCCGCTGCGTGGTGTGATTCCGGCGGCGGACTTCATGCCCTATGCCTCGGCGGCAGGTATCACCGCCGATATCGACGACTGGGTGCTGCGCACCGCCTGTACCGACGTTAACGCTGTCCGCGAGGCCAGCGTGCTGCCGCTGGCGGTGACAGTGAACCTGTCATCGGACTGGATCACACGCGACGCACTGATCGAAAACCTTAGCGCGCTCTTTGACGAGATCGCGTTCGAGCCGGCGCGGCTGCAGCTCGATCTGACCGAGCGTATGCTCATGAGAAGCGCCAACGCGGGGCCGCTCATCGCGCACCTCAAAGCGATGCAGGTGGGCATCCAGATTGACGATTTCGGCTGCGGCTACACCTCGTTGTCGGAGCTCAGGCGCCTGCCGCTCGATGCGCTCAAGATCGGCGGTTCGTTCACGAATCGCATCGGTGCGGCCACAGAGGACGAGGCCCTGTGCCGAAGCGTGATTGGGCTCGCGCACGCCTACGGCATGCGCTGCATCGCCGAAGCCGTGGAACGCCAGGACCAGGTGCAGTTCCTGCGCGAGGCGGGCTGTGACGAGGTCCAGGGCGTGCTGTTCGGCGAACCCATGGTCTTTGACGAGCTGCTCGTATTCCTGCAGCAATTTACGCTGGGCATGTCCCAGCGAAGTGGTTAATTCTCCCCACGACGCTTCGGGCGCTGGGCTGGTACACTGACCGGCACGGATACATCGGCTGGACCTGGGGGGGACACCATGCAGGCCGACTCAACCCTGACTGACGGGGTACCGGCGCAGGCCGGAAAACCACCGCGGTCGTATTACGTCATTTCGGCGCTGGCGCTCGTTTGGTACGCCATCGGGGTGACGGCGTTTATCACCCAAATTACGTCAGCACCGACCGAGCTCGGGCAATCGCCAGAACAGGTCGCCTTCTACGAGCAGGTGCCCAACTGGGTGCTCACGGCCATGGCCGTGTCCACGTTCGGTGGGGTGTTCGCGTGCTTCATGCTGCTCATCCGTAACAAGCAGGCCTTGCCGCTCTTCGGAGTCTCTCTTCTGGCTGTGCTTGTCCAGGATGTTTACAACTTTCTGATGGCCGATGCGCTGTCAGTCTTCGGGGCGCAGATGCTTGTGCTGCCAGTACTTGTACTCGGCATTGGCATCGCCATGCTCGTCTACGCTATGCGCGCGCTGCGGCGCGGCTGGTTGTAGGTGGGTCGGCGGCGGCCCGCAGGGGGGTGGGCCGCCGCCATTCTTAACAAGCTCCCGCCTTAGTCGATGGCCAGCGGTGCCTGGCCGCGACGGCCTTCGCGCCACCAACCCGTTTCAATCGAGATGCTGGCCTCGTCGGCGTTCGAGCCGACTTCGCAGAGTGCGCGGTAACGTGCCGACTTGTCGGCCGTATCCACCTTGTGGCGAACGGTCAGCCAGAACGTGGCGTTGCCGTCCGCTTCGACGTTACGGATACGGTTGATCCGCGTGTGGCCATTGCCGAGCTCGGTGCGGATTGCGTCCTCACAGGCTTCGAGCATGCGCGCATTGGTGCGTGCTTCTGCGGGGCTGGCTGCGGCCATCGTCACGGCTGCCACGGCAGCCACCAGAGTCGTCTTGATCAGTGCATGCATGTTGATCTCCAGGTCCGGTGCGGTTGAGGGGATAGGGGGGTTTGCACCGGACAGGTATGAAGCCTAGGATTGCGGTGACGCATAAGCAATTTCAAAAACGAAAGTTACTATTGCACTAATGCATAACTTTGATTGGGACGACATTCGGGTCTTTCTGGCCATCGTCGAGCATGGCTCGCTGAACCAGGCCGCCGATTACCTGGCCATTAACCAGAGCACCGTGAGCCGGCGTATTGCCGCGCTCGAGGAGCGGCTGGACGTCAGCCTGTTCGAGCGCAAGCGTGGCAGCCGCTGGGCCGTCACCCCGGCTGGCGAGCAGATGCTTGAGTCGGCCGAGAAGATGAATGACTTCGCGGACGCCATTTCGCGCGACGTGCTCTCGAACAGCACCGATGTGCGTGGGCACGTGACGGTGACCTTCGCCGAAGTGGGCACGCGCTATATCGCGGCGCCGGCTCTGGGTGAGCTCGCGAAGCAATACTCGGAACTTTCGCTGACGTTGCTCGTCGACCCAAACCCGCTCAACCTAGCGGCGCGCGAGGCGGACGTGGCGATCCGCATTGGCGACGTGATGCCCGACGACGTTTTGGCCACGCAGATCTGCACGGCGTCGGTCGCCATTTACGGCACGCCTGAACTGCACGAGCGCTACCGCAACGGCGAGGAAGGCCTGCCCGTCATGACCTGGACCGTCGATGACAAGCTGACGCAATGGCTGCAGGCCGTGATGCCAAATACGCGTTTGATGTACCGCTCCAACTCCTCGGTCGCCATCACGGAGATGGCGAGCCGTGGTGCCTGCATCGTGCCGCTCTCGTGCTTCGAGGGGGATCGTGCCGAGGAGCTCGAGCGCTTTGAGGAAATCCCAATCATGGCGGGACCCGGACTCTGGGTAATTTCGCATGCGGACTTGCGGACGACGGCGCGGGTTCGGCTGGTGCGGGACACGCTGGTTGAGCAGCTCATGTTAGAGCGCGATCAGATTGAGGTGGATCCCAACGCGCCGCGGCTTGAGGGTTCGGGCGCCTGACAAGACGCATCGTTGGATTTGCCTTCGCCGGATCTTTTATGCAACATGTTGCGCAATTAGTTGTATAAATGAGATGTGACGCCATGTCAGCCCCTCAATACCTCGATACCACGGCCGCGTTCGCGCTCCGGGTGACGCAGCTCTCCGACCGCTTGTACGCGCAAATGGCGTCGTCGATGGCAGACCGCGACATGCGCATCGTGACCAAGACCATGGGTATCGTGCAGCTGCTGTATTCGGAAGGCCCGCAGTCGCAGGCAGATATTGCGCAGCGTCTGCGCTACTCGCACCAGCTTGCCGCCCAGCGCCTGAGCTGGCTCTACAAGCACGACTACGCCGTTGCCGTACCCGACCCCAACGACGGCCGACGCAACGTCATCGACCTGACGGACGCCGGTCGCGAGGAGGGCGCGAAGCTGCAACGCTTCCTGCCGTTGCTGATCGAGGCCTATCGCCACCTGTTCGATGAACTCGGCCTCGATCTCGATGCCGTCGTGCAGCGGGCCGACGAACAGCTGCGGGCGACGCCGCTTTCAGCACGGATGCAGGGTGATCTAGGTGTTGGCTGAGGCGGTGTCGGCTGCAGCGTCGCACGAAAGCGCGGACGCCATGCTGGTCATCGATGCTGTGAGCAAGACCTACGCGAAGGGTCCGCTCGCGCTCGACAACGTCAGCCTCTCGATCAAGCCCGGCTTGTTCGGGTTGCTGGGCCCCAACGGGGCGGGCAAGTCGACGCTCATGCGCACGCTGGCCACGTTGCAACAGCCCTCGAGCGGTTCGGTTCACTTCGACGGCGTCGACGTGGTCGCGTCGCCCGAGACGGTGCGACGGTCACTGGGCTACCTGCCGCAGGACTTCGGCGTCTACCCGCGGATCAGCGCCTACCGCCTGCTGGACCATCTCGCGATTCTCAAGGGGCTTACGGACAAGGCGCAACGCCGCGACGAAGTCGACGCATTGCTTCACAAGACCAATCTGTATGCGGATCGCAAACGCTCGGTCAGCACGTTTTCGGGGGGCATGCGGCAACGGTTTGGCATCGCGCAGGCGTTGCTGGGCGACCCCCGACTTGTCATCGTCGACGAACCCACAGCCGGTTTGGATCCCGCCGAGCGCAACCGGTTTCACACGCTGCTCGCGGAGCTGTCGCGCGACAAGGTCATTCTGCTCTCCACGCACATCGTCGATGACGTGGAGGAGCTGTGCGCCGAGGTCGCCATCCTCGTGCGCGGTCGTGTGACACGGGCCGGGGCGCCGGCGTCATTGGTCGACGCGCTGCGCGGCAAACTCTGGAGCCGGCGTGTCCCCCGCGCTGAACTCGAAGCGGTTGCCAGCGACCCGCGCCACATTGCGACTCGACTGAGCGCTGGCGAGCCTGTTGTCAGAATGGTCGCTGACGCGGCACCGGACGCTGGCTACGAGCCCGCGGTCCCGGATCTTGAGGACGTCTACTTCCACACACTGAAGACCGCGCAATGAACGTCCTCGCGTCGCTGTTTCGGTTTGAGCTCAATTACCAGGTTCGTCAGCCCGCGTTCTTTGTGACCACGCTATTGCTGCTCGGCGCCAGCTTCTTCGCAACCGCGTCGGCAGACCTGCAACGCGCGCGGGGCATAACCACGACCGTTAACGGCCCCTACGCCGTGGTTATGACGCACCTGGTGCTGAGCATCATTGCCATGTTCCTCGTTGGGCACTTCGTCGGCCGGGCGGCAACGCGCGACCGCACGCACGATATGGATGGCCTGGTGCTCACAACGCCCGTGCCGACGCAGACGCGCCTTTTGGGTCAGTTACTAGGGGCGGGTGCCGTTTGTCTGCTGGCCTTTGTGGCCGTGTCGATCGGCGGCGCGGCCGGCGCGTTCTGGCCCGACATTGCCGCGGAACAACGCGGGCCGTTTCGACTGGCACCGTATCTCTGGGTGTACCTGGTCATCGTGCTGCCCAATCTCTTCTTCTGCGCCGTTATGCTTTATTCCCTGGCGCGTGTCGTGCGATCGATGATGGGGATGTACTTGGGCCTGGTCGCCTTCTTCGTATTTTACGAGGTGGGGACCGAGCTTCTGAACAACCCGGGCTTGCGGTCGCTGGCCGCATTGCTGGATCCGTTCGGGTTTAGTGCGTTCATCGATGCGACCGGCTATTGGACGGCGGAAGAGAAGAACCAACTATTGGCGCCGGTCACGGGGCCGCTGCTGCTGAATCGCGTGCTCTGGCTTTGCGTCGCCGCGTCTACCTTGTCGCTGCTGCTGCGGTTTCATGACGAGCGCCGGGAACGCGCTTCCGGTAAGCGTGCCAGTCGGTCCGACGACGCAAAGGCGCCCGCGTTGGTGTTGCCGCAGCGCCGCGCCAGGCCGTCCGTGCGTGGCGCATCCGGTGTTCGTCAGTTCATGGCGCGCACGCGACTCGAGACCACGCAGCTCATTGGCAGTCCGGCGTTCCTCATTCTGAGCCTGCTGACGTCGTTCCTGCTTATTGCCGGGCTCCTTGCCGGCGATGGATTTTACGGCACACGCAGCTGGCCGTTGACGCGCATGTTGTCAGAATCCATCCAGGGCGCGCTGTCGCTACTGATCCTCATCGTGCTCAGTTACTACGCCGCCGAATCGGTCTGGCGCGAACGTCAGGTTGGCGTGTCGTCGCTGATCGATGCGACACCCGTGCACAACGCCGTGCTGTATCTCTCCAAACTCATCGCGCTGTGGGCCGTGATCATCGGGCTGTGTGTCGTCGGGGTTGGTATCGCTGTGATCTACCAGACCGCGTCGGGCTACACCGACTACGAGTGGTCGGTCTACGCACAGACCTTAAGCCTGCAATACCTGCTGCCCGCGATGTTCATCGCCGTGTTGTCGATGCTCATCCAGATTGTCAGCCCCAACAAATACGTCGGCATGCTCGTCTTCGCCGGCTATGTCGTCACGAGTCTCGTGTTGCCGCAACTCGGTCTCGAGCATCACCTCTGGCGCTACTCGGAGGGGCCCGAGGCCATCTACTCGGACATGAACGGTCTCGACCATTTTCTGGCGCCGCTCCTGGCTTATCACCTTTACTGGGGTGTGTTCGCGGCCGCGCTCGTTGTCGTCGGCTACGGTTTGTGGCCGCGCGGCACGGGTATCGGTTTGCTTGCGCGGGCATACGCAACCCGCGTGACAGTGGGTCGCTCCGGTGCGCTGGTGCTTGCGCTGTGCCTGGCGGCATTCGCGGCCACGGGCGGTTACATCCACCACAACACCAATGTGCTCAATGACTACCGCAGCGCCGACGCGACGCTCGATTGGCGCGCGGAGTACGAGCGTGAGCTCAAGGCGTTTCAGTCGGCGCCGCTTCCAAAGATCCGTGCCGTCAGTGCGGAGGTTGCGATCTACCCCGAATCACGTCGGGTCACCGTGGCCGGGCAGTACCGGCTGCGCAATGAGACGGCTGCGCCAATCGGCGAGTTTCTCTTGAGTTGGGATACGAACAACGAGGTCACGTTCGCCCTCGAAAACGGCAGGGCGGCCCGGAGGTTTGAGGCATTGAGCGCGGTCCTCGTCACGCTCGATGAGCCGCTGTTGCCAAGTGCCGAGCGTATGCTCGAGTTCACTGTTGATCGACGCAACGAGGGCTTTCGCGAGCGTGAGGTCGACAACCGGGTCGTTGCCAACGGCACATTCATCAATAACCAGGAGCTCTTGCTGCGCATCGGCTACGACGCGGACCAGGAGTTGCAGGACGCGAGAGACCGGGCCAGACGCGGGCTCGATGACTGGGCGGGGCTCGCTGACCTCGACGACGAGACGCAGTATGGGCGCACCTACCTGGGCGCCGATGTGCACGAGGTCGATCTCGACGTCACGGTATCGACGCACGTCGACCAGACTGCCATTGCACCCGGTCGGCTATTGCGCGAGTGGGTGGACGGCGAGCGGCGCTTCTTTCACTACCGGACCGACCGGCCCATTCTGAATTTCTTCACCGTCCTGTCGGGTGACTACGCGGTCGAGACCGTGGTCCACAATGATGTGGAGATCGCGGTCTACCACCACCCCGAACACGATATGAACGTGGCGCGCATGATCGAGGCGACGCGGGATTCTCTTGACTATTTCGGCGCGGAGTTCGGGCCCTACCAGTACCAACATGTGCGCATTGTCGAATTCCCGCGCTACGAGTCGTTCGCACAGAGTTTTGCCAACACGATTCCTTACTCCGAAGACATCGGCTTTGTCGCTGATCTTCGCGACGCCGATACGATCGACTATGTCTATTCCGTGACGGCGCATGAACTCGCCCACCAGTGGTGGGGCCATCAGATCGCGCCCGCGAACGTGCAGGGCGGCACCGTGCTCTCGGAGTCACTGGCCCAGTACTCGGCCTACATGCTGATTCAGCACCGCTACGGCCCAGCCTATCTGCGGCGCTTCCTGAAGTGGGAGCTCGACCGCTATCTGCGTGGCCGGAGCAACGAGACCGATGAAGAGCAGGTTCTGATGCGCACCGAGAACAAGTCCTACATTCACTACCAGAAGGGCGGGCTGGTTCTTTATGCGCTGCAGGACGTGATGGGCGCCGACCGGTTGCACGCAGCCCTGCGCGACCTGCTCGACAGCTATCGTGACGACCTGCAGGTGTTTCCGACGACCCGCGACTTGCTGGCGCGCCTTCGGGCAGAAGCTGATCCGGCGTCTGCGGCGTTCATCGAGGACGGGTTCGAACGCATCATGATCTACGACTTCAGTGTCCAATCAGCCGTAGGGCGTGCACGGCCGTCGGGCGGGTATCAGATCGAGGTCACAGTGAACGCGGGCAGGGCAGACGCCACCGCCGGTGGTCGAGGCACGCCCGTCGAAATGGATGAGCAGATCGACGTTGGCTTGCTTCGTGCGCATCCCGATGCGCCGATGACCGCCGAGGACGTGATCGATGTCACCGTCTCACGGCTCACCGACGGCACACAGTCGCTGACGCTGTACAGCGACGTGCAGCCTGAGTTTGTCTCGGTGGACCCGTTCCTGAAACGCATTGATCGAGATGCCGATGACAATACGATGGCGGTGTCCTGGTCTGACTAACTGCTGACGAATCGGCAAAACAAACCTGGATGTAACCGAATCCCGCCAGTCGCCCTATAAGTTTTTCAAGAGGCCCGCTCGTCTTGCGTGGGCTGCAATGAAACCGGGAGACTGTTTTGAAGCACGTATTGGTCTTGCTGCTGGTCTTGAGTACACCTTCCTTGCTTGCCGCTGAAAATCGGCCATTCACCTTCGAGTACCAGGAACTGACGTATGCCGGGGAGATCATGCAGCCGCAAAGCGCGGCGAAAGGCATGGTCGTCATCATTCCGGGGCACGGGCCGACGGAGTTCGTGGAGGGCGATGAATACCAGGAGCTCAGAGCGTTCCTCGTCGCGCAGCAGTACAGCGTGGCGTACTGGGACAAGGCCGGATGCGGGCTCAGCGAAGGCGAGTACGACCACAACCAGTCGATTGAAAGCAGTGCCGATGAGGCGCTCGCTGCGATTGAAGCCATTCAGGAGCTTGATGTCACCGGTGCTGACAAGCTGGGTTTCTGGAGTATCAGCCGCGGCGGCTGGATCGTGCCCAAGATTTCAGAGTCCTTCGATGGCATGCGGTTCTGGATTTCGATCAGCGGTACGACCGCGATCGAGAACAGCCGCTACATGCTCGAGGCCAACCTGAAAGCGGAGAAGCGCACCCCCGAGCAGATTGCGCTGTTGATGTCGGAGTGGGACGACTACCAGAGGATTCTTGTGCGCGGCGGAACGCTCGAAGACTTCAACGCGAGTACTCAGAACCTCATGGCGGATGCCTACTACAACGGCGACAACTTTCAGATGACGGCGGAGATCCTCGCCAACATCCAGGGGTTCTTTGGTTCCGGGGCATTCGAGTTTGACGACCAGACGAATCAGATCGTGATGTACCCCGACCTGGAGTCGACGCTGCGTCGCTTGTCGATTCCTGTCATCGCGATCCTGGGCCGTCTCGACTCGCAAATCGACTGGCAAGCCACAGGCGCGCTGTACGAGCGCGCGGCGCAAGCCGGCGGCATGCAATTGGACACGGTCTACCTCGACAACTGCAATCATGTCATGCAGACCAGCGTGACTGGTGCCTTGTACGAAGATCTGCCACCCGACACGCCCGCTTGCGCCGGCTACTACGATGCCATGCGCACTTGGCTCCAGGGCGTTGGTGCCGGCGAGGCGGAAGCCCCTTAGTGGCGTTGCTGGCATCGGCGACACCGATTGACGTGGCGACATCGGGGGCGTCATGCTCTCAGCGCCTATGCACACGCTGGAAGACAGAAATCATCTTGGCGGGACGGCGCCTTCGAGTGAGCGCGCGCCCGGGCTAGATCGCGCGTCCCCGTCACGTCGGTCAGGTGTGTTCGCGCGTTTGCAGCCCTGGGTTCAAGCCGCGCGCCCGATCGCGCACCCCATGATCTTCGTACCCCTGCTGCTCGGGCAGGCATTTGCGTTCCAGGCCCATGGGCAATTCAGTGCGACGTTCTTCGTTTTCGCGCTGGCGTTCGGCCTGCTCTACCAGGTGTATCTGCTTTACACCAACGACCATGTCGATGCCGCCATCGACGCGACTAACGTGCAGTACTGGCTTTCGGGTGGCTCCCGAGTCGTGCCCGAGGGCAAGCTGACCGAATTGCAACTGCTCGCCGGTGCCCGGGTCACGCTGATGATGCTGGCAGCCTTCACGGTGATTCTCGCCGTGGCGGCGCAGCGGCCCTTGATGCCGGTCGCGCTGCTTTTGGCCGCGGTGCTCTGCTGGGCCTATAACCGCAAGCCCCTGCAACTGTCCTATCGCGGTTACGGCGAGGTCTTGCAGGGCCTGGGGTGCGGCGTACTGTTGCCCCTGATCGGCTACTACCTTCAAAACGGCGCGCTGCAGGGCTTTCCCTGGGCCGCTCTGATCCCGCTCTACCTCGTATTCCACGCCGGCAATCTCGTGACAGCGCTGCCGGACTACGCCTCTGACAAAGCCGGTGGCAAACGGACGTTTCCGGTGCGGCGGGGTGAGCTGCCTGCGCGGTGGACCGCTTTCGTGCTGCTGGGCGGCGCCTACGCGAGCCTGTTCTTTGTGGCGCCCGCATTCTCACCCGTGGTGCTTGCGGTCATTGTTGGGCCGGCCGGGCTCCTCCTTGCCGGCCTGATCCTGTCCGGGCTCATAGGTCGCGCCAATGTGAGCGCATTCTCGCAGTGCAGGGCTTTTGTTAACGGCGTATCCGCGAGCCAGGCCTGGTTCTTGTGCGCCTGGGTTGGTGCCGCATTCCTGGCGGGTGCGCCATGAAAGTTGCGGTCGTTGGCAGCGGCATCGCGGGGCTCACCGCCGCGTGGTCATTGAGCACGCGACACGAGGTGACCGTCTTCGAGAAGAGCGCGAACCCGGGCATGGACGCGCACTCGCTCGATATCGAAACTCCTGAGGGCGCTGCGCGTGTTGACGTGCCGTTGCGTGTCTTCTTTGATGGCTTCTATCCGAACCTCACGAAGCTCTACCGCTTGCTGGGCGTCGAGTTCAAGCCAATCAATTATTCGGCATCATTCGGTCTGCTCGGTGAAAACACCTACTTCCGTTTCGATAACTACAAGGTCGGGCGGTACACGGTGCCGTTTCTAAAAGGTCGTCGATCCCTGAACCGGACCGGACTACGTATCGGCTTGGACAATCTGCGGTTCTTCCGACGGCTCGCGTCGGAGCTTGCATGGGGCGTCGATGATGATCTGACCCTGCAGGACTACCTCACGCGTCACAACTACTCGCGCTCATTCGCCGAGGGTTTTCTTTACCCGGCGTTTGCCGGTATCTGCACGTGCAGCCACGAGAGCATCAAAGCCTATCCGGCGCGCGTTGTTCTGGAATACCTCAATAGCGACTTGCTGTTGTCGTCTGTGCAGCGCGTGACGCGTGGCACGCAGGAGGTCGTGGACCGGTTGGCGCATCAGGTCCATGAGATTCGGCTTGGCCAGGCGATCACCGAGGTCTATGAGACCGATGCTGGCGTTACCGTGCACACCGCAGCTTCCCGCGACATGTTCGATCACGTCGTCATGGCTACACAAGCCAATCAGACGGCGCAGATCCTGACCCGCGCCTCGGCCGATGAACGTGCCGCGCTGCAACGCTTTCGTTACGAGCCCAGCCGCGTGGTGGTGCACCAGGACGCGCGGCTTGCACCGCCGGGCGGTGTGCGCGCCTGGGCGCCCGTCAATTTTCTGTTGCCCGACACGACATCTACACCGATGGCGACGATCTGGCTCAATGCCATACAGGCGATGCCGGGAAGTTCGCCAGTCTTCCAGTCCTGGAACCCCGTCGTCGAGCCAGATCCGGAAGCCGTTCTGGGCGAGTCGAGTTTCGAACGCCCCGTGGTCAGTGCCGCTTCACTGCGCGGGCTGCGCGAGCTCGCCACGCTGCACGCTCAGCCCGACCGGCGCATCTGGTTCTGCGGGTCCTACGCAAGCCATGGCATCCCGCTGCTTGAGAGCGCAGCCAACTCGGCGCTGTCTGTCGCCGAGCGATTAGGGTGTCCGCGGCCCTGGGCTGACGTGCCCGCGGCGCCTGCTCGGGGTGATCTCGCCAGCGCGGCGAGCACCTAGTCGCGATCCAGCACGTGTTCCTGTAGCCAGGCGAGCTGCGCTTCGTAGTAGCGCGCCGTTTTCTTGCGCTTGGGCGATGCCGCCATTTCCTTGAGGCTGCCGGTCTCTGACACATTTAGCGCGTGGTCGGCGTCCGCGAAGCTTTCGATCTTGAGTGTTGCTTCGGTGTTCGTACCAATCGTGCTGACGTAAAGGTCTCGGGTCTTGCGCCAGTTGATGTTGAGGTCCTTTTCACCGAACAGTGCGAGCACGTCGATGTTCAGTGAGGCCAGCATGTCGTCGAAGCCCTCGATCCAGACGTAGTCGCACAACTCGTTGTCGGTGTTCGGGCACTCACCGTCCTTGCAGCGCATCTGGTTGAGCTCGTACTGCAATCGGTTGGGCCACGCGCCGCGCTTTTCCAGGATGTACTCATTGGCGCGAAGCGTCTGTGTGGCTTCCTGGTAAGCGGCGAAGCTGCCGTTGTTGCGGAAGATCTCGCAGCCGGCGCGCCACTCGGACTCAATCGCGCGGACCTCTTCCTCCGTGCCGCCTTCATAGGGCAGGTTGGATAGCAGCAGATAGGTGAAGTTGTCCTCGGCCGTGGTGCCGCTCACCGACACCCAGAAGTCGAGCTCTGGGTCTTGCGACAGGGCGATGGGTGCGATCCAGCCGGCGCGGCTGCCGCCCCACAGTCCGATCTTCTCTGCGCCGGGTGCGCCGATCTCCCGCAGGTAGGCTGCCGCATCAAGCACTTCCTGCGCGCTTTCGTGGACAGACTGGTTGATATCGAAGGTGCCTTCGCTGCGGCCCAGGCCTGGCTTGTCCCAGAGCGCCGTGGCGATGCCCATCTCATTGAACCGCTTGCGTACCGGGCTGTACGAAATCCAGTTGCGGACATCGGTGTGCCCGTAGCTGTGAACGATGATGATGAGGGCTTCGGCGGGTTTGTCGGCGGGGACGTCGAAGACGCCGGAGAGCTCAACGTCACTCGACCTAAACGTGAAGTCGACCGTGGCGCCCGCTGTGAACGAGGTGGGCTGGGGCGCGAGCTCATTAGCGGTCGGCATATCGCAGCCATACAGACTTAAAACAGCGAGAACAAGGTAACTGACGGTGACGCGGCGCATGATGTTTCTCTAGCTCAGACGGTGATCTGATCAGACGATACGACGTTGGATGTCAGGAGTCCGAGCAACGTTTAGTGCCGGCGCACAAATCGTTCTTGAACGCTGGATACGGAGTGGTTTGCGACCAAGCCGCGGGATTGCCGGCTTCAAAGCACATCGCTATTGCTGGCCGCACCTGTCTCGCCAACACTAGACGCTTTCTGTGTTCGTCCCGCCAGTGAGGTGACGCGCTCACAGACCTCAGCCTAAGCTGCAGTCACTGTGTACGACGGTGTTAGGCCAGGGTGATGCCACACAGGTTCGGACCGCTGTCACATTCAAAATGTCACGTCATTGAATACGAGTACCGGCTTTACGCACAGCCCAGCGGCTTGCTCCGAGATGGCTTCATTGATGCGTTCGAAGGGGTAGGGCGTCATCAGTTTCTCAAATGGAAATCGCCCAGCGTCGTGAAGTTCGAGTAATCGCGGTATGAATTCTTGAGGTACACCGTCGCCCTCGACAACCCCAATGATCCTGTGCCCGCTTGTCATCATGTGGTTGATGGAAACCTCGAGCGATGGGTCACTGCCGGGCGCGATGCCGACAGCGGCGAGGGTCCCTCGTTTGGACAGAGCGCCCAGCGCGCCGCGCATCACCGACGACAGTCCAGTCGTATCGACTGCCTGTTCAACGCCGTGTGGCGAAACGTCGCGTACTTGCTGCAACAGAGGGCCGTCGATCGGGTCCAGCGTATGCGTTGCACCGAGCTCGGTTGCAATCGCGCGTCGCTCTGGCAGAGGGTCAGACACGATGATCGGGTCGCAGTTTTTTGCGGCCGCCGCCATGACCGCAGCGAGCCCGACTGCACCAGCCCCCGCGAGCAGCATCGCCGAACCGGGAGTTGGATCGAGTGCATTGAAAACCGTTCCCGCGCCTGTCTGCAAGCTACAGCCGAAAGGCCCGAGCATGGCAATCGGGGCGCTGCCAGTCGCGAGGGTCACGTTTCGCGGTTGGGTGACGACGTGGGATGCAAACGACGATTGCCCAAAGAAGTGACCTGCGATTGGGCCCGATTGATCATGAAGCGCGCTGGGTCCTGACTCGCGTTGGCCGCTGTAGTTGAGTGCGCCGGCCTCGTCGCAATACCCGGGATGTTTGTGGCTGCAGTGTCGACAAGCGCCGCAATAGCCGTACGACAGAATGACTCGGTCACCCCGCTTGAGCCCACGAACTGCGGTCCCAGTTTCCTCAACGATACCGGACCCTTCATGTCCCAGCACGGCGGGGAGTGCCGGCGGAAAGTTGGAATCCCTAACGACGAGGTCGGTGTGGCAGATGCCGACCCCCGCAATCCTCACGAGCACCTCGTTCGGGGCGGGGCCCGACAAGGTCAGATCCTCGATCGTGAACGGTGCCCTGGGACGTCGCGCAACCGCCGCAACGATCGAACGATGTTCCATTCCTGCAGCTGGCTCGCTTCTGACGTCTAGAACTCGACCGTAACGGATGCTCCAAATTCTCGAGGCGAGTCGAGCGTCGCAAATGTAAACAATCCAGCGACGGGTAGTGCACTGTTCACGCCAACGTCGTCGGTCAGATTGCGGCCGAACAACGACAGGTTCACGCGTGCGGAATTCCAGTCGAAGCCGTAGCCCACGGATACGTTCAAGGTGCCTTGTTCTTCCGAAACGCCGCGCGGATCGTTGAATGCGGGTCCGTTGGTATCCACGGAGACCGGCGGATCTATCTGGGGACCGACATTGGGGTTGGCGTTCACAATTGTAGTCTGGAAATCATCGACGAAACGGTAGGAGACGCTCGCCGTGAGGTCGCCGGCGCCAATCGCTGCTGTGTACAAGGCCGCGATCGAATAAGTGATTTCGGGCGCGCGTCGTATTGTGAGATTCGATTGGTCGAGTGTTACAGCGTCTCCTGTGCCCGGATCGATGGAGAGAATAGGAAAGCTATCAAACTCCGCATCGAGGTAGCTGGCGGACGCCGACAGTCTCAGATTCTCCGAGATGACGATCTGACCGTCCATCTCGATACCCCAGAATGTCGAGTCGGAGGCATTCAGGACCACGGTTTCCTGGAACGGTGCAACGTTGATGGGAATGACGATCTCTTCCTGCCGGTCCGCATACTCGGAGTAGAAGGTGGCGACATTGAAACGCGCCCGGCCGCCCAAGAAATCGGTCTTGATACCCACTTCGAAGGCGTCAACATCTTCCGGTTCATAGACCGTCGTGGCCGCAACCAATGTGCCGGCGCGACCGTTGAAGCCACCCGAGCGAAATCCTTGCGACCAGCTTACATAGCCGAATAGGCCGTCAGCGAACTGATAGTCCAAAGATATGCGTGGCGAAAAATCGCTGAAGTCTGCCTCCTGCAGGCCGTCGCCATTGATCGACACATTACTGGGCAGGGTGGCTGCGTCAGTCGTGTCAAACAGTGGGATCGTCAGGCTGACTGCCGGGAATCGAATCCGATTATTGATCCGAAATTGCTTCTCATCGCGCGTATACCGCCCACCGAGATTCAATCGCATTCGATCGCTCAGGTCGAAGTCGACGTCTGCAAAGAATGCGTAAGACAGCGTCTCCTGAAACACATTGGCGGTGATTTGTCCGGGAGACATCAGCGTCGCGTCAAAGAAGAGAGGCGAATCCGTCTCCTGGAATAGCTCATATTCGCTATCGAGAAAAAAGAACCCGAAGACACCACTGAACCGATCATTGAACGAGGCGTTGAGCTGCACTTCTTCCGTGAGCTGCTGGTAATCCTGCTGGCGGCTGGTGGTAAAGAAGTTGGCAGCCGTTCCGTCAAAATCCTGTGTTTGAAGCTCGTCCGATTCTCGGTAGCCGGTGATCGACTTAATCGAGAGCATATCGCTGATTGCCCAGGTTAACTCGGCGGTCACATCGACCTCATCGAGGTCAAAACTGTCATCAAATTCCGACGTTGTCTCAAAGCGGTCCGCGAGCTGATCAATACTCTGATCGCAGTCATTTCCGCTTGCGAATGGCGGCAACACACCCGGTATGCCAGAACAGATGAGATCGGCATTCGACTGACTCAGACTGACCACTGACGGCTGGCCCGAAAACTCTTGGCTCTCGATGGTGACCAGCGCATTGAGGCTGGGCGTCAGATCGTAGTCGATCGTCGCGCCGAAGTTACGGTAGTCGTTCGCACCGTCACTGCCACCAAGCGTCGTGTTGTCGAAGTAGCCATCCAGCTCGCGATTGAATGCGAATAGTTTCAGTCCGCCGTTGCTGCCCAGGGCCGTATTGACGACGGCACCGAGTTCCTCGCGCCCGAACTCGCCAAGCGTCGCACGTACCCTCGCGCCAAATTCTCGCGTTGGTGCTGTCCTGCGGACGCTGATGACTCCACCTATGGTGTTTCGACCGAACAGTGTTCCTTGCGGTCCGCGCAATACTTCAATGCTCTCAAAGTCAAAGGTGTTCGTTAATTGCGCCGAACTCGTTGCCAGGAAAACGCCATCGATTACGACACCGACTGTGGGTTCGAAGCTGCGCTCAACATCTTCGAAGCTCAGGCCGCGAATGGAGATTGACGTGCCCCCGATCGCGGCCGACGAGTCGTTCAGGACCAGGTTTGGCACACGTCCTTCCAGGTCCCGCAGGTCAACCGCCCCTTCGTTCTGCAAGGTCGACGGCGCGATCGCGGTCACCGCAACCGGCACGGTCTGCGAGTCCTCTTCGCGCTTGCGTGCTGTCACAGTGATCGTATCGATTGCGAGGTCGCTGGCGCCCGAGCCGTCGGCTGTGTCCTGTGAATTCGCCGTTGGCGGCAGCATCCACAGTGTCAGCAACATCGCACTGGGTGTTAAGAGAGACCGGGTGTGTTTGATGATATCCATGCTCGAATCCCCCCGAATTCGCGGATGCTGCACGAGTTGTGAGCACTAAAAAAATTGTTGCGTTGTTGCGATTTGGAAGTCAACGCAGAATCGGCGCAATACGCCTAGCGGTTTTCGTAGTTATGCGAACGCAACGTCGCCGCGGCTTGTGTTTGCTAGCCCTCAAGGAGCGTGGGTCACGCTGCGAAAACGTCGTCACGTCGTCGGCGTGTTTCAAGTAGGATGAGGTACCCGGGCCACAGAAATGCGGCCAGTACACGATGGTTTCACGGACGAGAGGCAGCGGTCGATGCCTTCGTCAGCTCAGACGCGTGAACCCGAGCCAGCTCTAGCAAAATGCAGAGTTGAGCCAGCGCATCCGCCGACGAGTCTCACACTGTCGATCCAGCGGTGTTCGTCTTGGCGATTCGCCAAAAGCGTCGAACAAATTTGTGCGCGATCCGCCCGTGACGGGTCGTCAACTGGCCTTCGAATACTGGCTGCGCAGTTCACGACGCAGCACTTTTCCAGATGGGTTGCGCGGCAGGGTGTCGACGAAATCGACCGACTTTGGACACTTGTACGCTGCAATTTTTCCGCGGGCATACTTGATGAGATCGGCCTCTGAGGCCACAGCATCCGCCTTCAATACCACACAGGCTTTAACGGCCTCTCCCCATGTGTCATCGGGTACGCCAATCACCGCAACATCGGCGACTGCGGGATGGTCGAACACCGCATTCTCTACCTCCGCAGGATAGACATTCTCGCCGCCCGAGATGATCATGTCCTTGACGCGATCGCGGATGAACAAGTACCCGTCTTCGTCGAGATAACCGGCATCTCCAGTTCGCAGCCAGCCCTCCGCGTCGATCGTCGCAGCGGTTGCATCAGGTTGATTCCAGTATTTCGTCATGTTCATTCGTGAGCGTGTCGCAATCTCGCCGACCTCTCCCTGAGGTCGCGCGTGGCCGGCATCATCCAGAATCATGATCTCCACGCCAGGCAACGCTTGTCCGGCTGATCGCATTCGCGGGTTTCCCGCTGGGTCATGGTCCTCCGGAGGGAGTGCCACGATCGTACCGCTGGTCTCTGTCATGCCATACATTTGCACGAATCCGCATTGGAAAACCTCTATTGATCGCTGCAGCAATGCGAGCGGAATAGGAGAGGCGCCGTACAGGATGTACTTGAGCGGCGAGAAATCCACTTCCGCGACGCGCGGCTGGTTGACGACAATCTGCATGGCGGCGGGCACGAGAAACAACTTGGAAATGCGGTGTTCATCGATGAAGTCGAGCACCTTTAATGGGTCGAATTCCCGCATCACGACGCCGGTGGCGCCGAAGCTCAATGTCGTCAGACCCCAGGCCGTACCGCCAATATGGAAGCAAGGCATTGCGATGAGACTGACGTCTTCAGCGCACCACCGATTCCACTCCGGGTTGTCACGCTCCTGGCCGCGAAAGTTGGACTCCAGTAGTGCCGCATGGGAGATGACCGCGCCCTTTGGATAGCCAGTGGTACCAGACGTGTAAAGCTGAACCGCGTCCTCGTCGGATGCCACCGCGAGCTTGGGGTCGTCGGTAGCGTGCCCGCATCGCCAGTGCAGATAGTCGGGGAGGCCGGCCGCGTTTTGCTCCAAGCAGATCACGTGCTCTATGCATGGCGCATTCAATCGGATGGGGTCTAGCGCTGCGACGAATTCGGCGCCGACAAAAAGCACGCGCGCCTTCGCATCATTCAGAATGTAAGCAGCCTCAGGCGGCGCGATTCGCCAATTGATCGGACAAACGACAGCGCCCAGTTTGGCAGCGCCCATCAAGAGCTCGAAATAGTGGGGCGTGTTCTTGCCGAGATAGGCAATACGCTCCCCGTGTTCAATGCCAAGCGCACGTAAACCATGGGCACACTGGCTCGCGGCTTTATCAAGCTCGCCGTAACTTATCGTAGTACCTTCAAAAACGAATGCCTTCTTGTCGGGTTGCGCCTTGGCTTGCCCGCGAACAATATCCGCGATGGTTACAAGTTCTGAACGCATCGACATCGACTCATGCACTCCTTGAGGGCGACAACGTATCAGCCAACTACTGAGCAAAATCAGAGGTGACTTCTCTCGTTGGGACGATAGCATTGTGGTCAAGATCATTGGAAATCAGTATGGCTCGCGTTTTTGATAGCGTTCTCGATGAGTCCGGGAAGTCTCCGCGACTCATAGGCGGGCGTTCCCGCACGAGTGGTGCCATTGTCTTTCCGCTTCCGGAGGGCAGTGAAGCAGACTTGTTTGATCGCATACTGCTGCGGCCCGACGGGAAGCTCTGGTCGTTCACGATTCAACGCTTCCCACCCAAGCACCCGCCTTACCTGGGTGTCACGGACCCAGCCCGGTTTTCGCCGTTCGCGGTCGGTTACGTCGAGCTCGAGAATGAAGTCATTGTCGAGTCACGCCTGTTGATCGATGACTTCGCAGAGCTGCACATCGGTATGCCAATGACGCTGACGACAACGACCATCGAAACCGAGGAAGGTGCAAGGTCGATCCGCACCTTCGCGTTTGAGCCTGTATAGGAGTCGACCATCACTAACGTATACATTGTCGGCGCTGGCATTCATCCGTTTGGTCGGCATGACGCCAGTGGGCTCGACCAGGGCGTTCATGCAGCGCGTGCCGCCATGGAGGATTGCGGCCTCACATGGCCAGAGATTCAGTTTGCGTTCGGTGGCTCGGCCGCTGCGGGTGACGCGGATGCCATGTTGCCGCGTCTGGGCCTGACTGGTGCTCAATTCATCAACGTTGCCAACGGGTGTGCCACGGGTGGCTCCGCGTTGCTGTCAGGTTACTGGGCCATCCAATCCGGCGAATTCGACCTGGGTATGGTGGTGGGTTTCGATAAACATCCGCGTGGTGCGTTCAACGCTTTGCCGGGAGAGTTGGGCTTGCCAGATTGGTATGGTGAAACGGGGATGATGCTGACCACCCAGTTCTTCGCCATGAAGATCCGCCGCTACATGCAGGCTTTCGACATCTCCGAGAAGACCCTGGCGCTCGTGGCAGAAAAGGCGTTCGCAAACGGCGCGCGAACTGATCACGCCTGGCGACGCGAGCCAGTCGATGCGGAGACCATCGCGGCGTCGCGAATGATCAACGACCCGTTGACGAAGTTCATGTTTTGTTCGCCGGCGGAGGGCGGTGTCGCGCTCGTCATCGCCAGCGAGAAGCGGGCGCGGCAAATGGGCAGAGCCAATGTGAAGATTCTGGGCGCGGCCATGCGTACCCGACCGGAAGGCTCCTTTGAGGTGTTTGCACCGAGCCTTTCGACAACGCGGGGCGTAGCCCCGACCGTGCTCGCATCGCAGGCCGCATTCGAGATGGCGGGCGTCGGACCCGAGGACATCGATGTCGCGCAATTGCAGGACACAGAGTCTGGCGCCGAGATCATGCACATGGCCGAGAATGGTTTTTGCAAGGATGGCGATCAAGAGCGCATGATCCGTGATGGCCAGACGCGCCTCGACGGGACACTGCCGATCAACACCGACGGCGGCTGTCTGGCCTGCGGCGAGCCCATTGGGGCATCCGGTCTGCGCCAGATCTACGAGAACGTTGTCCAGTTACGCGGCATTGCAGAGGACCGTCAGGTCGCAAACGTGCGACTGGCTTACAGCCAGGTGTATGGCGCGCCGGGTCTGTCAGCGGTCTGCATACTCGGTCGCTGAGTCACAGTGCCACTGGGTCGTCTCGCATTGCGCGCCAACAAAGCTGACCGTTTCGCTCGCTGACCATGCCCACCGCGCCTACTGCTGAGGCATTGAAGTCTGTGAGCAGGTCGATGGTATGGCTGTCCTCGGGCGCGACGCCGGCGATGAGTCGATCGCCATCAATGCTGCGCAGCACGACAACCCCACGCTCGGGTTGGCCGCCGCGATCGAAGTAGGTCGCGTAGGTTTCCACCGTTGCAGCGCCGACATAAGCGTCGATCACACGTGGTGAATCCGCACGTATCGCATCGGCTGCCTCCTGCACGCTGTATTGATGCGACAACTGACGTGTTGGCGGTTTGGAGGACAAGACCAGCCCGTGGTGTTTGGTCATCACGCCGCCCTGGCCGTAGAGGAGCCCTGTCGTATCTGTAGCGGTGCGTAAACGACGCACCATCGCACAGGTCGCATGGGTCATGTAGTTGTTCATCGGGCCACCAAAAAACGTCAGGCCGCCCGTGACTGTCGGAGGAACCGCCTGGCGCATGCCAAGCCGTTGCAGGCGGCTCAGCGCCAGTTTAGGCACCACGGGGAAGCAACTGTAGAGCTCGGCGAAATCGAAGTATTGCGCGCCACCAACGGCGTCTGCCGCCGCATCCAGTACGACATCCATCGCCGGGCTATGGTCCAGGCGCGGGCGCTGCAGAAAATCACTCGATTCTCGCGCTGCCGCGCCCTCCTGGACGAACACGAGCTGGTCGTGCCTGGCGCCCACGGATCGGGCGAATGCGAGGCTGGTGACGATAACGGCGGCCGCCTGGTTGACGCTGTCGTTCGCAACCATCCATTTGGTGTAAGGGAATGTGACCATGGGATTGTGTTGGGAGATCGTTGCGATTGCGTGGTCGTTTCTGTGTTCGCGAAGCCACGCGTGGGGATTGTCAGCCGCCACCGCCGCATACTGACTCCAAATGTCCGCGGACCAACGCATCGATTCCGTTGGGGTTTGTCCCAGTGCGCCGATCAGCGCGTTCTCAAACATCGAATACACATGGATCGGACGTTGTACGCCGAGTGCCTGCACATGCGGTTGAATACCGAGCGACGTGTCTTCCAGGTCGCCCCACGCGTCGGCGACGCTCGCGCGCGTACTCCAGTCGAAGCGGAATTTTTCCCGCCGTGCTTTACGAATGGCGTTTTGCGACTCCCCACCTACGATCGCGATGGCCTGCGCTTTGCCAGACTGTATGGCAAGGGCAGCCTCATGAATGAGCCGCAGCGGCTTTTCTCCGCCCATGCCCGCCTTTACTTGTCTCGGTGGCTCAATGCAAAGAGATTGGCACAGCAATGCGGCCGGATCTTGGTAGCGCCAGGAGACCGTGCCCAGAACGGAGATGCTGTCAAGGCGCCTTAGAATCGCGGCGCCTGCATCGTCTTCCGCGGCGCGCATCGCCGCAGCCATCAGCTGTACAGGCTCGAGTGCCTGAGCAAGGTCACCCGTTTTCTGCGCCGCCTCGCCCGTCGCAAGGATGACAGGCGTCGCCTCGGGTTTGCAGACTGTCTTGTTCATGATTTGGCTGTTGACCCACGATGACGAGCAGTGGCTTGCGCATAGGAGCGGTGGTCTCTAGTCGGGTCAGGCGCAACTCGCTATTGGTTGTTGTCACGTAGCGGCGATCCTAGCGGCATTGCTAGTTTCGCGTGTGGCCCGCGACCTGCAATTCTTCTTCCCAGTGTTATAGGGGAAGTCCCGCACCATCTTCACTAGTACTTCTGATGGCGCGAAGGGGATGCGATTGATGCTGGGCAACGATTCATTGCGATACGAGCGGCTCGCTGAGCATATTGTCGTGCTCACGATCGACCGGCCGGACGCGCGCAATGCGATAGACGGACTTGTGACTGCGGGTTTGGATGCGGCATTGAAAGCCACCGAAGCGGACAACGACATCCAAGTGGTTATTCTCACCGGTACCGGCGAACAGGCGTTTTGTGCTGGTGCCGATCTGAAGGCAATTGCCCGCGGTGATGGCGCGTCGCTATCCACTGCCACCGGCGGTTTTGCGGGACTGACACGAGCACGGCGCACCAAAGTGTGGATCGCAGCAGTGAACGGTGCGGCACTCGCCGGCGGGTGTGAACTCGCGCTGGCCTGCGATCTCATTGTCGCTTCGAGTGGGGCGACGTTCGGTCTGCCCGAACCCAAGCGTGGGTTGATCGCAGCCGCGGGTGGCGTGTTTCGACTCATCCGCTCGCTGCCGCGGGCGATTGCGCTCGAACTCATTGCAACCGGTGACCACTTGACCGCATCGCGTGCATTTGATTTCGGATTCGTCAATCACGTTGTGCCCCCAGACGCCGTGCTCGATGCCGCGTTGTCCCTCGCGAAGAAGATCACGGCAAATGCCCCGTTGGCGGTTCGAGAGAGCCTCATGATCGCTCGCGAGGCAGCGAGTCTCGATGAGTCGTCGCTTTGGTCGTTGAGCGACCAGGCCTATCGACGGATTCGCGCAACGGAGGATTTCAGGGAAGGCCCCAAGGCATTTCTGGAGAAACGTCTGCCGCGATGGCAGGGGCGCTAAGACCGACCACGAGACATTCAGTAGCGCTATTCAATACGAGAAAGGAGAACAGCCAGTGGCACGCAGCATGACGGTGAATCCCAGCACACAGTACGTGATGACAATCAATGGAGAGGCGACGTTGTCGCCACAGACCATCGAAGTCGTCAATCCTGCGAACGGCGCCGCGTTTGCAGAGGCGCCGGACTGTTCCTCGGCGCAATTAGATGCCGCGGTCGAGGCAGCGCGCGCGGCCTTCCCAGCTTGGCGCGATACGTCGATTGACGAGCGCGCGGCTCTGCTCGTTCGGATGGGCGATGCGTTGGAAGAGCACGTCGATGAACTCACGGCGCTCTTCACCGCAGAGCAGGGTCGCCCGCTAGCTGCAGCGCGTATGGAGGTAAGCGGTGCTGCACAGTGGCTGAAAGCCGCTTCGCAGCTGCGTCCGTCGACGAAGGTAGCAGAGGACTCTGACGAGCAGTATGTTGAAACGCGCTATGTACCTCTGGGCGTCGTGTGCGCGATTGCGCCTTGGAATTTCCCCGTGACGTTGGCTGTCGTGAAGATCGCCCCGGCCTTGCTGGCGGGTAATACGATGGTGCTGAAACCTTCGCCGTATACACCGTTGTGCACGCTACGACTGGGTGAAATCTTTGCGCGCGTGCTGCCACCGGGTGTGCTGAATGTCGTGTCTGGGGGAGATGCGCTGGGCCCAATGATGACCGCACATCCCGGGTTCGCCAAGATTTCGTTTACTGGATCGACGGCAACGGGGAAACTCGTGATGGAGAACGCGGCCCGCGATCTCAAGAAGGTGACGCTTGAGCTTGGTGGCAATGATGCGGCGGTCGTGTTGCCTGATGTCGACGTAGACCAGGTGGCCCAGCAAATCTTCACTGGCGCTTTCTTCAACTCGGCACAGATCTGTGTTGCCACCAAACGTCTGTATGTCCATGAATCTGTATATGAGGCGCTTCGCGACAGGCTGTTGGATATCGCCAAATCAACCGTCGTGGGTGATGGCAGCGAGCCCGGTACACATCTTGGGCCCATTCAGAATCGCCGCCAGTATGAGCGCGTCATGGGCCTGCTCGATGATGCGCAAGATACTGGATTGGTGCTGTTGCAAGGCGCCAATGTGCCTTCAGGGGACGGCTACTTTGTACCGGTAACCATCGTCGACAATCCGCCCGAGACTTCCCGAGTCGTGCGGGAGGAAGCATTCGGTCCGATTCTACCCATGCTGAAATTCACCGATATTGAAGACGTTCTCGACCGCGCCAACAACTCCGAGTACGGACTCGCCGGTGCCGTTTGGTCCGACGATACGGAAGCTGCCCTGGCGATCGCGCGTCGAATGGAAACCGGCACGGTCTGGATCAATCAGAACCTCAAGGTTCGCCCGGACACACCATTCGGTGGCCACAAGCAGTCAGGTGTCGGTGTCGAGTATGGCGTTGAGGGTCTGCTTGAATTCATGGCGCCGCAGTCAATTTTGGTCGCAAGACGCGGATAACTGCCCCGCGATTTCAATCCGCTACGGGAATTTGAGCATGGCCTGGCGAACGCATCCCACCAAGGGGCCTCTGAATGGCGTGAAGATCATCGATGTGTCCACGGTGGTGTTCGGTCCGTTCGCGACCCAGATTTTCGGCGATCTGGGCGCCGACGTCATCAAGATTGAGTACGGACGCGGCGACATCATGCGTCAGGCCGGCAAATCGCCGGTGGACGGGCTGGGTCCGATTTATCTCAATATCAATCGTAACAAACGCAGTCTCAAGCTCGACTTGAGCAAGGCGCAGGCAAAGTCTGCTCTCAATCGATTGATTGCTGATGCCGATGTATTTTTTCACAACGTCCGCGAAGCGGGTATCGCGCGACTAGGCTACGACTACGAGGCGGTCAGCGCGATTAAGTCGGACATTGTCTATGTACACTGCTGCGGCTTTGGCAAAGGCGGTGTCTACGAAGGGCGCCAGGCCTACGACGATCTTGTACAGGCGGCGTCGGGCGTCGCGGGGCTGATGCCTTTGTCGGACGGCTCGCCACCGCGATACTTGCCGACGCTTCTGATGGACAAGACAGCGGCTCTCTATTCAGCCTATGCGACGATCGCGGCGCTCTACCATCGCGAACGCACGGGCGAAGGCCAATTTGTCGAAACGCCCATGTTTGAGGCGGGCGCGCATTTCAATATGGTCGAAAACCTCTACGGTCAAACTTTCGAGCCGCCTCTAGGCACTGTAGCGTACTCGCGATCGATCAACGCGCGTCGCAAGCCCTACAAGACCATCGATGGCTACGTTGCGATCCTGCCTTATCGCGACTCGGAATGGGAAGTGTTCTTTCGGCTCGGTGGTCGCGAAGGCGTGTTCCAGGACGAGCGTTTCAGCACCTACAGGAAGCGTACGGAACACATTGAGGCGCTCTATGCCATCATCGAAGAAGTTGCGCTAACCAAGACAACGGATGAGTGGCTGCGTGTGCTCGAGGCGGAGAACATCCCGGCGATGCGTTACAACCCCATGGGCGAGGTGATCGATGATCCGCACCTCAATGCCGTCGACTTCTTCCAGCTGCGAGATCACCCCGACGCGGGTCGCTACCATTCGATTCGACACCCCGTGCAATTCAGCAAGACGCCCGCTGAAACGCGCTTTGACGCGCGGTCGGTTGGCGCGGATACGTCGGATATTCTGTCGGAGCTTGGCTTCGACGACGACGAGATCGCCGCCATCACTGCTGAAGACTGACCTGCTCCAGGCATCGGGACGGCGACGAGTCAAAGCGCCAAGTGTTACAGAAGCTGCCCGCCGTCCACTGGGAGGTCGACACCCGTTGTGAATGTCGCCTCGTCAGAAGCCAAAAAAACGATGGCGTTGGCAGGTTCGTCTGGGCGCCCGAGGCGATTCATCGGGTGGGCACTCGCGAATCCTTCAATAACCGCTTCTCGGGTAGACCCCTGCGCGATGCCGGCTGCGATGTAGCGCTCTACCATCTCCGTATGTATGGCGCCCGGCACGACACAGTTGACCCGCACGTCATAGCCTTGCTCCGCACAGTGCAAGGCAGCGGACTTTGACAGCATGCGAACACCGCCCTTTGAGGCGCAGTACGCCGCAAACGGTGCGCCACCCTTCACACCAAGTGTTGAGCCAACATTCACGATCGATGCGCCCGCTTGGTTCTTGATTGCGGCAAGTCCGTACTTGCAGCCCAGAAACACGCCATGCAGATTGATGGCGATCGTTTGCTGGAATGCCTCGAACGTCACGTCTTCAATGCTCCCGGGGACGCTGATACCGGCAGAGTTGACGATTGTGGTTAGCGTCTCGAACGCATTTCGGGCGGCGCCAATCGCGTGTTGCCAAGATGCCTCCATTGTGACGTCATGTTCCACGAACACAGTCTTGCGACCCAATTCATCGGCCAGGGCGCGACCGTTCTCTGTGTCACGGTCGGTAATGACAACATTCGCACCCTCGGCGACAAACCGTCGGGCCGCCGCAGCGCCGATCCCGCTTGCGCCGCCGGTAATCAGAGCCGTCTTGTTGTCCAGTCTTCCTGCCGGCATGGCTGTTCTCCTATATCTCAACCCGTGCACGGGTGCCGTCGCCCAAGATGTCGCCGATCACTAATCTACAATGCCTGGACGATGAAACGCGCCCTAGCAAAACAGGCAGGCGCTTTGGTATTGGTCGATTGAACCTGACCTTGTATCGTTGATTTGTAGTGACACGTTGGACGCAATTGGCCTGCGAGGCATCTATGGAAGACCGAGAACCAGAGCAATCAAGGCAATCACGCTGCCCCGGAATGAGTTACTCGGATCTCCTCGATTTGGATTCCCGCGAGGTGCCGGCGTTTTTGCGCAAAGAGTCGCAGCGCGATATGGGCACGGCGCCCCTATCAACTGAGCGCTACACCTCGCCTGACTTCATGGCCCTCGAAAACGAGAAGATGTGGCCGAATGTTTGGCAATTTGCGGCCCGCGAAGAGGACTTTCTCAATCCAGGTGACCATGTCGTCTACGAGAATGCCGGGCGATCCTATGTTCTGGTTCGGCAGGATGACGGCGATATTCGCGCCTTTCACAACGTCTGTCTTCACCGGGGACGAAAGCTGCGTACCAAGTCGGGTTTTGCGAAGGAACTGAAGTGCCCGTTTCACGGTTTTTCCTGGCGCAATGACGGCACGCTTAAGCATATTCCATGTCAGTGGGACTTCGAGCATCTGGATCACGATGCAATGGCATTGCCGCAGCTGCGCGTGGAGCGCTGGCAGGGTTTCGTGATGGTGTCTGAGAACACGGATATTGCATCGTTTTCTGAATGGGCTGGAGACGCCCTCGCACACTTCGAGCGTTGGCGATTGGACGAGTGCTATACCGTTGCTTGGATTGGTCGCGTCATTCCTGCGAACTGGAAGGCTACGGCCGAGGCCTTTATGGAGGCGTGGCATACGGTGGCGACCCACCCACAGATTATGGGTTTCACGGGTGACGCCAATACACGTTACGACCTGTATGGCGATCACGTAAATCGCGCCATCACACCGTCTGCGGTGCTGTCACCACACATTGCCGATAAACACGATCAACAGTACATCTTGGACACACTGCAAGCATTCGCAACGCAAGGTGATGATGATGGCGGTCCGCGCCGCAAACCCGGCGCCCGATTCAGTGACGCAGACTCCCAGTCGCAAACGCAAGATGACGGTGATCCAGTTATGGCACGAAAGGTCACGGCTGAGGCCAACCGTCAGATGTTTGGCGAGCAATCGGGAAACGACTTCTCGACAGTCTCGGACAGCGAGATGACAGACAATTTCACCTACAACATCTTTCCAAATTTTGCGCCCTGGGGCGGATTTATTCCTAACATTGTCTACCGGTGGCGTCCGCATCGGGACCCGGATCATTGCTTGATGGAAGTGCGCATATTGATGCGCGGCAAGCCCGGGGAGCCCAAGCCGAAAGCGCCACCGATGCACCTCATTGGCGAAGACAAGCCCTTCGCGTCAGCGAGCCATCTGATCGGCGCAGGCCTTGCGACTGTGTTCGATCAGGACATGGCGAATCTGCCATACGTGCAGGAAGGCATGAAAGCGTCTGCGAACCGGAAACTCGAGCTTGGCCAATACCAGGAAAGCCGGATTCGCCATTTCCACGAGACGCTCGACAAGTATCTTCAGTCCTGACGCGCGGTTTCGGTTGGCGTGTAAACCAGAAAGGCTTGACGATGATTGCCATTGAGCCCGTTAAAGTGCCGAAGTGGGGTCTCTCCATGGAGGAAGGTGAGATTGTCCAGTGGCATGTGGCCGAGGGTGATCGGGTCGCGGAAGGCGATGAACTCGTCGATATTGAAACCACCAAAATCACGAATGTCTGTGAAGCACACACGGGTGGGTTGATCCGTCGACTGGTAGCGAAACCCGGTCAGACGCTGCCAGTCGGTGCGTTAATCGCCGTCATGGCCGAGGCGGACGTTTCGGATGCCGATATCGAGGCCTACGTTGCCGAGTTCGAGTCTCACTTCGACCCCGATGAGACCGCTGATACGGGACTGGTGCTGTCCACCGTCGATATTGCCGGCGGGCGATCACTGCGGGTTGGCACGGCCGGTCTGTCGAATGACGCGATGCCCATGGTGATGCTGCATGGATTCGGCGGTGACCTTCAAAACTGGTCGCTGGTACAGGAGATCATTGCCCAATCGCACCCGACCTATGCAATCGAGTTGCCGGGACATGGACAGTCCACGAAGGACGTGGGCGAGGGTACGCTTACGAGTCTCGCCGAAGGCGTTGCACAGGCTGTCGACGCGCTTGATCTGGATCGCATTATTCTCGTAGGCCACTCGCTGGGCGGTGCGGTGGCGCTTGCCGCGGCGTCAATCGATTCCAATCGCGTTGCCGGACTGGGGCTCGTGTGCCCCGCGGCCATGCCGGGTGGCGAGATCAACCAAAGCTATCTGGACACGTTCGTCGAGGCCCGACGTGCCCGAGATCTGCGCGCGGCGGTGTCGCTGCTTTTCGGGAATCCCGATCTTGCGACGCGCGAGATGCTGGATGAATTGATCAAAATGAAACGTCTCGACGGTGCGAAGGAAGCGCTCGTCGCGATTAAGGATGGGTTGTTGAGCGCTGCCGATGCTGAGGCCACCGCAATGTCTGAGGCGCTGGCGACTCTGAGTTGCCCAACTGCGCTAATAGCGAGCAAAGCAGATCAGATTGTTGGTGTTCCCGACGAGTCTGCCTTCCCTCCGCACACCGAGACACTGTGGGTCGATAACGTCGGCCACATGCCGCACGTTGAGGCGCCAGATGCGGTCGCGGGCGCGTTGGTCGCACTGCTGCGCAGGATGAACTGACGCAAGGGCCGCGACGCGGTTCCTACTGATTGTTTCGCGAGGTGCACAAGCGGGCGCTAGCGGCCACACTTACGGCGATCCTATTGATCGAGGAATGCACAATGGAACTCAGACTCAAGGGTAGTCGTGTCTTGATCGCAGGGGCGAGCAGGGGCATTGGCCTTGCCTCGGCAAAAGCATTCGCGGCGGAAGGCTGTGATGTCGCGATCTGTGCGCGCGGCCAGTCAGGCGTGGATGACGCTGTAGAAGCGCTGACGTCTATGGGCGTGCGGGCCATTGGTGATTCGGTCGACTTGTCGGATGCGCAAGCCTATCGCGAGTGGATTGTGGGTGCTGCGAATACACTGGGAGGCTGCGACGTTTTTATCCCCATGGCTTCGGCAGGCGGTGGTGCCGCCAGCGAAGAGACGTGGCAGGCCGCCTTCAACGTCGACTTGATGTCAGTGTTTCGCGGTATTGATACGGCGGTACCGTTTCTCGAGAAGTCTGATTCCGGCGCGATCGTCGCCGTATCCACGACTGCCGCAGTCGAGGATTTCGCGGGCCCGCAACCCTACAATGCGATGAAGGCGGCAGTGATCAACTATATGTCAGCGATGTCGCAGGCGTTGGCACCGAAGGGAATTCGCGTCAATACGATCTCGCCGGGCCCCATCTATGTAGAGGGTGGCGCGTGGAACTGGGTGAAAGACAATATCCCGGACTTCTATAAGGCGACGCTTGCGGGCATGCCCATGGGTCGCTTCGGCAATGCCGAGGAAGTGGCCAACGCCATTGTGTTCGCAGCGTCCTCAGCCGTGCCATTCATGACTGGCACGAATATTGTTGTCGATGGTGGTTTCACAAAGCGCGTTCAGTACTAACGGCACGCTGACATGAACGATCCGTCAAAAAAGCGGATTGACGCAGTTTTTGTTGTTGGCGGCGCCTGGCATGACTTTGACTTCGCGCGCCTGGAGATTCTCAAGCTGCTGGCGGAGGACGAGCGCATCCGGGCGCGTGTCTTCGAGGACTACGACAGCGCGCGCGTCGCTCTCGAAGACGCCGACTTTTTGATCACCTATACCTGCAATGTTCTGGCCTCCGTCGAAACGCAGGAAGCGCTTCGGGCATTCGTTGTTGGCGGCAAGCGTTGGTACGCCCTGCATGGCACCAACTCAGTTCTGCGTTTTCTATCGCCCGAGGGTGGTGATTATGGAGACCTGTTGGTCGATGCGCCGCGCTGGGCACCTTTATTGATGGAAACGCTGGGCAGCCAATTTGTTGCGCATCCGCCCATCGCGCCTTACAGGGTCAACGTCGTGCAGCCGGAGCACCCGATGCTCGAGGGGGTCACGCCATTTGACACCAGCGACGAACTCTACTTGCTGGAAACCTACGGCGAGCTCGACGTGCTGCTCGATTGTGAGTTTGAAGGTGAGGCAACCGGGTTTGTGGAGAAAGACTGGCAAAAGGCGAGGCACCCAGTCATGTATTTCAAGCCGCATGGCGAAGGCGCGGTACTCTACCTGACACTCGGCCACTGCCGTGGTCACTACGATATGCCCGGCGTCGCTGATTACTATCCTGAGATCGAGCGTTGCGCCTGGGAATTGCCCGTGTTTTACACCCTGCTGCGCAGAGGGATCGACTGGGCGAAAGCGCCGACACTCATGGAGGCGCCCCCAGACAGTAACACTGTCGTTTGAGGATTCCGCAGGTGTCAGACCAAAAATCGCTCGTGGTCCTCGTTATCGGTGCGTCGACCGGCATCGGCCGCGCAACCGCAAGCCTGCTGGCACAAAAGGGCCACCGCGTTTTTGCCACCAGCCGCGACGCATCGCGCATCGATCTTCATGGGGTCGAGGCCCTGTCGCTGGATGTATTTGACGAAGCGTCTATCGACAGGTCGGTTGCGCATGTCATTGACCGGGCGGGAAGACTTGATGCGCTCGTCTACAGCGCCGGCTTTTACGTCACTGGCGCGGTAGAGGAGTCATCGTTAGACGATGTGCTGGACCAAATGCACGCATACTTTTTTGGCGCGGTACGCGCGGCACGGTCTGTCTTGCCGCATATGCGGGCCAATTCGTTCGGTCGTCTAACGTTCATGAGTTCTACAGCGGGCACAGTTGCGATACCGTTCCACGCGGCGTATTCCGCCAGTAAGGGTGCGTTGGGCCGCTGGGCGGAAGCACTCGCTTATGAAGTCGAGCCGTTCAACATTCGCGCGTCTTACATTGAGGCTGGACCCATCAAAACAAACGCACCGAACGCGATGCGTGCGACGTCACAACCCCTTGATGACTACGAGTCGCGTCGCGCAAACGCGGTTTCCGGCTTCAAGACATCAATCAATGGTGGCTTGCCAGCGGAACGGATCGCCACTGCGATCGCGCATGCTATTGAAAGCCCGCGCCCTCGGGTGCGGTATCGAGTAGGTGCGGCCGGCCGGATATTCCCATGGGTGCAGGCGTTGCTCGGCGAGCGACTATTCCGAGCCGTCATTCGGAAGTCGTTTCAGCTTTAGTGCGCCTGCCCATCGTGAGCCGATAAGTCTGGTGAACGATAGGGGCTGGCGTCGGGTGCCGCCACGCTGGAACAAGCGAGAACCGCCTAGCAACGTGTCAAGATGCCATTTGCGACTCAAACTCGGCGAAGTCGAAATAGTCGCGCCACTGCTTGAGTTTTCCGTTGCCGTCAAACTCGAAAGTACCCATGACCCGTATGGTGACTGACTTGCCGTTTGCCAGGCGAAAACGGTCCGTACGTTCTGTCAGAACGGCGCCATGGTTCGATTCAGCAATGTGGTGCATTTCCCATTCGACATGTTCAGCGCCGGTTAGCAAGGGCATGGCGAAAGCGCGCAGCGCCTCGGCACCTATGATCGGCGCCATCGGAATATTGTGATAGAAGATGTCGTTCGCGACGGCGCGAATGATGGCATCGATATCGCAGCGCTCCCAGGCCGAAATAAAGGCCTCTGTGCGTTGAATGTTATTCACGTTCTGCCGGGGCCGGGGCTTTCTCAAAGGCGACGTCCAGAGCGAACACGCCGCGCAGCAGTATGCTCGGCAGAAACCGCAGCGCCTGGTCGGGCGGGTCAAGGCGGATATTCTTGAGGCGGCGCAACAGGATGGGAAAAGCTGTTTGCAGTTCTTTGCGAGCGAGCTGCGAGCCTAGGCACGTATGGATGCCTCCGCCGAACGCCAAATGCTCCTTGGCGTTGGTCCTCAGCATGTCAAAACGGTCAGCGTCAGCGAACTTTGCCTCGTCGCGGTTGCCTGATCCGTACCGCACCAGGATAAGGTCATTCTTCCTGATCGGTTCACCACCGATTTCTGTATCGGCAGTTGCAACCCGCCACATGTTGTTGGTGGGTGACAGGAAGCGCAGTGTTTCCTCCACAAAGTTCTTAACTAGAGTTGGATCCGCGCTCAGTGCGTCCAATTGCTCAGGATGGGTCAATAGAAAGTACAGACCTGCGGTAAGCGTGTGGGCGGTCGTCTCATTGCCGGCAACCAGCAGCTGCTGCAGAATCGATAGCAACTCCTCGTAAGTCATCTTTCGATCGTCGCCCTCTTCGGACAAGTCAGCATGCACCAGGTCGGATATGACGTCCTCGGTTGGGTTGGCGCGCTTGCGCTCGATAACCTCCACGAAATACTTCTGAAACTCGACAATCTTGCCGGCGGCCCATAGCCTCTCTTCCTTCGCTGCCACGCCGCCAAGCTGCACCAGGAATGCATTTGACCATTCCTCAAACTGATCGAAATGCTCTCGCGGGACGCCGAGCGCATCCGCAATGACATACATCGGCAATTTGTTTGCGAACTCGCTCTTGAATTCGATACGCCCCGATTCGGGGAGCTCGTCAATCAGTGATTCGACGAGTTCCTCCACATACGCGGTCATCTGCAACACCCGTCGATAGGTGAAGGCTTTCATCGCCAGCTTGCGATACCGCGTGTGCTGCGGCGGATCGGCAGTGAGCATCGTGTCCGCCACAATCCAGCCCTGCTTGATGATCTCGACCTCGTCTGGATCCTGCTGCTCGGTGCTGCCGGAGCGCAACTGCTCTGCGAATCTGTTCGAGAACAACTTCGGCTGGGTATTGACCTGCCGGATGAGATCGTAGGTCGACACATAGACCACGTTGTTCTTCGGATCACGGTAGACCGGCGCCTCTGCGCGAAGCCGCGCGTAGAACGGATGGGGATCTTGCAAGAACTCGGGGCCGAAGGTGTCGACCTCGTGCAAGGGGCACTTCGAAATGTCTACCTGGACGCGCTTATCCTGTGTATCGGTCATCGTCAGCCCCTATTTCGGCGCGCTCCCCGAGCAGCCGCGCAATCTTCGAGTGATGGCATGCCGTGCACCGGTGAGGTGCGCGCACAGTCCCGACACGATATTAGCGAACGAGTGGCGCCGGCGACCCTAGCAATTTTGCCCGTTCCCTGATGTGCGAAACCTGCTAAAAAAGCAGCGGTACCGTGATGCACCGTGTCGAGCCAATCCGCGGGGTCGATGATTCAGCCCGCGATGCTGGCGCATCGACCCTCGGCGCGAGCGCACACAGGGGGAGTAAACGTAATGCATGAGATGAGCGAATACGACTTGAAGCGTGCCTTTCGCCGAATGAGTGCGATCAGGCAGTTTGAAGAGCGTGTTGAGAAGGAGTTTGCCCTGGGCAACATACCCGGATTTGCGCACGTCTACCTCGGCCAGGAAGCGTCTGGTGTGGGTATCTGCCACGACCTCACAAACGACGACTGGATAGGGTCCACGCATCGTGGCCACGGCCATTGCCTGGCCAAAGGCTGCGACATTACAGGGATGATGTTTGAAATCATGGGTAAGGCGGGTGGTCTTTGTCGTGGCAAAGGCGGTTCCATGCACATCGCGGATTTCGATCGCGGCATGCTCGGGGCAAATGCCATCGTCGGTGGCTCTCCGCCGATCGCCGTCGGGGCCGCCCTGACTCAGAAACTCAGAAGAACGGGCCATGTCGCGGTCGCTTTCGGCGGTGACGGCTCATCCAATCAGGGCACGACCTTCGAGGCCATGAACATGGCTGTTGTATTGAAGGTTCCGGCGATTTTCGTGATCGAAGACAACGGTTACGGCGAGCACACCGGCGTCGACTACGCGGTCGGTGCAGAGTCGATCGCCGATCGCGCAGCGGCGTTTGGGATGCCGGCCGAGACTGTGGACGGCGCCGACTTCTTCGCCGTGCATGCGGCGATGGCTCGTGCTCTCGATGGCGCGCGCGGGGGCAGCGGTCCCGCGACCATCGTTACCGAGTGCCCGCGTTACCTCGGGCACTTTGTGGGCGATCCGCAGCCGTACCGCACCGAAAAAGAGCTCGCAGACGCCCGTGCACGTGACGCGCTCAAGAATTTTCGCGCGAGGGTCACGGAGGCGCAGCGACTCAAAGACGCAGACCTCGATGGGATCGAAGCAGAGCTGGCCGCCGAAATAGATCAGGCGGTCACGGCTGCGGTTCAGGCGCCGTTTCCAGATATCGACGAGCTCGAGACCGACGTTTATGCGTCGGCATATTGAGGGAACACGATGACCAAGAAAACCTATCTCGCTGCCATTAACGAGGCGCTACGACAGGAAATGACGCGTGACGAGTCGGTCATCCTCATCGGCGAAGATGTCGCCGGTGGCCAGGCATCCTCCGGCGGACCGGGCAAGGTGGGGGGCGTGTTTGGCGTCACCAGTGGTCTGTACGACGAGTTCGGCGCCGAGCGCGTAATCGATACCCCAATATCAGAGTCAGCCATTATTGGAACTGCAAACGGTGCCGCATTGACGGGCTTGCGTCCTGTGGCCGAGATCATGTTCGTCGATTTCATCGGCGTGTGCATGGATCAGGTCTACAACCAGGCTGCGAAATTTCGCTACATGTTTGGCGGCAAGGCCAAGACGCCTTGGGTGCTGAGATCCATGATTGGGGCGGGCCTGCGCGCGGGCGCCCAGCACTCGCAGACGCTGCACCCGGTTTTTACGATGATCCCAGGTCTGAAAGTCGTGATGCCAACCAATGCCTACGATGCCAAGGGGCTCATGATCCAGGCCATTCGCGATGATGATCCAGTGGTCTTCCTTGAGTCGAAGTTGCTGTATCAAACCGAGGAGGATGTGCCTGACGAGGCCTACGCCATTCCATTCGGCGAAGCGGAGTATGTGCGCGAGGGTGACGACGTCACCGTAGTCGCCGTCGGCCCGGCGATGCTGCATGCAAAGGCCGCCGCGGAGCGCCTTGCGAGCGAAGGGATTGACTGCGAGATCATTGATCCCAGAACCACCTCGCCGCTGGACGAACAGACCATCCTCGAGAGCATCGAACGCACGGGCCGGTTGGTGGTCGTCGATGAGAGCCCGCCGCGGTGTTCGCTTGCTGCGGACATTGCCGCCACGGTCGCGGACAAAGGCTTCAAGTCGCTACGCGCGCCGGTCAAGACGGTGACCTGCCCACACACGCCGGTGCCGTTCGCGCCGACTTTGGAAGATGCCTTCCTGCCGAATGCGAGCCGGATTGTCGACGCCGTAAAACACGTCAAAGCGTATGTCTGACGGTTTCGCGTCAGCCACAACCGCCATGCCGTCATTGCTCTGACGAGCTACGGGAGGCGGGGCAAACTGATGACGGGACGGCTTCAGGACCGAGTCTGCGTGGTAACTGGAGGCGCGTCAGGCATTGGTGCCGCAGTGGCAAGGCGCTTTATCGACCAAGGCGCGCGCGTCGTCATTACTGACATCCAGGACGACAAAGGTGCCGCGTTCGCCGCCGAAACCGGTTGCGAATTTAAACATCAAGACGTTTCCGATGAAGCGGCCTGGACAACGATGCTGGACGATGTGAAGTCGCGCCACAGTAGCCTCGATGTTCTCGTCAACAATGCGGGCATCTTCAGACCAGGCTCTATCGAGGAAATGACCGTCGACACGTTGCGGCAGGTTCTGGACATCAATGTCGTGGGCGTCGCCGTGGGTTGCCGCGAAGCCGTGCGCCTTATGAAAGAAAATCCTGGTGGGGCGGCAGGCGCTATCGTAAATGTGTCATCGATCACGGGGTTTGTGGGGCTCGCCAGCGCCGCTGCGTACACCGCATCAAAAGGCGCCGTTCGCCTGCTCACCAAATCGGTCGCCGTTCACTGCGCACGCCATTATCGCAATATCCGCTGCAACTCCCTCCATCCGGGTGTCATCGACACGCCGATGAATCAGTCGGCGTTTGACGCTTCTGACGACCCTGCAGGTATGAAGACCACGTTTTCGGCCATGCAGCCCATCGGACGCATGATATCGGCTGCCGAAATCGCCAATGGTGTTCTGTATCTCGCCAGCGACGATTCGAGCGCAATGACCGGTGCGGAATTGTTGATCGATGGCGGCTGGCTTGCCGCGCCGAATCCTTTGTAGTCGAAGAAAACTGGAAACCTGCTATGAGCAAGAATCGACAATGGTTGATCAATGACCGGCCGCTCGGTCGCGCGCTACAGCACGAAGACTTTAAACGGGTCGATTCCGACATTGTCGAACCCGGTGCGGGCGACGTGCTCGTCAAGGTGCTTTACCTCGGCTTTGATCCAGCGCAGAAAGGTTGGATGGAGAACATCGGCGGCTACGTCGCGCCCACCGAGATCGGCGATGTCATGCGCGGTAGTGGTATCGGCGAAGTCGTAGCGTCTCAACACCCGGCGTTCAAGCCTGGCGACAAAGTGGTCGGCATGCTGTGTTGGCAGGACTATGCGACGTTACCCGGTCACGAATTGGAGGCAGTGCCGGACGACGAGCTGCTTACTGCCAATCTCGGCGCATTGGGCACCACTGGAATGACCGCCTATTTCGGATTATTGAGGCACGGACGGCCGCAGCCCGGTGACACCGTCCTTGTTTCAGGCGCGGCCGGGGCGACGGGCTCCATAGTAGGGCAGATCGCGAACATCGCCGGTTGCCGGACCATTGGAATTGCCGGTGGTGCGGAAAAGTGCACCTGGCTCACAGACGAGGTGGGTTACGACGCGGCAATCGACTACAAGAACGATGACGTGCGCCAGCGTCTTAAGGCGCTATGCAGCCAGTCCGTGGACGTTTTCTACGACAATGTTGGCGGCGCGATCCTGGACCATGCGCTAGCACAGATCGATATGCATGCGCGCATCGTCATATGCGGCGGGATTTCGCGTTACGAACGCGGCGAGTTACCGGCTGGCCCGCAGAACTACTTCAATCTCATATTCAAGCGGGCATCGATGTCGGGCTTTATTGTCCTTGATTACATCCCCGAGTACCCGGCAGCAAAACAGCGGATGCGTGAGTGGATCGCCAACGGGCAGATTCGCTTCCGGGAGGATTTACAGGAAGGTTTCGAGAATGTTCCAGCAACGCTCATGCGCTTGTTTTCTGGCATGAACTTCGGGAAGCAGATTCTAAAGCTGGACTGATGTCTTTTTGCAGCCCGCCCCGGTCGGCTGGTGCACAACCATCGCACTAGTGATTTCACAGCCGATTGTTCAATCGAAAGGACATCTGGCGCCTGCCGGTTGGTGCGGTTCCCAGCGCATCCAAAAGTACCCCGCGTTCGGCCGTGTCCCGGGAGCGGTTCGCGTGTACCCCGTGGCAAGGTGCCTATGCGTAGAGCGACAGTTCGGCAGAAACGTCGCCAAACAACGACGACAGGAGCATGATGCGCTTCAAGCCGTCTCCGACCGGCAGCTCGTTGGTCGTGCCCATTGCGCCATGCATTTGCACGGCGTCCTCTGCCAGTGCAATGGCGGCCTCGGAGATGAACGCCTTAGTGCCAGCGACCACGCGCTGGCCGTCCGCGTCATCCGGATCAACGCGAGCAAGCCGGTACAAGTGTGATTTACTGAACTCTAAGGCTGTGTAGTGATCGGCGGCGCGGTGTTGGATGGCCTGAAACGTGCCAATGGGTTTACCGAACTGCTTCCGTGCCTTCAAATAGTCGAGTGTGGCGTCGAACAGCATTTCCATGGCGCCGACCATTTCGGCGCAGGCAGCGATTTTGCCCAGCGCAACGACAGACTTGAGCGCCTCGAAGTTGCCTTGCATTGGCGCTGCGGCGACCTTCGTTAAATCGAGTTCGCAAGCGACTGAGCCGTCCGTCAGGCGATAGTCACGTCGCGAGATGCCCGTGGCGCCTGCATCGACCAGAAACAGGCGCATCGCATTGGCGCGCATCGTGCCGTTGGGTGACCACGACTGGGGAATGGCAGAAACGATGAAAGCGTCGGCCGCGCCCGCGGCGATCACGAACGTCTTTGCTCCAGTAAGCGTTGCGCCGTCCGTCGTTTCCACGAAACGTGTATCGACATGCCCAAGACGGAAACGTGCTGCTTTCTCGGCGTGCGCCACTGCCAGATGCGCTGTACCGTCAATGATGCGGGGCGCCCACTCGGCGAGTTGGGTGGTCGTGCCGGCGCGATCGAGCAACGAGCCAGCCAGAATCAGGCCGCCCAGCGTGGGCTCTGTAGCAAGGTGGCGACCCAGTGGGCGCATCAGGCTGATGATGTCGCCCGGCGTGCCGTCTAGTCCACCGAACTGCTCTGAAAACGGCAAGGCCAGGAGACCAATGTCCGCCATGATGCGCCAGCCAGCATCGTCAAAACCAGATGCCGCTGACAGATACCCGTGGCGCTGGCCGTCGCTGTAACGCGACCGTGCAAATCTGTCGACCGTATCGCCAAGCAGGCGCTGTTCGTCGGTGGGCTCAAAAATCATCTGCATTCCGCAGTCATCCAAACGCATAGGCGAAAATAATAAACAGGACCAAAATGATCCAGAAAGACGCGAGCCGTCGCTCCTGCCAGATTTGCTAGTCCGTACGTTTAATTTTCGGACTGTCAGTGCTATAACCGGGAGGGGGGTACTTCAATGCCAAGTGATACTGGGCTTTCGAGTCTGCAGCAGCGCGTCGCGCCACAGGTTGACAGTGGTTCGACAGCTGTGACTTGCGTCGATGATATCCGCGCAGCCGCTGAAGTACTGCGTGACTACGCCGCCGAAATCGGCGGGTTCCAGGTCGCACCTGCTGCTAACCTGGCGTCCAAAGCGCCGATGGTTGACGCGCAAGGCAATATTTTGGCGGTCGAAGTTTTTGGCTGGCCAGACGTTGATGAGGCCTGGTGGAAACGACCACTGGTCGCATTGAATTCACCATTGCCGCGCGCCTGCCGGTACGAAGGTGAAGCGTTTTGGTGCAACGAAGACGGCATTTACCCGCGGCAGCCCAACAAACTCCTGGATGAAATCGACCTTGCGAGCTTCGTCGACTACGTTGGTGCTGCGTCGGTAATTTGCGTTCCCGTGCACATGCCTTTTGGACAGATCGGTGCCGTCAGCTTTTCGCCGCCTGACCCGGCGACGAACGATTTGAGTCAGGCATTCGAGTTGTATGGGTATACGCTCGAAAACCTAGCGCGCGTGTTCATCACCAGCTATGTGAAGGCGATGGATCGGCGCAACTGGATTCCTGCCGATTGCAAGTTATCCAAGCGCGAAGTGGAGTGCCTGAGCTGGGCAGCGATCGGCAAGACGGACCAGGAAATCGCCATGCTCATTTCACGTAGCTGTGCGACCGTGCGATTCCACATTCACAACGCTGCCGTAAAGCTCGACTCCGTCAAGCGCAGCCAGACCGTGTTCAAGGCGGCGCAACTTGGCTTCCTGGGTTCGGTAGCGGTCGACAAGGTCGAAGACGCGCCCTAGTACATTGCGCAGCCGCCTTCTCGGACCGCTCTTGGTACCGTATCTAGAAGGAGGTGGGAAATGGAATTGGTGCTTTCAAACGCCGATATCGCGTTTCGCGATTCGGTCAGAGAGTTTCTGGACAAACATCTAACGGATCGGCTGCGCGCTGGTGCGCGAGCAACGCCATCGGTTTTCGTTGAGCCAGATCTCGCCCTTGAGTGGCAGCAAATCCTCGACAAGCAGGGCTGGCTCGTCTACCACTGGCCGGAAGAGTTTGGCGGTACGGGCTGGACACCGATCCAGTCCTATCTGTTTGAGAAAGAGTGTGCTCTCGCGGACGCGCCGAGCCTGCCTGTGCTTGGCTTACGATTGCTCGGGCAGGTGATCTGCGAGTTTGGGTCAGACGCTCAGAAGACAGAGATACTGCCCCGCATTCGCACTGCGGAAGACTACTGGTGTCAGGGTTTCTCCGAGCCAGGCGCTGGTTCCGATCTCGCCAGCCTCTCGACCCGCGCCGAACTTCGCGACGGCCAATACGTTATCAACGGCTCGAAAATCTGGACCACACACGCGCATCATGCGACTCACATTTTTGTGCTTGCGCGAACAGACCCGACGGTGAAGCCGCAGCGCGGAATCAGTTTTCTGCTCGTCGATTTGGACCAACCTGGGGTAACCATCCGACCGATTCAGGGTATGGCTGGCGATCACGAAGTCAATCAGGTGTTTTTCGACAACGCCGTGACGGGCAGCAACAACATCATCGGACACGAAGGGCAGGGATGGACCATCGCGAAATTTCTGCTCGAACACGAACGAGGGGGCTCGTGTTTTGGGCCCAAGTTGCTGGCAGATATCGAGCGCATTCGGTGTCGAGCACTCGAGATGCCCGACGGTGACGATGCTTGTCTCGCTGACGATCAGGTTTTCGCGCGCCGGCTGGCAAGAATCGAGCTGGCCGCACAGGCGTTGGAGACCACCGAATTGCGCATACTTAACGAGGTGGCGAATGGCCGGCAGGCTGGACCGCAAACCTCGATTATCAAACTTGCAGCATCCAATCTCCGCCAGGAGGTTGATGCTGCAGCGCTGACGGCAGCCGGATACTACGGTCTCAATCTCGAGACCCAGCGTCCGTTGTACGGTAACGGTCGTCCGGTGCTCCTCGATGGCGAAGCGGCCATGATGGCGGCACCCCGATACCTCAACAGTCGCGCCTGGACGATTTTTGGTGGCAGCAACGAAGTTCAGCGGGGCATCATCGCCAAGACCGTCCTTGGGCTATGACTTCGGTCCCCACTCAGACCCCGACAAGCCCCGCGGTCGAACCGCCGTCGATAACATACTCTGCGCCGGTCACAAACGCAGCTTCGTCACTGGCGAGATACACGCACAGACCCGCTACCTCACTGGTTGCGCCCATGCGTGACATGGGAGAAAGCCGCTCAAGCTGTGCGCGGGCTGCCGCTGGGTCTGGCGCTGCGCCGATCGCACTTTGGATCAACGCTGTCTCGATCACGCCGGGATGAATGGAATTGCAGCGAATGTTGAGCCCATGACGCGCGCAGTGAACTGCGACCGACTTTGCCAGCAAGCGCAGGGCACCCTTCGTCGTCGAATAGCCGACATTGTCGGGCAGCGCCAGGATGCCGTTCATCGAGGAATTCAGAATGATGGAACCTCCGGCACCGTCCGCATTCTGCTTCATCAACGAAATTGCATACTTTGCCGTCAACATCGGGCCGGTCATATTGACGGCAACGATTTTGTCCCAGGCCGCCATACTGAGGCTCTCGATGTCTGCATCGCCTCCTTCGATACCGGCGTTTGCAAAGGCGACGTCGAGCCGACCAAACCGCGCTTTGATTTCCGCCATGAGCTCAGGCCAGGCGTTCTCGTCCTCGACCCGCTGGACTTCGAAATGCGCGCCCGTGTCGTTGGCAATGGCCTTCGCGGCATCTCTATTGGATCCCGTGAACACAACGGTCGCGCCTTCGGCAACGAACCGACGGACCGTGGCTTCGCCAATTCCCGATGTGCCGCCCGTGATCAATGCGACTTTTCCATCCAGTCTACTCATGCCTGATTCCTTCTCACTAGATACTCAATGACTGCGCGAGCCACAATGATCGGGTCATCTGTGCCCATGCCATTCGAGCAAATGCCACGTCCGTCTCGTTGGCCCGTTCCGTCCCGGGTAGGGCAAAGCCAGTGACTCAAGAGAACTTGGTGCATGACATTGCGACGCGCGTCGAATCGTTTGTGCGTAACGAGATTACACCTTACGAGCATGACGCCCGGTTTGGCTACCACGGTCCGTCCGAAGCGCTTGTGCGCGAGATGCGTGCCAAAGCGCGAGCGGCGGGTGTGCTTACGCCACATATCCTGAAAGACGGGCGTCACCTGTCGCAGCGTGACACGGCCAGAGTGCTGATTAAGTCCGGACTGTCGCCGCTTGGCCCAGTTGCGTGCAACACGATGGCACCGGACGAGGGCAACATGTTTTTGCTAGGGCGTGCGGCAAGCGAGGCACAGCGACGTCAGTTTCTTGCGCCGCTAATCGCCGGTGAGACCCGATCAGCATTTTTCATGACAGAGCCCGCGAGCGCCGGTGGCGCAGGTTCAGATCCCTCTATGTTGATGACAAACGCCGTGCAGGATGGCGACTCCTGGGTGGTCAACGGTCGCAAGACCTTCATCACCGGCGCGTCAGGTGCCGGTGTGGGAATTGTGATGGCGAATTCCACAGCAGGCGCCTGTCTGTTTCTTGTTGAGCTGCCACATCCCGCGATCCGCATCGATCGCATTCTGGACACCATCGACGGCGTGATGCCCGGTGGACATGCAGAGATTCATATTGACGAATTGCGTGTTCCGGCCTCGCAAATGCTCGGAGCGCCTGGGGACGGATTTCGCCTTGCGCAAATCCGGCTGGCGCCGGCCCGACTGTCGCACTGCATGCGCTGGACCGGCCTTGCGATTCGTGCGCAGGAGATTGCCTGCGCGTACGCGTGTGACCGCGAGGCCTTCGGCAAAATGCTCATCGATCATGAGGGCGTGGGCTTCATGTTGGCCGAAAACCAAATCGCCCTGCAGCAGTGTGAGCTGATGATCGACTGGTGCTCCGATGTCCTCGACGCCGGAGGTCAAGGCAATGTCGAGAGCTCGATGGCAAAGATCGCTGTCTCGGAAAGCCTGTTTGCGATAGCGGATCGTTGTGTGCAAGTGATGGGAGGCACCGGTGTTTCAAACGACACGATCGTGGCGCAGTTTTTCCGCGAGGTGCGCGCGTTCCGTATCTACGATGGGCCCACCGAAGTCCACAAGTGGTCACTTGCGAAGAAGATCAAACGTGCCGTGTTAGCGGGGCGCTAGCCAGGCCAGGCGCAGACACTCGGTATTGGTTGCGTTGACTCGCACCAAAATGCCCGGGATCAATGATTTCTAATCTGCCAGGTGCCAGCAGTGAGTCGTTGTCTTGCGGGTTCAGTGGAAGGCTGTGTGCACGCAGCTCTGGAAAGGCCCATACGGACCACTCGTCAGTCACGATGCACGCGATCAGACGGGGAAGGGGAATGGTGGGCCCGCCAGGACTCGAACCTGGGACCAAGGGATTATGAGTCCCCTGCTCTAACCAACTGAGCTACAGGCCC